>Ga0194131_10004746_pt1 | contig 20212 bp, 17 predicted proteins | sample TA2KigO120mmetaG_FD_148631 | JGI IMG/M metagenome (GOLD analysis project Ga0194131, IMG submission 148631) | Freshwater microbial communities from Lake Tanganyika, Tanzania - TA2015053 Kigoma Offshore 120m | ecosystem: Environmental > Aquatic > Freshwater > Lake | place: Tanzania: Lake... | reverse complement strand
GTGGAAATTAAGGATTGGAGATTGGTGTTTCCGGCGACGGTGAGGCCACCGGTCGTCGAGACATTGCCGAGAGTAGCCGAACTTGAAGCAGTGAAAGAATTCACAGCGAGAACTGAAGCGGTCGCGTTGGTAAGATAGGTGTTGGAATTAGCAATCAAATTTCCAGAGAGAGTGAGAGAGCTTCCTGTCTGAGCGCCAGTGACCACGAGGATATTTGATTGGAGAGTGCCAGAGACGGTGGCGTTGGTGGCACCCAGGTTGGTGGAGGTAGCGTTGGTGGCGTTGAGGGTAGTGGCAAAGAGATTGGTGGCGGTGGCAACAGAAAGAGTGGAGGTAGCGAGAGTAGAGGTGCCGGAGACCATCAGAGTACCACCAACTATAAGGCCAGAACTTGAAAAATTAGTACCGGAAGCACCGAGATTTAAAAGTGAATTAGCGAGAAAATCGATGGTGCCAGTCGAGGCGACAGTGAAGCGAGTAGAATTATTGGTAAAAAAACTTAAGCCATATGAATCAGTGGTGCCGAGAGTAAGGGTCGAACCAAATGAATTTCCGCCTTTAAAGAGAGTGTTGCTTAAAGTCGTCGAAGAAGTGAGAAGCGCCCAAGCAGCAGTAGAAGAATTAAAAACATAGAGATTATTATCACCGGTGTTGTAATAGACCTGACCGCCGGTCGCGCTTGAGGTAGCCGGGGTGGTGGAAGTGGCATAAATACCATAGGTCTTGTCAGAAACGATTGAGTAGCCAACGGAATTTATCGTCACGCGGGGAGACATCTCACCAGTACTATTAACATTTAGACCAAGATAATACTGACGATCAAAAGGAAGGGAGAGAGCAGTGGATGTCCCGATTGTAAGCGAGAAGTAACCGTTCGCAACGGTGATAGAGCTATGTGTTTCAGAAAAAAGCGCAGAGCCACCTGAAAGAGTATCATAGAGCTTCACCTGAAAGGAGTAGCTACCAGAAAGAGCATTACTTGAAGAATCAGAGAGAAATCCGGAATATCCAATAGTTTTTGGGACTTGTACAGCAAATACTGGAGAAGAAAAAATCGTTAATCCACCAAAAATCAGGGTGCAAAAAATAAGTATTATATAAAAAAATCGCATTGTGGAATGCACCTATTTATTTTAGTTTTTTTTTAGTGAAAAAAAAATGTGATTTTATCCACAAAAATGCACTTAAAATAAATATTTTTTCTTAATTGTCATGAATAACTTTATGCACAGAAAATGCACAGAAAAATCATTGATAATATGGGTCTCTATAGTTTATTTTAAAGTTTTTTAGGGCTCTGAAAAAATAAACTGCAGAGGTAATCTGGGGGTTTTTATATAAAAAAACCGCGATCCTTGAGGGAGGGTCGCGGTAGGGAGCAGAGTTCAGATCTGGGCGAATTGGAGAATCAGCCGACGCTGATCATCACTCGCAAGGCGTAAGAGAGCTTCGGCGGCCTCTTTAGCCAACTGTTCGGCCCGAGTACGGGCGCGAGAGAGTTTTTGCAAGAGCTGAATAGCCCGGGTCTTGAGTTGACCCTCGAAGATACTGACCAATTCTTCTAACCATTTTCCGCCGGAACGACGGAATTTGATAAGCCATTCAGCCACAAGATCAACGGGCTTGAGGGAAGCTTGTTTCATGAATATCTCCAGAAACTGAGGGGTTAATGTTCGGTGGGCTGACAATTCAGCCTCGTGTTTATATTATAGCAAACATTTTAACTAATGTCAATAAATAGCCGGGAACATGTCAATGAAGTAAGTAGAATAAGCCTTTTTAGAATATTTTTAAAGAAAAAAGATAAAGATTTTAAAATGCCGCCATAGGCAAAAATAAAGGAAGTCCCATAGATGAATACATTTCTACGGGATCTTCGCTTCGCTCCGATATTCCGGATCTGATCCGGGATGACAGCCGTCCTTCGGATAGCTGTTAAAGGGAGCCTAGGTCGAGGGTGTGATTGATTTTTATCTCCGAGACGAAATCAGCCATGTGACTGACGAGAATAATCGCACCTTGATACTCATTTAGGGCCTTTCCAATCACGGGAAGGTGACGAAAATTGATGTGATTGGTAGGCTCATCGAGGATTAAAAGATTGGGTTCCTGGAGGACAAAACGGGCAAAGCAGAGTAGACCTTTTTGCCCTTCAGAAAGAGATTCGATTTTGTTTCGGAGGAGCTCATCAGGAAGGAGAAATTGAGCGGCAACACTCCGAAGACGCTCATCACCACCACGCTTTGCGACATCTACCAAAGCTTCATAAACGGTCTTATTACCATCAAGTTCGGAAAAATCCTGGGAGTAATAGCCAATCTCAATAGCTTCATTAGGCTCCACGAGCGCCGAGTCCAACTTCCAAATCTTTTTGAGGAGAGTGGTCTTGCCAATGCCGTTTGGTCCAGTGAGAAAAAGAGTTTCAGTGCGCTTCAGGGAAATATCAACTGCTTTTTTTGTTTCTTTACCATTTTTGATAAGAGATACGGCTTTCAGCTTGATCACTGGACCGGTGTTTTCTTTGGCAGTGATGCGGAAACTATTGATGGTCTTATCCTCTTCACGCATATCAACAATCTGACTCTCCAGCTCCTCGATCGCTTCGCGCATTTTGCGGGCGACGTCACGCATATGACCACCTTTCTGGGCAAAGAAATTCATTTTGTCTTTACGGTCAGAGATTTCTTTTTCGAGCCGGACATTTTCTCGGCGCTCGCGCTCAATGCGCTCCGAAATATCCTCGACTACTTTGAGATAATTGCCGACATACTGCTCAATGGTCTTTTTATAGACATCGAGATAGAGCACCCCTTGGGTGAAGGAGTTTAAAAATTGAGCATCATGAGAAATGACAATGACCGTCTTGGAATACTGAATGAGGAAATTGGTGAGATGGCTAATCCCCTCTTTGTCGAGATTGTTAGTAGGCTCGTCAAGGAGGAGAATATCGGGATTTTGAATAAGAGCAAAAGCGAGGAGCAGACGGGCTTGTTCACCACCAGAGAATTCACTAATTTTTTTCTCCAGATTAGGCTTGAGATTGACTACGTCAAGGATCTTTTTCACTCGGGGTTCGAGATCATATATTTTTTCAGTGAAAGCACCAGCAAAAAAATCAAGCACGGTTTTATCAAGATCATCTTTTTTCACCACCTGGGAAGCGATACCTATGGTCGCTCCTTTTCGAATATGAATCGCTCCTTCTTCGAGAGGAAGCTCGCCTAAGATAAGTTTGAAAATAGTGCTTTTACCGGCGCCATTTTGGCCCATAAGAGTGATCTTGGCTCGATCACGGATGGCAAAACTGACTTCTTCGATAAGATTTCTTTTTCCGGAGTAGCCAAAAGTTACTTCACTAAATCTCACAATAACGTCACCTTGGTTTTGAGTGTTTTTGGCCATTTTTTATTTTTTCTTTTCCATTAATGAATTAAGAATTTTCTTCCACTGCTCGATTTGACCGTCATTCACTATTGAAAGAGGAAATGCGGATTTTTTCTTTTTAGCAAAGATTTTTTGGATTTCCTTTACACGATCTTCCGAAACTAGATCAGAACGACTGATTACGATGTACTCCGGCTTTTTTATAAGCACCGGATTATATTTTTTAAGCTCAGCTCTCACGGTTTCATAGTCAGCGATTGGGTCGGTACTACTTGCGTCTACAAAATGAAAGAGGATGAGAGTGCGTTCGATATGCCGGAGGAATTTGATCCCGAGACCCTTGCCCTCCGAAGCACCTTCGATGAGACCAGGAATATCAGCGAGAATAAGATCATAGTAGACACCAAGACTTGGGGAAAGAGTAGTGAAGGCGTAGTTACCTACTCGACTATCAGCCCGAGTGAAGGTATTTAAGAAACTTGATTTGCCAATATTAGGGAGACCAATGAGGCCAATGTCGGCGATCAACTTGAGCTCAAGACGGAGATCAGTAGCTTCACCAGGAAGACCTGGCTGAGACTCCTTTGGCGAGGTATTGCGGGAAGAGCGGAAGAGGAAATTTCCCTTGCCACCCTTACCACCTTCCACGACCACTACTTGTTCTCCGACTTTGGTAAGATCGAAGGTCTTTCCGGTCGTAAGATCCGTGACGAAGGTGCCGCGCGGGACTTTGAGGACAAGATCCGCGCCGTCGTTACCATCTCGGAAAGAAGGGCGCCCCCCATCGCCATCCTCGGCCTCAAAGACTTTTTTTGACTGGAAATGGCGAAGAGCGCCGATATCGGAGACAGCTTCAAGGATTACTCTTCCTCCCCGCCCGCCGCTGCCGCCTGTGGGGCCAAGAGACATTTTTATCTTTGAAAAAGCCACGGCACCGGGGCCGCCTTTTCCGGCAATTACTTTTATTTTTACCTCATCGATGAACATCTTCGCCTTATCTTTTTCCTTTATTACTTTGTCGCAAGCTCTATTTGATCGCGAATGTACCGATTATGTACATCTCCCTCCCAATTCTTGCTTGCTTCGCGTACTAAAGAAAAAATCCTAAGGCTTTTATGCAAGCTATGTTTTTACGAGAGCTTCCTTTTTTATATGTTAATCGGAAATTTTATTTTAACCCAAATTTTCCTTTAGAGCAATTAATATTATTGTCTTTCTTGGATGAAAAATAGCATAGTAGCCTTCGATTACACCTTGATTTCGATCACTATTCTCTTTTTGGCAGTAAGATCAGAGCAGAATTAGAAGCCAAGTGAAGATTCTAATTAAGAAGGCGGCCCACTGGCGAAGAGAAAGAGAAAAACCCACTGACCCAAGCCAGCCACCTTACTGAAAAAAATGACCGATGTAAAAATGCCAGACATTTTTTATCAAAGAAAAAACCGCGGTGAAGCGGTTTTTTCTTTTTGAGCACCGATTAGTATCGGTTATCGCGGAATGAGCCGCGGCGGTCGCCATTGTTTTCTGGCGGTCGCGCTTCGCTCACTCTCACGTCTCGTCCGTCAAGATTTTTGCCATCCATCGCATTGATAGCGGCCTGAGCTTCCTCTTCGGAGCTCATCTCAACGAAACCGAATCCCTTTGACCGGCCGGACATTTTGTCCATGATCACGGTCGCTGACTCTACCTTGCCGAAAGCGGCAAAAGCGTCAGAGAGAGACTCGTTGGTAGTGCTGTAGGAAAGATTTCCCACATACAACTTCTTAGCCATAGTTTCCTTAGAGAATAAGGTATTTTTCGACTTCTTTGCTATTGATCCTTCTTTCTCTCCCGGCAATCTCTTATGAAGATTCCCACGGAAACAAAACAAGAACATTATAAGTATCTCATATTTAGATAAAGAAAGCAACTATTTTTTACTCATAGTAGAAAGAGATAAACTAAAATCTGATAATATTTAGAGAATTATAAAAGGGAATGATTATTTATATTTATTGAGAGGGTCTTATTATGAAAGAAATTTTTTGGCGATTTGATTGGCTTTCTTTGATAATTATTTCCTTTTTTACTCGGATTATTCCTTTTTTCCTGCATGGAAGCCATCCTCTTGGTTATGATATGGGCTTTTATCGCCACTATTCTGCTCAATCTTTTTCCTCTTTTCCTAATACACCAACTACTGGACTAGCTTCAACCGATTTTTTCCCCCGATTATTACTAGATAGTTTACGGATTTTTATTTCAAATCCCGATATTATAATTCACCTTGGATTAATTATTGCTTTTTTATTCGCTACTCTAGGATTTCGATTTTTTCTTAGTCAGTACGCAGGACGGGAAGTAGCTTTTTTGGGTGGACTTCTTTTTATATTTTCACCAGTGCAATATGTGGGTTATTGGTTTTTTTTACTAAAAAATTATGTGGCTTTAGCAGGTTTGTTTTTTTCTTTTGCTTTTTTAAAAGATATTGAGGATAAAAAAGATCTTTATTCAAAATTATTTTTTATCGCGTCTTTTTTCTTTGTTCTACTATCTCAAACGACGACAAGTATTTTAGGGGTAATGGTTTTTTGTATTTATTTTTCCTTTCAAATTACTCGAGGCCGCGCTATAACAAAAACTTTCTTTCTTTTATTTTCTTCTTTATCTTTAGGTTTATTATTTTTCTTTCGCCCCACTTTATTTACTAAAATAATAACCTTTCAACCAACGGCTATTTTTCTTGAGTGGCCAGAATATCTCTCTTTGGCCTATCCTTCAATTTTTTTATTTTTTAGCGGTTTTTTCTATTTCCATAAAAAAGTTTTTTTTCAATATTTTTTACCTACTATATTTCTTTTTGTTGTTTTATTATTATCTCTTCTTGAACTACCTTTTTATCAAAGACTCTTTTTATTTCTTGATATAAGTATTTTATTCTTTGATGCGGTTATTTTAATTTTTTTTATAAGAAACTATTCTTTTTTTTCAAAACGATTACAGATAGGAACTATTTTTGTAGCAGCTATTTTTACGGGATTTTTTTTGGGAAAGTTTTTATCAACTATAGCTTTTTACCATCCGCTCATAACTCCAAATGAAACTGTGGAGATGCAAAAAAATAATTCCTTAACAGAGAAAGAAGCTACTATTCTCACCACTTCGGACTATATGCCATTTGTGTATGGTTTTAGCAGTCGAAATGTTTTCGCTCCAGGACTTCGGGAATATAAATATAATCTTGAAGATTGGGAAAAGTTTTGGTTTGAAATGACTAAGAAGGAAAAAATACAATTCTTATCAGTCTTTCCTCGACCACTCTACTTCTTTACGGATCCTAAAAGCGATGAGAACTTTTTGGAGGCAGAGTGCGTAGTGAAGAAAAGTCAGTATTTATCAGAGTTCGGGTGCAAATAAAAACCGGCAGTTTGCCGGTTTTTATTTTTCTTATTTTATATTCATTAAAGATTTTACGTATTTAGTAAGATAGTAGCGTGCGGATGCTTGGATGGTACCAAAGGATTGCTCATAACTTTGACATTTACCGAGTTTCTGAATAAGACCCATAGTTTTTGAATATCCGTACCCTGTAGTAATGCCGTCAACAACATTTAATTTTGTATTTATATTATCACCATAGATACAATATGAGCTTCTTATCTTCCCATTATTAGTGAAATATCCATTACTCTGACAGAGATATACTTTTTCAAGATTAGGGTTCAGGCAATTAATATTTAGCGTAATTGGTTTTCCATAACTGTTAAAAACGGAATAATTCATGCAGTAGCCATACCCAAAACCATTTATTTTATTTCTAGCGTAACTATCTTTTTTAAGACCGTACCCGTAGCCAATTTTTATTGTACCAGTACTATAATCAGTGGTGCAATTATAGACAGTTTTAAAATTGGGTTTTAACGAACCTTTTTGGGCGGTATTATTAAGAAAATCTACAAAATCTCGGCTATTAGGATCGGAAGCTTGGCTAAAAGGATTATTACTGGTGACCAAATATAAAGCGAATACCCCAATCACGATAAACATAACAAACGGAAGTAACGATTGGGGGCGTTTCTTTCTATTGTTCATATCTTTTAAATATAGGACTATTTTCCTTTTTTCAGAAAGAAAGTTATCAACAGTTATTCTGAAAGAAGAGTGCGGCGGTGTTTGCGACGATAGGTACTAATCGCAAAGCGGTGGGCTTCGTCGCGAACTCTGATGAGGGTTTCAAGGGTGGAGAAGGCGGGAATATCGCCGCCGATGAGATCATTTTTTTTACGATCGGGGCCTTTGGCGAGACCTAGAACAGGGATTTTGAGGCCCGCAGCTCTCACCGCTTCGAGGGCAATTCCCACTTGGGCCGCTCCCCCATCAATCAATATGAGGTCGGGGAAGCGCCACTCTGAGTGGCGGAGGCGACGATCGAGTGTCTCCCTCATCATAGCGACGTCGTTACTCCCTATGACACTCTTGATCCCAAAAGTCCGATGCTCATCTCTGTTTACTATACCGTTTTCAAAAACGACCATCACACCAACGGCATTTGTGCCGCTGATATTTGAAATATCATAGCCCTCAATGCGGATGCCGGTTTGTTTGGCATCCCCCACGAGATCATCTTCTTTGATGAGAGAGACGTCGTTTACGTGCTCAAGAGCGAATATTTTTTTCCGAAAACTTTCGGCTCGTTCGAAATCAAGATTTTTGGCGGCAGTAGCCATTTCTTTTTTTAGATTACGGATGAGAGATTTAGTTTTGCCGGAAAAGATGAGGCGGTAGCCCCTGATAATTTTTTTATACTCGCGTTCACTAATTGCGGCCGCGCACGGGCCGGGGCAGAGACCGACACCATAGTTGAAGCAAGGACGCTTAGGAAGCTCAAGGCTATCACCCATTAGGTCACAGACAGGGAGGATTCGACGGAGGAGAACGAGCGCCTCACGGATCGCTCCGCCTTGGACGAAGGGACCATAGTACTCACCTCTGGGTATCCGGTCTTTGCCGCGGACGAGACGAAGCCGAGGAAAATGCTCACGAGTGATCTCAACGAAGAGAAAACTTTTATCATCTTTTTCGAGAATATTGTATTTAGGAGCATGTTTTTTGATAAGCGCGGCTTCGAGCACGAGTGCCTCGAGGGCGGAATTAGTCCGCTCGATATCAATTCGGTGAATTTCTTTGACGAGATTTTCGATCCGGGCATCATGCGGGCGAGTGAAGTAGGAGGTGACGCGGCGATTCAAATTAACGGCTTTGCCGACGTATATAATGACGCCTTCAGAGTTTTTCATGAGATAGCAGCCGGGTTCGGACGGAATGTTTTTTATTTTCTCCTTCCAGGGAAATACTTGCGACATGAGATTTACATAATCTCATGTTTCTTTTTTTTCGTCTACTTAACTAATCGACGGCCGTCGATTAGTTAAGTAGACAGATTTTTTATTTAATCAATACAACTAATTTACGACCGTAAATTAGTTGTATTGATTTTTATTATTCTTTTAATAGATAGTGCCTTGAGTGTCTCTCGGCAGACCCTCCTTCCACCTCTCCGCTTCCTTTAGCTCGATGACGAGCTTATCAATATATTCCTGGGTCTTTTGAAGTTTACTATAGCTATCTATGGTGTAAGTGTCTTTGTTAAAGAAGAAGCCGCGAGTGCAGGTGGGCATAACTTGCACGGCAGGTAGTGACAGGCTCATCGGCGGCGAGGCTTGCGGTAGGAAGAAAGATAAAAAACACACTCCCAATAAAAACGGTGAGGATATGAAAAAACCGCACTTGAGCCATACTCTTTTAAGTATAGCGCAATGCGGTTTGAGTTTCTGTGCAGAAATAACTCACATGGTAGCAAGAGAGATCCCGCCCATGCAGATGAGCTCATTCTTCCCGTCCATAACAAGCTCATCCCGGAGCTCATGGATGATCTCGACGAAATCTCCACCGACGTTCCGACCGCGGATGCGGTGGACAAGGGTGAGACCTTCATTTTTCGTCTGCACGAGAGCCTCAAAGGCATCGGGGTTTTGGAGAAACTTTTGTCTCTCCGACTCCTTTAAGAGCGCCCGGTGCTCGGTAGAGCGAAACGGAATCGGCTCGCCGCCGAAATAGACGAAACCGTCTTTGGGGGCCGTGGCGCCAAATTTTTTGGCCTCCGGCCCAGAAAGGGCGAAGCATTCATCTTGACGGGGATCGTCTTCATGAAATTTGATTCCTTGGTAAAAACTTTCCGAGGAAGCAATGCGAACCTCTCGGCCATTGTCACCATTCATCACATATGGAGTGGGGGCAAAGCGAGAAAGAATCTGTCCTCGCCAATCACGGGAGCGGGAATAGATATTGAGTTCAGGCATGACGTGGTCCTTACGTGTAAAAGATCAGGTTTTCAATACTTTATTGTTTTATAATAATGTATATAATAATGTCAATAGGTATATATTGACATTGTTATATATTTTGTGCTATGATTATAATTGTTACGGTGCAACTTTACATATTTCTTCAAGAAACAGTTCATAAGGGCAAAATCATGACGACGATGATTGGCGATGATCGGCTGACGGAGCTCGCGCTCCAAGCTTGGGATCGATTTCAGACAGAGATGGCGCGGGACGCGGAGCGGAAATGGAGCCGGGCGAAAGGCCAGCTTATCTTGACTCGGCGGCGGACGGAAAAGCATCTTCAGAGTCCGCTTAAGCGACTGGAGGCGCGCGGGATTATCTGCGAGCTTGTGCCAGGGATGACCCGCGAGGAATTTGACCGGGTGTTTACGGAGGAGATGGTGCGCTAGATAGCGACTACCGTCAATTCAAAACCGCCGAAATTTCGGCGGTTTTTTTATAAAAGTTTTTTAAGGTATTTGCCGGTCATAGAGGTGGCTTTGCGGGCAATTTCTTCGGGAGTGCCCTCGGCGACGATCTCACCCCCTTTCACTCCCCCATCGGGACCAAGGTCGATAATCCAGTCGGCGGTCTTGATCACATCAAGATTGTGTTCAATCAGGACTACTGAATTGCCACGATCGACAAGCCGATTTAAGACCTCAAGGAGGCGCTCAACATCTTTAAAGTGGAGACCAGTGGTCGGTTCATCGAGGAGGTAGAGTGTGCGGCGAGTGTCGCGCTTGCCGAGCTCGGCGGCGAGCTTTACCCGCTGGGCTTCGCCGCCAGAGAGCGTAGTGGCGGATTGACCGAGCTTCAAGTAATCAAGGCCGACTTCGTTTAGCACTCGGAGACGATCAGCGACCCAGGGAATCTCTTTGAAAAACTCGGCGGCCTCGCCAATAGGCATTTGCAGAATGTCATAAATATTTTTGTCTTGATACTCGACGGCAAGGGTCTCGCGATCAAAGCGCTTGCCCCGACAAACCTCGCACTCGACCTCGACCGCGGGGAGGAAGTGCATCTCAATCTCAAGATAGCCATACCCTCCACAATTTTCACAGCGACCGCCGGGGACATTGAAGCTGAAGCGGCCGGGCCCGTAGCCGCGGACTTTGGCATCAGGGGTGGAGGCAAAGAGCTCACGAATGTAGGTCCAGGCGCCGACGTAGGTGGCAGGATTGGAGCGAGGGGTGCGGCCGATGGCTGATTGATCAACGCTCACCACGCGATTCACATACTCGGTGCCAAAGATCTTGTCGTGAGCGCCGACTTTATAATCCGCGCCATTGAAGCGATTGGCGAGATCTTTGTAGAGGACATCATAGAGAAGGGTGGATTTGCCGGAGCCCGAGACACCAGTCAACGCCACAAAGCGACCGAGGGGAATTTTGACATCGATATTTTTCAAATTGTTTTCGTGGACGTTTTTGAGTGTAAGGTAGGGCATGTCTTTCATAACCCGGCGGCGTTCATCGGGGACCTCAATCTTGCGCTCACCACGGAGGAAGTCGAGAGTAAGAGATTTTTGCTTCTTATCTTTCAAGATATCGGGGAGAGCGCCGATCGCGACTACTTCCCCACCGCGGACTCCGGCTTCAGGACCAACGTCGACCAAAAAATCAGCGGCATGGATCGTGTCTTCGTCATGCTCGACGACAATGACGGTATTGCCGAGATCCCGAAGACGCTTTAAGGTATCGATTAATTTTTCGTTATCCCGCTGATGGAGACCGATGGTGGGTTCATCAAGAATATACAGCGTGCCCACGAGGTGAGAGCCGATCTGGGAAGCGAGGCGGATACGCTGAGCTTCACCGCCGGAGAGCGTGCCGGAGCGGCGGTCGAGGGAGAGATAGTCAAGGCCGACATCGAAAAGGAAGCGGAGGCGATTAGTGATCTCTTTTAGAATATTTTCGGCGACAAGCCACTGGCTAGATTTTTTGGCATCAAAATCTTTTAAGAGAGCGAGGCCATAAGAGTCAAAAAAGTTGCGGGCATCTATGACGGAGAGAGCTACTACCTCGGCGATGTTTTTGCCGCTTATAAGAACCGAGAGAGCGGCGGGGCGGAGACGGGCGCCGCGACAAGCGGGACAAACTTTTTCAGAAAAAGCGGCTTCAGTACCAAGACCGCCGCAGGTCTCGCAGCAACCAAAAGGACTGTTGAAAGAGAAGAGGCGGGGCTCGATCTCAGGGAAGCTCGTGCCGTCATTGGGGCAGGTAAACTTGGCGGAGAAGGAGACTTCTTTGCCGCCCACAATGAAGGTCACCACATCATTGCCGTACTTCAAGGCGGACTCGACGGCTTCGGCGAGGCGAGTGCGATTGTCAGATTCGGTATAGTCGATCACGCTTGGGAGGCGGTCGACGACGAGGTCGATATTGTGCGCTTTATTTTTAGAAAGCTCGATGCGCTCGCGAAGAGAGTGAAAAGTACCATCAACGCGGACCTCGAAGAAACCCGAGTTTAGAAGATCATAGAGCTTCTGGTAGTGCTCGCCTTTGCGACCGCGGACGATGGGAGCGAGGACGAGGTAACTGCCTTTATTTTCATGCTCTTTAAAAAGGGCAATGGCGAGGTCGACAATTTCTTCTTTAGTGAGCTTTTTGATCTCGTGACCACACTCAGGGCAGTGAGGCGAACCAAGGCGGGCAAAGAGGACGCGGAGATAATCATAGATCTCAGTGATGGTAGCGACCGTCGAGCGGGGGTTACTACTATGACTTTTCTGGTCGATAGAAATGCTGGGAGAGAGACCTTCGATCTCGTCGACATCGGGTTTATCTATTTTAGACAAGAATTGGCGCGCGTAGGAAGAGAGAGACTCAATGTAGCGGCGCTGGCCTTCAGCAAAGATGGTGTCGAAGGCAAGGGAGGATTTGCCGGAGCCGGAAAGGCCCGTAAAGACGACAAGTTTGTCTCGAGGGATTTCCAGAGAAACGTTTTTGAGATTGTGTTCGCGGGCGCCTTTGATTCGAATCTTGTCTTTCATAGGAAATAGGAAAGAGAATTAATAGATTATAGTAGCACTTTTTTAGGAGAAAGGGAATGGCTGGTTGAAAGAAGCCTCTGTCCTTTTTGGACACATGAAAGCTCCGGCGAGTTTTCATTCAGGCTTCGGAGAAAATTTTTTGTAGTGATATTTTTGGGAAAAAAGAAGAAAAAATATCACCACAAAAAAACCGTGCTTTTCTCCTGTAGAAGGTCCAAAAAGGACAGGGGCTTCTTTCTTGTTAATGGGACGTTTGGGAGGAAATGATTAGAGAGAAGAGGGAGAGAGAAGGAATGAGTAAACAATCTTTGATTGTTTTCCTGATTACTCTAATCAGGACTTTTTTTGAGTACAAAAAAAGTACTCATTCCTTTGGTGAGACCTTCGCTACGCTCCGGTCTTTTATTTTTAGAAAGAGAAAGCTCCGCGGAAGCGCAAAGCTAATAAGAGACAAAGAGCTAGAAGGCTAGTTTCCGTTTTGATTTTTCTGGAATGCTGAACAGCCAAACAAAATCGTCTGTCCAACGACGGCCAAGAGAACAATTCGTTTGATCGAGGCGAAGACAATGTCCACCACCGATAATTTTAATTAAGAAAAAATAGCCTTTCTTTAAGAGAAAGGATTGTTTACATAGTTAATTGAAAGTGGTCATTAGCTGGTTGGTTAAGGTACTGCAGGCGAAGGGTGGGGCCAACTTCGGCAGGACAAATATCGAGACCCAGGAGATGTGCCCGAGCGTAAATTTTACTGGTGCTCGCAACACCAGTAAATCCCCAGTGTTTATCCAAACGAAGAATGAGGCTTATTTCTTTATTTTCCGCGGAACAGGGAATATCAACTCTTACCAACATCCAATCCGCCCAGCCAGAGATATCTTCCATACCACTACTTTTCCTTTTTCAGAGCTTGAGCATAGTTGAATGCTGAGAAGTAAAGGCCGAGAATTTTTTTCTAGGGAGTAAAATCTAAATCGATTGCGGAAAGATCAGGCATCTCAGCTCCATTTTCCCAAAAACTGATTAATTCTTGAGCGACTCTTTTGAGATTCTGGAAGATCCAGCTAATGAATTCTGAGTCGACATTTTTGCAAAAAGGTCACAGATAATTTATATAGAAAGAGTTCGTTGATAACTTTTGGATAGATTTTTTTAACCTCTAGAAAGGAGATGGGTTATGGGATTACTCAAAAGACCAATGGAAGAGTTGAGAGGTGGGGCGGTTTTTAATTCGGGAGACTTACAAAGAATTTCTGATGGCAAAGTAAGAACGCTAAGTGGCTGGATTCAGGAAATATTAGGGAAACAGGAAAAAGGCAAAATGAGAAAACGATGGGTCTCGCGTAAAGATCTTCTCGCCTTCTTTCTTCAAGATGCAAAGGTGAAAATTATACTTTTCCTTCTCGGTATCTCACATAGAGAAAAAAAACTGATCCTCTGCCCAAAGGGTATGGCGGAAAACATTGCTGCCGAATTCCCGCAATATGATGTCGAGGAAACAGAAACCGCGTTTGAACTGGGGGCAAAAATTCGAGATCCAAGACTCGTACTTATTGTGAAAGGAGGCGGGCTTCCAAGCCCTGATGAGATTCATAAAGAACGGGTGGGGATCCCAGTCATTTTGGTAACCAAAGGAATAGAAATATCTATCGAATATCGCGAGGATCAAACAACCGGAGATCTGCAACTCAATAAGAACGAAATCAGTGGATATGCCGCTCAAGTCACGGTGATGGAAGAGAATACGGATCAGGGGTTCGCAAGACTCTTTGATACAATTAACTTCGTTCTCTCAAAACAATCTCCAGATTAGAAAGCGGCATGGGTATGAGGTTAATCTGCGACCTAATTTTGAAAAAGAGGAAAAATTTATCTCTCCTCTTGTAAGGTATAAAGTCACTCTTTACTTGCCTTCATCATAAGGAAAATACAGGAGAAGACCGCTGGAAGTTTCGGCGGTTTTTTTTATAGGAAAGATTTGTCTTTTTCTTTCTTTAAAAGAAGGAGAAGGAGAAAAACGAAACCGATCACTAAAAAAGGAACAAGGAGGAGATAGATTTTTTTAGGATTGTTTTTTATCCAAGAAGCGCCTCCATCGACACTCTGAAATCTTTTGGAAAGAAATTTACCAATAAGGAAAAGGAGTCACACGATTACCCCGATGACAATCAAAGGAATCACGAGGCCAATACCGGACATTCCGAGTATGTAAGCGATATGCATAGAATTTTCATACTATTATGATCAAGTTCACATTTTAATACCGCATATAAAAAACCACTTAGCTTTTTGGGAGACTAAGTGGTTGAGGGGCGGGTGATGAGAGGATTTCTTTAGAGGTCGTGGCAGAGAGGGCGGTGATCAGAGGAGTCGCTGTCCGGGAGAGTAAAAACTTTCCCCAATCCTAGTTGCCGGCGGAGAGCGATGATTTGTTGGCAAATCTCCAAACTTCCTGGATCACTCATGATTTCTTCGAGTTTGAGACGCTGGTCGCGCTCTTTCCTCACCTCGCCTTCCAGGCGCTTCTTCTCGGCGCTAAAAATGGCGCAGGAGACCAAAAGAAGAATGCTGGAGGTGAAAGCGACGAAGATAGGAAACCAATACATAATATAGAGGAGCATGGCGTCCTTTCCATTTTTTAAAGGAACGAGAGTGAGTCCGTCTTGTGACTCTTCCTATATTAGAAGCATAAAGGAAGTGAGTAGGTCAATTATCGACGCTTGAGAACGCGGGATTTTTTAGAAGACTCTTTAGAAGGAGAGGTGGGAGAGGAGGTATTTAAGCGGTCGGATTTTTTTAGTTTGTCGAGTTCTTCTCCTAGGAGGCGAAGCTCGTCGCGGAGGATGGCAGCCACTTCAAAGTCGAGGACTTTGGCGGCATCCTTCATTTCTTTTTGCTTTTCTTTGATGGCCCGCTCGAGGGTCTTTATCGAACGACTTTCAAGGATAGGCTTTAGCTCAAGATTGGTAGTGGAGGAGAGGGAGAGAGTGTCGATGATTTCTTTTTTGATTGTCTGCGGAGTGATACCGTGCTGTTTATTATACGCAATCTGGAGAGTGCGGCGGCGAGTGGTCTCGTCGATCGCCCGCTTCATACTTCCGGTAATATGGTCGGCATACATCAAGACTTCACCTGAGACATTGCGAGCGGCACGACCGATGGTCTGGATGAGCGAGGTCTCACTTCGCAAGAAGCCTTCCTTATCAGCGTCGAGAATAGCTACGAGGGACACCTCGGGAAGATCAAGACCCTCGCGGAGGAGATTGACGCCAACCAATACTTCAAACTCCCCTTTCCTAAGACTTGTGAGAATTTTTACCCGATCAAGGGTCTTTACGTCACTGTGAAGATAAGTGACTTTGAGACCTTTATCTTCGAGAAAATGAGAGAGGTCTTCGGCCATTTTTTTGGTAAGGGTGGTCACAAGAACACGGTCACCATTTTTCACCCGCTCTTCTACTCGAGGGATGAGGTCGGTGACTTGGGTGCGGGCAGGAAGGACAGTGATCAAGGGATCGACGAGACCGGTGGGGCGGATGATCGCCTCGACAGTATGATCTTTGCCACTCAGCTCCCGCTCGTAGGGGCCGGGAGTAGCAGAGACAAAGATAGTTTGGCCGATGCGAGAATTGAATTCTTCAAAGCGGAGGGGGCGATTATCGGCGGCGGAGGGGAGACGGAAACCATATTCGATTAAGTTACGCTTGCGGGCCGCATCCCCGGCGTACATGCCTTGGAGCTGGGGTACGGTGACGTGAGACTCATCGATCACCGTCACAAAATCTTTGGGAAAATAGTCGAGAAGGGTGGCCCCGGGCTCACCGGGAGCACGTCCGGAGAGATGACGAGAATAATTTTCGATGCCATTGCAGTAGCCGATCTCGCGGATCATAGCGATATCAAAATTGGTACGGCGCTCGAGGCGCTCGGCCTCAAGATATTTTTTTTCCTGCTCAAAAAATATGAGCTGGTCTTTGAGCTCTTTTTGAATGGCAATCACGGCGGTATCGCGAGCCTTGGCCTCGGTGATGAAGTGCTTCGCCGGAGCGATAAAGAGCTCGGAAAGCGATGGGGTGTGGCCTGGGACAAAGCCTTCCACCGGATCAACTTCGTAGATGGATTTTATTTCACCATCCTTCACTTCAAGATCGTAGATGAGCTCGCGGTCCTGCGGCATGATCGACCAGAGATCACCCCGGAGGCGGAAGGTGCCGCGGGCGAGGCTCGCGGTCGTGCGGGTGAATTGGAGCTCAATTAACTTTTTCATGAGGGCGGCGCGGTCGAGCTTGTCCCCCACCTTAAATTTTAAAATATTAGCGGCGTAGGACTCGGGCGTGCCGAGGCCGTAAATGCAGGAGACAGAGGCGACGATAATGACGTCTCGGCGAGTGAGGAGAGCGGTCGTCGCTGCATGGCGGAGCTTGTCGATCTCCTCGTTGATCATCGCTTCCTTCGCAATATAGGTGTCGGAGGTAGGGATATAGGCTTCCGGTTGGTAGTAATCATAGTAGGAGACGAAGTAGTGGACAGCTGAGTCGGGGAAATAGGAGCGCAGCTCGTTGCAGAGCTGGGCGGCGAGGGTCTTGTTGTGAGCGATCACGAGGGCGGGACGGCCGGTCTTTGCGATCACGTTTGCGATCATGAAGGTCTTGCCGGAGCCTGTGACGCCGAGGAGAGTTTGATTACGGGTGCCGGAATTAAGGCCATTTACTAGAGAAGAAATGGCTTGGGGTTGATCGCCGGCGGGGGTGTTTTGAGAAATGAGGTGGAAGGAAGACATAAAGAATGTAACGTATTAGTGTAGTATTTTTTGAGAAGAAAGGAAAGGATTTATTAGTATATTAGATTAGATTTAGAAAATTCTTTTCCCCTACCGTGACACATAAAAAATTCCTGCGAATTTTTTATTCTGTCCCCGAAAAGAATTTTTGTGGTGATGTATTAAGGACAGGGAAGACAATGCATCACCACAAAAAACCAAGCTTCTTTTCTGCGGACGGTTACTTTAGGGAAAAAGATTTTTCTTTTGTAGCGCAAAGATTGAGTGAGATAAAAAATACAAGGGGAGTTGGTCGCGTAAAAGAAGCTCTGAGGACAGGGCTTCTCACGCGATTTTCAATAAGCCATCACTGCGCTCTAGCCTTTTTATTAAAATAGTTAAAATGAATAAGATATATTTTTTATAATGATTGTTCGAATAGGATGTCTTGTTGTTTTTTTTCTTTCTCATTTTTTCATTACTGAAGCAGCTGTTGGTCTGCAAGATAACACTATAAATCTTCAAGAAGACGAGGTTTTTGTTCAAGGAAAAATTCAAAAATAGTTTTAAATAAAAATCCCCTGGCTGGATAGTGCAGGGGGAGGAAGAACAGGAGGAGTATGTAGCCAGTTTTTTTTAACGGCACAACTTTGATCCTGAATTAGTTCCGGAATGACTGCATAAAGAAAAATGAGTACATTTTTCCACGCGGCCTGCGGCGAAAAAAGTGGGGCTTCAGTGGGAAAAAATGTCTCTAAAAGGGCAAAAAGTGGCTATTTTAGCCTAAAAATGGGTTTTTTTACCTAAAAAGTGGTAAAATAAAAATAGAATGGAAAAGGAGGAGTGGAAGGAAAAATTAACGGAGGAGGAGTATCAGGTACTACGGGAAAAAGGGACGGAGGCACCTTTTTCGGGGCGGTATTATGATGAGAAGGCGGCCGGAATGTATCGGTGCAAGGGGTGCGGAGCGGAGCTTTTTTCCTCGGAGACGAAGTTTGACTCGGGGACGGGGTGGCCGAGCTTTACCGAACCCTCAAATATTCAAAATATCGAGCTCCGAGAGGATATAAGTCAGGGGATGCGGCGGACAGAGGTGCTTTGCCGGAAGTGCGGAGGGCATTTAGGGCATGTATTTGATGATGGGCCTAATGGTAAAAGCCGTTATTGCATAAACTCAGTTTGCCTAGATTTACAGAAAGAGTAATGTGCTTTTCTTTTTCCTCTGACTTTTTCGAAAATTCTGTTTGCTCGTCGACATACATTAGCCAAGCATACCTCCTCGCAAGCCTCTCTTTCTTTCGCTCGCTTTATCTTATTTTATTCATTCTTTAATGAAGTTTTTATTTTTTCTTTTAAAGCCTATTATTGCTAGTGGAGGCTCATCATAGGGACAAAAATCCTGCTCATATTTGTCACGATTATCTGTTTGGTAAAATTTTTTGCAATAAACAATATACATGAAACGGCATAGGTTTATACGGGAAAACTTTTTGGTGGGGATGGAGGGATTTTCTATTGAGGAAAAGGGGGTGGTGGATCAGATGCGGAATGTCTTGAAGCTGACGGTGGGAGAGGAGATATATATCGGAGATGGCAAGGGCAAAGAGGCGATCTATAGGATAGAAAATATTACAAAGAGCCTAGTGATCATCTCAAAAGTGGAGGATATTACTGAGGTGCGGGAGCCGGAAAATATGACGCATCTTTATCTTGCAATCTTAAAGGCGGATCGCTTTGAGCTCGCGATTGAGAAAGCGACAGAACTCGGTGTCACAAGCATCACACCAATCATCACCGCGCGGACGGTGAAGAAAGAGATACGAAGGGAGCGTCTCGAAAAAATAATTCTGGAAGCGGCAGAGCAGAGCGGTCGGCAAATCTTACCGAAGCTCTATGACCCGATCCTCTACTTGCAGGCAATCAATCAGGATCCGGCAGAGATGAAAATATTTTTTGATAGTGAGGGGGGAATCTTAGAAAATAAAAAGATTATGAAAGAAATCTCTCTGTATATTGGGCCGGAAGGAGGGTGGACGGAGGAAGAAATGAGGATTGCACAGGAAAATAATTTTCAATTAATATCCTTAGGTAAGACTACTTTGCGCGCAGAGACGGCGGTGATTTCTGTTTTAGCTAAAATAATTCAATTCTAGGTCGCGAGTACGCGAATGTTTGGTAGCATACATTTACTTGTCCCCTTCTAGGATCTTCGCTTCGCTACGAGATTCTGGGTCAAGCCCGGAATGACAATCACTGAGGGAGGCACTGGTAGGTATGGACGAGGTAGCTCTCTTTGCCGTCGGAAGAGATGATTTGCTTAGTGCTTTTGATCACTCTTTTTTCTCCAGTCTCGGGGAGACGAATGAGACCAGTCTTAGCATCAATGCAGAGGCCATCATCGCGAGCGGAGTCATCGGCAAGTGGAGTGATAGTACCAGCGCTTGAGGTGAAGGAGATGATGACATAGATAAGAAAAAGAGCACCAAAAACGAGAAGAGGGATGCTTTCGGATTTTTTTGGTTTGGATTTTTTCATTGGGTGACTATTCCATAGAGCCGCTTGTGCCCATGTTGCCCGTGTTGCCCGTGTTGCCCGTGTTGCCCATGTTGCCCATGTTGCCCGTGTTGCCCGTGTTGCCCGTGTTGCCCGTGTTGCCCGTGTTGCCCGTGTTGCCCGTGTTGCCCGTGTTGCCCGTGTTGCCCGTGTTGCCCG
>Ga0194131_10004742_pt1 | contig 20225 bp, 15 predicted proteins | sample TA2KigO120mmetaG_FD_148631 | JGI IMG/M metagenome (GOLD analysis project Ga0194131, IMG submission 148631) | Freshwater microbial communities from Lake Tanganyika, Tanzania - TA2015053 Kigoma Offshore 120m | ecosystem: Environmental > Aquatic > Freshwater > Lake | place: Tanzania: Lake... | reverse complement strand
TTTGGCTCCGGCTACGAGTGAGCCGAGATCTAGGGAGAGCAAAGATTTATCTTTCAAACTATCCGGAACATCTTTGGCTATGATGCGCTGAGCCAATCCCTCCACTATAGCTGTTTTTCCAACTCCAGGGTCTCCGATCAGTACGGGGTTATTCTTTGTTCTACGTGATAAGACCTGAATGACTCGTCTGATTTCACTATCTCTTCCAATAACCGGGTCGAGTCTCCCATTGGCTGCCGCTTTAGTTAGGTTTCGAGTGTATCTTTCTAAAGCATTGTATTTTTCTTCGGGATTTTGGTCGGTCACTCTTTGCGTACCTCTGACGGCGGACAAAGCTTCTAAAAAGCCGTTTCGAGAAAGATTCCAAGATTTGAGTAAGGAAGTGAGGCTTGGATCCTTAGAAGAAAACATCGACAAAAAAAGGTGCTCAGTGCTGATAAAGTCGTCTTTAAGGGTGGTAGATTCCTCTTCAGATTGAACAAACAGTTTTTGAAGAGAAGAGGAAGTATAGGTCTGCACATTTCCGTGAACTTGAGCTTTTTTGTTTAAAATCGAATCTAGGTCCGAAAGGGCTCTCTTTGGTAAGCCCGATGAAATTTTTTCAAGACATTGAGTGACAAGACTGTCTTCTTGTTTCAATAATGAGTAAAGCAAGTGGTCGAGATCGACACTTTGGTGGCTCTTTTTAATGGCGAGGCTTTGAGCGTCAACGACCGCCTCTTGAGCCTTAACAGTGAACTGATTTAGGTTCATCGTTGTCCCCTTTTTCGGCAGAAATATACTGTAATCAGTATGGGGACCTATTTCAGAAAGTCAAAGGTAAGTCGACGTCTTTATTGAAAAAATGACTCGTAAAATAAAACACTTAAGCCCCCTTTCTCAACTAAGAAGGTACCCATTTTGGGGATACATCAAGCAGTATCCAAAGCGGTATGCGATAGGTCTTTTGACCTTGGGCTTGGTTGATCTAATTAACGTTACCCTGCCACTGTTAGTGAAGTGGGGAATTGATGCGATTGGGCCAAAGAACACAAAGCAATTGGTTTGGGCTTCGGTAGGCTATTTAGTGCTAATGATTCTTCAATCTTATGGGCGATATTTGTGGCGGATTTATCTCATGGGAACAAGCCATCTTTTGGTTGGGGATTTAAGAAAAAAAATGTACGCCCACATCCAAAAATTACCTTTGGAGTTTCATCAAAAGAATAAATCAGGCGACCTTATGTCGAGAGTTACCAATGATATCGAATCGGTAAGAATGGCTCTTGGACCAGGAATTTTGGTTACTGCTGATGCTGTTTTGATGCTGGTTTTAATTGTTCCACCTATGATGTTTTTGTCAGTTAAGCTTTCACTGTTAGCATTTGCCTTTTACCCACTTGTACCTTGGATCACAAAAAGAATAGGCAATCAAATTGACGAAATTTTTGGGGAGCTACAAAAGAAAATGGCTGGACTTAGTAGCTTTGCACAGGAGAGTTTTGCTGGAGTGCGATTGATTAGATCTCTCGTTTTGGAGTCGGAAACCTGTCGTCAGTTTCGGGCGTTAAGTGAGGAGTACCGTGACCAAGGAATTTCTTTGGCTCGATGGGAGGCTGTTTTTTCCCCGTCTTTAGGCCTACTTACCAATTTAGGAACTTTTTTGATTTTGTTGTTAGGAGGTTTTGATGTTTTAAAGGGTGCAATTACCATCGGGACTTTCGTAGCTTTTCAACGGTTTGTTGTTCAGTTGTCTTGGCCGATGGAGGCCATCGGTTGGGCGGTCACTATGCACCGAGAAGGTTTTGCTGCTCAAAGGCGAATTCACGAGATCTTGGAAGTGCCTCAAGTTAGTTCGGTTAAATGGCCCAGCGAAAAACCAGAACGAGATTCTAAAAATGCATTGGAAGTTCGAACCCTTGGTTTCCACTATTCTCAATTAGAACAGGCACATCCATTTTTTCTACAGTTAGATAATTTACAAGTTAGAATTGGGCAAAAAATTGGAGTTGTTGGGAGGGTTGGTGCTGGGAAAACCACATTTTTGAATCTTTGGTTAAGGCTGTACGAGCCCCCTAAAGGAACTCTTTACTTTGAAGGAAAAGATATCACGTCAATTCCTTTGGATGAACTTCGATACCAAATTGCAATGGTGGAACAGAACATTTTTCTCTTTAGTGAAAGCGTCCGGGGGAATATGCAACTTGGTCTTAATAGAACTTTAGATCCCGAGCTCCAGAAAATTATGAAGTTAGGACAAATTGAAGGTGAGGTAAAACAACTTCCCAAGGGTTATGAGACTCCTTTAGGGGAAAGGGGGGTAACTCTCTCAGGAGGTCAAAAGCAGAGGTTGGCGCTTGTTAGAGCTCTTGTAAGACAGCCCAAAGTTCTGCTTTTAGATGATTGTTTTTCTGCGGTCGATGTAGAAATTGAAAGCAAAATCATTGATTCATTTTTTGAGAATTATAAAGATCTTACAGTTCTTTTTGCGTCACATCGTCTCTCAGTCATGTCACGAATGGATGAAATTTGGGTTTTTGATCGAGGGTTTTTGGTTGAACGGGGAACTCACTCTCACCTATTGCAAGTGAGTCCGCTTTACCAAGAGCTGTGGAGTCAAAGCGAGCGAGAGGTGGAGAGAGAAAAGATGGGTTTAGGGGAGGGAGAGTTGTTTTTATGATGATGAAGCGTCCTAAACCTACTGTGCTGACGAAAACAATTAGAGTCCTCTCACCAGTGCTTAAACCAAGGGTGCCTGATTTTACTTTGGGGTTGGTGCTCGTCCTCTGTTCCACAGCTTGTGAGATTTTAGCTCCTTATCTCTTAGGAAAAGGCACTGATATAGTCATCGGTCAAGGAGCTCAAAATCCAAAACTAGTTAAAATTTCCTTAGCCTTTCTGGCCGTGATTTCGGCCAGAGCCTTAACAGAAGCAGTGCAAGGATGGGTGATTCAAAAGTCGGGACAAAAAGTGATCCACGACCTTCGACTTTTAGTCTTTGAAAAAATCCATGGGTTAGCTGTACCTTATTTTGATTCACATCCCACTGGAAGAATTTTAACTAGGGTTATTAACGATATTAAGGCGGTGAGCGAGTTGTTCACTGCTTCAATTTCAGTCTTAGTTTTAGACGTCACGATTATCATAGGTAGTTTGATTTCGATGTTCTGGATGAACCCGGCCCTGGCTAGTATTGTGTTAGTTACTTTTCCATTAGTGTTTTGGACGGTATGGAACTTTGGTGAAAAGTTGAGTGAAGCCTATAAAAAGGTTAGAAATCGTTTGTCGGAAGTTAATGCCTTTTTAGGAGAAAACATTGCTGCTGTTGCTACGATTCAAACATTAAACGCTGAAAAATCTCGAACTCAGACATTTGACGCCATTGTGTATGAACATACTCAAGCTCAAATGAAAGCTTTGAAAGTATATGCGTCCGTACAGCCTTTTGCTAATATCTTGAACGGATTTGCTATGGCGAGTTTGATGTGGGTTGGTGGGGTGTGGGCAATTAATGGGAAAATTACTTTGGGCGTGTTAGTTGCTTTTTTCGCTTACTTAAGAAATCTCTTTCAACCCATTAGAGACTTAGTGGAAAAGTACAATACATTTTTGACAGCTATGGTTGCGGCAGAGAGAATTGTTGCTGTTCTTGATGAAAAATCAGAATCGAGCGATGATTTGTCAACAAACTCAACCGATGAGAAATTAACTAACACTCAAATTGAATTTAAAAACATTTCTTTTAAATACCCTGCGCGAGACTCTTTGGCTTTGGATGATGTTAGTTTTTCAATTGAGCACGGCAAATCGCTTGCTATTGTCGGGGCCACGGGTAGTGGTAAATCCACACTTATTCGGCTGTTATTAAGATTCTACCAACCTTCGGCAGGTAAGATTTATTTGGGCGGGAAAGAGTTGAGTCAGTTTGACCGCAAGACTTTACGGAGGCATCTCGGAGTCATTCAGCAGGAAGTTTATTTGTTTAGTGGCACGATACGGGCTAATTTAACTCTAGGTAAAAAAGGAATAAGCGATTCCTATCTAGAAGAGGAGTGTCGCAGGACCCATCTGTGGAATTGGATCGAGAATAGAGGTGGTCTTGACTTGATGGTATTCGAGGGCGGGAGTAATTTATCGCTTGGTGAAAGGCAATTACTAGCTTGCACCAGAACTAGAGTGTTTCAACCTGATGTTTTAATCCTAGATGAAGCTACCGCTAGTGTTGATCCCATTTCAGAGAAATATTTGATGTCGGCCATCCAGGAGGGGTTAAAGGGAATGACCTCGATAGTGATTGCTCACAGGCTTTCAACAATTAAAGCTTGTGATCTAATCATAGTGATGAGTCATGGTAGAATAGCTGAGCAAGGGACTTATGAGTCTTTGCTTAGGAAAAAAGGGTTGTTTTTTGAATTTCATCAAATTTATTCTTTACAGGGGCAAAGGAGAGCTTCTCAATCTTGAGTGAGACATAAAAAAAGACGTTCTAAACCGATTGCCACACCGCTTGCCCCTTTTATGTTACGAGCTGAATTAAAGAGATCTGTAGGTTCAGGGTGTGGGGGTTTTGAGGATTTGATCCGTTCTTGAGACTCGTGTTGGTACCGACGCTTGAGCTCTTCTAGATCGGCTAGTTCTCGACAACCATTGCAAATTTCCATGCCCTTCCAATAGATCTCGAATCGTTCTGCTTGGTTAGTTCCTAAAATGGGCTGTGAGAGCGGACTTACTGCAGCTGGGTAGTTATTAAGTAAAATTAGGGTTTCTTTAGAAAGAGAGGGTTCGACGATTTCGATCATGAGTTTAAAGAAGATATCAGCCCACGAGTCATATTCGGAAAGATATAGCGAGGTTCTTTTTTTTATTTCATTTGCTAAAGATTGAGTTGAGGTGAAAAGGTTAAGATCTAGTCCAATAAGATCTTTAACCAAATTATAAACTGATTTGTATTCTATTTTTAAAGGTTTAGCAGAAAGAGTTTGTATCAGCTGAAGGACCTCCTTTTCAATCAGGTTTACTGGAGAGTTTGGGCGATAAAACTCAAGCATGGTGAACTCAATAGAGTGGATTGAGGTCTGAGGATCATCTCTAAAACACTTGCAAATTTGGTAAATAGGCTCTTGAAAATCCGACAGTATATTCTTCATTTCAATTTCGGGAGAAGTATGAAGCTCCCCCTGACCCGCAGAGTAAGAAACTTTAAGAGGGTCTATAGTGCTTTCAAAGGCTCCCGCTGTAACCAGAGCTGGGGTTAATACTTCAAAATACCCTTTATTATCAAGAAATGAACGGGTGTTTCGAAGTAGTTGCGCCCACTCTCGACGTTTATCTTTAAAATTAAACGGGCAATAGCTCATAATGTAATTTCAGTAAGGATCGGTTGAGGGGGAATAATCGTCAAGCTGTTTAAGTTGAAATTAAACGGGAAATTGAGAGAATTAGCTTTATGGAGCTGGATCTTGTTTATACTTGGATAGATGGAAGTAAGCCACATCATTTGATTTCCAGACTCTGGCACTTCATTCAATATGTTAAGACTTCTGATAACCGGATAAACCGTTGGGCTAATCGCAACGAGTTAAAGTTTTTACTTCGTTCTATTAACTCAAGTGTAATCGAATTTTTTCTTAATAAGATTCCTGGATTGAGCGAGTTTTTTATTTATTCTAACGATGATGTGTTTTTCTTGAGGCCCATGATCCAATCGGATTTCTTTTCTGAAAATAAAGCCAATATATTTCTCAATCCAATTGTCTCCATCGATGACCAACTGTCGAACTATGACAATGGTCATGTATTCGGTAAAAAAAATGCAAATGGTCTACTGAGTTCTATTTTTGGCTATCAAAAGAGAATGCTAATAGAAGTCATTGATTGTGACAAAACAACTATTAAGAATTTCTTCGGTACATTATTCCCTGACAAGTGTTCCTTTGAATGTGGGTGAATTGTATGACGACTTTACGAGTATCTAAGTGGCTTAAAGAGAAATATCCGTCACTGACCCAGCGGCAGCGGGTAGAGGCAATTGAATCAGGGTTGGTATTTGGATTTCCTAACAATAAATTTCTTAAAAAAGGTGAAAAAATTAGTGGTGAAACAGGCCTAAATTGTGAAAAATTAGAAACACATATTTCAAAACTAAAACAGGGAAATCCAAACGAAAATATTCAGATTGTGTCCGAACACGAGGGAATAGTCGTCATTGATAAGCCCTCCGGAATTGCTAGCCAGCCGATAAGTTTATTCGATGAAAATACCGTCACTCAGTGGGCTCGCTTCCATTATCCATCTATCAATGAATACTTTCCCGAACCGCAGCCTACTTTAACGCCCCATCGGTTGGACATTGGAACAAGTGGAGTTTTGGTTGTGGCTTTGAACCAAGATTCTTATCTTTACTGGAGAGAAAAGTTTCTAAAAAAGCTTGTTAGAAAAACTTATTTGGCTTGGTGTTGGGGTAAACCAAAGGACAATAACTACTGCGTGGATTATTCCATCGCCCATGCCCCGGGAGACGCTGCGAGAATGATAGCGCTGAAAGGAAATGTTCGATACAGACCACCCGTTTTGAAAGCTCTTTCAAATATGAGAGTGGTAAGACGAGTAGAGGAAAAGAATGTGTTTCTGGCAGAAATTAATTGTTCTACGGGTGTGACACACCAGGTGAGGGTTCATTTAACCTCACTGGGCTTTCCAATTTTGGGAGATAGGTTGTATGATCCTCTTTATGAGATGAGAAACTTAAAAAGAGAGTTTCATGCTTTAAGAGCCGTGTCTTTAGCAGTTGAAGATTGGTACACAGCTGTCGATACGGAGGATTTTCTTGAAGAAAACTAAAAAAGGGAGAAATACTTAATATTTCTCCCTTCTAGAATATTTTAATTTAACAAGGTCTAACTAAAGCTTAGCTTCAGCCGTGACCGCATTTGTTTCAGGGGTAGATTCTTCTTCTTCAATTGTTTCGAAGTCATCTTCAGCCATAGCAACTTCTTCATGGGTCAAGAAATTGACTCTACGATAAGTGTCGATTCCAGTTCCAGCTGGGATCAGTCTGCCCATGATAACGTTTTCTTTAAGCCCCTTGAGTCTGTCGATTTTACCCTGAATAGCAGCTTCGGTAAGAACCTTAGTTGTTTCTTGGAATGAAGCAGCTGAGATAAAACTTTCGGTGCTTAAAGAGGCCTTTGTAATTCCTAGCAACAACGGTTCAGCAACGGCTGTCTTCTTACCTAGTTTTTTAACTCTGTCATTTTCCGTTTCAAAACGGAAACGTTCCACATGTTCTCCTAATAAGAAGTCTGTGTCGCCCGGTTCAGAAATTCGAACTCTCTTAAGCATTTGACGAACAATCAGCTCAATGTGCTTATCGTTAATTCGAACGCCTTGTAATCGATAAACCTCTTGGACCTCATCGACTAGGTATTTAGCCAAAGTCTTATCCCCAAGAATTCTTAAGATGTCGTGCGGGTTAGCAGCTCCATCCATTAGAAGCTCTCCAGATCTGACATGGTCGCCTTCTCTCACGCTGATATGTTTGCCTTTGGGAATTAGGTATTCTTGAGGTTCACCATGTTCCGGAGTAACGATAAGTTTTCGTTTCCCTTTACTGTCTTTACCAAAAGAGACGACCCCATCGATTTCACTGATGGCAGCCACTTCTTTTGGCTTGCGAGCTTCAAATAGCTCTGCCACGCGTGGAAGACCCCCGGTGATATCCTTTGTCTTCATCGTTTCGCGAGGAATCTTGGCTATAGCATCCCCAGGGAAAAGCTGATCGCCGTCAAACACGGTAATGTTAGCGCCGATAGGAAGTAAGTAGGTGGCTTTAGCTTGTTTATTTTCGTCTAATACTACCAAACGAGGTCGTAAGTCGGTGTCTCTAGAATCGATAATTACTCTTCGGCTAAGACCTGTAACCTCGTCCACTTGTTCGGAAACGGATAAACCTTCGGCAATATCGACGAAAGAAACAGTACCACCCTGTTCGGATAGAACTGGAACCGTATAAGGATCCCATGTTGCTATTACTTGACCCTTGGTAACCTTGCTACCTTCTTGAACGTTTAATTTTGCTCCGTAAACCAACTGGTAACGCTCCCGTTCTCTACCTGTATCATCTAGAACGGCTAACTCCCCATTTCGGTTCATTACGGTAAAAGTTCCCAGCCTATCTTTGACAAGATTAGCTCTGAAAAGCTTGATAGTGCCTTCGTGTCTGACCTCGAGTGAGCTTTGTTCAGCCCGACGAGTTGCAGTTCCGCCCACGTGGAACGTTCTCATGGTAAGCTGCGTGCCAGGCTCACCGATACTTTGGGCAGCGATAATCCCTACGGCCTCACCGATGTTAACGAGATGACCTCGTGACAGATCTCGACCATAGCAAAGACAACAGATTCCAACTTCGGCTTTACAGGTCAAACCGGATCGGATGACTACTTTCTCAATGCCGGCTTCTTCAATAGTAGTCATTTTTTCTTCATTGATCTCTTCGTTAGCCTTGACCAAAACTTTTCCGGTGTAAGGATCCGTAATGTCTTCTAGGGCTACTCGACCTAAAATTCGGTCCCCGATAGCTTCAATTATTTCTCCACCTTCGACTAAAGCCGCGATTTCTATTCCATCGGTTGTCTTACAATCATATTCAGAAACAACGATATCTTGAGCAACGTCGACAAGACGACGTGTTAAATATCCTGAATGCGCAGTTTTTAGAGCCGTGTCGGCCAACCCCTTACGAGCTCCGTGAGTCGAGATAAAATATTGTAGCGCATCCAAACCTTCTCTGAAGTTAGCTGTAATTGGGGTTTCGATAATTTCACCAGAAGGACGAGCCATCAATCCGCGCATTCCGGCTAATTGCCTAATTTGGGCTGCACTACCTCTCGCACCTGAATCTGCCATCATGTAGATGGAGTTCAGAGATGGGATGGTAATCTTGTTTCCGGTCTTATCTGTGACAACATCAGTTGAAAGCTCTCCCATCAACTCTTCAGCCACTTGTTCGGTAACTTGTGCCCAAATATCGATGACTTTGTTGTATCTTTCCCCATCTGTAATAAGACCTTCAGTGTATTGGTTCTGAATTTCTTGAACTTCCTTGTAAGCACTATTGAGAAGATCCGCCTTTTTTCTGGGAATCTTCATGTCTTGCATACAAATACTAATCCCACCTCGGGTGGCATATTCAAATCCGAGAGAGCGAAGCTTATCAGCGAGCATTACGGTTCGTTTGTTACCCGCTACGCGGTAACACATGTCCATCAACTCGGATAAAGCCTTCTTGTCCATGACTCGGTTGTATTCATCGAAGGGAATCTCCGAAGGGATGATTTCTCTCAGAATTAACCTGCCCGGAGAGCAATCATACATCTTGGTCTCACCCTTAAGGTTAGAGACTCGGACGTTAATTTTTGCATGGAGATCCACTTCTCCGATTTCATGGGCGTAAATGGCTTCTGTTGGGTTTGAGAAGGTTTTTCCTTCTCCCTTACAGTTAACTCGTTGTTGGGTCATGAAGTACACCCCAAGAACGATATCCTGAGTCGGATCAATAATTGGTTTACCGAATGCGGGTGACAAGATGTTGTTTGTGGACATCATTAGCACGCGAGCTTCCAGTTGTGCTTCCACACTGAGCGGTACGTGCACAGCCATTTGATCACCGTCAAAGTCAGCGTTAAACGTTGAGCAAACCAATGGATGCAATTGAATAGCTTTGCCTTCAATAAGTATGGGTTCAAAAGCTTGAATACCCAAACGGTGAAGAGTTGGGGCACGATTGAGAAGAACAGGATGCTCTTTAACCACTTCATCTAGAATATCCCAGACTTCTTCTTTCTCTTTTTCCACCATTTTCTTAGCGCTTTTAATGGTGGTTACAAAGCCACGTTCTTCAAGCTTATTGAAGATAAAGGGTTTGAAAAGCTCCAAGGCCATTTTCTTCGGAAGTCCGCACTGGTGTAATCGAAGCTCTGGCCCTACAACAATCACTGAGCGGCCTGAATAGTCTACCCGTTTACCAAGTAAGTTTTGACGGAAACGCCCTTGTTTTCCCTTGAGCATGTCACTCAAAGACCTCAATGGGCGTTTGTTGGGCCCAGTGAAGGTTCGTCCACGACGACCGTTATCAAACAAAGCATCGACAGCTTCCTGTAACATTCTCTTTTCATTACGGATGATGATTTCAGGAGCATTTAGCTCTTGAAGTCTTTTAAGACGATTATTTCTGTTAATAACCCGACGATAAAGATCGTTGAGGTCGGAAGTAGCAAACCGGCCACCATCCAAAGGAACGAGTGGTCTTAAATCAGGTGGAATTACTGGGATGACATCAAGCATCATCCACTCGGGTTTATTACCTGAGGCTTTAAAAGCTTCACAAACTTTTAAACGTTTTGCTAGTGCCTTTTGTAGGGTTTCACTGCTTGTTTTACTTAAGGCTAAACGTAATTCTTTTGCTACCGCATCTGGATCAATCTCCCGAAGCATATCGCGAACCGCTTCTGCTCCCATTGCGGCTTTAAAGTCAGTTTTATAAGTCTTTCGAGCTGCTGAATACTCATCCTCCGACAGAACTTCTCCCTTCTTCAAAGGGGTCTTTCCAGGATCGGTAACTACATAAGCTTCACAATAAAGGACTCTCTCAAGATTTTTAAGAGTGATATCCAGCAAGGCTCCGATTCGGCTCGGCAAGCTTCTCAAAAACCAAATATGTGCAACTGGAGTTGCTAATTCAATGTGGCCCAGTCTTTCTCTTCTAACTTTAGACTGAATAACTTCAACACCACACTTTTCGCATACCACTCCGCGATGCTTCATGCGTTTATACTTACCACAATTGCATTCGTAGTCTTTTACAGGTCCGAAAATCTTTGCGCAAAAAAGGCCATCTCGTTCTGGTTTGAAGGTTCTATAGTTGATGGTCTCAGGCTTTTTTACCTCACCATAGGACCAAGAACGAATTTTCTCAGGACTGGCTAAGGAAATCTTAACAGCCTTAAAACTAAGTGGATCTTTTGGCTTATCAAAAAAGTTTAAAAGGTCTTTCATATTGTTGCATCCTCCATAAGCTCAACATCTAGCGCTAAGCTTTGAAGTTCTTTGACAAGAACGTTAAAGGACTCAGGAAGTCCAGGCTCTAAAGCATTTTCCCCTTTGACAATAGTTTCGAACATTCTGGTTCGTCCAGCTACGTCATCGGACTTAACGGTTAGCAGCTCTTGTAGACAGTAGGCGGCTCCATAAGCTTCAAGAGCCCAAACCTCCATCTCTCCAAGTCTTTGACCACCGAATTGTGCTTTTCCACCGAGAGGTTGCTGAGTGACCAAGCTGTAAGGACCGATGCTGCGGGCATGAATTTTTTCGTCAACCAAGTGGTGTAGTTTAAGCACATACATGACACCAACAGTAACATCGTGTTTGAAAGGTTCACCCGTTCTACCATCGAATAGAATTTGCTGGCCATTAGCAGGAATTCCTACGTCTGTTAGAGCTTTACTGATTTCATCTTCAGTGCAGCTATCAAACACAGGGCTTGCGATGTGCAAGCCACCCCGGAGTCTACGTGCCATCTTTTTAAGTGTGTCATCGTCTAGTTCATCAATCTCCTGTTGCAATGTCTTCGATGGGAAGAACTTCTTAACTAACTTTCTTAACTCAGTTGCATTCCATTTTTCCAAGTGCTCTTGTACTTTTAAACCAAAGCCTTGTGCAGCTCTTCCTAAGTGGGACTCAAGAATTTGTCCGACGTTCATTCGTGAAGGAACGCCTAGTGGATTTAGAACTACTTGAACGGGAGTTCCATCTTCCATGTAAGGCATATCTTCCACGGGGAGTAGTCTAGAGATGACGCCTTTGTTTCCATGACGTCCTGCCATTTTGTCTCCCACAGAAATTCTGCGCTTAATGGCTACATAAACTTTAACCATCTTAATGACGCCTGGAGGAAGTTCGTCCCCCTTCTTGAGCTTTTTAACCTTTTCATCAAAGAAGGTTCGAATGTTTTGAACCTGAGCTTCGATCGCAGCCACCATTTGACCCACGTTAGCTTCAACATCCGCTGCCAGAGGGATGTGCTTGATTAGGTCAAAAGGGATACTGCTGAATAGGGTACCATCAATGACATCACCTTTTTTGAGCAGTTGATTTTCACCAGTTGAATCAAGGAGTTTACCCGTTGTAGTTTGTCCAACTACTAGAGAAGCAATCTTTTTACGAGCCGATTCCTGAAGAATTCTTATTTCCGTTTGTTCATCTCGTCTCAAACGATTTTCTTCTTCTTCAACAATACGGGCTGTACGTTCGTCTTTGTCCGCACCCTCTCTAGAAAAAATCTGAGCTCCAATGACCGTTCCTACAACACCCGGAGATACGCGTAGAGAGGAGTCTTTAACATCTCCAGCCTTTTCACCGAAAATAGCTCGCAGTAACTTTTCCTCAGGGCTGAGTTGAGTTTCTCCTTTGGGAGTGATTTTTCCAACTAAAATATCACCTGGTTTAACTTCAGCACCTATCCTAACTATTCCGGTGCTATCCAGATTCATCAACTGTTCTTCACTTACATTGGGAATGTCTCGAGTTACTTCCTCTTTACCTAGTTTAGTGTCTCGAGCAACACACTCAAATTCTTCAATATGAATGGATGTGAAAGTGTCTTTTCTAACCAATTCCTCACTTAGCAAGATAGAATCTTCAAAGTTATAACCGCACCAGGGCATGAAGGCTACGACCACATTTTGACCAAGAGCTAGCTCTCCCATGTCAGTACCAGGGCCGTCTGCTAACACATCGCCTTTTCGAACTCTTTCCCCTATTTCAACAATAGGTCTTTGATTGACACAAGTATTTTGGTTGGATCGACGATATTTAACTAAGTTATAAATATCGACGCCAGATCCTGCAGCGGTTTCCTTTTCATTAATGCGAACCACAATCCTTGTGGCATCTACATAGTCTACGATTCCGCCGTGCCGTGCGATAACATTAACACCCGAGTCTCTCGCCACCAATTTCTCCATACCGGTTCCTACCAGGGGAGCTTGGTTTTTAAGCAGAGGTACCGCTTGCCGTTGCATGTTTGAACCCATTAGGGCTCGGTTGGCATCGTCGTTCTCTAAGAAGGGAATCAATGATGCTGCGATAGAAACTAATTGATTTGGGGCTACGTCCATGAGGTCTATTTCTTCTCGGCGAGCTAGTACCGTCTCTCCCTGCCGACGAGCTGGAACAAATTCCCCTTCAACTTTACCAGCCTTTGCTGGAATTTTTGCCTGTGCAATAGTGTGGTTTTCTTCTTCGAGAGCAGAATAAAAAGCCACCTCATCCGTTATTCTTCCATCAACGACTTTTCGGTAAGGAGTTTGAATGAATCCGTACTCATTAACCTTTCCAAAAGTTGATAGTGACGAAATTAAACCGATGTTTGGACCTTCAGGGGTTTCGATTGGACAAATTCTTCCATAGTGAGTCGCATGAACGTCACGGACTTCGAAGCCCGCTCTTTCTCGGGTTAGCCCGCCTGGTCCAAGCGCAGAAAGACGACGTTTATGAGTGACTTCAGATAATGGATTGGTTTGATCCATGAACTGGGACAATTGGCTGCTGCCAAAAAACTCTTTAACCACTGCCGCCACTGGCTTAGCGTTAATGAGATCATGAGGCATTAAAGTTTCTACGTCTTGGAGGCTCATTCTTTCCCGAATTGCTCGCTCCATTCTTACTAAGCCCACTCTAAACTGATTCTCTAAAAGTTCCCCAACAGCTCTGACTCGACGATTTCCAAGGTGATCAATGTCATCGATCTGTCCTTTTCCATTCTTAAGATCAACTAGATATTTAACCACAGCCAAAATGTCTTCTCTGGTTAAAGTAGTGTTGTCGATTGACGTGTCGAAAGAGAACTTGTGATTAATTTTCAGACGGCCGACTTTAGATAGGTCATATTTTGTAGAATCAAAGAAAAGACCGTCAAATAGAAGCTTGGCAGTTTCAAGTGTTGGCGGATCTCCAGGACGCAAACGTCGGTATATCTCAATTAGGGCTTCTTCTTGAGTTGATACCTTGTCTTGAACTAGAGTGTCTCTTAAATAGGTTCCAACATTGATCCTGTCAGTGTAGAGAATCTTGAAATCAGAGACCCCTTTTTCAATCAATAGATCGATCTTTTCGTTACTTAGCTCTTCATTGCATTCAAGAAGAACTTCACCGGTCTCCATGTCTACAACATCGTGTGCAGCAATTTTGCCGGTTAACAGATCTCGCTCAATTGGAAATTTTTTAATCTTTGCATCTTCTATTTTCTTTAAGAGAGAAGCTGTGAATTTCTTATTTTTTTCAACTACGACTTTGCCATTATCATCAAGCCAGTCATTGTTGGCTCTCTGCCCCGCATAGAGTTTGGGTTCAAAGTGAAGGAATATTTTTCCTCCTTTGCCAAAACTAATAGTCTCGTGGTCGTAGAAATATTCGAGAAGCTGCTCGACCGAATATCCTAACGCTTTAAGGAGGATGGTAGCGTGGAGTTTGCGTCGGCGGTCAATTCGAACATAGATGACATCTTTATGATCAAACTCCAAATCCAGCCAAGAACCCCTATAAGGAATTACTCTGGCTGAATAGAGAAGTTTGCCACTACTATGAGAAGCCCCTTTGTCATGGTCAAAGAAAACTCCAGGGGAACGATGCAACTGACTTACGACAACTCGTTCAGTCCCATTAATGATGAAACTTCCGCGGTCGGTCATCAATGGTATCTCACCCAGGTAGACCTCTTGCTCTTTAATATCTCGAATAGTTCTGGCTTGAGTCTGTTCGTCAACGTCAAAAACATTCAAACGTACTGTAACTTTAAGAGGAGCCGCAAAACTCATTCCGCGGCTTCGGCACTCATCTACGTCATATTTTGGAGTTTCGAGTACATAGGATTCAAAGTCCAAACTTGCAGTATTGTTGAAGTCACTGATGGGGAAAACGGACTTAAAAACACCTTGCAGACCGGTCTGAGTCCTAGATCTAGGCTCAGAATTGGCTTGCAAAAATTTATCGTAAGATTCCTTTTGAACCTCAATGAGATCCGGTATCTCAATTAAAGGTGGAAACTTACCAAACTCCTTACGAAAGCGTTTGCTTTCAAAAAGGCGTGGAGAGGTGCTCATGATTTACCCCATTTTTAGCTAAGTTTTGAGTGTACGAAAAATAACGTTGAACCCAAGGCTTACTTAATTTCAACCTTAGCGCCAACAGCTTCAAGCTTCTTCTTGATTTCTTCTGCTTCTTTTTTGGTGACGCCTTCTTTTAATGTTTTAGGGGCGCCTTCAACTAGATCTTTAGCTTCTTTGAGACCAAGAGTCGTGAATCCACGAATTTCTTTAATAACGTTAACTTTCTGGGCGCCACCATCAGCCAAAACAACGTCAAAAGCTGTTTTTTCTTCTGCGGGAGCTGCTGCTGCTCCAGTGGCAGCTACACCGACTGCAACAGGAGCTGCTGCGCTAACTCCATATCGTGTTTCAAATTTCTTAATGAACTCAGAGATCTCGAGCAAATTTGCTTTATCGAAAAACTCAAATACTTGTTCTTCAGTTACTGCCATGGGACTTCCTCCTAAGTGATTAATTAGATTCTTTTTCTTTTTTAGCTTTCAATGCACCAAGAGCATATCCAAGTCTGTTAGGACCGTCTTGGAGAGCATATAGAAACCGTGTGGGGTGCGACTTGAGCGCCCATAAGAAGCTTACCAGTAGCTCGTTTCGGCCAGGGAGTTTCGACAGAGCCACCATCTCTTTTTCTGAGATAACTTTGTTGAGAGCTATACCGGATTTAAGCTTAACATTAAAATTTTCTTTATTTACCCACTCCATGATCGCTTTTGCGGTCATGACAGCATCACCTTTACTGTAGGCTAGCAGAGTGGGACCTTCGAACTGCCCACAAATTTCCTTGAAGGTGGTGTCATTAAAAACACGTTTGGCTAAAGTATTCTTTACTACTTTGACTCGGACATCTTTTTTACGAAGAGCCAAGCGGAATGAGGTCATTTCTTCCACTGTCAGTTTAGAAAAAGACATCAAAGCAATAGCAGAAGCCTCTTGGATTCCTTTAGTTAACTCATTTACAAAATCTTGTTTTTCTGCGCGATTCAAGAAAAACTCCTAATAGCCATTGGGCGTTGGGCACCCTAGTTTTGTGAGCAGACAATTAATACCCAAAATTTAATTCCGTCAACCGATTTCTGGTTATTTACTACAAACTTCGTGCCATTGCATCTAATCCTTGGGTATCAATAATGATACTAGGACCCATCGTAGTAGACAGAGCAACTTTGCGAACGTAAACTCCCTTTGATGTGGTGGGTTTAGCTTTAAGGATATTGTCGAACAATACCATAAAGTTTTCCTTTAACTTATTAGAGCCAAAGGATTTCTTCCCAATCATCGTGTGAATAATTCCTTCTTTTTCAACTTTGTATTCAACTTTACCCAATTTTTGTTCTTTGACGGCTTTCCCCATTTCAGAAGTCACCGTTCCGGTTTTTTTATTGGGCATTAAACCTTTTGGACCGAGGATTTTGGCAACTTTGGTTAAGTCCTTTAAGGCATCTGGAGTGGTGATCAAACGATCAAAATCCATCCAGCCTTTTTCAAGTTTTTCTAAGAGGTCATCATTACCTACATAGTCAGCACCAGCGTCTCGAGCCTCTTTTTCAGCTTCGCCTCGCGCAAATACTGCTACTCGAATAGCCTTTCCAATCCCATGAGGTAAAACAGTAGCTCCGCGAACCATTTGATCAGATTGCTTGGGATCAACGCCAAGCTTGATCGCAACGTCCACAGTTTCATCGAACTTTCTATTCTGAAAGCCTTCTAAAAGAGCTAGTGCTTCTTCAAGGTTATACTTCTTGTTGCGGTCTACTTTGGCCGCATTAGCTTTATAAATTTTTCCTACAGACGGCATTTTTACTACTCCCTAAAAACTTAACCAACTACTTCTAAACCCATGCTTCTAGCAGTCCCTGTGACTTGGCTGATAGCTGAATCTAAATCGACGGTATTTAAATCTGGCATTTTAGTTTTTGCAATTTCGGCTATTTGAGCCTTATTCACTGAACCAACCTTTGTCTTATTGGGAACCCCTGAACCCTTAACAATGTTGGCAGCTTTTTTGAGTAACACTGCTACCGGAGGAGTTTTTGTAATAAAAGTGAAAGAACGATCCTGATAGATGCTAATCACAACCGGAATAATCATTCCGTTGGTGTTCTGAGTTTTGGCATTGAACGCTTTACAGAACTCCATGATGTTGACACCGTGTTGACCAAGCGCAGGTCCAACTGGGGGAGAAGGGTTGGCTTTTCCACCCGGAATTTGAAGTTTTACCATTGCAGTGAGCTTTTTCATCGTAAATCCCTCTTAACTACTTTCAAAAGCTATAATTAAATAACTCTATTAATTCTTTTCTACCTGTACGAAATCCAGCTCTACTGGGGTCGAACGGCCGAAAATACTTACCATAACTCGTAACTTACCTTTATCCGCTTTAACTTCTTCGACTACACCATTGAAGTTAACAAACGGACCATCAATAACTCGCACGCTTTCCCCTTCCTCGAACTGCACTTTTGGACGGGGTTTTAGTGTTCCCTCAGTCATTTGGTTAGCTATACGAGAAACTTCTTCTTCAGGTACCGCAGGTGGGTTGATGGCATTTCCCACAAACCCCGTAATTTTTGGGGTGCTTTTTACCAGATGCCAAGTTGTGTCAGTTAATATCATCTTAACCAGCATATAACCAGGGAAGAATTTCCGACTGGTTGTTTTTTTCTCCCCACGAACCAACTCGATAACATTTTCAGAAGGGATAAGAACATCTGCAAAGTACTTATCCATTTTTTGTTGTTTGATTCTCTCTTGAAGAGCTAACTTAGCTTTTTGCTCATAACCGCTGTAAGTATGAACAACATACCACTTATATTCCGAATCTGCTTGAACAGTGTTGTTGGTAGTTTGCTCTTCTGATGTTGGATTCAAATTCTCAACTTGGTCTTTTTCATCCTGATTCACAGATATTCCCTTTAACTTAATAAGTAACCTATTACTTTGCCCCACATAACGTCAAAGCCAGCTAAAATAAGGCTGATAATAACGATACAAACGAGCACCACCCAAGTCGACTTCATGACGTCATTTTTACTAGGCCAAGTTACTTTTTTTAACTCTAAAATGACCTCTTCCATGACTGTATTTACTTTTGGGTGCCGCAGCAATACCATGAAAACAACCAAAGCTGCAATCGCAGGAACTAATTCAAGGCCTATTTTAAGCCCTGGTAGACGTCTGATTTCATACACCGTTGTCGATAACCAAACGACAAAGCTGCGGCTTAAAAACCATGCCACCATCGAAGAGAGGAGGTACGAACTGATAATAATCTTCCGGTTATCCATAAGTAAACGACAGTTCTGCCGCAAAATACTTCAAATTTCAAGTAAATGATTGAAGATTTTGTGGTAATTCTTACCTCTCAAAATCTTGAGGGGGGCAAGAGCAGGCTCGAAGAATGTAGCCTAGCTGCAAAGTCCTGCAAATATTGGGGGTTGAGCGATAAGAATGCAAAAAAATACAGAGAACTCTAGAGAACAAAAATTGCCTTGTGGGCGTTTGGTGACCGTTCCTTTGGACAAACAAAAGCAAGATAATGCTAAAAAGTTCGAGATTTGGAAGGAGCAGCTAAAAAACTATCTTGAGCAAAATCGGCTCAAATATAGTGAGCAACGTTGGAAAATCGCAAAGCTGATTCTGGGAACCAAAGGCCACTTTAATGCACAAGAAATTGTTCAGGAAGTGATGAAGACGCATCCAGGGATAGGACCCGCGACTGTATATAGAAATTTGAAGCTTTTGTGTGACGCCCGAATACTTAAAGAGACTCTAGTAGATGCTCACGGGGTGGCCATTTACGAAGCTTATGATGAGTTACACCATGATCATATTGTCTGTTTAGACTGTAATGAAATTTTTGAGTTCCATAACTCAAAAATAGAAACGCTGCAGGCTGGTGTGGCTAACGAGATGATGTTTACCGAGGTCCGGCACAAGCATGTTATTTATGCGAAATGCCGATACAAAAAGAAAAAAGTATAGAAAATAGAATGCTACTGAACTAAGCCAGGAATTAAATATTATAGTTCACTCGGGGGATCGGGCTCGAAAAAGACATCAAGAATAAAAATCATAATCTCTCTTATCGAAACGACCTTTTCCAGATTCCCATAGCTGTCCACGATAATAATGTGACGGAATTTCCCCTCTTTCATTTTAATTAAGACATTGCCAATAGTTTCAAATCTTTGAACACAAACTGGGCGGGGGGTCATATAGTTGGATACTTTTGCAGTACTCCAAGGAATATCGTGAAGAGAACACTTCATTAAAACATCTCGTTCAGTGAAGATGCCAACAACTTTTGTTCCTTCAACAACGACTAAGCTGCCGATGTTGGAAGCTTGAAGTGTGGCGATAGCATTGGAAAGGGACAGTTCAGGTTCGCAATGGATGGCACGTTTAGCTTCACCCAGTTCAGCTATCGGTCTTTCTAGGAGCTCTCGAAGCAAGTGCTTCATAAAAACGTCCTTTCTGTTTTATGAGGCGAAGTTGTCCAAGCCCCTTACTGAGGCGGCCTATCTTTAACGTCGGGTTGGCTTACGGAATGTAAACAAGCGCAAAAGCGCAAAAAGATGGAAATTCAACCACTTAAGCCGTGGTCTGATGTGCTCCTTAGTTTTATTATAACACGGCGAATAATAAACTCAAATTTGAGGGGAAAACAGGACGCCAGGGAGTCGAACCCTGAACCTAAGGATTTGGAATCCCTCGCTCTACCAATTGGAGCTAGCGTCCTATAATAGAAAAGTAAAAAAGGAGGGTTTTTCACCCTCCTTAATCACTAAGCTTTAACTTCTTTATGGCTGGTATGACGTCTGCAGTGCTTGCAATACTTTTGAGCATTTCTACGCTCAGAATGTTTGCTCTTGTTTTTAGTCGTTGTGTAATTGCGACGTTTGCACTCAGTGCATTCCATATTAATGATTGTCTGCATACTTCCTACTTCCTAACTATTCGATAATTTCAGTTACGACCCCAGCTCCTACCGTTCTGCCACCTTCACGGATAGCAAATCGGACTTCTTTTTCCATAGCGATAGGAGTGATGAGTTCTACCTCAACTGCGACGTTATCGCCAGGCATAACC
>Ga0194131_10004739_pt1 | contig 20229 bp, 15 predicted proteins | sample TA2KigO120mmetaG_FD_148631 | JGI IMG/M metagenome (GOLD analysis project Ga0194131, IMG submission 148631) | Freshwater microbial communities from Lake Tanganyika, Tanzania - TA2015053 Kigoma Offshore 120m | ecosystem: Environmental > Aquatic > Freshwater > Lake | place: Tanzania: Lake... | reverse complement strand
CGACCACGTCCCGGAAAAAGTACACCACCTGATCGGGCCGCGACAATCCGCTCAGATAGCCGTGGATCACAATCCGGTCAAAGCAGTGGTATACAAATACAAGCAGGCTGCCAAACAGCTTTGTGAACGTTTCCATCGGTCGCCAGTCTCCTGTTCTCGTCTTGACAACAAGATCATCCGACAGACGACCGATGGTTTCAACATTTCAAATGTGTTTGGCTAGGGCTTGCGGATGAAGTAGGACCGCCATTCGGCTTCTTGCGAGATAACGGGTGCGAGGCCGAGCTTCGCGGTGAATTCGGTGACGGCGGCTTTCACGCCAAAAACGCCGGCGCCGTTGACGGCGTCGAGATAATCGTGGCCGCCGAGAATTCCGCCGCTCTTGACCTTGGGCCACCAGAACAGGCGCTCAGTTTCGGGATCGTGCATAGCAAGCCGGAACCTGTCACCGCTCTGCGGAGCGGCCTGCCGGTGGAAATGGACCGAATTATCGGCAAGACTCTCGCCAAGTCCGCCGATCAGCGCTACCAGAACATCGCCGACCTGGCGGTGGACTTGCGCGCCGTCCAAGGCGCCGCGCCGTCTGAAAGACGAATACCACGCCGATGGATGCTTCCGTTAGCGGCGGCGGTCCCGGTTACGGTTGCGGGCTTCTACGCATGGCGGATTGCGACATCCGCGCGGGCGATCAGTTCCATCGCCATCCTTCCGCTTCGTACTCTCAGTGCGGAATCGAACGACAATTTTCTCGGCTTGGGAATCGCCGACGCACTCATCACAAAGATCGGGCAGCCCGTTCTATTGCAAGTCCGGCCCATCAGTGCGGTCCGGAAGTACGCAAAGGGCGATTACGATCCGCTGGAAGTCGCACGCCAGCTAAATACAGAGGTCGTGCTGGAAGGCAACTTGCAGCAGTTGGGCGAACGCATCCGCGTAAGCATGCATCTGCTGCGAACCTCGTCCGGCGAATCTATCTTGACACAAATCTTCGATGTGAAGGCCGGTGATGTATTCGCGATTCAGGATGAGATCGCCAAACAGGTGGCCGGCCACCTTCGGCTGAAACTGGAGCCGGAGCAACGCGTTGAATTCGAGAAGCGGTCGACGGCGAACACCGAGGCGTTCCAGTATTACAGCAAAGCGCTGTTTCATTTGGACAGGAGATCGAGACAAGAAGAGCTTCATCTGGCTATCGACTTGTTCAAAAGAGCCATCGAAGCGGATCCGAATTACGCGCCTGCGCGGGCCCAACTTGGCTATGCGTACGCCTACAGCGCGATGTTCTGGTTCAGCGATCCAGGAGTCGTGGAACTGGCGAAAGCGGAACTCGATCAAGCCGAAAAGATCGACCCGCGACTGGCGCAGATCCATGTGGGACGAAGCATGCTGCATTACACGCACTACGGAGATTGGAACCTGCGGGATGCCATTCGCGAGATGCGCATGGCGCTCCGGCTGGATCCGAATGCAGGCCATGACGAGATGGCTTATTACTACTGGCACATCGGGCTGGAGGCACTTGCAGAAAAACACGGGCAAGCAGCACTATCGGCCGAACCGAATAGCGATTCCGTCCAGCGTTCGTATGTAGAGAGCTACTATATGTCGCAACGAGTAGACGAAGCCGCGGAGGCGGACCGCCGAACTCGGCGACGCGGTCCCAAGGCGCTGTACTACCTGGTGAAAGAACAGCCGGAGCAAGCGGCGCCCTTGTTGGAGAAGGAGTACGCTACGGAACAGAGGAAGACGGTCGGATGGGGTTTGCGGCCGCGGCTCTATTTATTGCAAGGAAAGAAGGCGGAAGCGCTTCGCGACATCGCTGCGTTGGAAGCGATGACGGAGCAGTCGCCTCGGTTGCAGTTCTATCATCACGCGACGTATGCGCTGGCCCAACTTTATGGACGAATGGGCCAGCCTGCAAAGGCTCTGCATTGGCTGGAAGAAACGGTCAGCACGGGCTGGCCGCAGTATCCGATGATGGAGCGGGATAAGATGCTGGATCCGGTACGCAAGGATCCGGGCGTGGCGAAATTCCTGGCGTCGCTGAAGCGCACCTGGGAAGAGAATATGCGGGAATTTGGCGGAGATTAGGGCGCGCTACCCCTTCAGGATCGGCTTGACGATATTGCCGCCGATGTCGGTGAGGCGGAAATCGCGGCCAAGGTGGCGGAAGGTGAGCTTCAAATGGTCGAGACCGAGGCAGTGGAGCATCGTCGCCTGCAGGTCGTGAACGTGGACTTTGTCGCGCGTGATATTGAAGCCGAGTTCATCAGTCTCGCCGTAGGTCATGCCGCCTTTGACGCCACCGCCGGCTAGCCACATCGAGTAGCCCGTCGGATGATGATCGCGGCCCGCGTTTTCGGGATCGCGCGTGTTGCGGATTTCGCAGATCGGCGTGCGGCCGAATTCCCCGCCCCAAATTACAAGCGTGCTGTCCAAAAGTCCAAGGCGCTTTAGATCTTTCACGAGCGCTGAAGAACCTTTGTCGGTTTGATCGCACTTCGCTTTCAATTTCTTGTTGAGTTCGGTGTGCGTGTCCCATGACGCGTCCATCAGCATGACGTAGCGCACGCCGCGTTCGACAAGCCGCCGCGCGAGCAGACAATTCGTCCCGAACTGTTTGCTGGCAGTATCGTTGAGGCCGTACATGTCGAGCGTCTCTTTCGACTCATTCGAAAAATCGAGCAGTTCCGGCGCGCTCATCTGCATGCGGAAGGCAAGTTCGTAGCTCTGAATGCGGGCGGCGATTTCGGGATCGCCGTGCATGGCGAGGTGCTCTTCGTTAAGCTCCTTGATCGTGTCGAGGCTGGCGCGCTGCGAGTCGCGGCTGACGCCGTCGGGATTCGACAGATAGAGAATCGGATCGCCGCTGTTGCGAAAGATCGTGCCTTGATAGGTCGACGGCAGGAAGCCGCTCGAAAAATTCGACGCACCGCCGGAAGTGCCCGAGCCGCTCGACAGTACGACGAACCCGGGCAGGTTCTTCGACTCGCTTCCGAGGCCGTAAGTCACCCACGCGCCCGATGTCGGCCGGCCGGTTTGTATCGACCCGCTGAAGAGCAGGAGTTGGCCGGGATGATGATTGATAGCTTCTGTATGCATGGAGCGCACGACGCAGATGTCGTCGGCGACCGATTGCAAGCCAGGCAGGTAGTCGGAGATGACGACGCCGCTTTGGCCGCACGGCTTGAACACGCGCGGACTGGCGAGCGCGGCGGCATTTGGCTTTGTGAACGCGAGCTTCAAATCCTTGGTGAACTCGGCGGGCAGCGGTTTGCCGTCGTGTTTGGCGAGCGCGGGCTTGGGATCGAAAAGGTCCATCTGGCTCGGGCCGCCTTCCATGAAAAGGAAGATCACACTTTTGGCTTTGGCGGCGTGGTGCGGTTTCTTCGGCGCGAGCGGATTGGGCGCGTCGGCGGCGTGCATGAGGTCGGCCAGCGCCATGTTGCCCAAGCCGTAGCCAAAGTTACTGAGTAGTGTGCGGCGATTCATATTGACTACTCCCTGTTCACGAATTCGTCGAGATTAAAGAGGATGCGCGCGAGGCCGGTCCAGACTTGCGGATCGCGCGACTGGGCGTCGAGGTACTTCGAGAGTTTTTCTTTTTCGGTGGCGCGTGGTGGGCGGCCGAGAGTGAGTTGAAACATCCGGTCGATACGCGCGCCGGGCGCATCCGCTTCGGCGGCGGTGCGAACGGCGAGCGCGTTGGCGGCTTCGACGAAGAGAGGATCGTTGAGCAGATTGAGCGCTTGCAGCGGCGTGTTCGAACTGCGGCGGCGCGCGCAGGAAACCGAAGAATCGGGCGCATCGAAGTTGACGAGTAATGGATACGGCGTGGTGCGCTGATGGTGAATGTAGACGCCGCGGCGGTAGGCATCGCGACCCATCGTTTCGCGCCACTTTGTGCCGCCGTAGCCGAGTTCGCCGACGCCCTTCGGCAGATACGGCATCACGGACTTGCCCCCGATTTCAGGGCTCAGCGTTTGTGAGATGAAAAGCACGCTGTCCCGTATATTTTCGGCGGGGATACGCAAACGGCTTTGTCGCGCGAGAAGCGCGTTCTCGGGATCGACGGCGGCCACTTCGGCGCGGTACCTGGACGTTTGCTTATAGGTCGCGCTCATGACGATCGTCTTGTGGAGGGCCTTCATGCTCCATCGGTTGGCCATGAATTCCGATGCGAGCCAATCGAGCAGTTCGGGGTGCGAAGGCTTGTCGCCGGTAGCGCCGAAGTCTTCGGAGGTTTTGACGATGCCGCGGCCGAAAAACTCCTGCCAGGCGCGATTCACCGTGACGCGCGCGGTGAGCGGGTTGTCGGGCGCGACAAGCCACTTGGCAAAAGACAGGCGCGAAGTGTCGCCCTGCATCGGCGGCAGAACCGGCGGCGCGCCGGGGGTGACGGCGATGCCTGGGCTGCGGTGGTCGCCGCGAATGGCGATGTGCGTTGTTGGGTGATCCTGGTGCACGCCGATGGTGTAGGCCTGCGTGAGCGCGGGGAAACCGCTGTTAAGTTTGGTGAGCTTTTCGCGGAGTTCCTTGAGCTTAGCGGTGACCTCTTTATCGCGATTGAACTCAGGACCGGGGTTGGACGTGAAGTAGTTGGTGACGATGTCGCCTTCGCGCTGGGTGCGGTCCTTCTTGTGCAGCAGGCGCATGGCGTGATCGACCGAGGCCGACATGGACGTGATCCAGAAATCGAACTCGGCATCGCGGCCGGGATTCGCGTACGCATCTCGCATCTTCGTTTCCCAACGGGCCTGCAGTTCGGGGATCTTGTACTCGGTGAGGAGTTTTTCCGTTTCGGCGCGGTAAGCGGGAAGGGCCTTTAGATACGGGCCCATTTCGCCGGCAAGCGGGGCGTCGATGTTGACGTCGTCGGCCTCGTTGAAGAACGCGAGAAGTTGGTAGTAGTCCTTCTGCGAGAACGGATCGTACTTATGATCGTGGCACTGTGCGCAGCCGGCGGTGAGGCCGAGCCAAGTAGTGGCGACGGTGTTGGTGCGATTGATGAGTTGCTCAAAGCGGGCTTCGGCGCGGTCGACACCGGCCTCGCGATTCACCAGAACATTGCGGTGAAAACCGGTGGCGACTTTTTGCTCGACCGTCGAACCGGGCAGCAGATCGCCGGCAATTTGTTCAAGCGTGAAGCGATCGAACGGCATGTCGTCGTTGAGCGCGTTTATGACCCAGTGCCGGTAGCGCCAGGCGTGAGGGCGGACCTGGTCTTTTTCGTAACCGTCGCTGTCGGCGTAGCGGGCGAGATCGAGCCAGGGGCGCGCCCAGCGTTCGCCGTAGTGCGGCGAAGCGAGGAACTTGTCGATGAGCCGTTCCCAGGCGTTGGGGCTTTTGTCTTCCACGAAGGCTGTTACCTCTTCGGGCGAGGGGGGCAAGCCAAGCAGATCGAGCTTTAGACGCCGGATAAGAGTGTAGCGATCGGCCTCGGGCGAGGGAGTGAGTTTTTCGGTCGCGAGACGAGCCCGGACGATTTCGTCGAGGCTCTTCGCAGCCGGGCGCGCGACGGGTTGAAAGGCCCAGTGGTTGGACGCGCGGCGCGTTGTCGATGCGATCGTCGACGCCGGAACGGCGGCGCCGCTGTTGATCCACATCGAAATCACGGCGAGCTCTTCGGCTGTTAAGCGTGCCCCGGTGGGCGGCATCATGAAGCCCTTTTCCGAACTGGTGAGACGTTTAAGGAGGATGCTTTCCGCCGCTTTGCCGGCGACAACCGCCGATCCTGAGTAACCGCCGCGAAGGATCGATGCTCCATCGTCGAGGCGCAGCCCGTTGGTCTGCATTCCGGCGCCGTGGCAGGCGATGCAGCGGCGCTTAAAGATCGGCTGCACATCGCGCGTGAAATCCTGCGCGGCCGCTGAGACTCCAATAAGAAGAAGCAGGTGGGGCGTTCGCATCAACCCTATCATATCTCCGTCGCATGTGGCACAATGGCGGCATGTCAGCGCCTCAACATCCGCAACAGCCGCAGTACCCTCAGAATCCGCAACAACCGCCGCCCGCGAAGAAAGGTACGCCCATTTGGGTGTGGTTGCTGGTGGGATTCTTCGGACTCGCGCTGATGGTGGTCGCGGCCGCGGGCATGTTCATGTACTGGGCGGCAAGCAAGGTGAAAGAAGTTGGAGCGAATCCGGGAACGGCAATCGTGAAAATGATCGCGGCGGCGAACCCGGACATCGACGTGATCGACTCGGACGAAAAGGCGGGGAAGATAACGGTTCGCGACAAGAAGACCGGTAAGGTCGTCACGATCGACATGGACTCGGTGAAGGATGGGAAGATCTCGATCGAGACCGATGAGGGTAAGGCGGTGTTTGGCGGAGCCGCAAGTGTGAAGGCCCCGGATTGGGTTTTCATTCCACCGGGCGCAACGGTGCAAGGCGGGTTTACCTCAACCAATCAGGGCCGCGCTGCGGGGAGTATTGTAGTCCAGTCGAAGGAATCCGTGACGGCGTTGAAAGCGATGTTCGAGGAAAAGTACAAGTCCGCCGGATACGATTCGGAGCTGTCGGTGGCGACAAGCGGCAGCGATGAAGGCGCGCACCTTCAGTTTCAGCACAAAGACAGGAAGCGCAATGTGATCGTTTCGCTCGGCAAGTCGCCCGAGGGTTCGATGGCGAACATTGCGTATAGCGAGGAGCCGTAGGGAGCCGGTCGAGGCCAGCCACATTGCATGCATACGTTGAGGATGGTCGGGGCTGATTGCTAGAAGTGCACCTTACAAGGTACACTCGGTTTGGAGCAGTTCACCGTGCCGCAGGGCTTACCGCCGCAAAAGGTTCCGCTGATTTTCTACAAAACCGCAACGGGGAGCGAGCCGGTCCGAGAGTGGCTACAGCGTTTTGAGCAGAGCGATCGCCAAACGATCGGAAGGGATCTTTTGCGCGCGCAATGGCGCTAGCCCGTGGGGATGCCGTTGTGCCGTCCCATGGGGGTGGGGTTGTGGGAGATTCGGACTGAATTGACGTCCAATCGAACAGCAAGGGTATTGGTCAGTTATCACCATGGGCATTTGGTCGCGCTTCACGGGTTCATCAAGAAAACGCGGGCGACTCCGGACGAAGATTTGTCTATCGCGCGGAAGCGCCAGAGGGAGTTAGGACGGTGAGCAAGAAACACATGGGTTCAAGCATTGAAGATTTCCTAAAGGAAGAGGGTATTTTCGAGGAGGCGCAGGCGCAGGCGGTGAAAGAGGTCGTGGCCTGGCAACTCGCCGAGGCGATGAAGTCGCGGAAGATTTCGAAGAACCGGATGGCGAAACTGCTTAAGACGAGCCGGACGCAGGTGGACCGGATCTTGGACCCGAAGAACGATATTACGCTTGGCAGCCTGCAGCGCGCGGCGGCGATGGTGGGGCGGCGGGTGTCGATTGAGTTGTTGTGAGTGCGATTGACTAAGCCCCAAAACAGTAGACACGGCCGTCCTGCGAAGCGACAACCACCTTGCCTTCGCTGATCGCGGGCGAAGCCGAGATGGCCGAGCCGGCTTCGTACTCCCACAGCTTCTTGCCCGTCGGGGCGTCGAGGACATAGAACCGGCCGTCATTGGAACCGATGTAGATCTTGTTGCCGGCGGCGGCGGGCGAAGACTCAACGCGGCTGCGCGTGGTGAAAGTCCACGCCTGCTTGCCTGTCTTGGCGTCGAGTGCGTGCACCATCTTGTCGCGCCCGCCGAGGATGATCTTCCCGGCGGCAATCGTAGCGCTTGAGTAGAACGGGAATTTGCGCACGGGATGCTCGTAGCGCCAGACGATTTTCTTGGCGGCCATGTCGACGCCGAACACTTCATTGCCGAACGTTCCGAAGTAGGCCATGTTGCCGATGAGCAACGGTGACGCGCCGGTATAGGCGCCGCTCGATACTTCGAACATCTCCTTGCCGTCGGTGATGCGAACGGCGCGAAAATGCTCGTCGCAACCGGTGATGTAGGCGACGCCGTTGGAGATCGCCGGCGTCGCGTGAATCGGGCCGGTGGATTCGAATTTCCAGAGCATCTTGCCGGTCTTGGCGTGAACGGCGTACAGGCTTTGATCGTACGAACCGACGAGGACACGATCGCCGGCAACGACGGGCGACGACTTGATCTCCGTGCCGGTTTTGAAGGTCCACACGCCTTTGCCGTCCGCGGCGTTGATGCCATGCAGCGTACCGCGCAGATCGCCGATATACACCATGCCGCCGCCGACCGCGGGCGTCGACTCGCCGATCTCAACGTTGGTCTTGTACTTCCACTTCGTCTTGCCCGTGGCCAGATCGATGGCGACGACATCGCCGTTGCCCGCGCCGATATAGACGACGCCGGCCACGATCACGGGCGACGACTCAAACGACTCGCCGCCTTCCCACGTCCAGAGCAGTTTCAAATTGTCCGGCGGCAGGCCTGCGGTCGCTACGCCGGTAAGCGATGGATTCCCGCGAAACTGCGGCCAGTCGGCGAGCAACGCGAGTGCAAAGAGGAATGAGATCAGTAAGCGCATTGATACAACTCCAGGGCCGCTTCGGCGCCAAAGGGACGCGGGTTGAACCGCCCTGTCCATTGTTGCGCAGCGGCGTCCGCCATTGCAGAGAGACGTTCGCGCGCGACGCCGAGTTGAGAGAGGCTGGACTGCAATTGCGCCGCATGTGCGAGTTCCCGCAGGCGTGCGGGAAGATCGGCGGAAAATTCGGCGTACTCGCGCTGCGCGTTCCAGGCGACGACGTGTGGAAGCATGACGGCGATCGCCTGTCCATGCGGCACGCCGTAGAACGCGGTGAGCGGATTAGCCAGTGCGTGGCTTGCGCCCAGCATCGACGCTTCGATGGCGCAGCCGGCGAACCATGCGCCAAGCTGCATTTCGGCGATGGCATCGATGTCGTCCGGCGCTATCATGATCGCTTCGAAGCTCGCATTCATGCGGCGCCACGCTTCGCGGCTGAAGGCGTCGGACATGCCGTTGCGCTTCGTCGTGACGAGCGTTTCAACAGCGTGTGAAATGGCGTCGTAACCAGCCATGGCTCGAACCGGGAGCGGTTGCGTGCGCGCCACTTCGGGATCGAGGATGGCAACCGCGAAGGCGGCCTTGTCATCGCCGATAGCCATCTTGGTGTGCGTTTCGGCGTCGGAGATGAGCGCGTAACTTTGCCCTTCGCTTCCGGTTCCCGTTGTCGCGGGCACGCCGATCATCGGCAACATCGGGCGCGCTACTTTGTTGTGGCCCCAGTAGTCCTTGATCGCGCCGCCATTGGTGAGAACGATGTTGATGGCCTTGGCGCAGTCCATCGAACTGCCGCCGCCAAGACCGATGACGGAATCAACGTCGAGTTTTGAGGCGAAGTCGCGGCCGTGTTCGACCATGTTCGAATCGGGATTGGCGCTGAAACTCGACCAGGGTGACGATTCGATTCCTTCGCCCGCAAGCGCGGAGAGCACAGTGGCAGTGTGTCCGGCGGCTTCCATACCGTCATCGGCGACGATGAGTGTGCGGCGAAAACCAAGTTCGCGCGCCAGCGTTCCGATCTTATTGATCGCGCCGGGGCCGAAGACGAGGCGAGTGCGTTGTACGTGTTCGAAGGAAATCATTTTTTCTCGCGCGCGTTGTCGACGATCGCCTTCACTTCGCGCATCAGTTCGGTATTCGAATAAGGTATGCCCGCTTTGATGGTCCACTCGATTCCGCGGCCGGGATAAAGCGTCTTGAAGTCTTCGAGCGGATTGCCGTTGACAACAACGAGGTCGGCGGACCAGCCGGCGCGGACACGGCCGAACTTCGATTCCTGGCCCAGTGCGCGAGCGCCGTTCAGCGTGGCTTGCTCAATGATCTTGATCGAATGAAACCCGGCTTCCTGATGCAACTCCAGATTGCGGATGAAGCCGTAGCCGTACATCTGATAGATGTAACCGGCGTCGTCCCCCATGGTCACAAGCCCGCCTCGCGAGGCGAAGTCGCGCACCGCGCGGAACCAGTGTCGATAGTTTTCTTTCCAAAACGTCTCATCGGTCGAAGACCAGTTGACGAAATAAGAACCGTGATTCTCCAAGTTGGGACGGAAGAAATCTTCAAGGACCGGATGGAGGTAGTCCTTGAACTGCGGTTGTGTCTGCGCGCGCTGCAAGTCGCGGCTGGCTTCGTAAATATCGAGCGTTGGATTCCAGGCGACCTTGGCCGCGACCATACGGTCAAGCACGCCCGCAAGCAACTTCGGATCGGCCTCGCGCCAGAGCCGGCCGGCGAAGCGAAAACGATCGGCCTCATTCATGTAGTTGTAGTTCGAAGGAAAATTCTGCACGCCTTCTTTTAGGGCCGCGTCAGGAATTCCGTACCAATGTTCGATCGTGCGCACTCCGGCGGCGATCGCGTGGTTTGCGTTTGCCTCTTCGACGCCGATGTGAATGGCGATTGGCAGATCGAGAGCGCGCGCCTCTTCGGCGGTAGCGGCCAGAGTGTCGCGCCACGCGCCGACGATCTTCAGGCCATCGGCGCCGGCGGCCTTCACTTCGCGCACGCGGCGGCGAGCCGCGGCGGCGTCGCGAACGCGTCCGAGCATCGGATAAACGAACAACCGCGGCGCGGCGATCTCCCCCTTGGCGGACTTCTCTCGGGTTTGCAGGGTCTTCGTCAACGGACTGCCGACATCGCGCACGGTGGTGATGCCACAGGCGAGCCACAAACGCATCACGTAGTTGAAATCCATCGGCGCGCCGCCGCGTTCGTCGTGGAGATGGCCATGCATGTTGACCATGCCCGGGATAACGTACTTCCCTTTCGCGTCCAGGACAACGTCGCTGGCCTGCGGCTGAACCCGGCCGACTCCGGCGATAAGACCATTTTCGACAACGATGTCGACTGGGCTCTGCGCGGGCGTACCGTTGCCTTCGACGACGGTGGCGTTCTTGATCACCATCCGCGACGGTCTCACGCCGTGACGCGGCTGCGCCGTGGCGGCGAGCGCAAGAGCACAGAACAGGAAAAAGCGCATTCCCTCTATTTTGCGTCAACGCGAAGCGCGGCGAGACGGCGATTCACAAAGGCGCGCAGTTCGGTGAGCGGGCGGCCGTGGACCTTCTCGGCGGATGCGGCGGCTTCGAGCGACTTCGCGTACTCGCCGCGCGCGGCGGCGCGGTCGCCCAATCCTTCGTAGCAATCTCCAAGCCGGATGTGGACCGACGGAAGCGATTCGACCTGCAGCTTTCGCGGAGACAACGTACCGATTCGGCGATAGAGCTCGATGGAGCGTTTCGCGTTCGGTAGCGCATCGGCATAGCGCTTCAGCGAGTTCATCGACGCGGCCATGCGGTCGAGGGAAAGCGCGGCGGCTTCAAGGTAATCGATGTTGTCCGGATCAGACTTAAGCAACGTTTCCGCAATAACGCTCGCCCGCCGGAAAACCACAATCGCCTGGGAGTGATCGGCGAGGCCGTAATAGACATCGCCGATGCGCGTCAACAGGCCTCCGACATCTCGAGTGGCGCGAACATTGTTGACGTCCGCGGCCGCAACGGCCTCGGCGATGGGCAGCGCGCGCTGGTAATGATCGAGTGCCAGACGAAGATCTCGCTTCGGATTAGTCCGGATGGTATGCGGCGTGCCGGCGCTGATCTCGGCCTGCATGAGGCGAACTTTGGATCGCACATCGAGCCGGTCGGATTCGACCAGTTGCTTGGCAAGTTCGATCGCCCGCAGGGCCGTGGCGTAGGCTTCCTCGAAACGGCGAAGGCGCGTGAGAGCGGACGACTGGCGATAGAGCGCGCGTTGGCGGTCGAAAACCTGCGAGTCGCCTTCCAACAGCCGAACTGCGGCTTCGGTATCGGATAGAGCGAGTTCGAATTTCCCGAGGCCGGAACGAATCAAGGCGCGGTCGAGATGCGTGTTGGCCGCGGTGCGGCGAAGTTTTTGATCGCGATCGGTTTTTTCCCGAAAATTCGAGAGCGCCTCGGTAGCGATGTCTTCGGCGCTGGCGGCTTTCCCCGTGTCCGTCATTGCGATCGCCAGGCTGGACTGCATATGCATCAGTTGCCGTCGCCATTCGGCATCGTGATCCGGCAGACGGCGCCACAAGGCGATGGCTTTTCGGTAGCTCACGATCGCGCCAGGGATGTCGCCCAGGTGCTCCATCGCGGGGTTGCCTTCGACATCGGCGACCTTCTGATAGGCGCGCGCCAAATCCGCCACAATGCGCGGGTCGTCCTTGGCTTCGCGCTCCATCCGCTGCAAGTGCTCCCGCGCGGTCGTCACAACAAGTTGGCGGGCCTTCGTCGCGCCGGGAAGGGTTTGGATGGAGTCGTGAAACTCGAAGAGAAACTGTTCGGTAAGTTTGCGGAGTTGATCGAGGCGTTGTTGCGAAAGATCGCGCTCGCGGCGAGCCTCCGCGGCTTGCTGCAAGGCCGATTCCCGGTGATGCGCGGCTTCGGCCGCTGCGATGGTCGCACGCTGCGCTTCGGAAGCGGCGAGTTGGCGCTGTTGTTCGACGCGGCGAGCCTGTTCCGACGAGTAGACCGCGCTCGCTGCGATCGCGGACACAAACGCGACGCCGGCGGCGAGTGCAACCTTGTGGCGCGAAACAAATTTGCGGGTGATGTAAGCGACCGAATCGCCGCGCGCGAGCACGGGCCTGCCATCGAGGTATCGTTCGATATCGGCGGCGAGTTGCTCGGCCGATCCGTAACGGCGAGCCGGATCGACCGCCATCGCCTTTTGCAGGATGTTGTCGATGTCGGAATCGATGCCCGCTTTCGGCGGCGGATCGTTGCGAATCGCTTCGACCATCTGTGCAAGCGCGGCGTTTGGAAAGCTTCTGGCGCGCCGGTCGGTCAGCAGTTCGAACAACACCGCGCCAAGCGAGTAGACGTCGGCGCCGGTTGTAACGGGAACGCCGGCCACTTGCTCCGGGCTGGCGTATTCGGGCGTGAAGAAACCCGTGTTGAGCGTCTGACCCAACACATCGTGCGTGATGAATTTCGCGATGCCGAAGTCGAGCAACTTCGGAACGCCGCCGGCTGTGATGAGAATGTTGGCGGGCTTGATGTCGCGATGAACGATCAGATTTCGATGCGCGCAGGCGACGGCATCGCAGACCTTCAAAAAGATGCGACAGCGCTCGGCGTCCGGCAGGTTGCGCGCGAAATCGCGGAGCGGCGCGCCGTCGACATACTCCATCGCCAGATAAAGCTGGCCATCGGCGGTTTCGCCGCCATCGATCAGGCGCGCGATGTTGGGATGTTCCAGGCCCGCGAGCATTTGGCGCTCGGCGCGGAAGCGCGCTGCCGCGCCGAGAATCACAAAATCGGCGAGCAACACCTTGATCGCGGCAAGTTGTTCGAAGTGGCCGTCGTCGCGCGAAGCGAGATAGACGGCGCCCATTCCGCCTGCGCCCAAAGGCCGCAAGATTCGCCAGGGGCCCGCGCGGGAGATTTCCTCTTGCCGCGGGGCGATCCACGCGGACGCGGTGATACGTACCGCCTCGTCAGCGGGGTCTTTGGTGAGAGCGTCCGCGGCCAGCATGTTCCGCAGTTCGGCCCACAATTCGGCATCGTTGCCGCAAGCGGCCTTCGCCCACGTTTCGCGCTCTTCAGCCGGGCGGTCACACGATTGGTGGAACAAATCTTCGAGCGTCTTCCAACGGCCGGGGTTCATCACCAACTCCTCGCGGCGCGATGCCGCCAATTCCCATGCGGATTCGCTCGGAGAAAGTGATCACACAAAGATAAGATTTTTTTCGAGCGTCCGTTTTTCGATGTCCGGAACGGCTGCGTCGGCCGCCGGATAACCGACTGGAATGAGCAGGAATGGCCGCTCGTTAGCCGGGCGGTTGAGGATGCGTCCGAGGAATCCCATGGGACTCGGCGTGTGTGTAAGCGTGACCAAACCCGCGACGTGAAGCGCCGCGAGCAGAAAGCCCGTGGCAATGCCCACCGATTCATTCACGTAGTAGTGCTTGAACTTCTGCTCGTCTTCGTCGATGCCGTAATCGACACGGAACACAACGATCAACCACGGCGCGTCTTCCAGAAACGGCTTGCGCCAGTCGGTGCCGAAAGGCTCGAGAACTTTCAACCACTCTTCTGGAAACCGGCGCTCGTAGTTCTCCTTCTCCTCGGCTTCGGCCGCGATGCGGATTTCGCGCTTGACGGCCGGGTCTTGCACGGCGACGAAGCGCCACGGTTGTTGATTGGCGCCGGAAGGCGCCGACGCGGCGATCGCCACCGAACGCTCGATCAATTCGACCGGCACGGGGTCTTTCGAATACTCACGCACGCTGCGGCGCGTCAGCATCGCCTCCTGAAAGGCACGGATATCGGAGAGGCTTACATCGAGCGGCTTGCGCCTAAAGCCCAAAGGCGTAAATCGCGGAGCGGGTTCTGACATAGAGACGATTGTCGCCGATTGCGGGCGTGGCGAAAACGTCGTCGTCCAGTTCATTCACCTTCAATATTTCCCACTCCCCTTGCGCTTTCATCACGGAGAGCTTGCCGGCTTGCGAGACCATGTAGACCTTGCCGTCGGCGGCCACGGGCGAAGCCCAATACTGTTCCAACGCGCCGGTGATGCGGCCCTGTTTCAATACGTCGCCGGTCTTCGGATCGAGCGTCGTCAGAACACCGCCATCCTTCACCATCCACAGCACGCCGTTGTAGTGCAGCGGCGCGGCGCAGTTAGGAAGGCTCTTGCGATAGCGCCATTTAACATGCGAATTGGTAATGTCGCCGCGGCCGCCAAGTTGAATGCCCATGACCGAGTTCTGCGCCTGGCGGTGCAGCTTGACGAAGTTCCATTCCGCTTCGACAATCTTGCCGTCGTGATTGAGATCGTTTTCGAAAAAGCTGCGTTCACTCTTCATGCCTAGAGCGATCGCTTCGGGATGTTGCAGCGCGCCGTCTTTGTTGGCGTCGTTCTTGGCGATCACTTCGGCCCAGTCCGCGACCGCGGGCGGAGTCTCCGTATCGCCGCCGGTCTCCCACGAGTTCAAATAGAGCATGTCGCCGACGACAATCGGCGCGCCCTTCAACTGCCAGGCCATCCCGCCGGCCCACCACAGCTTCTTGCCGGTCGCCACTTCATAGGACGAGCTCACATACGCGCCGGGCACGATCAACTCGGCCGGTCCGTTCTTCGGCCGCCAAACCGATGGCGTGACGTAGCCGCGCGTGGTCTCCGGACGTTCGACTTTGTAACGCACTTTGCCGGTCTTCTTGTCGACGGCGATGTAATGGGAGTCTGTATCCTGATCGCAAACGATGATCGCAAGATCGTCGACGAGAATCGGCGAAGAGCCGTGGCCGTTGATATTGTTGAACGGCCCCATCGGCAGTTGCCACAGCGGTTTGCCTTCGACGGTGTAGGCAAGCATGCCGAAGTCGCCGAAGAAGTTGACGACAATCTTGCCGTCGCTCGCCGGCGTTGTCGACGCCGCGCTGTTCGTTTTCTGCATGACCTCCTTGCGTGGACGCGGAGACTCCTGCCGCCACAACTCTTTCCCGGTCTTGCGGTCGAGCGCGATCGTGTAGAGCTTCTCGTTCTCGATGGCCGAAAGGAAAATGCGCGGGCCGACAAGAATCGGCGAACCGTGCCCCGAAGGCGCCGCCGCTTTCCAGATCACGTTCTTCTGCGGGCCCATTTCAACCGGCAGATTCTTGTCGTTGGTGACGCCGATGGCGTTGACGCCTCGGTACTGCGGCCAGTCGGCCGCGATGGCGACAGTGGTGAAAAGGAGAGAAAGGGTGCGCATTAGTTCTGCTTGGCGAAACAGTAGAGATTTTCGTGAGTGCGGATGAAGACGCGGCCATCGACGAACGCGGGAGTGGCGTTGACACTTTCGTTGAGCGGATTGACGGAGAGGATCTCCCACTCGGCGCCCGGCTTCAACACCACAACCTTGCCTTCGTGCGAGACGACGTACAAGCGTCCGTCGGCGGCGACCGGCGACGAGAAGTAATCGCCCAGCGCCCCGGTGAGGCGGCCCTGCTTTAACACCTTGCCGTCGGCTGCGTTGAGCGCCGTGAGAATGCCGCCCTCCTTCATGAGGTAGATCACGCCATCGTAGAGCAGCGGCGAAGGAACATTGGGCAGCGACTTGTAGTAACGCCATTTCACGGCGCTGTCGGTCATATCGCCCCGCCCGCCGAGTTTGAACGCGTTGACGGCGTTGACAACGGCCTTGCGGCGTTGGTACATCTTCCAATCGCGTTCCTCGACGAAGCCCGTCCGATCGAGGTCGAGCGCGGACCAGTCCTTCGTCAAGCGGGCGTCGGCAACTTCGGCTTTCGTGAGCTTGCCGTCTTTGTCGGAGTCGCGGACCTTCAGAATGTCGGCAAAGTCGGGCACGTTTTCCTGCGCGCCTTCGTCGGAGCCGCCGGCCCAACCCAGGACATAGATCGTATCCTTGTCGATGACCGGCGTAGGCTTGAGTTGCCACGTGAGTTTATTAACCCACCAGATCGGTTCGCCGGTGGCGACCGAGTACGCGGTCAGCGCGTAGGAACCGGCGATGATGACCTGCTCGGGTTCGTTGGCCGGCTTCCACAACACGGGCGTCGAAAAGCCGCGCGTGAAATCGGAGCGGTCGCGGCGCCAGATTTGCTTCCCGGTGTCCTTATCCAACGCGACAAAAAACGATCCGCTCTCGGCGTCGATGTTGATCAACAGCATCCTGCCCGAAAGTACCGGCGACGTGCCCAGCCCGAACGGGTTGTTGATTTTCGGCATCGGAAGGCGCCAGCGTTCGGCGCCCTTCGCGTCGAATGAAATGGCGCCGTAATCGCTGAAAAGCGCATAGACGTTTTCGCCGTCGGTCGTGCACGAAGGGCTGGCCGCGGAGTTCGCCTTGTGATGTTCGGCCTTCGTCGGCCGCGGCACTTCGCGCCGCCAATTCTCCTTGCCGCTCTTGCGGTCAAGCGCGACGACAAAGATGTTCTCGGGCGTATAGGCCGTCAGGAATATCTGCGATTTGCTGAACACCGGTGACGAATGCCCCGGCGGCAGCGGCGTCTTCCAGACTAAATTCTTAGCCGGGCCAAACTCGGTTGGCAGGTCCTTTTCGTCGGAGACACCCGCCGAGTTGATGCCTCGGAACTGCGGCCATTCGCCGGCGGCCAGCACGGCGGAAAGGAGAAAGTTCGTCCATCGCATGATTTCGTCATTGTATTGCAGGATTCGTCTCCTTCGGTAAATCCGATTGCGCGATACCTTCGTATGATGGTTTGAATGCGATTGACCACCCTCCTCGCCGGCGCTTTAGTTCTCGGCGCGCAAGAACTGCCGAAACAACACACATCGATCACGATTACGGCAACAACGGTCGAACCGGCGATCGACAACCTGAACAAGAAAGTGTTCGAGGAGACGCTGTTTTCCCGCGACGATCAGATCTTCCATCAACTCAATGGCGGCATCAACGCGGGCCAACACGAGGGCGGCGGCAAGTCGATCGAGGTCCGGCGCTTTGGCTTTAATTTGGATCACGGCGGCGTTGGCGGTGGCATGAAAATCCTGGTCGACAACGTGCAACAGAATCAGACCACACAAGGGCACGGGCAGGGTTATCTCGGCTCGCTGAAGAGCATGTCGCCGGAGTTGATTCAGGAAGCGAACCTGATCAACGGCCCGTTCAGCGCGGAGTACGGCGATTTCTCGGGCCTCGGCGTAGTGCATATCCGCCAACGCGAGGCATTGCAGGATCAGTTCACCGTGCGCATGCAAGGCGGGTCGTTCAATACACAGCGCGGGTTCTTTGGGTTTAGCCCGGATTGGAAAAACGTGGATTCGGTTTTTGCTTACGAGGGTTCGCATTCCGACGGGCCGTTTGTGAAACCTCTCGATTATCGCCGCGACAACTTGACCATGAACCTCACGCGCCGCATGAGCGGCTTGCGTAGCGTGGGCTTTCGTTTCAACGGCGGCCTGAATGGATTCAACTCGTCGGGCCAGATTCCGCTCGATCTGGTCAACGCCGGTTCGCTGGATCGCTTCGGATCTATCGATCCGTGCGAAGGCGGCAACATGCGCGCGGCGACCGCCGCCGGCTACTTCCGCCAGGAGAACAAAGATGGCGCGGTCTGGAAAATCGACGGCTTCGCGACGCGCTCGCTGTTCGATCTCTACTCGAACTTCACATTCTTCCTGAACGATCCGGAGCGCGGCGACGCGATCCAACAACACGACTCGCACTTAGTGCAGGGCGCGAACGCGCAATATCTAAAACCGCACAAACTCGCGGGCTCGTACTCCTACTTCACCGCCGGCGCGAACTTTCACGCCAATCAAATCAACGTCTGATTGTATCCGCGCATCGGACGCGATCCGCAAGGCATCACGACCGCGGCCAACGCGAATGTCATCAATACCGCCGGATATGCGCGGGAGAACTTCAGCTTTCTGCGCGGACGGTTACTCGCCAGCGCGGGCCTGCGGTTCGACACATTTCGCTTCGATGTGCGCGATCGCTTGGTCGACGACGCGCGTGTCGCCGAAATGGCGACACGGCCGCAGCCGAAGTTCAGCCTGGCATACACCCCCACGCGCCGCGTGCCGATCACATTGCATGCCAACTACGGACGTGGCATCTCGTCGATCGACGCACGCGCAATTCTGACAAACAGGCTCGGCACGAAAATCGCGACGACGGATTTCTATGAAACGGGGGTGTCGAGCAATCTCGGCCGCGTGTCGCTCGCGGCCGACGCGTTTTGGATCGACCGCTCCAACGAACAGGTCTACATCGCCGACGACGGCACGCTGGAGTTCTTCGGCCCCAGTCGCGCCTATGGTTTCGAGAGCAAGGCATCGGTGCAAATCACGCGGCATGTGAGCGTGAGCGGCGGCATGACGAAGGTGTTCAACGCGTTTTATCGCGACACCGCGCCGCGAGTGTACGTCGACCGCGCGCCGCACTTCACGGCGAACGGCGGGCTGACGGTGTCGGCGTGGAAGGGTTGGACTGGCTCGGCACGCGTGCGGGCAATCAACTCCTACATTCTTGACGCCGGTGATCCGACAATCCGCGCCGCGGGCCACACGGTCTTCGACATGAGCCTGGTTCGCCGCGTGAATCGCAACGTCGATTTCAATTTTTCGATCGACAACTTCGCGAACCGGCGCTACTTCGAAACACAGAACCTGGTTGAGTCGCGGCCATTCGCCGGCGGCGCGGCGTTAACCGGCATTCACGCCACGCCGGGTTATCCGGTCACGTTCACGGCGGGCCTGACGTTCCGCCTCCGTGGAAAATAGAGGAGTGCGATCGATACTCTGTTTCGGCGATTCGAATACGTGGGGATTCACACCGGGCACGGGAGAACGTTACCCGCGCTCGGTTCGATGGCCGGGTCTTTTGCAGGCCGCGCTCGGCGACACCGCTCATGTGATTGAAGATGGTCTGTGCGGGCGCACCACCGTGTTCGACGATCCGCACATCGAGAACCGCAACGGCAAACGTGCGCTGCCGTATTGCCTACCAGAAACCCCTGCCGCCGCCCCGCGTGCGATCCGGGTCCGGTTTCCCAAACAGTGGACCGCGAATTGCCCCGCGGTTAGCGGCTAGAAACGCACAAGCCGCTCGACACCGTGATCCTGATGCTCGGCGCCAACGACCGCATGTACAAACACTCGGCCACGCCGTTTGGCGTCGCGTTTCTGGACGCCGGTTCGGTAGTGCGATCCTCTGATCTCGATGGCTTCCACCTCGACGCGTATGCGCATCGAATCTTGGCCGCGTCCATCGAGCGCGCTATCGTGAAGAGATGATTGTTGGCATTGAACATACGGCGATCGTCGCCAACGACGTCGCGGCGCTTGCAAACTGGTACGTCGACACCCTCGGCTTCGTCATCAACTACCGCTCGCCCGGCGCGACATTTGTGCGCGCGAAAAACGGAACGATGATCGAAATCTTCGCCGCCGAGTTTCCGCGCGGCGAACAACAACTGCGCACGCAGGGTATCCGGCACCTGGCGCTTACCGTCGCCGATTTTGACGCGGCCTACGAAACGCTAAAAACGAAAGACGTCAATTTTGTTTCCGAGCCGATGGAGAGCAAAGGCAACCGCGTCGTATTCTTCACCGATCCCGAAGGCAACTACTTGCACCTGCTGCATCGCGCCGTGCCGATGCCGGAAAGTCTCTGAACAACCACCGCCTGAAGGCGGTGGGGTCGATGGGCGACTGAAAGTCGCAGGACGCGGCTGAAGCCGCTCCAGATTCCGGCTTTCGCTGCCCCGTTGTCAGTCATTCGGCACCGTGACCTTGAA
>Ga0194131_10004738_pt1 | contig 20230 bp, 18 predicted proteins | sample TA2KigO120mmetaG_FD_148631 | JGI IMG/M metagenome (GOLD analysis project Ga0194131, IMG submission 148631) | Freshwater microbial communities from Lake Tanganyika, Tanzania - TA2015053 Kigoma Offshore 120m | ecosystem: Environmental > Aquatic > Freshwater > Lake | place: Tanzania: Lake... | reverse complement strand
CACGCTCGACGCGCGACGGCAGCAGCTCGCCGGCGTCCGCACGACCCGCGCCTCGAGGGCCATGGTCGCGCCGGAGATTCGCGCCACCGGCACGGTGGCGGTGGACGAGACGCGGCAGACCGAGATCAACACCAAGCTCGAGGGCTGGGTGCGCAACCTCCGCGCCGACTACACAGGCCGGGCCGTCGGCCGCGGGGAGGTCCTCTTCACGTTGTACAGCCCGGAGCTGCTCGCCACGTCGAGCGAGTTTCTCCTGGCCGTGCGCGGGCACAACCGCAACGTCAACGCGTCGCCGCAGGTGCGCGAGTTCTCGAACCGCCTCGTCGAGGCGTCGCGCGAGCGGCTGCGCCGCCTGGACCTGACCGCGGACGAGATCGGGCTCATCGAGCAGAACGGCTTCGCCATCGACGAACTGCCCGTGCGGTCGCCTGCCGCCGGCGTGATCGTGGAGAAGCGCGTCGTCGAAGGGCAGCGCGTCATGGCGGGCGAGATGCTCTTCCGCCTCGCCGATCTGTCCACCGTCTGGGTGGAAGCCGACGTCTACGAGCGCGACATGGCGCTCGTCCGCGTCGGACGGTCCGCGGCCGTCACCTTCGAGAGCTATCCGGACGAGCGGTTCAGCGGCCGCATCACCTACATCCACCCCTTTGTCGCGGCCGAGACGCGGACCGCGAAGGTGCGGCTGCAGCTTGCGAACGGCCGCGGCCGCCTGAGGCCCGGCATGTTCGCGACGGTGCAGCTCTCGGCGCCCGCCGTGAGCGCGGTCGTCGTGCCCGCCGACGCGGTGCTCGACTCCGGCGCCGAGCAGATCGTCTTCGTCGCCCAGGGCGGCGGCTATTTCGATCCGCGGCGCGTACGGATCGGCCGCACCACGGGCGACACGATCGAAGTCGTGGACGGGCTTAAGGAAGGCGAGGAGGTCGCGACCGGCGCGACCTTCTTCCTCGACTCGGAGAGCCAGCTGCGCGCCGCGGCGCAGAATTACCAGGCGCCGCCGGCCGCTTCGGCCGGGACGGCGCCGCGCGAGACGCTGGCCGTCACGTTCCGCGCGCAGCCCGACCCGCCGCGCACCGGGGAGAACACCTTCGAGGTCACCGTGCGGGACGCGGCGGGACAGCCGGTGACCGACGCCGATGTGACGGTCACGTTCTTCATGGCGGCCATGCCGTCGATGAACATGCCCGCGATGAGGAACCAGACGAAGCTGCCGCAGTCGGGCGGCGGCGTGTACAGGGGATCGGGTCAGGTGATCATGGCCGGGCGGTGGGATGTCACCGTGGACGTGAGCCGCGGCGGTCAGCGCCTGGGCAGCCAGTCGTTTCCAGTGGTGTCGAGGTGAGCAGGAGACCAGCGATGCGGAGCGTTCGACTGCGCCTTGCAGCGGCGTTGCTGGTGAGTGGGCTTGCCGCCGGCTGCAGCGGTGGCGAGCAGCGCGCCCCGTCCGCGGCGGCGGGCCAGGTGGAAGTGGCATTCTCGAGCCAGCCCGAGCCTCCCGTGACCGGTGACAACACCTTCGAGGTCACCCTGATGCAGGGCGGCCAGCCGGTGACCGATGCCGACGTCTCGGTGACGTTCCTCATGGCCGCGATGCCGGAGGTGAAGATGCCGGAGATGAGGACGAGCACGCCGCTGGCGCATGACGGCGGCGGGCGGTACCGCGGCATGGGCAACGTCATGATGTCCGGTGCCTGGGACGTGACCGTCGTCGCGACGCGCGGCGGCCAGCAGATCGCCAGCCGCACGCTGACCGTGACCGCACAATGATCGAGCGCCTCATCGACTGGTGCGCGCGCAACCGGTTCCTGGTGTTCACCGGGACGATCGGACTGACGCTCTGGGGCGTGTGGGCCATGCGCGAGACGCCGCTCGATGCGGTGCCCGACATCTCCGACGTCCAGGTCATCGTCTCGACCGAGTGGGCCGGCCGCAGCCCCGATCTCATCGAGGACCAGGTCACCTATCCGATCGTCTCCGCGCTGATCTCCACACCCCGCGTCCGCAGCGTCCGCGGCTTCACCGACTTCGGCATCTCCTACGTCTACGTCATCTTCGAGGACGGCACCGACATCTACTGGGCGCGCAGCCGTGTCGTCGAGTACCTGCAGGCGCTGCGCGGACAGCTGCCCGACGGCGTCAACCCGGTGATCGGGCCGGATGCGACGGGCGTGGGCTGGGTGTTCGAGTACGCGCTGGTGGACGAGAGCGGCCAGCACAGCCTCGCCGACCTGCGCGGCTTCCAGGACTGGTACCTGCGCTACTGGCTGGCGTCGGTGCCGGGCGTGGCGGAAGTGGCGAGCATCGGCGGCTTCGTGCAGCAGTACCAGGTGACGCTCGATCCCGCCCGTCTCGCCGCCTACGACGTGGACATCAAGGACGTGGTGGAGGCGATCCGCGCCAGCAACAACGACGTCGAAGGACGGCTGCTCGAGTTCTCGGGTCGCGAGTACATGGTGCGCGGGCGCGGCTACCTGCGATCGATTGCCGACATCGAGCAGGTGTCGCTCCGCGCCGACCCGCGCGGCACGCCGGTGCGCGTGCGCGACGTCGCCCGGGTCCGGCTCGGGCCCGACATCCGCCGCGGCGTCGCCGAGCTCGACGGCACCGGCGAGGTGGTCGGCGGCATCGTCGTCATGCGCTTCGGCGAGAACGCGCTCGGCGTGATCGAGCGCGTGAAAGCGAAGCTGCGGGACGTGCAGGGCTCGATGCCGGCCGGCGTCACCATCGTGTCGACCTACGACCGCTCCGGCCTGATCACCGACTCGATCGGCACCCTGCGCCGCACGCTCGTCGAGGAGGCGGTCGTCGTCTCGGTCGTGATCATCCTGTTCCTGTTTCACCTGCGGTCCGCGCTGATCCCGATTCTCGCGCTGCCGATCGCGGTGGCCGCCGCGTTCGTCCCGATGTACTACCTCGGCGTGACGTCGAACATCATGTCGCTCGGCGGCATCGCGCTCGCCATCGGCGTGCTCGTGGACGCGGCCATCGTCATGGTGGAGAATGCGCATCGCCGCGCGTCCGAAGCCAGTCATTCCGCAGGGGCCGGCCTCAGCCGGCCCGCCGTCGTCATCGCCGCCGCGAAGCAGGTGGGGCGGCCGATCTTCTTCTCGCTGGCGATCATCATCGTGTCGTTCGCGCCGGTGTTCCTGCTCGAAGCGCAGGAAGGACGGCTGTTCCGCCCGCTCGCGTTCACGAAGACGTTTGCGATGGCGGCCGCCGCGGGGCTGTCGGTCACGCTGGTGCCCGTGCTCATGGTGCTGCTCATCCGCGGGCGCCGGCTGCGGGCCGACTCGGCCAATCCCGTGTCGCGGCTCTTCACGGCGCTCTACGAGCCGGTGCTGCGGCTGGCACTCCGCTGGCGATGGGCGGCGCTCGTCGTCAACTTCGCGGTGATTCCGCTGACGATGCCGCTGGCGTTCGCGCTCGGCAGCGAGTTCATGCCCCCCCTCTACGAGGGCAGCGTGCTCTACATGCCGACCTCGCCGCCGGGTCTTTCCATCACCGAGGCGACGCGCATCCTGCAGGTGCAGGACCGCGTGCTGCGCGGGTTCCCGGAAGTCGAGCGCGTGTTCGGCACCGTCGGCCGCGGCACCACGCCCACCGACAACTCGCCGATGGGGATGGTGAACACCACGGTGACGCTGAAGCCGCGCGAGGCCTGGCGTCCCGGCATGACGTTCGAGCGGCTGCAGGCGGAGATGGACGAGGCGCTGCAGGTGCCCGGGTTCCCGAACGTATGGACGCAGCCGATCCGCAACCGCCTCGACATGCTGTCCACCGGCATCAAGACGCCGGTCGGCATCAAGGTGTTCGGGCCGGACCTCGGCGTCATTCAGCGCATCGGCCAGGAGATCGAGCAGGCGCTCCAGCGCGTGGACGGCACGCGCAGCGTCTACGCCGAGCGCGTGACCCAGGGCTATTTCACGGACATCCAGATCGACCGCGCGGCGATCGCGCGCTACGGGCTGACGATTCAGGACGTGCAGGACGTCATCCAGGTCGCGCTGGGCGGCGAGAACATCACGCGGACGATCGAGGGGCGCGAGCGGTATCCGGTCAACGTCCGCTACGAGCGTGATTTCAGGGAGAGCCTGCCGGACCTCGAACGGATCCTGGTGAAGACGCCGCGCGGCGCGCAGATTCCGCTCGGCCAACTCGCCGAGGTCACGCTGACCACCGGGCCCGCGATGATCCGCGACGAGAACGCGCAGCTCGCCGGCTACGTGTACATCGACACCGCCACGCGGGACATCGGCGGCTACGTGGACCGCGCCCGCGAGGCGGTCGCCTCCGCCGTGACGCTGCCGCCCGGGTACACGCTGCAGTGGACCGGCCAGTACGAGTTCCAGGTCCGCGCGCGCGAGCGGCTGCGGATCCTGATCCCGATCGTCCTGTTCCTCATCTTCATGCTGCTCTACATGACGTTCCACTCCGTGTCGGAGGCGGCCATCGTCATGCTGTCGGTCGTGTACGCGATGACCGGCGGCCTGATCCTGCAGTGGCTGCTCGGCTACAACTTCTCGGTGGCGGTCTGGGTCGGCTACATCGCGCTCTACGGCGTCGCCGTGCAGACGGGCGTCGTGATGGTCGTCTACCTGCACGAGGCGCTCGACGCCCGCCTGCGTGCGGGCGGCGAGCTCACCGCGCAGGACGTCCTCGAGGCGACGCTGCACGGATCCGTGCTCCGGCTGCGCCCGAAGCTGATGACGGTCACCGTCGTGATGGCGTCGCTCGTTCCCATCATGTGGAGCACGGGCGTCGGCTCCGACGTGATGAAGCCGATCGCGGCGCCGATCATCGGCGGGATGATCACGTCCACCATCCACGTGCTCATCATCACGCCGGTCATCTTCTGCATCATGAAGCTGCGCGCGCTGCGGAGGGGCACGCTGCGGCCCTCGGAGATGGCGCGGTGACCTGGATCGCCGTCGCCGTCGGCGGGGCGCTCGGATCGCTGGCCCGCCACGCCGTCAATCACCTGGTGCACGAGCGCTGGCTGACGACGCGGTTCCCGGTTGCCACCGTGGTGGTCAACGTCGCCGGCTGCCTCGTCATCGGCCTGCTGGCGGGTCTCATCGCGTCGGAGCGGATCGAGCTGCGCCTGCACTGGCGCGAGTTCGTGTTCGTCGGCCTGCTCGGCGGGTTCACCACGTTCTCGACCCTCGGCCTGGACACGTTCCTGCTCGCGCGCACGGACTCGGGCGCGCAGGCGGCGCTCAACGTCGCCGTCCAGGTGGTGGCCGGCCTCGCCGCCGTCTGGGCCGGCTATCACCTCGGCACGCGCGGCGCGTGATGCCGAGGGCGCTCGCCGCCTGCCTCTTCGTCGTCGCCACGATCTGCCCGGCGCATGCCCAACCCGCGGCAACCCTGCTCCTCGAGGTGCGAGCCGGGACGGCGCCCGCCCCTGACGCGTCCGTCGTCGTCGACGACGTCCCGCATCGGACCGATGCTGAGGGACGCGTGAGGGTGGCCGTGGCGCCCGGCGCGGTCACCCTCGTGGTGATCAAGGACGGGTTCGCGCCGGCCACGGCGACCGTGACGGTCGAGGCGGGTCAAACGCACACCGTGCTCGTCGAGCTGCATGCGCCACCGGCGATCGAGGAGGAAGTCGTCGTCTCCGCCACCCGCACCGACAGGCGGCTCGAGGACCAGCCGATGCGGGTGGAGGTGCTCGCCCGCGACGAGATCGAAGAAAAGATGCTCATGACGCCCGGCGACATCGTCATGATGCTCAACGAGATGGGCGGCATGCGCGTGCAGGCGACGTCGCCGTCGCTCGGCGCGGCGAGCGTCCGCATCCAGGGGATGCGCGGCCGCTACACGCGCGTCCTGTCGGACGGGCTGCCGCTCTTCGGCGAGGTCGGCGGCCTCGGGCTGCTGCAGATTCCGCCCATGGATCTCGGGCAGGTCGAAGTGATCAAGGGCGTGGCGTCCTCGCTCTACGGCGCGGGCGCCATGGGCGGCGTCGTCAACCTCATCTCCCGGCGGCCCGGCCCGGAGACGCAGCGCGAGCTGCTCGTGAACCGCTCGACGCGCGGCGCCACCGACGTCGTCGGCTGGTACGCGACGCCCGCGCGTCCGGGATGGGCCTTCACGCTGCTCAGCGGCGGGCATTTTCAGGACCGGGCCGACGTCAACGACGATACGTGGGCGGACCTGCCGCGATACGCGCGTGGCGTCGTCCGGCCGCGCGCGTTCTGGAACGACGGCAGCGGCCGCACGTTCTTCGCCACCGCTGGCGTGATGGTCGAGGACCGCGAGGGTGGAGGCCGCCCGCGTGGCGCACCCTACCGCGAGGCGCTGGACACGCGTCGAATCGATGCCGGCGCCGTCGGGCAGATGCTGCTGCGCCGGCGCTATCTCGTCAGCGCACGCGGCGCGGTGATGCAGCAGCGGCACGACCATCGCTTCGGCGAGGTGCTCGAGCGCGACCGGCATGCGACCTCCTTCGGCGAGCTCACCGTGCGCGCGGCGGCCGGGCGGCACACCGTCGTGGGGGGCCTTGCGGTCGAACGCGACGCCTTTCGCCCGCGCGACCGGCCGCGGTTCGCCTACACGTTCACGGTGCCCGGCGTGTTCGTGCAGGACGATGTCGACGTGACGCGGTGGCTGTCGATGAGCGCGAGCGGCCGCCTGGATCGCCACAGCGAGTACGGCACGTTCTTCAGCCCGCGGGTCTCCGCGCTCGTGCGGTCGGGGGCATGGACGGGCCGTCTGTCGCTCGGCACCGGCTTCTTCGGATCCTCGCCGCTCACCGAGGAGACGGAGGCGGCGGGGCTCACGCGGCTGACGATCCCGCGCCCGTTGCGCGCCGAAGAGGGCAGGAGCGCGTCGCTCGACCTCACCCGGGCCGACGGCCCGCTGTCGTACACGGTCACGCTGTTCGGGTCCCGTGTCCGGCATCCCGCTGACGTGGACCGGTCCCGTGGTCTCGTGCTGACGAGTGCCGTGGAGCCGGCGACCAGCACCGGCGTCGAGCTGCTCGGCACGCTGCGCCACGAACCGTATGCGCTGACGGCCACCTACACCTATGTCCGCGCACGCGAGCGCGACGGGGGCGTGCGGCAGGACACGCCGCTGACCCCGCGGCACAGCGCGGGCGCCGTCGGCATGTGGGAGCGCGAAGACGCCGGACGCTTCGGCATCGAGCTCTATTTCACCGGCGCGCAGCGCCTCGAGGAGAACCCGTTCCGCGAGCGCAGCCGGCCGTACGTGATCCTGGGCCTGCTCGCCGAGCGCCCGTTCGGCCGTGTCCGTCTCTTCGTCAATGGCGAGAACCTCACCGGCGTTCGTCAGACACGCTGGGATCCGCTGATCCGGCCGGCCCGGGCGCCTGACGGCCGGTGGACCGTGGACGCGTGGGCGCCGCTCGATGGCCGCACGGTCAACGGCGGCGTGCGTGTCGGCTTCTGACGTGGCGGTAGGTTGTCGCGTAACACTGAGGAGGGTATGCCGGTGGTGACACGACGGGATCACTGGAACGCTGTTTACCGCACGAAGGGGGAAGACGCGGTCAGCTGGTTCGAGGCGCTGCCGGCGATCTCGCTCAGACTGCTCGAAGATGCCGGCCTGACTGCCGAGACCTGTGTCGTCGATGTCGGAGGCGGCGGATCCCGGCTCGTCGATGCGCTTCTGGCCCGCGGACTCGACTGCCTCGCCGTGCTGGATGTCTCAGGCGAAGCGCTCCACCACGCAAGAGCGCGCGTCGGCACGCACGCTCAGGTTGTCACCTGGATCGAGGCCGACGTCACCGCGGGATGGTCGCTGAAACCGATGGACATCTGGCACGATCGCGCGGTCTTTCATTTCCTCGTTGCGCCCGAGGACCGCGAGCGGTACCGCGCTCACCTGCGCGAGACGCTCAAGCCGCGCGGCAGCGTCATTATCGCGACGTTCGCATTGGACGGGCCGGACACGTGCAGCGGGCTGCCGGTCGTGCGCTACTCGGCCGACACGCTGGCGTCGGAGCTTGGCGACGACTTTCAGCTTGCCGACAGCCAGCCATGGCGGCACGTCACCCCGTGGGGCACGTCCCAGTCGTTTCAGTATTCACGCTTCCGTCGCCGGTCGTGAATCAGCGCACGACGGTCATGTGGGCCATGCACGTGCTCGCGTGTCGCTGAATGGGCTTTGACATCCTGCTCGTCACTGCCGCCGTCGCGGCGGGGGCCGTCGCGGCGATTACCGGCTTCGGCATCGGCAGCCTCCTGACACCCGCGCTCGTGATGCAGATGGACGCACGGCTCGCGGTCGCCGCGGTGGCCATCCCGCACGTCGCCGGCACTGCGTGCCGCTTCTGGTTGCTGCGCGCGCGTGTGGACGGCCGCGTGCTCGTCAGCTTCGGCCTGACGAGCGCCGTCGGCGGACTCGCCGGCGCGCTCCTGCAGCAGCAGTTCGCGGCTGCCTGGCTGCTGATCCTGTTCGGGTCGTTGCTGCTCTTCACCGCGGCCGCTGAGCTCACCGGCCTCGGCCGGCGGATGCGCTTCCGGGGACCAGCCGCCTGGATCGCCGGCGCACTGTCGGGACTGCTCGGCGGGCTCGTCGGCAACCAGGGCGGCATCCGGTCGGCGGCGCTCCTCGGCGTGGACCTGCCGAAGGCGACGTTCGTCGGGACGGCGACCGCCGTCGCGCTGATGGTGGACGGCGCCCGGCTGCCTGTCTATCTCTGGCAGTTCGGCGACGACCTGAGCGGGCTGCAGTTCTGGATCGTCCTCGCGACCCTCGGCGTGCTGCTCGGCACGCTCGCCGGCTACCGCCTGCTGGTGCGCATCCCGGAGCGCTCGTTCCGCCGCGTGGTGGCCGTCGTGCTGGCCGTGCTCGGCGCGGCGATGTTGGTGCGGGGCATCATGGACGCCTGATCGACGTGCGCCCGGCAACAGTCGGGCAGCTCGACGCGGATCAGCGCCAGCGCCCGGGCGGCCTTGTCCAGAAAGTCCTCCTCCGCACCGATCTCGAAGCGGCGCGGATGCGTCTGCCACGCCCGCGCGATGCGCTCGTCGATCACGCGCGCTTCCCTCGCCGTTTCGAGCCGCAGCGGATTAGCGTGGTTGTAGTCCGAATCCGGTGGCGTGCGCAGGTGGATCACCGCGTGATAGCGCGCCAGCTCGCGGTCGAGCGTCGTGCCGAGCTCCTCCCAGAAATCGCCCGGACCCGGCCAGTACGCCACGCCGTCGATCGTGCCGCGGTCGCAGAGCACGATCGCCGGTTCCCTTGCGATGGCTGACTCTTCGAGCTCGCGCTGCACGTGGTAGATGGCGCGCTGTCCGGCGCGGCGAACGACGTCGTGTGAGTTGCGCGGGAAGCCGCCGCCGAACAGCATCCCCGCCGATTCGGGCAGGACGACGACGTGCTCGCAGAAGCCGTGACGGATCAGCTCGAGCACCGCCGTCTTTCCTGCCCCCGGACCGCCGGTCAGCACGATCCGTCTGGGATCGTGCTGGCCGGTGCAGCCGCATGGCACCATCGCGTCACCTCACCGCGCCGCCGCGGCGAGCTGGCCGTGCATCGCCGCGGCAGTCGTGGCTTCCTTCGCCGCGGCGACCGCGTTGGCGACGACGCGCTCGCAGTGATCGGCGGCCTGCGCGATGCGCGTGCCGCGATAGCTCATCGCGATGCCGCGGTGATCGTTGGCCTCCGCGGTGTAGCGGGCCGCCAGCGTCAGGAAGTACTCCTGCAGCGCGCGATGGTCGGCGGGCGTGCTGGCGCGTGCGGCGAGCGCCGTGAGCTCCGCCTCGGTCGGATCAGGCGCGCCGGCGCCCTCCTCGAAGCGGCGGCCGCCCTCCGGCGCGGTGGACGCCTGGCCGGCCGCGAGGGACGTGTGATGCGCCGCCAGCTCGCGCAGCGTCGCTGCCGATTCGGCCTCGAGCTTTGCCAGCCGGTCGCAGTGCTCGCGCATGCCGGCCCCGGTGCCGCGGTTCGGGTTCGCAACCGACGCGGCGGCGATGGCCGAGTGGCGCCTGGCGCCTGCATCGTGCTGCACGGCGAGTGCGGCGAAGTGATCGGCCAGCCGGGCGTGCGCCGCGGGCTCGGCGCTCGCGACGAGCTTCCGGACTTCGAGCGTGTTCAGAAGGGGCGCCGCGGGCTGCGCCGTGGCCGCTCCTGCGAGCGTGACGACGGCGAGCGCTCCCATGCCGAGCGTGCGAATGAGGGTCGTCATGACGTACCAGCCTTTCCTGAAACAGAACTGTTGGTGACAGTGAGTGGTTCAGGGGCGGCTAGATGCGAAGCACGCCATGGAAGCCGGTCGGACGAGGAGCCACCGCTGGCGGCGACTCGTACGGCGACCGAGGACCGCCATACACCGGAGCGACGGCGCCCGGCATCTCAGGGTTCACGTACACCCCGATCGCGCCAGGCTCCCGCACGAGCGCCGAAACTGGCCACTGCGACGCGGTCATCGGGTCGTGGCAGTCCGTGGCGACAATGACGTCGCCGGCGTGCTCCAGGGCGTCATGGGTGACGCACGCCAGGTTGCACGCCAGCGAGGCGTCAGGCGAGACCGCCAGGACCGCCGCGATCAGAAACGCCGCTGTCCGGTGCATGGTTCTGTCGTCGAGAGGGCAAGCGCAGTGCCACGCGGAACGTCGTCGAAAGACCGGAAACAGTGTCGGAGCACCCGTGCACACCGGGAATTCCCACAGGCGGGCTGAAAACTTCCGCATCTGAACTGAATTCATGGACCCCTTCCGGTGCTGCTCGAAAACCATCGCGCCTTTCTCGGCTACCTCGAACGCCGCGTCGGCGACCGCGCTGGCGGAGGACATCCTGCAGGACGCGTTCATCAAGGTCATGTCGAAACCGGCCGCGCGCCCGACATGCCCGCAGGGCGGGCACAGCGAGCTGCAGCCGCCCGACCTGACGCGCGCGAGCTCGAGGCGTTTCTGCGATCGCTTACGTCAGCCGGCTGATGCCGAACCAGGTCAGGACGCCGACGAGCATCATCCAGCACAGCCAGAACAGCGCCTTGGCCCACAGCGGTTCGGGAGCCGCCAGCCTGGCTTCGATATGATGCTTGTCCCACATGCCGAGGGCATGGAGCGCCAGCCCGACGAAGAACACCCCAGCGGCGAGGTCGCCCAGCGACCCCGCGATGTAGGCGCCGACCCCGATGCCAAGCACCAGCGCACCCACACTCGAGGTGATTTCCGCGGCGTGAAGACGATCGACGAGTTTCATTTCGATGGCAGTCATGCCGTCGCACGAGGCAAGCGGCGCGCCATGGCCGCGGGAGCGTCGCTTGCACGATTCCTCGGTGTTTGGCAGCCTCTCCGCCCTGCGCCGCCGCGACGCACCGGGAGTTCTCGCTCATGACCGTGAAAAAACTCACACTCCTGACGCACACGGATCCGGTGTGCGGGATGGTCGTGGATCCGGCCACAGCGGCCGGCACGAGCCACTACAACGGGCGCGATCACTTCTTCTGCGCGCCCGGCTGCAAGGCGAAATTCGACGCGAATCCCGAGAAGTACGTGACGCCTCAGCCGCCTCCGGAGCCGGCGCCTCCACCGCCCGGCCAGAACGTCGAGTGGACGTGCCCGATGCATCCGGAGATCGTTCGCGATGCGCCCGGCTCGTGCCCGATCTGCGGCATGGCGCTCGAGCCGAAGACCGTCACGCTCGACGACGGGCCGAATCCCGAGCTCGTGGACATGACGCGGCGCTTCTGGATCAGCGCCCTGCTGACGGCCCCGCTGCTGGTGGGGGCCATGGCCGGCCTGCTGCCGCACTGGGCCGAGCTGCTGCTGGCGACGCCGGTCTGCCTGTGGGGCGCGTGGCCCTTCTTCGCGCGCGCGTGGGCGTCGGTCCTCAACCGCAGCGCGAACATGTTCACGTTGATCGGGCTCGGCGTGGCCACCGCCTACGGCTACAGCGTGGTCGTGACGCTCGCGGGCCTGGGCGGCGGCGTGTACTACGAGGTCGCCGCGGTCATCGTCACGCTCGTGCTGCTCGGCCAGGTGCTCGAGCTGCGCGCGCGGGGCCAGACGAGCAGCGCCATCCGGAAGCTGCTCGGGATGGCGCCGGTCTCCGCCCGGCGCGTGCGTCCGGGAGGCATCGAGGAAGACATCCCGCTGCAGCACGTCCACGCGGGTGACCTGCTGCGCGTGCGCCCGGGCGAGCAGATTCCGGTGGACGGCGCGGTCGTCGAGGGATCGAGCGCCGTGGACGAGTCGATGGTCACCGGCGAGCCGATGCCCGTCGAGAAGCATCAGGGCGACCGCGTGATCGGCGGCACGATCAACTACACCGGCGCGTTCGTCATGCGCGCCGAGAAGGTCGGCGCCGACACGCTGCTCGCGCGCATCGTCGCCATGGTCGCCGACGCGCAGCGCAGCCGCGCGCCCATCCAGAAGCTGGCGGACGTCGTCTCCGCGTGGTTCGTGCCCATCGTGATCGCCGTCGCCGTCATCACGTGTGCGGTGTGGATGCTGGCAGGCCCGGAGCCGCGGCTGGCGCATGCGCTCGTCAACGCCGTCGCCGTGCTCATCATCGCGTGCCCGTGCGCGCTCGGCCTCGCCACGCCGCTGTCCATCATGGTCGCCACCGGGAAGGCCGCCACGGCGGGAGTCCTGTTCCGCAACGCGGAAGCCATCGAGGTGCTGCAGAAGGTGGACACGCTCGTCGTGGACAAGACCGGCACGCTCACCGAGGGCAAGCCCGCGCTCGTGACCGTGAGGCCGGCCCCCGGGTTCGACGACACGACGCTGCTGCGGCTTGCCGCGGGCCTCGAGCGGGCGAGCGAACATCCGCTGGCGGCCGCCATCGTCCGCGGCGCGGCGGAACGCGGCGTGACGCCGGTCGATGCGCGCGAGTTCGCGAGCGTCACGGGCAAGGGCGTCACGGGCACCGTGGAGGGGCGTCGCGTGGCGCTCGGCAATCGCGCGCTCATGGCGGATCTTGCCGCCGAGCCGGGCGAGCTCGCGGCCCACGCGGAAGCGCTGCGCGCCCAGGGGCAGACCGTGATGTTCGTCGCCGCGGACGGCCGTCCTGCCGGCCTGCTCGGCGTCGCGGATCCGATCAAGTCGAGCACGCCGGACGCGATTCGCGCGCTCCACCGCGAGGGCATCCGCATCGTGATGCTGACCGGCGACAGCCGTACGACCGCGCGGGCCGTCGCGCGCGCCCTCGGCATCGACGACGTCGTGGCCGAAGTGCTCCCCGATCAGAAGGTCGAGGCCGTGAAACGACTCCAGGCAGAAGGCCGGACGGTTGCGATGGCCGGCGACGGCATCAACGACGCGCCAGCTCTTGCGCAGGCGCACGTGGGCATCGCGATGGGGACCGGCACCGACGTCGCCATGGAGAGCGCGGCGGTGACCCTGGTCAAGGGCGACCTCCGCGGTATCGTCCGCGCCCGGCGGCTGAGCCGCGCGACGATGAGGAACATCAGGCAGAACCTGTTCTTCGCGTTCGTCTACAACGCGGCGGGCGTGCCGATTGCGGCCGGGGTGCTGTATCCCGTGTTCGGCCTGCTGCTGTCGCCGATGATCGCCGCGGCGGCGATGAGCTTCAGCTCCGTGTCCGTCATCGGCAACGCGCTCCGCCTGCGGCGCGCCGAGCTGTGATCGCTCGGAGCCGGGGGTATACTGGCCTCACGGTGAGGACGCTCCTCCGATCGGTGGCGATGGCGGGCGCGCTCGTCTTCGTGGCGATACCCGCCGCGGCGCTTGCGTGCCAGCTGGCGTGCGCGGCGCCCGCCGGCTCCCTGCATCATCACGGATCCCACGGTACGACGAACGCCGCGGCCGTGCGGGCCGCGCATCCGTCCTGCGAGCATACCGGGACGATCGGGCCGGCGCGGATCGCCTCCGCACCAAGGAGTGGCACGACGCCGGCCACGCTGACCGCGTTGGTCCTCCCGGCGCCGGCGCGCGACGCGCGCGCCGTCACCGTCTCCTGCACCGCTCACAGTCCGCCTGGCGGGCTGGCCACTCCGCTTCCTCTCCGAATCTGATCCCCGCAGGCGCGCCGCAGAGGCATGGTGTCTCTGCGTGTCTCTATCCCGCGATCGTAGGGGTCTCATGATTCGTTCAGTTCTGTTCGTACTCGTCTTCGCGGCCGCCGCGTCCGCCGGCGCGCAGACGCCGGAAACTCACCAGCACGAGCCGGCGCAGGAGGAGCAGCACCAGCACGGCGCGGCCGCGACGCTGTTCTCTCCGCGCGATGCATCGGGCACGGCCTGGCTGCCCGACCTCACGCCGATGTACGGGTTTCATCGCGCCTCCGGCGCGTGGGAAACGATGGTGCACGGCAACGTGTTCCTCCAGTACCTGAACGAAGGCGGCGAGGAGCATCGCCGCGGCCACCAGGCCGGCAGCATCAACTGGCTGATGGGGATGGCGCGCCGGCCGCTGGGGACGGGGCGCATCGGCGCCCGCACCATGCTCAGCCTGGAACCGTGGACGATTGGCGGATGCGGCTATCCCGACCTGCTGGCCACCGGTGAAACGTGCGACGGCGACACGATCCACGACCGCCAGCACCCCCACGATCTGTTCATGGAGCTTGCCGCCGAGTACGACGCGCCGCTCCGCGGCGGTCTGCGCTGGCAGCTCTACGGCGGGCCGGCCGGCGAACCGGCGCTCGGTCCCGCGGCGTTTCCGCACCGGCTGTCGGCGATGCCGAACCTGCTGGCGCCGATCGGACATCACTGGCTCGACGCGACGCACATCACCTACGGCCTGGTCACCGCGGGTGTGTACGACCGGCGCTGGAAGGCTGAAGCCTCGGTCTTCAACGGGCGCGAGCCCGATGAGGACCGCGCCGATCTCGATCTGGCGCCGCTCGATTCGTTCTCGGGCCGCCTGTGGTATCTGCCGACGGAGCGCCTTGCGCTGCAGGTGTCCGCCGGACGGCTCGAGGAAGCCGAGGCCGCGCACGGCAGTGGTCCCCGCGTGGACGTCATGCGAGCCACATCGTCGGCGACTTACCACATCCCGCTCGGCCCCGGAGGGTACTGGGCGACAACGGCCGGCTGGGGCGTCAACAGTGAGAGCGGGGAGGCGACGCACGCGTTGGTGGCCGAGACGATGGCGTCACTGGACGGCGCGAACACATGGTTCGGACGCCTGGAGATTGCCGGCAAGGCGGCGCATGATCTGCACGTGCACGAGTCCGATGACGTGTTCACTGTCGGAAAGCTGCAGGGCGGCTACGTCCGCTACCTGAACACGCGCAGCGGACTGCAGCCCGGGTTCGGTCTCACCGTGTCGGCCAGCCTGGTGCCCGCGGCGCTGGAGAACCGATACGGCGGCCGGGTGGTACCGGGCATCGGCCTCTTCTTCACCGTACGGCCGGCGCCCCACTCGATGCAGCCGGCGACCGCGACGGCGACGCCGGCGGTCACCGCGGATCCGCACGCGGGGCATGTGAGCGCGCCGTGAAGCCTGTCTTGAAGGCGCTGGCGATCCTCATCGCGGCGGCCGCGCTCGCCGGCGTCGCCGCGTTCATCTGGATCGGCGCACGCGGTCTCAGCGCGCGCGCCGACCCAGGCCGGCTCGAGACCGCCGTGGCACGGACGATGCGCCATCTGGCGGTCCCGCGTGCGGACCGGGACAGGCAGAGTCCGATGGCGGCCACACGCGAGACGATTGCGGCCGGAATGGCGCACTTCGCCGACCACTGCGCCTCCTGTCATGCGAACGACGGCAGCGGCGAGACCGCGATCGGCCGTGGCCTCTATCCGAAGCCCCCGGACATGCGGCAGGAAGCGACCCAGTCGCTGCGCGACGGCGAGCTGTTCCACATCATCGAGAACGGCGTACGCCTCACGGGGATGCCGGCATTCGGGAGCGGCACTCCGGAGGGGGCCGAGGAGACGTGGCACCTGGTGCACTTCATCCGCGAGCTGCCACGGCTCACGCCCGGCCAGATCGAGGAGATGCAGGCGATGAATCCGCGGCCGCCGGCTGAAATCCGGCAGGAAATCGAGGAGCAGCGGTTTCTGGAGGGCGGCGATCCGGCGCCGCCGCCGGCCGCTCCGCATGTACACTAGGTAGGGGCGAGGCATGCCTCGCCCGTCCTCGAGGACGGGCGACGCGATGCGTCGCCGATATCGAGAACGGGCGACGCGGTGCCTCGCCCGTATTGAGGACGGGCGACGCGATGCCTCGCCCGTATCGAGGGCGGGCGACGCGATGCGTCGCCCCTACCAAACCTATGAGCACAAGACTGATCGTCGGCCTCGCCCTTGCCGTTGCGCTGATCGCTCCGGCGGTCGCTCGCGCGCACGGCGGGCATACCCACAAGGTCATGGGCACCGTCCAGAGCGTGAAGGGCGATCACGTCGAGGTGAAGGGCACCGACGGCAAGGTCGTCATGATCATGCTCGACGGCAAGACCGCCATCACCCGCGGCAAGACGAAGCTCGATGCCGCCGCGCTGAAGGTCGGCGAGCGCGTGTCGGTCGACTACATGCAGGACAAGAGCATGAACATGGCGACCGCCGTCAAGCTCGGGACCGCACCTGCCGTCGCCGCGAAGTAGGGGCGACGCACGGCGCCGCCCGGGCGCGACGCTGATCGCCGCGTTGCTCGTCTGCGCTGCTGCGGCGCCCGCCGCCGCGCAGGAGCGCCTCGGCGTCGTCACCGACTCCCTCAAGCTGCTCGCGCTCGAGCACGGCTCGCGCATCGCCTTCCAGGCGAAGACGCGGCGCGAGCTCGGCGGTCCGTTCTGGGACGACTACGGCAAGTCCATTCGTCTTCCGGGCCAGTGGGAAGACTCCGACGCCTGGTGGGTGAACTACATCGGCCACCCGATCCACGGCGCCGCCGCCGGCTACCTCTGGCTCGACTACGAGCCCGGCGCGCCGGCCGACTTCGGCCTCAATCGCACGTACTGGATGACGCGCGCGCGCGCCACCGCGTGGAGCGCGGCCTACAGCCTGCAGTTCGAGTTCGGTCCGCTCAGTGAAGCGTCAATCGGCAATGTCGGCCTGCGTCCGGAGACGACCGGGTGGGTGGACCACGTGGTGACGCCGGTCGGCGCCTTCGGCCTCATCGTCGCCGAGGACGCGCTCGACCGCTGGTTCGTGCAGTGGGTCGAGCGGCGGACGACGAACCGCTTCTACCGCGCGGCGCTGCGTCTGGCGCTCAATCCGGGCCGCACGCTCTCCAACACGGCCAGCGGCCGCCTGCCGTGGCACCGCGAGGGACGCCCGCTCACTTCCAGGTGATCTCCATGCCGAAGTGGCCGTCGTAGAGGTCGTGCTGCTCGGGCGCGAAGATGTGGACCATCGCGCCCGGCTGCTGCCGCGGGTTCGGTGGGGTCGGCGGCCCCTGTTGCTGCGCGGCAGCGGCCACGCCGGCGAGGGTGCACACCGCCACGAGTGTCTGTCGCATGACAGCCTCCGGAGTCAGTAGTCGAGCAACCGGGTGTATTTGACAACGAACGAGCGGCCGATCAGCTCGTCGGTGGTGAACGGCGAGGTGTCGCGGCGATCGTTGTAGACCAGGAAGAAACCGGTGCCGCTGCGATCGAGCAGCGCGAGACGGATGTTCGACGAGAGCGCCGACGCCTGCCGGTTGTACTGAATCAGCCCCTGCACGCTGGCGAGGCTGGTGAACGCGTAGCTGACCTTCAGCGGCACGAGATCGTTGCGGAAGCGGCCCCCGGGCAGCGTGATGTCGTCCCGGTTCCATCCGAGCTCCGAGAGGAGCCGCGCGCCCGCGCGCAGGCCGAGGGTGAGCTGCCACCCGTGGTAATCGCCGTCGTAGTAGCTGCCGGCGCGGTGGAGGAGCGACGCGCTGACCGGCGCGCTCAGGTTCGTGTGTCCCTCGAAGACGCCGCGCGTCCACGCGTAGTCGCCCGCGGGAATCGCGACCCGCCGTCCGGTGACGTCCTGGTACACCGTGAACGGCCGCCGCGGCCGGTCCTGTCCGGTCTCGAACAGGTAGCCGAAGCGCGCGCCCGTGCGCGTCATGATGTCGAAGAAGTGAAAGTGGCCCTGCGAGCTTTCCAGCTCGTTGCGCAGGTTCAGAAACGCGGTGAAGTTGGTGTGCGGCTGAATGCGCCGGATCCACGGCCACTGCCGCGGCTGGTAACTGAGGTTGTAGCGCCCCTCGAGCGAGCGGAAGCCGCGGCGCCGCAGAAAGCCCACCTCCGGGTTGAAGCGCTCACCGACCTGCGTCAAGCCGCCGCTGCCGCCCCACAGGTTGTTCGCGTACGTGTAGACGGCGCGGCCCGCGTAGTCCGAGCCGCCCCGAGGCGCGGGTGAATCGGTCCGCGCCAGGAATGCCGCGACGCGGCCGTTGGTCGTCGCCTGCCACCCGAGGTCGAAGCCGTAGGCGCGGTTGTAGTCGTTCGCGGGCGCCCGGCTGCCGACGCCCTGCCGGCCGACGTACATCGCGCCGACGTTCGAGCGTCCGATCTCGCGCTGCAGGCGGACGACGGTGAAGTTGTTGGCGGGCGCGGCGGTGAGTCCCGTGCGTCCGTCCGCGGCGGACTCGGTCTGCATGGTGAGCAGCGCCACGTTGTAGCCGCCCAGCCTTCCGCTCAGGCGGCCGCCGCCGAGGATGTCGATCGGCTCGCCGGCCGGCGAGAGGCCGATGCGCCGCGAGAAGAACAGGTCCACGCTCTGCGGCTGTCCGAGCTGAAAGAGCTGCGCGTTCTCGAGGAAGAACGGCCGCTTCTCCTGAAAGAACAGCGGGAACCGCGTCAGGTTGACCTGCTGCACGTCGGCCTCGACCTGCGCGAAGTCGGTGTTGACGGTGAGGTCGAGCGTGAGGTCCGCGCGGACGCCCCATTTGACGTCGATGCCGATGTCGCCGCTGCGGCGCACCGGGTCGGCGCGCCGCAGCCGGTCGTCGTCCACCGCCCCCGCGACGTAGGGGACCAGCTTGACGTCGCGTCGCGTGGGGAGCGTCAGGCCCTGCAGCTTGGCGGCAACCGACACGCGCTGCAGGCCGTAGCCGCGGGGCACCGGCGAGAGGAACACCTGCTCGTTCTTGCGCCGGATGTTGCGCACGGCGTTGACGCCCCAGGTGCGATCGTCGCCCGGATCGTAGCGGAGCGTCTTGAGCGGAATGGCGAACTCCGCTTCCCAGCCGCGCTCCGTCCTCTGCGTCCGGACGGTCCAGTCGCCGTCCCAGTTCACGTTGAATCCGCCGCCGCCGCCGCCGCCGCCCTGGGCGGTTTGACCCTCCGCGCGTACCTGGCCGTCGTATTCGATGCCGAACGGGTTGGTGCCGAACACGAAGGCGTTCTGCCCGTCGTTGAACGTGTCGAGCAGGACGCGGATGGAATCGGTGTCGTCCAGGTCCGCGTCGCGGCGGCTCTGGCTGACGAGGATGTTGCCCGGATCCGAATCGAAGCACACAACCGCGACGTACAGGTTGCGCTGGTCGATGAGGAACCTGATCTCGGTCCGCTCGGTGGCGGCCTCGCCTTCGTTCGGCTCCTGCTGGACGAACGCGGTGTACGGCCCCGCCGCCGCCCACGCCTCGTCGTCCACGCGGCCATCGACGCGCGGCGGGGCGCCGGCGGCCGCGCGGCCGACCGTCAGCGTCGGCACTGCCGCCTGGCCGGCGAGGGCCAGGTCTGGCGTCGCCGCCACGGCGCCGTACACGACCAGCGCCGCCGCTCGCGCCGATTTCGTCACCGCGGTCATTCTACGCGCGCTATCCTGACGGAAAGTTCAGAAACTCTTCAGCCCCCCCCGTCCGCTTGACGTCATACACTCGGTCACCAACAATGAGACGGTCGTGCGGAAGCTGATTGCCGGTGCGCTGTGCGTCGCGGTCCAGATGGCGGGCCTGGGTGCCCCGCTCACGCACGCGCATCCCGACGATCACGCGACCGAGCACCATGACGCCCCCACCGTGCACACGCACTGGTCGGGGCACGGCCACTCGCATCGCCCGTCAGAGGCGCCCGCGCTCGACGCCGACGATCACGATCGTGCGGTGTTTCTCAACGTCTTCGCTGCCGTCGCCGCCGCCGCACTGCCGGCGCCGGCGACGCCGTCCGACGTCTTCGATCTGATTGTGCCGCCCGAGCAGGCGGCGCATCGAGCCGTCAGCGTCGTGCACGGCCACGACCCGCCGCTCGTCGAGTCGCTTCCCGCCCGCGCCCCGCCTGCCCTCCTGTCCTGACGCGACGGGTCCGCCCGTCGTCCGCCCGTTTCTCTTCCAATCGAGGTGTTATGCGTACGTGGCTGGTGTGCGCGGTGTTCGCCCTGGCGTTCCGTCCGGCGAGTGCGGACGCGCAGGACGTGAAAGTGACGGAACAGGAGCTGCTC
>Ga0194131_10004737_pt1 | contig 20231 bp, 28 predicted proteins | sample TA2KigO120mmetaG_FD_148631 | JGI IMG/M metagenome (GOLD analysis project Ga0194131, IMG submission 148631) | Freshwater microbial communities from Lake Tanganyika, Tanzania - TA2015053 Kigoma Offshore 120m | ecosystem: Environmental > Aquatic > Freshwater > Lake | place: Tanzania: Lake... | reverse complement strand
TTGTGGATGTATATGCTACTCGACCCACAAGTTATATCTTAGCTCATGAGCGAGACTACCTTAAACAAAGGTCAGGGTCAGATATATGAAATATCCATTTGATGCTGGATATTTCGTAGACAAATTTGAGAATGCTCCAAGCCCTCCTAGATTTAATCCTCAACGAATGTTTGAGGTCAAAGAAATTGCTTCCGGCAACGTTGAAATTAGATTGCATCCTGATTTTGCTGCTCTATTGGAGGCTGAAGCAAGGATGTTTATGGGCAATTTAAATGATGCAAAGCAAAAGGCTTGGCTTGAAATAGCGTTACATAGACGTGTTGTCGAATATATAAGAAGGCAACTGTGAGTTATTAACTGAGGAGAAGTATGAGTCCAGAATTACAACAGAAGATATTTGCTCTGAAACCAGAATGGTTTGAGGGCTCATGCTTTAATATTGAGTGTGGTGACGGTTGGTTTGATCTAATTCGGGATCTTATTGCTAAATTGATCGCTTTAGAATCTGAAGAGGCTGAAAGCTTTGTTGACTTTAAGGTGACTCAGATTAAAGAGAAATTTGGCGGATTGAGGTGCGGGGTGGAGCAGCCAGGTAGCTCTTTTGATGATGATAGTTGGAAGCGAGTATTTTCGATAATCAATTCATATGAACATAGGTCTCTTAGTGTATGTGAGTTTTGCGGCAAGCAAGCCCGCTTAAGAACTTTGGGTTATATCCAAACGCTTTGCAGATATCCACATGATCAAACAGAAGGGTAGGGCCTTTTACGTAATAGCAGCAATTGACGAACAGGGGGGAATAGGAAAAGCTGGATCCCTCCCTTGGAAGATTCCGTCTGAGCTTGTTTATTTTAAACAGATAACGTCTGCCGCAATCAGAGGAAAGCGTAATGCTGTCATTATGGGGCGAAATACTTGGGAAAGTATTCCTGAGAGATTCAGACCTTTAGTGAATAGATTAAACATAGTTTTAAGTAGGGACCAAAATTATGTTGCCTTCGGTGCTATAGTTGCAACGGATTTATATAATGGCCTAACTTACTGTGAAACAGAAGGTGATATTGATGATATCTTTGTGATCGGTGGTGCACAACTTTATCAAGAAGCTGTTGTGCACCCCAATTGTAGAGCTATCTTTCTAACACTTATAAAGGGTAATTTTGATTGCGATACTTTCTTCCCTAAATTAGAACGGGAGTGGGTCCGTGTCGCCTATAAAGCTGAACCGGGCTGGGTTGGCACGGTCTACGAGAGAGTGAAAAATGACAGAATCTGATTGGGAAGATTTAGAAGAAGAGATCCTCACATTGTTATCTGATGCTGGAATCTCGGCTATTGTTGAAGAAGTAGAACAGGTCACTATAAAGTATATCCTTGCTATACGTAGGCTTTATAAAAAGGCCAATGAGACTAGCGATGACTGTGACGATTGACGGTGAAGTTTCTATTGTAGAAAAAGCCCATGGCAAGACCCTTTGGGTTGCCTATGTGTTAAAAGGTGCCCCTTGGAAGATCATACTGAAAGGGCAAAAAGCAGAAGATTCTCTAAGAGAGATCATATCTGGCAGTAAGATTATCGCCTCTGGGTCTACTGTAAAGTTTGATGGTGGCATTTTTAAATTGTTTGCTGATTGTTATATGAAGTTTACGGAAGCCCATCCACGTATAGCTTCTTGAAAGGATTCTGTTATGTCATTCTGGCCTTCTGGTATTGGGCTTAAGGAGGCGCTCTCTATGCTTCCTGAGCCAATATTGATTGTTGGCAATAAGTCGACAGACGGCGATAGCGCCGGATGTATTGCTGCTCTTCTTGATTATTTGCGTGAGAATGCTCAAGAAGCTTATACCTATCTTCCAACTAAGCCAGGTTTTGGGTTGAGTTGGATGTTTGACGAGGGGGATTCACATGAAGGCATCCTTGAGGACTATGAGTCACTCATTGTTGTTGATGACTATGTGGATGCTGAGCGTCTTGGAATTCCAATTAAAGACGTTCCAATAATCAATATTGACCATCATTCTAGCCGTAAGCCAGCTGGGGCAGACACAGAATCTTTGTTTGCCGGCATTACAGGGGATACTTTGACCTTTTGGGCATTGGTCCCTGCTACCGCTTCTATTCTCATTACCTTTGGGATCATACATCCCTATCTGTGGGTTTCTCTTTATACAGATACTGTTGGGTTTACTGTTAACGGAATGAGCGCAATTAAATGGGTCGATCGTTTGGCTTTCGCCTTAGAGAATAGAGGCGAACCATTAACGGATAAATTTCAAGAACAGATGCATCAAAAGCTAAATCGGGTAGGTTCTCTTAATGCCTTCCATGCTGCAATGAATGCAACAACATATACATTTGACGGGTTCTTTAAGGGTGAACCTTTTCAAGTTGCCATGGGCATAATTGACACATCTGATAGAGAGGCCTCAATGAAGTATTTATATACTTTATTTGCTTATAGTCATGTTGCAGTCGTTACGAGTAAACAGACTGGTCAAACTTCTTTACGAAGTAGGACATATGATTTTGATGTATCTGCAATTGCAAAACAATTTGGCGGTGGTGGGCATATTAGGGCTTCTGGTTGTGGCTTGAACGCAGAAGAAGATCTGTTAAGTGATTTTGATAGATTGAAGGATTTGATTGTGAATCAGCTTGAGAACGTAAGAGTTCGCATTTATGTTTAATGGACCAGATGATCCAGATGATCCTACAGATTGGGAGGATGATGAATGAGCAACCAATTTACTCACCTTCACCTACACACTCAATATAGCCTGAGGGATGCAATTACCGAACCCGAAGCGCTGATGAAGAAATGTTCAGATTATGGGATGAAGGCTGTTGCGGTAACAGACCACGGGAACCTTATGGGTGCTTGGGAGTGTGCTAAATATGCTAAGAAGTATGGTGTTAAGTATATACCTGGGAATGAAGTCTATGTGGTTCCAGATACAAAGACGTGTCGTGGCGCTGATTGGGGAAGGGGAAAATCCGGGCACCTAGTTCTGGTTGCCTATAACCAAAGGGGCTGGGAAAATCTCCTTACTCTTACAACTCGTTCTAACCTTGAGGGGTTCTATAATGAGCCCCGTATAGATTATAAGATGCTTCGTCAGCATAAAGATGGATTGTTTGTCCATTCAGCTTGTCTTGGTGGTGTTACCGCAAAGGCTTATTTTGCGGGTCAGTCTATCCATCTGGTTGCTGAGATGTATAAGGAAATTTTCGGCGACAAATTCTCGTTGGAAATTCAATTGAATAATCGACCAGAACAATTGTTGTACAATGATGCACTCATTAAAGTAGCTAAGGATACGGGAATTCCTCTTATAACTACGGTCGATTCTCATTATCTTGATAAAGCTGATTCGCATAAACAAGATTTGATTTTTTGCTTAGGCATGGATAAGTTGTTGAACGATCCTAATCGTCATCGCTATCCTCCTGAGGCTCACTCAGTTGAGACTCCTGATGAGGTATATTCGAAGTTTGTAAAGCAATATGGAGAAATTGGCCGCCTTGCAATAGCGAGAACGACTCAAATATCAGATGCTTGTGAAGCAATTGTTGAGACAGAAACAAAGAACTATAAGATTCCTTCTGTGTCAATAGCGGATGCTGAAGATTACCAAGAGTATATTCAATGGAAAAAGAATTTAATAGAAGAGTCAAACGTTAAGGCCAAGTAGAGAATGGATTGCTGTAAATATAACAGAGGTTAGGAAGTTATTAATTATTTCTACAGATCTAATTTTTGTTAATATGGCTACCATTGTCGTAGAACGCGAAGAGGCTACTGCCTAGAAAGTTCTTTAATGCAACTTCTTTTATTTGATAGACCTAGCTCTGAAATATCAATGGCTCAGCTAAAAGCTGAGGCAGATATTTGTAAGTCATGCCCTTTGTATAAGGGAGCCAAGCAAGCAGTATTTAGTGATGGTCCTATAACAGCACAGGTGATGTTTGTGGGGGAATTTCCAGGAGAGAATGAAGATGAGCAAGGTATTCCATTTGTTGGCAAGTCTGGCCAACTTCTTAATAAGGCTCTTGATGCTATTGGTCTTAACCGTAATAGCATTTATATTACTAATACCTGCAAGCATCGCCCTCCTGACAATAGGACTCCTGCTCCCTCTGAAATATCTGTATGCACTACAAGATTTCTTGCAAAAGAGATTGAAATCATCAAGCCGAGAATAGTTGTTCCGCTTGGGAACCTTGCTATGCAATTCCTCCTTGGGGTAACTAATAGTATTACAAAAACTCGTGGGCAGTGGTTTGATTATAAAGGGCATCCTGTTTTTCCTACCTTCCATCCTGCATATGTATTAAGACATCCCCAAAGAACAATGGGCTCTCCTGCAGATTTATTCTGGAAAGACCTCCAAACTATAAAGGCAAAATTAGATGCAAGTTAGTTACCTCCGGGGAATGAGTGTAGAAGTTCCCGAAGTTGTGATGGACGTTTTTATTGAGTGGTTTTCTTTATGGGAAGGCCGTTTGCATGACGATTATGACGGTGAAACTTATCGTGCTGCTTTTGCGTTAGGCTACGAAGTTGGTTTAAGGAACCTGGCAGGTGACGTTCCCCCTAAGAGAAACTTTGTTGAGCTAGATGATTGGTCTATTCCTCATGGAAATTGTTAATGACTGAACAAGATTTTTATTTGAGATTTAAGGCCGAGAAGGGACTGCAGAAGATTGGTCGAGCTTCTGATGAAGTATATGTAAAGAGATTAAAGGACGAGCTTGATGTTATCTCGCGAATGTCTTTTTCTTCATACTTCTTAGTTGTTATGGATTATATCAACTGGGCTAAAAATCAAAGGATTCCTGTTGGTCCTGGCAGAGGTTCTGGTGCTGGTTCACTTGTTGCCTATTGTTTAGGCATTACTGAAATTGATCCTATTAAGTATGGATTGTTTTTTGAGCGTTTTTTGAACGAAGGTCGGGTTTCGATGCCCGACGTGGACTCTGATTTCTGTATGAAACGTCGTGGCGAAGTTATAGACTATGTCATTGGCAAATACGGAACAGATCAAGTAGCTCAAATTGGAACAACCGGAACAATGAAAGCCAAGCTTGCAGTACGAGATACGGCAAGAGCTTTAGGTTATGATCCCGAAACGATTGATCGCTTTGGGAAACTTGTTCCAGAAGAGGCTCGAGGTGGCCAGGGCGATCATGCCGTTACTTTGTCAAAATGCCTCAATCCTGACAAGTTTTTTGCCGATGCCCACAAGGAGTCCCTTGTTAAATTTAAGGCGGCTTATGACCGGGATAAGGCCTTTCATGAGGTTATTAATAGAGCTGTCGAGATTGAGGGTGTTCCCAAGTCCACAGGTGTTCACCCTGCTGGAGTTGTAATATGGGATAAACCTCTCAGGACAGTCGTCCCCTTGGCCCGAACAAAGGAAGGGCTACCTGCGACTCAATGGTCTGATAAAGAAGTCGAAAGTATTGCTCTGGTTAAGTATGACTTTCTTGGTCTTCGTACTCTTACGATAATCGATGATATTATTCGAGCGATAGAAGTAGGAACAGGGGACAAGATAGATTGGGCGCAAATAAATGAAAAGGATCCTGCTACTTTTGAAATGCTCTCTGAAGGTGATACCTTTGGAGTATTTCAACTTGCAGAAGATGGTATGCGGGCTTTTACCCGAGACTTTAAACCAACTTCCATTTCTGAAATTGCAGCGATTAGTGCGCTCTTCCGTCCTGGTCCTTTAGATTGTGGCATGCCAAAGCAGGTTCTTGCTGTCCGTTCTGGTGAAGCTAAGCCTGTTTATTCAATTAAAGTTGTTGAACAGATCTTGAAAGATACAGACGGAGTCCTTACTTATCAAGAGCAGGTGCTTTCTATCGCGAAGGAAGTTGCTGGGTATTCTCTTGGCGAAGCTGATTTGTTACGACGAGCAATGGGTAAGAAGAAGCCGGAAGAAATGGCTCAGCAAAAAGAGCGATTTGTTTCTGGAGCTTTGGCTAGGAATCATAACAAGAACGATGTTTTACAATTGTTTGAGATGATTGCTGGCTTTAGCGATTATGCTTTTGTTAAAGCACATGCTATAGCTTATAGTGTTTTAAGCTTTAGAACTGCTTATCTCAAACGTCACTATCCTGCATATTTTTATGCGGCGAATATGAGCAATTGGGATGAGCTTGAGCGAATACGACCTTTTATTGCAGAAGCGAAGAAACATGGCGTTACGGTTTTATGTCCTGATGTAAATGAATCATGGCAGGGCTTTACTGTTATAGATAACCATACTATTCGATTTGGCCTAACAGCAATCAGAGGGTGCGGTGATTCGGCGATTTCTAATATCCTGAAAGAAAGAGAGAATGGTGGATTCACCAACCTGATTAACTTCTGTCGTCGGATTGATCCAAGCCTGGTTAAAAAGAATAATATTATTGCTCTTGTACAAGGCGGTGGATTCGACAAGATCGAAGACGGACTCAATCGGTTGGAGTTATGTGAATATGTTCCTAATGTAATGGAATCTGTTAGGGTTGAACAACAGTCATCTAAGACAAATCAGACAACTATGTTTGATACTTTGTTTAAAGCTGATTCCAATATAGGCTTGACTCTTCGTTATCCCAAAATTGAATTTGATAAGCGAACTGTATTGGATGCAGAAAAGAATGTTCTTGGATTGCATCTCTCTGGTAGTTTACTAGACGAATTCGCGATACTCAAAGAGGTTCGGGCTATTGACGAAATAGCGAGTATTGAACTTCCTGATCTATATGTCACTTTGCTGGCAACAATCTCAGACGTAGTTATTAGGAATGGACAAAAGGGTCAGTTTGCGATGTTGGTTCTTGACGATGAGTCGGGGGCTATCCCCGCTAAAGTCTGGAGTAATGTTTATGCGAATCACATGGCTGATATTTATGAAGGCGCATGTGTCTTGGTAACTGGCCGAACTAATTTGTATCGTGGCCTAGAGGTTGTAGTGGATAGTATATCCTTAGCTTCTAAGGAGCTGACTCGAGCTTCGAGGCCACTTACAATCAATAAATTGACTTTTCCTATGGCAGGGAAAATTACTTCACTTTCACAAGGGAAGGTTCCTATTGATCTGGAAATTGCACATTTCCGATATCGATTGGGACATTTTAATTTGCCACAGGATTTTATTAGCCAATTAAAGAGGTAGAAAATGGAATGGACTGAAGAACAGAAGAAGTTTGTCCGTCAGGTGCTTGGGAGATTAGGACAAAGGGCAAGCGCACAACATATGGCTTTTCTTTTAAAGAGGCATATGAAGTTGGATGTTGCTTCTAATCTTGTGGGCGAGCTGATGAAAGAGCTAGGTGAAGCCCTGCCGCAAGCTTCTCTTGTTTTAATCACGCCTCAACCAAAATCAAAAGATATGAAGTTGGTTTGTGCTGATATTATCAACGAAGCAAAAGAAGTTTTGCGAAAAGAGGGCCTGCATAAGGTTTCTAGAAAGACTACCGTTGATGGACTTTCTGCATTGCTCTGTCTTTCTGATTTGCATTTTGGGGAGGTTATACAAGTCAACAATAAGATTATCTTTGATCTTGATGAGGCAAATCGAAGACTGGAAAGCATTATTGATCAATTTATTGAAGCTCCAGAGTTGGACGGTTACAATGTTGACGAATGTGTTGTCCTATTGGCTGGTGATATCATTGATGGCGAGATGATTTATCCTGGTCATGCTTTTAACACTCAAGGTCATGCCTTTGAGCAGGTGAAGGAAGCGACAGTTGCTATTTGGGCATCCTTGGTTAAATTGTCAGAAAAGTTTCCCGTAATACGAGTTTACTGTGTTCCGGGGAACCATGGACGAACGACAAAACATCATCATCAGATGACGAACTGGGATAATGCTTTGTATTTTGGCTTACAGCTTTTGGCTAATATGGCTGCTATGAATATTGAAGTTCATACACCATTACAGATGTGGACAGACTTTAAGGTCAGAACGTGGAATGTTCATTCTCGTCATATTGGAGTAGTACAAGCAGCTACAGCTGGTCCTGCTAAGCGTGTCATGACTTGGATGGACAATCATGATGCGGATTTATTTTTCTATGGACATTATCATTGTACTGAGATGTTTTCTATGGGCACTCGGAGAATTTTCAAGAATGGTTCTTTGCCTCCAGCGAATGACTATGCTGAAACTTTAGGGTTTCCAGATGGAACAGGTCAATGGATGGTGGGTGTTTCGGATAAGGAACCTGTGGCATTCTCGAAGGTTTTAATGCCTTGTAATTTATAGCTTTAGGCTATAGAGGTGGATGGAAAATTGGCGAATAAGTTTGAATTAGATTTTAATAGTGTATCTCCTGATGGTCAATTGATTGCAAGAATGCAGGTTCAGCTTGATGCTTTGAAGCAATGGGCTCGAGCGGTAGAGGCAAGACAGTATCAACTCCAGGAGGGTCTTTTGACTATGATTGGAAACTTTGAGACGCTTGCTTCTATTTTAGTAAATAAGCAAGAGGTGACAGAGGAGGCAATCGCAGCAGGTCGACATGCTTTCTTGGAGAAGATAAGACAACTTCAAGAAGAGCAAATGACTGTAGCGCAGAAGAAGACTGAACTCTGGACCCCTAATAATAAGATTGTACCGGTGGACTAAAAAATGAAAGTGGAAAATGTCGAAGAGGCTTTAGGTAGTCTCAGGTCTCATCTCTTTACCTTTATGGTAGAAGAAGGGATTTATCAGTCGGATAGTCCGAAACCTCGAGACTATTTCCTATGTCCAAATCCTAACCATAAGGAAACGGGTGCTTCTGCACATCTTCTGAATTCAGGTATCAAAGGATATTGCCATGGATGCAATCGTACTTTTGATATCTTGATGCTTAATCATTGGAAGAATGGCGCACCAATCTCAGGATCAGGATTTATAACAAACAACCTTCTCCCCCTTTGCCAGAGGTTTAAAGTTCCTTTTGAACTTGGAGACTTAACCGAAGAAGATAGGTTTAAGATTGATTCATATCATGCTACTCGCCTTGCAGCTGATTATATTCTTAATCAGCCTTGGTCGGACACTTTAAGGACTTATGCTGAAGAACGTGGTCTTTCTGTGGAATTCTGTAAGACTGCAGGGATTGGGACTGTTCCTGATTACCAAAAGTTCGAAGAGTTCATGCGGGAAAGATATACCCAAGTGTTCTTACGTGAAGCTAGCTTCTTACGTCCAGGGATGTTCGGTCCCAACAATGTAATCTTTACAATCAAGGATGCTTCTGGGGCTCCTGTTGGTTTTATCTCGAGAGATTTGAAGTGGGAAGAGAAGCATCAAGCCTGGGTTGACAAGGGCAAGATTGGAGCTCCACCAAGAAAGTATGATTCTACAAGTGAAACAAATAGGATCTATTTTAAGAGAGATCTTTTGTTTGGTCTTTCTGACGCCATTTTGGCAAAGGAAGACGGTGAACCTCTCTATATTTTTGAAGGTCAATTCGATTGGGCTATTGCTCTTGCAAAGGGCCTGAAGAATTGTATCGCTCTTGGAGGTAAGGTCTTAACCCCACAGCACCTTAGTACATTGCGTAAGTATAAGTTTGACCATTTAGTTCTAGTTCTTGATGGAGATAATAGTGGCCGTGTTGCCACCAGAGAACTTTTACTGGGCAATAAAGAAGGGGTTGGAATGTTGACCTCAGCGACCTTTTTTAAGGTCTCTGTCGTCAACTTGCCCGATGGGGAGGACCCCAATTCTTTTATTAAAACCAAGGGGATAGAGGCTTTCCTTGGTCTTCCTATAGTTGATTCGTTTACGTGGGCTCTTGGGAATCAAGACATTGACCAAGATCCGGTAAAGACATGCGAAATTATGATTCCTTTTATTCTCTCAGAATCCAATGTGATTCGTAGGGAGCAAATGGTTCGTATTCTTTCTGAAGCAACAGGAAGTTCCGTAAAGGCAATTGAAGATGAATTGGTTCGTCGTGCAGATGTTTCGGCTTCTGAAGTCGAAAAAGAGAAGCAGGCAATTGCTGAAGATCTTATTCGACAGCTTCAGTATAAGGATGGAGCTAGTGAGCAGATCCTTAGAGTAGCTCTTGAGCGGATGGAAGAAGTTGATAAAATAAGGACACTTGATCCTTTGAGTGTTGACGAAACGCTGTCTGCTCTTGATCTACAGATTGAACAGGAAGCAACACTAGAAGGCCCTTCCGGTTTCAGGTTTAAGAGACTAACTAATCTTCAGACGGCATTGAATGGTGACGTTAAGGGTACGGTTTTGGCTGTAGGTGGTGTGCCTAATACAGGCAAGTCCGCCTTAATGTCTCAGCTTGCTGATGAGTTGGTCGAATGTAATGATGATACTGTTGCGATCATTCATAGTATTGATGATAACCGTATACAGATGAATAGACGACTTGCAATTCAGTTCGCTGTACAGGAAGCGATTCGTATTGGTTCTCCTATGGCAGAGAAGCTTACCTTGAATAAAATGGCCAATCCTAAATTCTGGCTGGAACAATATCCAGCAGAACATAAGGATTTAATGGATCTTCGTAATTTTGGTTACGATAGACTCCGTCATTTTATCAAGGAAGAACGCCTTCATATCAAGGATATGACCCATGGTGCGACTATTGTCTTTTTAGAGAAGATGGTTAAGCGGGCTGTTGCGGATTATCCCGGAAAGCGAATTATTGTTATTTTGGATAATTTCCATAAGACACAAGATTTCACTACTCAGGATGAGCGAACAGCGACTAAGCGTAAGTCTCAGTTCTTAAAGACAAATATAGCACAAGGCTATGGCATCACTGTTTTCTCTACTTTTGAATATAAGAAAATAGAGACCGGGAATCGCCCAACAAACAATGATCTACGTGAAGCCGTTAATATTGAATATGATATCAATTATTTGGAACATCTATTCAATCCGTTAAAGGCTGCTAGAGATACTGGGAATGAAGAGAAGTGTCTGCTCTGGCATGGGCATCCAATGAATAAGCTTCCCATTATCGAAGGAAGTGTTGGTAAGAACAAAGTGAACGACTTAACTCCAACTCATTATTATAAGTTTTATCCAGCACAATCTCGTTATGAGGTTGTTAGCCCAGAAGAAGCAATGGCAATTATAGAATCGAATAGAATGGATATTGCCAGAGAAGAAGGAAGGTCGGTTGTTTGGAAAGGCGGAAAGAGGATAGAAGTCCCTCAAGAGTCTGGTCTTGCACATTTAACCGGAATGAGTGATACCATTCCATTTTAAGAGATAACGAATGTTTTTTAATCGTGTTGTTTTTGCTTGTTTGTTTCTGTCTTTTGCTGTTGGTTGCGGTTTTCTTTATTATCAGCAATTGGTATTGGGGGAAGCAATCAAAGAGCTTGGAGTCCAAAGCTCGAATGAAGCTAAGAGATTTAATGAAGCCCTTGGACGGGCAGAAGTAAAAATTGATATAACGGGAAAGCTTATTGAGACTATGAGCAAAGATATCCCTGAGGATATTAGGAGAGATCTGGATGAACGAAATGCGGAAATTGTCTCCATTGCAACAGCCCGTTTTGGAAACGTTTCTGGGGGCGGAGGTCACGCCAGTGTCGTTTTGGCAACGTCTGAAACAGTAAGACCCTCAGCGTTACGAGGAGCTGAAACAGAAATTGAAAAACCGTTACAAGAAACTTGCGACTCTGGACCATATGAATGGAGCTTCGGAGACTGGAGGCTTGAAGGAAGCCTAAAGGCTTACTGTGGTGGTGCTGGTAAGTTTAATTATAAACTCAATCAGAGTTTTGAACTTGTACAAGTTCAGGGGGTTGATGGCTCTTATTATGTCAAGCTCTTTGAACTTGATGGTGGCGGGAAGCAACTTGGAGAACCATTGAAGACTGAACAGTTTGCTGTAGTACAGATGGAGCAAAGGCCCAATCGATTTTATTGGTGGGCGCCCCATCTTGATATTGCAGGAAGCGTCAATGATCATGGAGCGTTGGGCGCGGAAGCAGCCATAAGTATTATGGGTTACGGAAGAACCGTGAATGATCTTTCTTGGAAGTTTATTCGTGGTGGTGTCGTTTATGGCTCTGATGTTGGAGCCGTATTGTGCCCGGCATCATACAATGTGGGAGGCCCCCTTCCCCTACTAAGCAACCTGTGGCTTTCTCCTTGTTACCAATATGTTGATAGACATGGAGTGTCTATATCAGTTGGGGCACAACTGTAATGACTTCTGTTACGAACGTTATTTATGAAGTTACAGTAGGGGAATTTATTCATCGTTATTCACTGCAAGGCATAGGCTGGAGAAGGATGAGGGATATGGTGCCTCTGTACACTAGTATTGACACAAATGTGCTTGTTCAGGGGCGTGACTCTGTCGCTGGATATCTGCTTTCAAATATCTCTATTAGATTAGACCAACCTATTGTTGGAAGGGTATTAGTGTTTTTTGGGGATGAGGTCATTACGATAGAGGGCGTTGAGGTATTGGATGAGGGCATCCCTTGTAATTTTTTATTAGCTGATACAGTGATGACTTGGATAGCCAGAGAGATAAAGAGCCCTATCCCCTTGAAATTAGATGTAAAAATCCATAGAGGATAAATTGAATTTTAAAGACTTATTAATAGATTCTGCTATTCGCGCGGGCATTCAACTTCTTCAGGAATTAGGAGAGAACCGCAAACCTTTGCGACCAGAACGGAAAAGGTACAAGGTTAAGAAACCACCGGAGAAGAAATGATAGCCTATATAGTTAAGCGTGACATTAAGGCAAGAGTTAAGTATTTGACCTATGAAGAGAATCATGGAGTGATAGGGGCTTTTATCGATGAAAATGGGACTACAGATATCAATGATATCTACGACATCCTTATTATTGATGGATATCATTCTCGGCTTATAGAGGGTTGCCATAACACTCAAGCCGAGAATGGCCATTATCTTTTTAAGGGGATTCGGGCAAAGGACCTATGAGAGGGAATGATGCCAAGATATGATTTTGAATGTATAGTATGTAAAGTGGCAAGAGAGATCGATATCAGTCTAGAGAATGCCCCCAAAGTGGGAGGGCTTCTTGTTGTAGAAATTGCTCATCAAGTTTGCTCTTGTGGTTCTCGTGAATTCATTCGAATAATGGATCGGAAAACTGGTGGATTCACTATGAATTTCCGTAGGACAGGATTGTGATTATTCTCATCATTATTGCATTTATGTTTTTAGCTTTTTATGGGTTCCTTTTTTATAAGGCTAGGAATTATTTCCTTGTCTCCAAGATAAAAGCAGTCACAGAGCTATCTAGCTATGTTGATCCTTCATTAGAGTTATTAGGAAGACTAAAGGACTTTCTTGAAAAGTCTGATACTCGAAATGCAGAAGTTGCCAAGAAGCTTATGGCATCTCTTGAGCAAATTCCTATAAAGACCTTAAATACAATTCAAGGTAGTGTTAATACAACTACTGGCAAGCTAGGTGAGCTTATGAAGTTTATTGAACTCCAGAGAGCTTATGACCGGATTTTCCCTGTTGGAGATATCATAGATTTTATTGGTGTTCGTTTTCCTAAGGGGGAAGATAGGGGCGCAATCGATTTGATCGAGATCAAAACTGGCGATAAAGCTGTTCTGAACCCAGATCAAAAAAAGCTACGTGAGATGATTATCAACTCTAAGGATTCTATAAACTTTAAGATTGTTAAGGTTGAAATAACTTAAATATGAAAGCTTCTGTTCTAGATGTCGCCAGATATTCTTTCTGCCCTAAGTTCTATGAACAGAAAGGAACTATCCCGGTTGTTGATCCAGAATGTCAAAGAGATTTTGCATCTCTGCTGACTTATGCTTTTAGAAAGCAATTTGAGAATGAGAGCAAGGCTTCTTGGAAGTCCATCTTAGATAAGTGGACAAAGATATTCTGGGAACATTACGAAGAGAAAAGTGAGGAAGATAAGGCTAAATATAATCGTTCTCTTATAGCCTTAAAGCAATTTTATAATTGGTATATAGAGCTTGATGCTTCGATACTGGCTGTAAATTTTTCTTTAAGTGCATCACTTTATAATCATCAGCTACTTGGAGAGATTCCTATCGTCTTAAGTAATGGTGATGGTTCGGTAACATTAGTTATATCAGAACAATTTCAGAAAGCAGGTCTCGTTAAGTGGACTCCGGTTGTTCGATATCTATCTGTTGCTATGGACCAATCTATTCCTGTTAGCAAAATCATCGTTTTGTCTTTCATAAACTATCGTGCATTCACAACACATATCATAGAGCCCAATACACGTTTCTGGGAGACCGCTATGCTTGATTTGCTCAACATCCTTCAATCAATGCAAGATGGCGTATCGTATTCGAATACGTTGGCATGTGGTTTTTGCCCTTTGGCTAGCACATGTGAGGCTCTAAGTGAATAATGAAAGAACCGGTTGTTTTATCTCCTGATGATGAACATGTATGGTCTGCTAATGAAATGTTGTCCTTGGTAGACTCTATTCGTTGGTTTCGTGGTATCGGAACAGAAATTCGTAAAGCACAATTTGTTGCTGATGAAGTTCCTCGATATGAATTGTCTGATGAATTGTTTGAAGTTCTTCAGAGTCTTCAGGCCATGGACGGGGTAGACGAAGAGATATTGGTTTATGCTTCTGATTATGATCAACATTGGACTTGGAGGATTCTTCCAAGTCCTTTAGCTTTTGCGGTATGGCAAAATGTCGATAGGTGCGAAACGTCTTCGTGTCCAGCTGCTTGAAATCTTTGGTAAGGCTATACGTATAGAATCTGAATATGGAGTCGGAGAGGGTCTTCGACTTGATTACTATTTACCTGATTATAAATTAGGTGTTGAGTAAAATGACTGCTCCCTTTAAGGGAAACCTTAATTGAAAATTCGGTGAATTCAGAGGAAGTCTGTTATTGTGATGGGAGACAACAAAGTAGGAGTCTCTCATGAATTGTTTAGAATGTAATATAGAATTAGTTAATGTTCATCATTTAACAAAACGTTGCAATGAGTGTGCAAATAAAAGAAGAGCTTTAAAGTTCAAAAAGTATAAAAAGAAACAAAGAGAGAATTTCTCAGAAGAGTATAAACAAGTTTTGAGGGATAAGAAAAATCAGAAAAGAAATCTTCGTCGTAATTTGGGACTTTGTCCTGAATGTGGTAGAGAAAGAGTTTCTGAATTGATTTCCTGTTTGAGTTGTGTTCTTCAGAATAAAAAGGCTGCAAGTAAATATAATAGAAAAGTTGGGCATAAACCTCAAGGGCAATCTCAAGCCGAAGAGTATATTCAACAATTCTTGAATCCAGAATTAATTTGTCATAAACGTTTCAGAAGATTGATTAAAAATCCTGAAACTAATAGATGGTTAGAACTAGATTTATGGTTACCTGAAGTTCGATTAGCAGTTGAAATTGATGGCCCTATGCATAGGCCAGATTCAGGGTATGGAGAACAGCGTTTTCTTTATCAACAGAAACAAGATCAATTAAAAAATCTTCTTTGTGAACAGAGTAATGTTGAACTATTAAGAATCCCGACTAATGCTGATTACTGGAAAGATAAAGAACAGTTACAGATTATTCTGAGCCAAGCCATCCAAAAGGCTAAAAGTAGGATGGAAGGTGCAACGCATAATAGTTGAGGAGCCTATCCAATAATACTAACAAGAGCGCCGAACACCCAAACGTTAAGTCGTGGGTGATGATATATGCTGAACTATATGGTGACATATAGAAGTGGTGATAAAAAACTCCACGATAACAAATTGATCATGGACGTCAGCACGAGGAGTTTGTTGAGCACTTCCACGGAACAGCAGAAGGCTTTAGGGACTCCCAAATACGAGACCGGCGTAAATTAGAACTCTGTGCTGAGCAGGGGATAAGTGTGGCGGTCTTTTGGGATAACGAAGTGATCGACCCTGAGCTTATCTGCTATCGGATTAAAGAAGCTCTTGGGGAGACCAACACTCTCGAATTGCTTATATCGAATCCTTTAAAGATTGCTGTCAGTGAATACAGAAAAGTTCGATATCAAGAATATAAAAATTCGGAAGTTCATCGGGAAAGACGAGACAAAGCTCGTGAAGCTAGAAAGGAACAATATGAACGCCTCAGAGAAATTAAGCGTAAATATAAGAATTAGTGCTTTGTATAAATATACTCCTGTTATCAAAGCTATAGCAGCATCTTTATTTTCAATTAGGGATGTTGACTATCCTTGGGAACCTTGGCTTGGAACCCCTTGTGGAAAATTTGAAAGAGAGGATAAAGTCTTTGTCCAGTCCTCATTTCTCTCAAAGGCTCCTAATGATAAAGTGATATTAGAAGGAGTACTTGAGACGAATTTGAGTTGCTGGGAGGTAATCTCTATGATCGCGACAGAGATTCAGGACTATTATGGCGAACAGGTTTGCTCAGTAGAGGCATGCTGGATCTAAATATGGAGACTAAAGGCTAGCATCGTAGATTCCTGGGCAATGCGGCGTTAGCCATTTGGCATGAGAGTCGTCGTACGGGAAAAGACTTTATTACAATCTTGGTTTTAGTTAAGTGTTACAGACCAGTTGTTGCTCTCCCTGATGAACCATTTTGCATCTTTCAAGGAAGATGTTTTTTTGCTTTATTCTTTTGTAATTTCGGCAAGAGATTTTTCAGCTGTTTGTCGAATTAGGAAAAGTTATTCGTTAGGAGAAGTGAGTTAAGTGATAGAGTTTGAGATACAACTTATAGGTATGCCACAACCACGCCCTAAGGCCAGACGTATAGGTCCTGGCATACAGATCTATACCCCAAATTCAGGCCCCATTAAGGCGTATAAGACCATCATCGCCGCAGCCTTTAAGCAGGTAGCGGGTGAAAGCTTTGGGCCCTTTAAGGGCCCTTTGTGTTTGACTATTGGGTTTATATTTGAGAGACCCCATGCTCGTCTTAAAGAAGAGGCTCATATTATAAAGCCTGACCTGGACAATTTAGCCAAGGGAGTAATGGATGCCCTTAATGGAATTGCTTGGCATGATGACTCGCAGGTAGTGAGTCTGATTTTAAATAAGCAATGGGCGCCTACGCATTTTGGCGGGAAGTCTGGACGGAAATTAGAATCAGGATTGTCTTATCTGTATGTGAAGATAGAGGCAGAGGGCGAGGTCGATCGGTGACTTCCGTATTAATCTCTTGACTCGCTCATAACCCCTTGATATTCTTGCTGTTGATGCGGCAAGGATGATTATGGGAAAAAATATTAGAAAGTCTTTTGACAATGGTGATACTTCATTCGCATTTGTCAGATGGATCGTACAAGATTCGGTTTGTCTTTCCTTCCCAGGAGTTTTTCATGGGTAAGGAAAAAGATATAGCTTTGGCGAAGCCGGTACATAATGAAGATATCCAACGCGTAGATGAACTTGTCGCTGTTTATATAAACGGAGACAAGAAAGCTCGCGCTCAAGCTCAGAAAGAGATACTTGAATATTTTAATGAGTATCTGGAGAAATATACAAATCTCTTTTCTGGCTCTCAGGTTGATTTAAATAATTATGATACTAGGGGATTTTTGGCCATGTTTCTTACTGGTCGTCCAAAAACCCCATCTAATCTTGCTTGGCAGCGTCATTACATAGTGAATGTAATGAATCGGTTTACTCGTGAAGACATTAAGAATGAGCTTATCGTTTTGTTCTTGGGTGTTCTGGATAAGTATCGAATCTATCCAGGAGTGAACGCATTAAATCCTTTGACTAAGTTCTTCCGATACCGAACAAAGGATTGGTTCAATCGTATTGTCAGGGATGCTTTGTTTAGGGTCGTAGATATAGAGCAGTTCTCTGGGGGCAAGGATGATTCAAAAGACAAGCTTACAATAGAAGGTTGGCTTGATGTTTTGAATCCGGTAACGGTAGATTTCGAAGAAAGTCTTACCCAGTTTGATATAACCTGGGTAAGGAATCCGTCTCAGAAAATCTATCAATCTCTTTCGACATATGAACGTTATCTGCTGTTTTTAACTTTCAATATGGATCTGGGAATTGCTCAGATCGCTGAGAAGCTAGAACGTGATAAGGACACAATTAAGAGGCATATTTTCTCAATTTTAGAGAAGATAAAAGCATTGCATGGCGATAATGAAATTAGCTTTAAAAGATAAAGATTGGTCTTATAGAACAAATTGGATTAAGGAAACTGTAGGTGATCTGAATGCTAAATTGAATTGGGATATTATTAAAGAAACCCGATCTCGATTAATTAATGGCGAAACTCGTAAGACCTTGTCTGGTTTATATAATTTGAATTATAGGGTTATGTGTTGGTTTGCTTCTAATGAAGCTTGGTTTGATAAAGATTATCAAGCTGTCCCAACAGCATGAGAGGATATAATAAAAAGACATTTTGCTGCTATCTTAGGGAAGATAGAAGGTCTATATAAGGATGGATCAAAATGACCAGGACCAATTAACCACATCTAGAGTTAAAATAGATCCACATCTCAGACTTGATCATGTGGTTGGGCAACCCGAGGCGATATCTCGCTTGAGGGATTTGGTTAAACGTATTAAGTGGCCTGAAGTATATCAATCATGGGGTGTGATGAAGCCTAAGGCTATTGCCTTGGTTGGCCCTCCTGGAGTGGGCAAAACATTCGCAATTAGGGCCCTAGCTAATGAAGTAGAGTGTCCCTTACTGGAACTAAAGTATGAGGATGTGGCGACCCATCTATATGATGAAGCTATACGTAGACTTCAGATGTTTAAGAATCAAGCCGAAGTACTCGCAAGAGAATTTGGGCATGTGATGATTCTGATAGATGAGGCGGAAGTTTTTTTCCGTAGTCGCTTTGACGTGAATACTCATAGTAGTGATGAGAAGAAGACAAACTTCTTTTTGCGATGGATCGATGGCGATCTTGAAGGAGCTGATGGTTTTACCATCATTGCTTCTACAAATGCCTGGGATACCATTGATCCGGCTATGCGTAGACCTGGTCGTTTTGTAAAAATAGACTTTAAAGCCCTCTCTCCTGAGGATGTCTTGATAGCTTTGGGGGTTCACATGGATCTTGCAGAGATAAGAACTGGCCGGGTGATGTTTGACAGGTCGGGTTTAGAGGATCTTAAAGATTCACTTCCTGAAATTACTGGAGCCGATGTAAAAGAAATTATTGATGAGACGCTATTGAATAAGGCCAATGAGCAACTTGATCTTTTATTGTCTCAGGACTCTAATGATATAATAGACTTCTCAAATTTAAAAATTGGATTAATCTCAGGTCTTGATCTTGCTTCTGTGCTGACTAAGTACAAAAAGCAAAACAAGTTGATGAAGAAGGGAGTCGGGTTTTGAGTCAAAGCATAATTGAAGATATCAATCTTCTAGAGATGATCAAGAATGAAGTTTGTCGTACTAGGCATCCTGGTACCCGTAGGCTTCCCACCTTCTACCCCAGCTCGGCTTCGGTTGAATTGGCAGATGGTAGAGTAGAAGGTGGCTGCTGGAGGGCAGACTGGTATCGTATTAAGGGTGTTGAGCCTTCTAATGCGACAGCTTTTTATATCTCAATGATCCATCGTCTTGGTAAGGCGGTAGAAAATGTTGTTGTGGATTCAATGAAAGAGGCGGGGGTTTATGAAAACGCTGCCGTTAAATTTTATGATCCGCTTATCAATGTGTCTGGAGAGTTGGATATTGTTGGTCGCTTTAGGGATAAGCTCTCTAAGGCAATTAGGTTCTTCGGTGTTGAAGTAAAGAGTGTGTATGGCCAAGGGGCAACGGAGACTATTACTGGGCGTTCCCGGGCCTATAAAGGACAGCTTCCCTTCAGGCCGAAGCCTAAGCCCTCTAACCTGATGCAGGTAATGGTATACTTAGATCAGTTCGGCAAGCATCGTGGAGATAAGTTCTTCCTCGAAGGTTTTAAGCTTATTTACATCCCTCGTGATAAGCCAAACGATGGTCGAGAGTATACTATTTCTCTTACGTCTAAAGAAACTTTAGAGCAAGGCGATATGTCGGATACTGAATTTGCTGAATACAAAGCAGCAATGAAAGATGGCGAGAGATATGCATTGATCTCTACTGAAGATTTCCGAAGTTATGTTGAGGTGGCCTTTTCTCTTGAAGACCTTTATAGACGGTGGGCTGAAGAGAAGCGTTTGATTAGTGAGGACACTGCTCCTCCGAGGCCATTTAAGAAGTTCTACTCTAAAGAAGAGGTTGAATATCTTTATAGTATTGATGAACTTTCTAAGACGGCCTATGAGGGATTCATA
>Ga0194131_10004735_pt1 | contig 20236 bp, 15 predicted proteins | sample TA2KigO120mmetaG_FD_148631 | JGI IMG/M metagenome (GOLD analysis project Ga0194131, IMG submission 148631) | Freshwater microbial communities from Lake Tanganyika, Tanzania - TA2015053 Kigoma Offshore 120m | ecosystem: Environmental > Aquatic > Freshwater > Lake | place: Tanzania: Lake... | reverse complement strand
CGGTGCTTGGTGGAAGATTCCAAATGCGGAATCGATGCTTCAACTCAGAACCACGCGCGCCAACAATGACTGGGACCGATACTGGGCAAAATTGGCAAAAAACTGACCGACGGAAAAAGTCGCACCCAAGCCGGCCAAGACGCCACGTGGGCAGAGGGCAGGAACAATGGCGCTGTGGAGCAGGCTTTCCAGCCTGCCGGTTACGGGGACTTTCGAGTCCCCAGCAGCATAGCTCGCGATACAAAGCTGGAAAGCCCCGTGAACCCGCCGGCTCGAAAGCCTGCGCTATCTGGCTCGAAAGCGGCGATGCTAAAAATTGAGACGCCGCCTGGGCAGAAAAGCATTGCGGGCAGTGTCGATCTCTGGCAGCAGTAAGCGCCATGGCCAGCGACCCAAGTGCCGGCAGCGCCACGGCAACGGCACCGCCCCAGACCACTCTTCCTGTGGCACGTCCTCGACTGGATTCTGTGGATCTGCTTCGCGGCCTGGTCATGATTCTCATGGCGCTGGATCACACCCGCGCCTTTTTCTCGAACGTAACGTTTTATCCACTGCAGTTGGACCGCACCTGGCCGCTCCTGTTTTGGACCCGCTGGTTCACGCATTTCTGCGCGCCGGTTTTTGTTTTTTTGGCCGGCACCGGGGCGTTTCTCTCGACCACGCGCGGGAAAACCAAGGCCCAGTTGTCCTGGTTTTGCCTGACGCGCGGTCTCTGGCTCGTGCTCCTGGAATGCACGGTGATCCTATGGTTCGGCTGGTCTTTCTCGATCAACTTGAACTCCATTGGCGCCGCGGTGATCTGGGCGATTGGCTGGTCGATGGTGGCGCTGGCGGGCTTGGTGTTTCTCCCCGTGCGCTACATCGCGCTTTTCGGCCTGGTGATGATCGCCGGACATAATCTCCTCGACCCGCTTTCGCCCGAGCGATTCGGCTCCTTCGAATGGCTCTGGAGAATTCTGCACATCCAGGGACCGGTTCTGTTCGGCGATCCGGCCAGGCCTTCGTTCGTGATCGGCGTTGGGTATCCGCTCATCCCGTGGATCGGCGTGATGGCGGCGGGCTACGCGTTCGGCTCGATGTTCCGCTGGGAAGCGACCCGCCGTCGTAGAACCATCCTCAGGCTCGGCCTGGTTCTGACCGCGCTGTTTTTCGTCCTGCGCGCGGCGAATGTTTATGGCGATCCTTCTCCGTGGTCCGCGCAAAAGAACCCGCTCTACACCTTCTTCTCCTTCATCAACTGCACGAAGTATCCCCCATCGCTTCTCTACTTGCTCATGACTCTGGGGCCGGCGCTGATCATCCTGGCTTGCCTGGAGCGAGAAACGCCGCGCTTTTTGCAGCCCGTGCTGGTATTTGGACGTGTGCCTCTTTTCTATTATCTTCTGCACCTTCCCCTCATCCATGGACTCGCCGTCCTCGTTCGGCAGGGCGGCCCTGGCTACAATCTACCTGTGGTTTACGCCGTCTGGATCAGCGTGATCCTTGTCCTGTATCCGGTGTGCCGATGGTTCGCCAACGTCAAGCGACGCCGGCGCGAGGCGTGGCTGAGTTACCTTTAGCGAGTCGTGAAACGTGATGCGTGACTGGGTCACGGATCACGGATCACTGGTTACCGAGCACTTGCCTCGACGCACCCTGCCCGAATAGATCAAGCACCGCCGCGGTCATGGCCGTGACTCCCGTCTTGATGGTCGGTTCCGGCACAGGAGCAAAATGCGCCGAATGCAAGGACGGCAACGCCTTTGCCCCGCTGAGGTGTTCCTTGTAAGTTTCGGGAGCAACGGCTCCCAGCCACAGCAAGCAAACTGGAATCTTGTCCTGCGTGCGTCCGTACTCCCCGAAATCTTCTCCGCCCATCACCGGCTTTTGCGCAAGGACGTTCGCGTCGCCAATCCAGCGTTTGATCGCGGCGACGGCGCGGCGCGTGAGTTCAGGATTATTGTAAGTCGCGGGAGTGAACTCGTCCTCCAGCGTCACAAGCGGATACTTGTCCTCAGGCAACCCGGCCGCAGCCGCCAGACCGCGCGTGATCCGGTGGATTGAATCCAGCGTGTGTTTGCGCACTTCGTCGGTGTAGGAGCGCAGGGTCAACTGCAGCTTCACTTCGTCCGGAATGATGTTGTGTTTGGTGCCGCCGTGGATGGAGCCGACGGTCACCACGGCGGGATCGCCGGGCGCGGTTTCGCGGCTGACGATGGTTTGCAGCGCCAGGATCGTTTGCGCGGCCAGCACGATCGGATCTTTGGTCGTGTGCGGCCAGGCGCCGTGCCCGCCAACGCCGCGGATCGTTACGTTGACGGAATCGACATTCGCCATGGCAAAACCTTCGACGTAGCCCACGCTGCCGCTGGGGAGGTTGGCGCTTGCATGAAGCGCCAGGCAATAGTCCGGCTTGGGAAAACGCGTAAACAACCCATCGGCCAGCATCCCGCGGGCGCCTTTGCCCCGTTCTTCGGCCGGCTGGCCAATCATGACCAGGGTTCCTTGCCATCGGTTCTTGAGTTGAGCCAGCAGCCGGGCCGTGCCGACGAAAACCGTCATGTGCACGTCATGTCCGCAAGCGTGCATGACGCTGACCGTTTCCCCTTTTTCATCCTTCGCCTGAACCGCGCTGGCGTAGGGCAATCCGGTCTGCTCCTTCACCGGCAAAGCGTCTAGGTCGGTGCGAACCAAAACCGTCGGGCCGGCGCCATTGCGCAGGACGCCTACGACGCCGGTCCTGCCCACGCCGCGAGTGACTTGCAGGCCGGCCTGCTCCAGTTCGTCGCCAATGCGTTTGGCCGTTTCCTTCTCCTGAAGCGACAACTCCGGATGGGCGTGGAGATGTTTGTAAAGAGAATCCAGGGAAGAATATTCCTGGGCCAGGCGCGCCCGGACAGCATCGCGGACGTCTGCGCCAAGCGCCACCCACGGCGGAAGAGAGACCGATACACTGAGGAAGAATCCGGCCAACAGGATGCGCCACCGGGAATGAGGCGAAGAATTTGTCATAAGAGACCTACAGTTTCAATCGGTAGAACTTGCGGGTTCCACTCGGAGCAACTGTTCGCGGGCTGGTCGCTCCGGTCACCGCACTCCACGGCCCGGTTGCTTCATCCGCAGACTCTAACGTCGCGGCACCTTCCCAAGAGAGGATCAGATTGCTGCCAGAACGCGCGAAGCCCAGTTTCCTCGGAGGCGCGGTGGAACCTGTGGAGCTAAGGCCTCGGATGATCATGCCGCTGATGCCTCCCGAATTGTCCTCCATTTCCGCGAACCAGAGATACTCCCCGGCTTTGATCTCCACGGTGACAGTTCGGGGCTGACCCACGGGGGTCGGAACGCCGTTCACGTCCAGATTCACGCCCGAGTAATTCCCGGTGTTTTGGGCCGCAGGCTCTTTCTTGCCGTTGATATCATCGACCCAAACCTTGCCAAATCGTCCATTGCCATCCGTCGTCCGGCCCTCGAACACGGTCACGTTGTAAGTCCCGGGGTTCAGGCCGGCGAAGCGCATGAGCACCTCGGTTCCCGCCGTGTCCGGGCTTTGATAAAGGTAGTCGTCTTTGACAATTGCGGGAACCAGGACGCCGTCGTACACCGCGGACGCACCTTCCTTCGTTGGGTTGTTGGCGGTCTGGCCGAGCTGCAACTGGCGGAGATCTCGCGGCACGAAATCAGGCAACAGAGCGCAACTCTGCGGTACGCTTTGCGCCTTGCTCGATAGAGCGCCCTTGTTTGAAGCGCGCCAACGAAGCCCAGTCTTCAGGCTTCTTGTGGCCGGGTGCTCAAGTCGGGCGCTGAAGCGGCCTGAAGGCCGCGCTCCAGGACAGTGGTTCATGCGGAGGCGCGATTCTTGAAAGCAAGCGGGCTCCGGGACACACGTCTCAACACCGGAGCCCGCTCATCCTTCTACCCAGAAGGAAATTCAGCCTATTCGTAGCTGATGACCAGGTTTCCGGCTTGGACCCTGACGGTTTTGATCTTAACCGCCGTGCTGCTGCGGATGCGATAGAACTTCGCCGTCGTCGAAGCCGGAACGGTGATCGTCTTCGCGGCCGCATTGACCGCCGCGCTCGCCAGAACAGCAAAAGGTCCGGTGACCGCGTCAGCGACAAACAACTCTGCCGCTGCGGCCGGGGGCAGCCCCAGCGGCACGCAGGTTGCCGCGCCGGCGCCCGTCAACGGCGGCCCGTCCGCAGTGGGACCCCCTAACGCCGCAACTTCTTCATCGGTGAGCGCCACCTCGCGGATTTGGAGCGCGTTGATTAGCGCGGTGCTTTGCTCGTTGTCGTCGCCGTCGTTGAACATGAAGATCTCCGCCGGCAACGAGAATCGTCCATCGATGTTTGCGCCGTCGCCGCCGACGTCTTCGCGATGCTTGGCGCCGTTCACGTATTTCGCGAACCGCTTGGGCGTTGAGGTCATGTCCGCCACGAACACGGCGCGGGCCCAGGTCTCGCGCTGATGGCTGTTCGCCGGATTGATGCCGTCATAGTTTGAGCAGCAGCCCTTGCCGTACGATCCGTCCGAGCCGCGCCAGAAGAGATCGCCGTCGTTGTTTTGCCCCAGGTCGTGCGTCCGCAGGATCGTGCCGAACCCGTGTCCTTGGCCCCAGTAGAGATCGACGATCAGTGACCATTTGTTGGCATTCTTGCCGCCGCCGCTCGCCGCCAGCCCAGGTTTGACGCGTATTCCAGTTTTTCGGAAATCCTCGCCGTTTTCGTTGCGCGGAATCACCAGAAACTGGGCAGGCCGCCCCCCGATGCCGGGGACAGCGGCGAAGGCGCCCTGGCCGCTGGTGCCGAACGAATAATGGCTGGCGATGGAATTGTCGATATAGGTGATCGGATTCCCGACGGTCGCGTTCAGGTTCCCGTTGAAGGTCCAGTGGGATTTAACGTCGGCCGCGGCGGTTTGCGGCTCAGGAATCCCCGCTGCGGATGGACCGCCGAGCGCCGTGACTTCCTCGTCGGTCAAAGCCACAGGACGGATTTGGATCGAATTGACCAAAGCCGTGCTCTGCTCGTTGTCGTCGCCGTCGTTAAACAGGAAAATCTCTGCCGGGAGTGAGAATCGGCCGTCGATGTTCGCGCCATCACCGCTCACATCGTCGCGGTGCTTGACTCCATTGACGTACTTCGCGAACCGCTTGGGTGTTGAGGTCATGTCCGCGACAAACGTAACCCGCGCCCAGGCTTCTCGCTGATGGCTGTTGGCCGGATTGATGCCGTCGTAATTCGAGCAGCAGCCTTTCCCGTACGAGCCGTCCGAGCCGCGCCAAAAGAGGTCGCCGTCGTTGTTCTGATTCAAGTCGTGGGTGCGCAACACCGTGCCAAACCCATGTCCCTGCCCCCAGAAAACGTCCATGATCATTGTCCACTTATTGGCATTTTTACCGCCCCCGCTTGCAGTCAAGCCCGTGCTGACCCGCAGGCCGGTCTTGCGGAAGTCCTCGCCGTTTTCATTCCGCGGGATAGCCAGAAACTGGACTGCCTGGCCACCGATTCCGGGCACGTCCGCGAAAGCTCCCTGGCCGCTCGTGCCGAACGAATAATGGCTGGCGATCGAATTGTCGATGTACCGCACTGCCGTCCCCGTCTTCGCTTGCAGGCTTCCATTGAATTCCCATTGGGCCGCCACGCCCGTCGCCTGAGTCTTGGCGGGCGCCGGGATGCCATTCGGCGAAGGACCGCCCAAGGCTGCAACTTCTTCGTCGGTCAATGCGCCCTCGCGGAATTGAATGGCGCTGACCAACGCCGTGCTCTGTTCGTTGTCATCGCCGTCGTTAAACATGAAAATCTCGGCAGGAAGCGAGAATCGGCCGTCGATGTTCGCGCCGTCGCCGCTGACGTCTTCGCGGTGCTTGACGCCGTTAACGTACTTCGCGAACCGCTTGGGCGTTGAGGTCATATCGGCCACGAACACGGCGCGGGCCCAAACCTCGCGCTGATGGCTGTTCGCCGGGTTGATGCCGTCGTAGTTCGAGCAGCAGCCCTTCCCGTACGACCCATCCGAGCCGCGCCAGAAGAGATCCCCGTCGTTGTTTTGTCCCAAATCGTGGGTTCGCAAGATCGTTCCAAAACCGTGGCCCTGCCCCCAGTACAGATCGACAATCAACGTCCACTGATTGGCGTTCTTGCCACCGCCACTTGCCGCCAGGCCGGGCTTCACGCGAATGCCGGTCTTGCGGAAATCATCTCCGTTCTCGTTCCGCGGAATGGCGAGGAACTTCATCGGCTGCCCGTTGACTCCCGGAACCTCGGCAAAATTCCCCTGCCCGCTCGTGCCAAAGGAGTAATGGCTGGAAATCGCCGTGTCGATGTAGGCGAGATCGCTGCCGATGGCAGCCTTCAGCGTCCCGTCGTCAAAGGTCCAATAGCCCGTTGCGGCCGGCCCGCCGACGTTCTCACAAGCGCCCGGAGCCGTGGAAAATGACCACGAGCTGGTGACCGAGTTTCCCGATCCATCGGCGAAAGACAAAGTCACCGGATACACTCCTTCCGGAACATGGCCCGGATGCCGGTAGCTGATAGTAGTTTGTTTGCCGCTCTTGGTGACGGTGGGCGTCAAAGCTGTGTTCTTGACGCTCAACTTGATCGAGCCCGGATTCAAAGTCGTCGCGTCTTCGGTGACGACCACATCGATGCTCAGTTTTGCATTGACGCTCGTCTCGGCCGGCGCGGGCTTGGCGCTCCTGATGAACGGTCCCACGGCGCCAGTGCGGTCGCGATAAGCCTTGATATGCCCGGCGGCAGCACGGTCGTTGATCAGAATGCGGGTTCCTGCGCTGGTGAACGAATAGAACTCGCAATTCGCCGCGCTGCCGGCCTCGAACCAAAGCAACCGAACTCCATAAATACCCGCCTCTTGAACCACAAAGGAAAAAACGGATTCAGATGCGCCGCGTGTCCCATCGAAGATCCCCACCACGGGCGCGGTCACATCGCGTGGATCGCTCCCGACCGTCACCTTGAACCCGTCGTCGCTGGTCACGCCCATCGTGACCAAACCCGCAGGAAGGTCCAGGTAAGCGACGCTTTCGACGACGATGTTGTCGAACACTTCGGCGCCGTCCGGGTTCACGCCTGGATAGCCGGGAATGGGACCGTCCGCCGGAAACTGGCCCACTCCGCCCTGGTCGGCGTCGAAATTAATCGTGGCAAGGTTGAAGCTGCCATCGGCGTTCGCGCCGATCTTGTTGGCAATATTGGCGCCCGAGAGCCCGGCCAGTTGTTTTTCCGCCGCGCCGATTCCTCCCGGCGCTGGAGAGACAATTTGATAAACACGCGCTTTGAAGCCGCTCGATCCGGTGTTGACCGTGGCCGTGGGCACTTTTGCGGTCGGCGGGATCGTCGCATATCTCGCCACGCTAAAATCGAACGCGAACGTTTTGGACGTGTCGTACGTCAACTCGACCTTATGACTCGATGCCGAGGCAAGCAGGCCAGGGGGATCGTAAGTGATGGTCCGCGTGTTGCCCTGGCTGGTCACGGTCGGTGTGACAGTCGCCCCGTCGAATTTCAGTTGCACCGTGGGCGAAGCAAGGTTTTGCACGACGATGGAAACCACCGAATCCGGCGCAGCCCCCTGCGCCGCCGGCGACTTTGCGGAAACGTAGGAGCCCGTGCCGACGGTGGCGGTCGTAATATTGAGATCGTCGATCCAGTGGCTGTTGCGGATGGCGGCGGTCAGTTCGCCGGTTCCTGCGCCAAAACCGAACACGCCGGAAGTGGGCGTGTAGCCGATGCCCACGTTGTCAAAGACTTTGACGCCATCGTATGTAATGTCGAGCGTGCCGTCCGGATCAAGTTTGACTTCAACATTCGCGAACCGCACGGCAGTCGAGTCAGCAGGGTAAGTCTGAAGGCCCCGGAAATTCCGCACGGCGACTTTCGCGCCGCCAAACCTGACGATAATCCCTGGCGCATCGCCGGGATCGTTGCCGTTGGCATTGAAGCCGGCCAGGTTGTCAATGGTGTCGAACGAGATAATCAACCCTTTGCTTGCGGAGGGGCCGTCGCCGGTGCCTCCCGCCTCGCGGAAAGGAGTGTCCGCCGCGAGATCATTGGCGAGAACGAAGCAGAATCCATTTGCGCCCAAGCTGGTGCCGCCGCCCACGGCCGCCTTAAAGGTGGCGGTGAAACTCTGAATGGCAGCGGCGGCGTTGAAATCCGGCAAAATGTAAGATCCGTTTTGCGGGAGGGTTTTGGGGGGGTCGAACGGTGGAAGCTTCGACACGTCCGTGAGTTTGAGAATGCCGTTCTCGATCTCCGCGGCGCCGAGAGCTGTCCCGCCTGGATCGGTGGCAAAAGTGGTGTTGAACGTCGCCGCATTTCCGGACACGCAACACGCTGCCGCGATCGCCGCTGCGGGTATCCACGCCCTCAGGAATCTGGCTGAAGTTGGCTTTCTCTCCAATCGGGAACTGCTGTTGTTAGTCATGGGATTTGTTGTTAGAGCGTGTCCGAAAATTCCGCGGGGTCCTGTTTTCGCGCCAAAGGCCGGATGGCGAGGCGCGACGAAGGAGAATATCCTCCCTGGATCTTCGACTGAGGAGCAACGAAGCCAGGCGGCCTTTGGCGCGAAAACCCTCCGGGCGGCGGGTCTTTTGTCCGTGGCCTGCGTTGGCTCGGTCCTTACAGCCCGCGTTGGGGATGCTCGGACCTCGCCGCCTTGGCCACAGCCAAAATCCCTCGCCGCAGGACCCCGCGCAATTTTCGGACACGCTCTTAGTTGAGTTGACGCGCATCATCTCGATAGTTCGAGCGAACTGGTTCGGCGCTCGAAACGGAAACTGTTTGGCTTTCTCTCGGAACTGCCGTTAGCTCACCATTCTCTGGCCTCCCGCGCAACAAAATTTTGGAGCCCATATTTGACTTGCAGAAACGCGCGGAGGCGGCTAAATATCACACTAGATGTCTAATTCAATGAATAGACCATCTGGATTCTAGCATGGATAAACTTCAACCGAAGAGGGTGTCTTGAGCCGCCCTTTCACCCCTCGCAGTTCCTTCTCCTCTAATTCGCTCGTCAAGGTCAATGGGAAGATTCGCGCCCGTGAGGTGCGCGTGATCGGGGTAGATGGCCATCAAATGGGTGTTTTTCCCCTGGGCGAAGCCATCAACATGGCCCGCGGCCATGGCGTGGACCTGGTCGAGATCGCGCCCAACGCCGCTCCGCCCGTCTGCCGGCTCGTGGATTACGGCAAGTTCCGCTACGAACAGGCCAAAAAGGAAAACGAGGCCAAGAAGCACCAGCACGCCAACAAGGTCAAAGAGATTCAACTGAGCGCCACAATCGATCCTCACGACTTCGGCGTGAAGCTGCACCACGCCATCGACTTTCTCTGCGAAGAGATGAAAGTGAAAGTCGCGCTTCGATTTCGCGGCCGCGAAATGGCGCACACGGAACTGGGATTTCAAGTCGTGGAGAAATTCATCAGGGAACTCGCTCCCTTCGGGCACCCGGATGCGCCGGCGAAACTCATCGGCAAGGGAATCAACATCATGATGAGCCCGTTGCCCCGGAACAAACGGGCCAAGAATCCCCGCGAGACCGGCGTCAGCCCTGAAAAACTGCACGTCCACTCGCCGGGTCCAAACAACGTCCCGGTCTATCCTCCCGCCCAGCACCCGAGGTCAAGCCAACCTGTGTCCAAATCCTCAGCATCGCCTGCACCCGCGAGCGGATTTGTCCATAATCCGTTTTCGGAACTGGATGTGAAGCTTCAGCAAGGGGCGTGACCCGCCTTCAGTGGCCCAAGGCCCGGCGGATTCAAGAAGGAGCCCGGGCAGCCTGCCCGTAGCGATTCTTGTTTTACCCGTACGTAGTCCCGGATTCAGCAGGCCAACGCGCGAAACCGGCTCGTGATGTGTCTCACAAATGAATACCAGCCATTTGTGAGACACATCACTAAAACCGGGACAACATCCGGATAGTGGGCCGGATAATTTCCGAAGGTTGAGGTTGTGCGGGCAAACTGCCCGCGCTCTTCAACCTTGAATCAATCCGCGCCGCCGCAGCGCCGCCTCCATTGCTCTTTGCATCAGCAAGTCTGCAAGCGGTTTTGTGGCATCATCCAACTCGGCAATGGCGGCGTTGATCTGGTTCAGGTTTCCGGCCTGCGTGGTGGGATCTTCAGTATCCAAAGCGGCTGTCACCGCAAGCACGGCCGCGTCAATCCTCGTTCGAAGGTCGGCGGCGATCTCTGCGCCGCATTCAGCCAACGCCTTGCGAGTCGCCTCCACCGTATCGCCGGCCCGGAGCCTGGCTTCGATCCAGCGGCGCGCCGCCAGATCCTCGAAGGCGTGCTCGACGGACTCTTCAACCATTTTCTCCACCTCCGCGTCGTTCACATCGACGGCGGATTTCAGGTCGACCACGGTTTGGCGACCGGATTTGAGATCGCGCGCCAGCACGCGCAGAATTCCGTTAGCGTCGATTTCAAATTGGACGCCCACCCGCGCCACACCTTTGGGCGCGCGTTCAAAGTCGAGCGTGAACCGCCCCAAACTCCAGTTGTCCCTGGCACGCTCGCGCTCGCCCTGGAGGACATGAATCAACATGGCCGTTTGGTGATCCACCGCCGTCGTAAACACTTCGCCGGCTTTGATCGGGATGGTGGAATTCCGCGTGATGATAACGTTCATCAAGCCGCCAAACGTCTCGATTCCCAGCGAGAGCGGCGTCACATCCAGCAACAGGAGATTCTTGAAACCGCCCGCCAGGATTTCCGCCTGGATTGCCGCGCCCAACGCAACGGCTTCGTCGGGGTTCTGCGAAGTGTTCAACGCCGGCCCGCGTGATTTGTGATAGTCCGAACCCACCCGAAGCGCCCCGGCGACCACCTCGAACTCGGCGCAATGGAAAAGCTCGGCCGCGAAACGCCGCACCAGCGGCATACGGGTTTGGCCACCCACCAAAATCACCTGATCCAAATCCGCGGGTTCCAGCTTGGCGTCGGCCAGCGAACGCAGGCAGTGCTCCCGCGTCCGGACGATGATATCGCGCGTGAGTTCTTCCAGTTCGCGCCGCGTGAATGGGCAAGTGAAGCTGAACTGTGAATCAAGGAAAGGAAGCGAAACGCTCGCTTCCTCCACATCCGAAAGCTTGATCTTGGTTTCCTCCGCTGCCTCGCGGAGGCGCGCCATCAAACCGGGCTCCTGCGTTGCGTCCGGCCCGCCGGCTTTTCGGATGCGTTCGACGAGCCAGTCCACGATGCGTTTGTCCAGATCATCGCCGCCCAGCAGCGTATCGCCGTGCGTGGCGAGCACCTGGAAAACTCCCTCGGTCAGTTCCAGAATCGACAAATCGAACGTTCCCCCGCCCAGGTCATACACGGCGATTTTGGACCGTTCCTTCAGCTTGTCCAAACCATAAGCCAGGGCCGCGGCGGTCGGCTCATTGATGATGCGTTCCACGGTCAAACCCGCCAGCTCCCCTGCCCTCTTGGTCGCGCTGCGCTGCGCGTCGTTGAAATACGCCGGGACGGTGATGACGGCGCGCGTCACCGGCTCTCCGAAGTAAGTTTCGGCATCGGCCTTCAACTTCTTCAAAACCTCCGCCGAGACATCTTCCGCCTTGAGCACTCGGCCTCGGATGTCGATCCCGACCGCTTCGCTGCTTTGGGTCCTGAGCGGATAGTTGACCCGGAGTTGCTCGCGCGAGATTTCATTGCCCCGCCGGCCCATGAAGCGCTTCACGGAATAGACCGTCTCTGCCGGTTTCAGCACCCGCAACCTCTGGGCCTTGTGCCCCACGAGGGCCGGACCGCTATCGTCCGGAAAATGAACCACAGACGGCGTGAGCCGGTGCCCTTCGCGATCGGGGATGACAAACGGAAAACCGGAATCCACACTCGCGACCAACGAATTGGTTGTGCCCAGATCGATGCCGACAATTCTGCTCATCGTGTTTGCCGGCGCATCGTAACAAGCATCCGGGAGATTTGCACGAATTGCGCTCCAACGTCCGCACGGTAGGGCGAGTCCGTCCCCGGCGAGCCGCTCGACGTGCGTGGAACACGTCCGACTCGGCTCGCTGGGGACAGGCTCGCCCTACCGAAGTTAAACGGAGAAGCCATTGAATTCCTTCTTGCCTGGGTTTGATGGCAAATTAGCCTGCGACGCGGAAGGAGAACCAAGTTTTGAACGACTGGACGCAAGACCTTGCTGACCGACTGCACCTGAGACTGCCTCTTCAAGTGTGTCTGTTCGCCCTTTTATTGTGCGCAGCAACGCAGGCCGTCAGCCAAACAATCGAGGCGGATCCGCTCGACAACTGGCAAGTGCGGCATCCACTTCCGCCGGGCATTGCTCTGAATGGCAACACCGTTACGATTGCTCTCGCCGACGCAACGCGATTTTACCGGCTCAGGAAACAATGAAGGAGACCGACCGTTTCGAGTTCGAGCGCGCGCTGCTCGCAAAAGGAGTAACCCGCATCGCCGGCGTGGATGAAGCGGGGCGCGGACCATTGGCGGGACCTGTCGTAGCTGCGGCCGCCGTGTTGCCAGTCGAGTGGATTCGCAACGGACTGCCCGAAGCACTCGAAGGTCTGAATGACTCCAAACAACTCACCTCCGCGCAACGCGAGTCCTTTTTCACCTTCCTCACCACGCAAGCCGAGATTCTGACCGCGGTGAGCCTCGTCGAAGTCGGCGTCATCGACACGATCAATATCCTCCAGGCCACGCACCAGGCCATGAACCGCGCGCTCGCCCAATTGACGCTTCCGCCCGAACACGTCCTTGTGGATGGCTTACCGGTTGCGTCGATTGCGTTACCGCAGACCGCGCTGGTCCAGGGAGACGCGCGAAGTTATTCCATCGCTGCGGCCAGTGTGATGGCCAAGGTCACGCGGGACCGTTTGATGGAGGATTACGACCGCCAATTTCCGGCTTACGGTTTCGCGAAGAACAAAGGATATGGCACAGCCGAGCATTTGGCCGCGCTCGCCCAGCACGGCCCCTGTCCGCTGCACCGCCGCAGTTTCGCGCCGCTGAAGCCGTCCCAGCAGGAGTTGTTTGATTTCTGAAATGAACCGCCCACTCGTGTCTGAATTTGGGAGCAGAAAGGAACCACGGATGAACACGGATGAACACGGATTTGGGGACCCACCCACCGCTCTCTCTGCGTGCGATCTCCAAGTTCACCGCCAACTCTCTTTATCCGTGTCCATCTGTGTCCATCCGTGGTTGTAATCTCTTTTCAGACGATGAACCTGTGGCAGCGAGTCAAAACGCGGTGGATGCGACCCGACGAACCGCAGCATCTCAAGCGCGGGAAGCTCGGCGAACGCGCCGCCAAAAGACATCTTCAAGAACGCGGCCTGAAATTTCTCACGGCCAATTTTCGCTCACCGCGCGGAGAGATCGACCTCGTGTTTCGCGACGGCGATTGTCTGGTGTTCGTGGAGGTCAAGACCCGGTCGTCGGAAGATTGGACCCGGCCCGCCGCGGCCGTGAACGCACGCAAACGCCGGTTGCTCTCCCAGACCGCCTTCGATTACTTGAAGCTCCTGGAGAACCCCCGCGTTCGGATTCGATTCGATATCGTGGAGGTGCTGCTGGAAGACGGTGCGGTGCGCGAAATTCGGCACTTGCCCAACACGTTCAGCCTCAGCTCACCCTACCGGCTCGGCTGAGCAAGCAACACTGAAGCGTCGGCTCATTCTGGCATCCCTCTGGGATGTCAAAGCACCCTCGATTTTGAAAAACGACATCCCGCGCCTCTCACCTGACTTCCGTTCATTATCCGTGTGCATCCGTGTCCATCCGTGGTTAAATTGAGGAAGATGACTGCCCCATGAACACTCCAATGAACTGGAAAAGGCACCCTTGGGCCGGAGTCTTTGCCGCCACACTGTGCGCGTTTCAAGAAGACGAATCGATCGATGAAGACGGCTTGCGCGCTTATTTCGCCGAACTCGCCCGCGTCGAAGGCATCAAAGGCCTCGTCTGCAACGGCCATACCGGTGAGGTCATGTCCCTGCGCCCCGGCGAACGCGCGCGCGTGACGCGCATTCTGGCCAAAACACTCCAGGATACGTCCCGCAAGACAGGCCGCGCCGTGAAAGCGGTTTCGGGCGTCTCGGCGGAAGGAAGCCTGGAAGCAATCGACCACGCCCTCGCCGCGAAAGAAGCCGGCGCCGACGCGATTCTTCTAATGCCGCCGCATCATTGGCTGCGCTTTGGCCGGGGCTTCGACACCGCCGTGGGATTCTTCGAGGACGTGGCCTCCGGAGCAGACATCCCGATCATCGTTCACCAATATCCGGCGTGGACGAAGGCCGGCTATTCGCTGAAGGAGATGCTGGAACTGGTGAAGATTCCGCAAGTCGTCTGCATTAAGATGGGCACGCGCGACATGGCCCGGTGGCTTTACGACTACGAGACGCTCAAGCACGCGGCGCCCCGCGTTTCCATCCTGACTTGCCACGATGAATTTCTGCTCCCGACTTTGCTCGACGGCGCGGACGGCGCGTTGATCGGCTTCGCGGGCTTCGCGCCCGAACTCATGGTTGATGTGGTCCACGCCGCGCTGGCAGGAGATTTGCGCCGGGCGAAAAAAGCCCGGCAAACGGTCGCGCCGCTCGCGCGCGTCATTTATAATTTCGGCGAACCCGGTTGCGGCGCGCACCAACGCATGAAAGTGGCGCGCTGGTTGATGGGCAAATTCCCCTCGCCGGTTTTCCGCCGGCCGGTTCGGCCTCTGTCGCCCGACCAGATCGAACGCATCCGGGCCGAACTTCGCCAGATCGGCTTTCGCTGTTCAGTAGGCGATGGGAGGCATAAGCCCCCTCGCGTGTTTCGGGCGGCGCCCCGCCGGTCGGCGCGTCGCTGAAAGCGAATGGCTCCGCGGGGCTAGGGGGCTAGGGCGAGTCCGTCTCGGCGAGCCGTGTCCGACGTATTGGAACACGTCGGAGGCGGCTCGCTGGGGACAGGCTCGCCCTACCGAAGGCAAACCGAGAATGGCCGGACAGGAGAGGTCGCTCAGTTATGGATTGTTCCGAAGCCGCCCGAAGGCTATCTTCCAACTCAATCGCCGAAGTGCCGCTTCAAGTGTTTTCGAGGTGCATTTCGGTGCAAGGGAACAACGAGACGCTGAACTTATCCGATCCCGGATCGGCTCGACCCTCCTCGTCATTGTCCCGCGTAGGAGAGCCGGTAAATCTTGTTGCCCGTGTCGTCGCTGATGAGGATCGAGCCGTCCGGCGCTTCCAGGCAATCCGCCGGGCGCCCCAGCACTTCCGTGCCGCCCTTGAGGAAGTTCACCATTTTCTGTTCGCCGTACGGATGGCCGTCCTCGAACAGAATTCGCGCCAGGCAATAGCCGGATTTCTGAGTGGCATTCCATGAGCCGCGCATCGCCACAAAGGCGTCGCCCCGGGCATTAGGAATCTTGTTGCCGTGATAGAAGAACATGCCGTTGCCCGAACAATGGGCGGCCATGGTCCATTCGGGGATCGTGGTCTTGGACGCAAGTTCCGCAAGGTCCGGCCGTTTCAGAAAATTAAAGTTCGGGATGTTTTTCCCCAGAATGTACGGGTGCCCGTAGAAGCCGCCTTTCTTGTAGTGGTTGAGTTCGGCCGGAGGATTGTGGTCCGTGATCGGCTGGCCGAATTTCTTTTCCTTGCCCTCGATCGATTCGCCGAGCGTGTCGATGTCGTGATCGACGCCCCAGATTTCCTCGGTGCCCGGTCGGATCGCGAACTTCTCGGTGTTGCGCAAGCCCGACGCGAAGAGTTGTTTGTCGGAGCCGTCCAGCGCGAAGCTCCAGATTTTTTTCCGTTCGTTCGCATCGATGGGTTCATCCGTGGCGTTCGTTTGATCGCCGATGTGCGTGTAAATGCGTGACTGATGAATCAACAGGGCGCGCCACCGATGCCCGCCGCCGGTGATGGGGAGTTTGTCTTCGCTGACGACTTTGACGACTTCATCGGCTTTGCCATCGCCATTTGTGTCGCGGGATTTGTAGATCGCGGAGACTTCGGCGAACCAGAGCCAGCCGTTGTGCCAGGCCAAGCCTTGCAGAATGTTCTTCGGGTTGTGACCCTCGACGTACGGCGCCACGCTTTCGTAAACCCCATCGTTGTTCTTGTCGCGGCAAGCCATGATTTTGCCGGCGCTGGGAACGCTGACAAAAAGAACGCCCTCAGGATTCGTGGCCATGAACCGAGGGGTCTTGATGGTGTTTTCCGCCACGGTCAACGTGAAGCCCGGACGGACCCAGATCCCCGCAGGAACGTCCGCGGCCGAAACCTGGAACGCGAAGAGCGAAGCCAGGAAGAGAACGGTGGCCGTTCGGAAGGATGCCAGCCACGTCTTAGATTCTGGCGTTGAACGGCTGAACGGCCCTCTCTCCCGTCCTGCGGACACCCTCTCCCCCTCCGAGTGGGAGAGGGATGAGGTGAGGGGGTTTGTTCGGGAGGAAGGAGTAAGAGTAACGGGCAACTTGCCGAGGATCGATCGCAGTGTGGGATGTGTGGCTTTCATGTTTCAGTGAGGATAACTTGCCACCAGTGCCAGCGTCCAGAATTTCATCGCGCACTTACAGTAATTTCAAATTCTCGCAACAATTAACGATTTAACGTTGTAACGCTGTCACGATGCGGCTGCGGCCCTTGCTCACCACCAATCAAAGTCGGGGTTTGGCCGGTCCCTCACCCAGTTCACCAGCGCGGGAGGCCAAAATCCCTTGCGGCATAACTCCAGCCATTTGTGAGACACATCACTAGCCGCGGGCTAATTCAGCCCAAAGACGACCACCGCGCCGTTCTTGAGCGTGAGCGGGCGTTCGTAAAGCGGCGGACCGAGGAGAAGCTTGTTCTGAAGCAATGCAGTTGATCTCACCGACCAAAGCCCGGAGCAGCCATTGATGTTGCGCCGGCGACCGCGCCACTCACTGGCTGGGAGAGGAGAAATCCGGCCCTGCCACCGGCTACGGAGATGCAATCTTCTTTTTCGCCTCCTCGGGCACCTGGACCTGGGTGGAACCAACCCGACTGATCTCCACCGTGGTCGTCCGGTTGATGGCGAATTCTTGCTGATGATCCGTCAGGAGAATCTTGCCTTGGAGATTGACCTCGTACTTCGCCAGCATCCCGTTCTTCACCCAGAATCTCGCCGTGCCTTTGGCGCCCGGAGACACGCGCGCCAGGAACTCGACGCGGCTGCGGCTGAGCAAAAGGTTCTTCACGCCTTCCGCCGTGAAGTCGCCTGTGTAAGCCCCGCCTCGCTCCGCCTTGAGAGTTCTGCAAATCTTGAGGAGCTCCTCGGCTTCGGCGTGCGGCGGCTTGAAGTCCTGCAACCGGCGCGCAATCCACTCGCGATCCCCGGTCAACTCTCTGGCCGACTCCCACGCGGTCTCGGTTTTGATGGCGCTTTGCCCGCCCTTCGAAGCGACTTCGACCGCGTTGCCCTCCAGGGTGAATCGGAAATAGGTGAAGCCGTTCGCTTCCGTCTGCCCATGCGTCGGTCCCTGGCGCGTCAGCGAGGATTTCGGTTCGGCTTTGGGCGTTGAAGTCCAACTGTAGTTGGCCTGAGAAGCGAGTTGTTGCAGGGCGCTTTTGACTTCCGCCGAGGGATTCTTATCGGCCGCCCAGCAATCCACCACGCCTCGCGTTGCAAGAACCAGCCCCAGAAGCATGGCAAGCCACCAAGGTAGGGCGAGTCCGTCCCGGCGAGCCGTTCCACGAGCTTTGAATACGTCCAAATAGGCTCGCTGCGGACACGCTCGCGCTACCCAGAGGTTCTTGGAGCGTCGCCTTGGGTTTCGAACAATGCACAGGGTCCACGAACCCACCCCGACCCCTTCCCGGGAGGGGAGCCTGCTTTCAAGCGCCGCCAGCCTGTTCCCCTCCTGGGAGGGGTCAAGGCGTGGGTCCACGCGAAGTCTGACAGCCGCGGTTTCAGTTCCGCCGCGGTCCGCGCGCATTAATCTCGTGTCTCTCTCCTGACGCATAGATTGCTGGCAACCCGCCATCGGACATGAACTCGTCAACGTTTCAACGTTTCGACGTTGTAACGATTCAACGACTCTGAGGCGCGGCTTTGCCGTGCCGCGTCATGTGTAGTCATTCCAAAACCGTTTGGCTACGGCAAAGAATCGATTACATTGCGATTCATGATCTCGCGAACCTCCTTTGAGAATAGGCGGAACGGGCTGCTAACCTCTTGTGATTCTCCGCCATTGGAGTCAGTGAGGATCCGCACCTCCGTCTCGCTGAGGGCGGGTTTGGACCATCATTTCGCCTCACGCTTCTTCTTAGTCCTCGCCTGCGTCCTCGGCGTCACCTCCGCTTGCTCGAACCCCGGCTCGCCGCCCGTCCAGACTTATCAAGGCATGTGCGACGGCTCGGCGGCCGTGGCGATCAGCCCGGACTTTTTCGCGGTTGCGAATGATGAGGACAGCGTGATCCGAGTTTACCGGCGAGACCTCGGCGGGCTGCCCGCCGAGAAGTTCGACTTGTCCCGCTTGCTGGACCTCCAAAAAGATTCACCCGAAACGGACATCGAAGGCGCCGCCCCGCTCGGAGACCGCGTTTATTGGATCACCTCGCACGCCCGAAACAGCGAAGGCAAAGAGCGTCCGAGCCGCCGCCGGTTTTTCGCGACGCGATTCGACGTCGAGACTGGCCGCGTTGCCATTCATCTTGTTGGCAAACCGTACAAAGACCTGATCAAGGACCTTGCCGCCGCGCCGGAATTGAAACGGTTCAACTTTACCGCCGCCGCCAAACTCGCGCCGAAGGATCGGGGCGGCCTCAATATTGAAGGACTCGCCGCCTCGCCTGACAACCGCCTCCTCATCACGTTTCGAAACCCGGTTCCGCAAGGGCGTGCGCTCCTGCTGCCGCTCCTGAATCCCGACGGCCTTGTTTCCGGAGAAAGGGCAAGGTTCGGTGAACCCATCCTCCTGGATTTAGGGGGACTGGGCATCCGGGACATCGCCGCCGTGAACGGGCGTTATCTGATTGCGTCTGGCGCCTACGCCGGGGGAAAAGGCGAAGCGCGGTTGTTTCTCTGGGATGGCAAATCCACCCAGCCTGAATTGGTCCGCTCAGTCGATCTGCGGCGGTTCAACCCGGAAGCGATTGTGGTTTATCCGACCGCCGCGTCCACGGCCACGCCGCAAATCCAGATCCTGAGTGACGATGGTTCCGGCAGAATCCGAGGAACCGATTGCAGAGATTTGAAAGACGACAGCGCCAAACGCTTCCGCGCGCTCTGGATCAACCTGGATGCGCCGTGAGACTCGGGGAGATTCGCTATTGCTCATTCTTCAACCGCGGATTTCACGGATTTTGCGGATGGAGAAGCGATCCTATCCGTGTGATCCATGTAATCCGCGGTTGACTCAGCTTCCTCTGGTTATCAGGGCGCCTGCCGTGTAGGTTTCTCCCCATCTTTATGCGCCGACTCTCGTTTCTCTTCCTGGTTTCGTGCTGCCTTCGGATCGCCGCCCCGGTCACTCCCTTGGCGCAAACTGCGGCGACGTCCGCCAAGCCCGAAATTCCCTTTGAAGGCCGCGCGCCGGCGCCGGAGTTCCCCGCTTCGCTCGAATGGCTGAACACGGCGCGCCCGCTCGCGCTCGCGGACTTGCGCGGCAAGATCGTGCTGCTGGACTTCTGGACTTACTGTTGCATCAATTGCATGCACATCATTCCCGATCTGAAAAAGCTGGAGGCGAAATACGCCCGGGAACTGGTCGTGATCGGAGTTCATTCCGCGAAATTCCAAAATGAGAAAGAAACCGCCAACATCCGCGAAGCGGTCCAGCGCCATGAGATCGAGCATCCCGTAGTCAACGACAAGGACTTTCAAGTCTGGAAATCGTACGGCGCCCGGGCCTGGCCCACGCTCGTGTTGATCAATCCCCACGGCAAAGTCCTTCGCGCATGCCCAGGTGGCAGAGCGAAAGCGTCGTGACGGAGGAGGAGGATTTTTCCGCGCGTTCGCTCGGTGACCGCCGATGTTCTCCCGGATTTCCGCTCGGCCGTTCCGGACGTCTGAGCGGTACACGGAGAAAGACCGTTCGCGTGATCGAAGCGAAGGGCAAGACCGTGCGTCTCGAAAGAACCGTGGAATTTCGGAGCCGGCTCAACGAGCGATGACAAGCCGCGCTTAGTGGTCCATTTCATAAATACGCTCACGTTCGCGGCAAGGGATTTTTCGGCCAGACGAGGCGCGAGCGACGAGCATATCCCGAAGTGGATCTGTAAGGAGCAAGCAACGAAGTCTGGCGAAAAAGAA
>Ga0194131_10004733_pt1 | contig 20240 bp, 20 predicted proteins | sample TA2KigO120mmetaG_FD_148631 | JGI IMG/M metagenome (GOLD analysis project Ga0194131, IMG submission 148631) | Freshwater microbial communities from Lake Tanganyika, Tanzania - TA2015053 Kigoma Offshore 120m | ecosystem: Environmental > Aquatic > Freshwater > Lake | place: Tanzania: Lake... | reverse complement strand
CCTTCAGCGCCTTCCTCTACCGCTACCGCAACCTGGTCGAGCGCTTCTTCAACAGGGTCAAACACTTCCGAGCCATCGCCACGCGCTACGACAAGCACGACGCCAACTACCTCGCCCTCATCAAGCTCGCCGCATCACGAATCTGGATGCGTGCTTATGAGTCCGTGTCCTAGTTCGGGCTTGCGGCCGCCCGGGCCGCGCGGCGGGCCTGCCGGGCGGCGATCTCCTGGGCCTTGCGGGCCGGCAATTGCGCCAGCACCTGCAGGCGCTTCTCGCGCGGCATCACCAGCCAGCCGGCGATCTCCTCCAGCGTGCGGAAGCAGCCGACGCAGTTGCCGGTATCGCGGCTCAACCGGCAAATGGCGACGCAGGGGCTGGGAACGTCAGGTGCCGCGTCGTCGCTCACGTTTGTCCCCTTGGGCCCGTCGTCCAACTATACCAGCACCACGGCCAGCGTCAGCAGCACCAGGCACTCCGCCACCTGCTGCCCGGCGCCCAGGATGTCGCCGGTCTGTCCGCCGAGCCCGCGGTCCGCCAGCCGGCCGACCAGCAGGGTGGCGATGCCCGCGGCCGCCAGCGCCGCCAGCCCGGCCAACACGCCGACCAGCAGCAGCGTGAACATGCCCGCAAGGCCCAGCGCCGCAAGCAAGCCGCTCGCGGCCGGGCGACCGGCCGCCTGGCCAAGGCCGTCGACCCGCGCCGGCGGCAGCCAGAACAGCAGCACGACCGGCACCGAGCGCGAGAGCGCGCCCGCGACGATCGCGGCGGCTAACACCGCACCGCTCGGGACGAGCGCGGCCAGGGCCGCCCAGCGCAGTCCGACCGAGAACAGCACGGCCAGCGCGCCGAAGGTGCCTATTCGGGAATCGCGCATGATCGCCAGGCGCGCCGTCGGCGTGCCGCCGGCCAATGCATCGGCGCTGTCGGCCAGCCCGTCCTCGTGCAGGCCGCCGCTCAGCAGCACCAGCGTCAACACCGCGAGCAACGCCGCCGCCGACGGTGCCAATCCCAGGTTGTGCAGCGCTGCCAGCGGCAAGCCGGCGAGCAGACCCAAGAGGGCGCCAGCCAGGGGGAACGCGCGCGCCGCCTGGGCCAGCGGCCGGCGCGGGTCGGCGCGCCAAGCGGGCGGCAACGGCAGCACGCTGAGGAACGCCAGGACCGTCGCCAGGTCCGCCAGCAGGCTGCCCCGCCGCTCGCCATCCTGGTTGGGCTCGGTCATGCTGACCTGGATATGCCGAAGCATGGTTCGAGGCCAAGCTCCTTCGCCGAGTTGCGCGTTCTGCTGTCGCGGTTGCCGCCGGCTGATGCGGCGGCCGAAGCGGCGGCGCGCCAGCGGCAGGGGCAATTGCTGAAGCCGCCCGGCTCGCTGGGAGCGCTCGAGGAGCTGGCGGTTTGGCTGGCCGCCTGGCAAGGGCGGACCATGCCCCGCTTGGAGCGGGCGCGTCTCGTGGTATTCGCGGGCAACCACGGGGTGACGGCGCAGGGCATCTCGGCCTATCCGCCGGCAGTGACCGGGCTGGTGGTGGCGGCGCTGGGCGGCGGCGGGGCGGCGGCTGCCCAACTCGCCCGTGCCGCCGGCGCCGAGCTCGCAGTGCTGGCACTGGCACTGGAGCGGCCGACGGCCGATCTGTCGCTGCGGCCGGCGATGAGCGAGGCGGAATGCCTGGAGGCGTTTGCGCAAGGACAAGCGGCGGTCGAGCCCGGCCTCGACCTGCTGGCGTTGGGCGAGGTCGGCATCGGCAACACCACGGCGGCGGCGGCGATCTCGCTGGCACTGTTCGGCGGTGCCGGCGGCGATTGGGCGGGCGCGGGCACCGGCCTCTCGGCCGAGGGCGTCAGGCGCAAGGCATCGCTGATCGAACGGGCCGTCGCGCGCCATCGCCTGGACCCGGCCGACGGTTTGCAGGTGCTGCGCCATCTGGGTGGGCGCGAATTGGCGGCGACGGCGGGGGCGATCGTCGCGGCGCGGCTGGCCCGCGTCCCCGTCCTGCTGGACGGCTTCGCCATCGGCGCGGCGGCGGCGACGCTGGCGGTGCCGGCGCCGGCCGCGCTGGCGCATTGCCGGGCGGCGCATGTCTCGGCCGAACCCGGTCACCGGCGCCTCTTGGCCCGGCTTGGCCTTGCGCCACTGCTCGACCTCAACCTGCGGCTGGGCGAAGGCACCGGCGCGCTGTTGGCGGTGCCGCTGGCGCGGGCGGCCGCCTTCGCGCATGCTGGAATGCAGACCTTCGCCGACGCGGGCTTGGCCCGACCGGGCGGCGGCCACGATCAGATGTCTTGATACCGCGACCCGGGGCGAATATCTAACGGCCGCGATCCGAGAATGAACAAGCCCCGCAATGGGGGGCAACGCCAGGGGGCGATGGTCACATGCAGGCCAAGATCGAGGTGGACGGCTTGGTGCGCCGGTTCGGCCCGTTGACCGCGGTCGACGACGTGACCTTCCAGGTAACGCAAGGCGAGGTGCTGGGCTTTCTCGGTCCGAACGGTGCCGGCAAGTCGACTACCATGAAGATGATCACGGGCTATCTGACGCCCAGCGCCGGGCAAGTCAGGGTCTGCGGCTTCGACGTGGTGCAGGAGCCGCTGAGCGCCAAGGCGCTGATCGGCTATCTGCCGGAGGGCGCCCCCGCCTATCCCGACATGACGCCGGCGAGCTTTCTGGCGTTTTGCGCGCGGACCCGGGGCCTGGCCGCCGAAACGGCGCGCCAGCGCATCGCCCAGGCGGTCGATACCGTCGCCATCGGCGACGTGCTGGAGCAATCGATCGATACGCTGTCCAAGGGCTACAAGCGCCGGGTCGGCTTGGCGCAGGCCATCCTGCACGACCCGCCGGTGTTGATCCTGGACGAGCCGACCGACGGCCTCGATCCCAACCAGAAGCACGAAGTGCGCACGCTGATCGCCAACATGGCGACCGAGAAGGCGATCATCATCTCCACCCACATCCTGGAAGAGGTCGACGCGGTCTGCACCCGGGCGATGATCATCGACAAGGGCCGCATGGTGGCGGACGGCACGCCGGAAATGCTGCAAGCGCGCTCGCCGGGGCATAATGCCGTGGTGGTGCGGACCTCGGCCGACGGCGCGGAGGCGGCGCTGTTCGAACTGGCCGACGTGGCGCGGGTGGAGACGCTGGCCGCCGGCACCTATCGGATTTATCCGCGGGCCGGCCGACAGCCGTTGGCCGCGGTGGCGGAACTGGCCCGCCGGCGCGGCTGGAGCATCGACCATTTGGCCGTCGAGGCCGGCCGGCTGGACGAAGTGTTTCGCCAGATCACCGGTGGCGGCCGGAGGCACGCGGCATGAACGGCACGTTGGCTATCTTTCGGCGCGAGCTGGCGGCGTATTTCAACACTCCGCTGGCCTATGTCTTCATCGTGATCTTCCTGTTCGTGACCAGCATTTTCACCTTCAATCTAGGCAACTTCTTCCAGCGCGGGCAGGCCGACTTGCGGGCCTTCTTCAGTTTCCATCCCTGGCTCTATCTCTTTTTGGTGCCGGCTCTGTCGATGCGGCTGTGGGCGGAGGAGCGCAAGCAAGGCTCGATCGAACTGCTGCTGACGTTGCCGGTGTCGTTGGCCGCGGCCGTACTGGGCAAGTTCCTGGCGGCTTGGGCGTTCACCACCATCGCGCTGGCGCTGACCTTCCCGATGTGGCTGACGGTCGCCTATCTGGGCGATCCCGATCACGGCGTGATCGTGGCCGGCTATGTCGGCAGCGCGCTGATGGCGGGCGGCTATCTGGCCATCGGCAGCTGTCTTTCGGCACTGACCCGCAACCAGGTGATCGCGTTCGTGCTGAGCGTCGTGGTCTGCTTCCTGTTCACCGTGTCCGGCGCGCCCATCGTGCTCGATTTCTTCGCCGGCTGGGCGCCGCAGGGCATGATCGAGCAAGTGGCGCAGTTCAGTTTCTTCCGTCGCTTCCAGGCGATTGCCAACGGCGTGATCGACCTGCGCGACCTGGTCTACTTCATCACCCTGATCGGGTTCTGGCTGTTCGCCAACCTGATCGTGGTAGAAGTCAAGAAGGCGGGCTAGGACGATGCAGCGAAACCTGTTGTCCGGCGCCGGCTTGATCCTGGCGGCGATTCTGTTCGTGGCGCTGAACGTGCTGGCCGAACGCTGGCTGGCCGGCGCGCGCATTGATCTGACCCAAGCCCGCCTCTACACGCTGAGCCAAGGCACGCGCAACGTGCTGAACGCCATTCCCGAGCCGATCACGCTCAAGCTCTACTTCTCCAAGAAGGTGGCCAACGATCTGCCGCAGGTGATGGGCTACGCGCAGCGCGTGCGCGAGATGCTGCAGGAGTTCCGCCGGCTGTCGAACGGCCGCTTGCGCCTCGTCGAGATCGATCCCGAGCCGTTCACCGAAGCGGAGGACGAGGCGGTCCGCGCGGGATTGCAGGGCGTGCCGCTGGGCGCCGGCGATCAGCTCTATTTCGGCCTGGTCGGCACCAACATGCTGGACGACCAGCAGGTCGTCGGCTTCTTCCAGCAAGAGAAGGAGCAGTTCCTGGAATATGATCTGGCGCGTCTCGTCCATGTCCTGTCCGACCCGAAGAAGCCGGTCGTCGGTCTGATCACCGGGCACCAGATGAATGCCGAGGTCTCGCCCATGATGCAGGTGGGCGGCGGCAACCCGCCCTGGCCGATCGTCACGCAGATCCGCGGCGCCTTCGACCTGAAATTCATCGATCCCGGCAGCGCCGAATTGCCGGCTGGCGTCGATGTGCTGCTGATCGTGCACCCGCCGGCGCTGTCGCCCCGGCTGCAATACGCCATCGACCAGTATGTGCTGGGCGGCGGCAAGGCGCTGGTCTATGTCGATCCCTTCTCCGAGGTGGCGATGGCGTTCGGCCAGCAGCGCGGCGCGATGGGCATGGGCGGAGCGCGCGGGCAGACCGAATCGGACCTGCCGGAGCTGTTGAAGGCATGGGGCGTGAAGCTGGAGGCGAACCGCATCGTCGGCGATTGGCAGGCGGCGCAGGAGGTCAATGCCGGCGGGCCGGGACCCGGCGGCATGAAGATCCTGCGTTACTTGCCCTGGCTCGAACTCGGCCCCAACAACATCAACCGGGACGACGTGGTCACCGCCAACATCGGCAACATCAACGCCGCGACCGCCGGCAGCCTGGTGCGGCTGGAGGGGGCTGCGACCGAGGTGGTGCCGCTGCTTACTACCGGCAGCCAGGCAGCCCTGTTCGATGCCGATCTGGTGCGCTTCGCGCCCAATCCGGAACGGCTGATCCGCGACTTCAAGGCGACCGGCGTCAGCTATGTGCTGGCGGCGCGCTTGCGCGGCAAGGTCAAGTCGGCCTTCCCCGATGGCCCGCCCAAGGCGGAGGAAAAGGCGGCCCCGGCCGCCGCGCCGCCGCCGACGGAGGCCGGCAAGGACGGCCAGCCGCGCCCGGCCGACAAGCCGCACCTGGCCGAGAGCGCCAACCCGATCAACATCATCGTGGTGGCCGACAGCGACCTGCTGTTCGAGCAGTTCTGGGCCCGCACGCAAGAGCTGTTCGGCCAGCGCATGATCGTGCCGACCGCGGCCAACGCCGATATGCTGATCAACGCGCTGGACAACCTGGCTGGCTCCAACGACCTTATTTCGCTGCGCAGCCGCGGCAAGTCCACCCGGCCGTTCCTGGTGGTGGATGGATTGCGGCGGGAAGCCGAACAGCGCTTCCAGGAGCAGGAGCGCGAACTCAACGGCAAGCTGGAGAGTTTGCAGAAGCGGCTGCAGGAGCTGCAAGGCCGTGCCTCGGCCGGCGGCGGCGCCCTGCTCTCCGCGCAACAGGCGCAAGAGATCGCCAAGGCGCGCGAGGAGATCCTGCGCACGCGCAAGGAACTGCGCGATGTCCAGCACAACTTGAACCGCGACATCGAGACGTTGGAGACGCGGCTGCGGGCGGCCAACCTGGCGGCGATCCCGTTGCTGGTGGCATTGTTCGCCATCGGCCTCGCCGGCTATCGCCAGTTGCGCCGGCGCCGGCACTTTGAAACCGCGCGCGCCTGAGGGCGGGGAAGGCCATGCAGTCAAGAGGCATGCTGATTCTGGCGACCGTCACCGCGCTGGCGGTGGCGGGGGCGGTGGCGACGGTGCTGGGCGAGCGCGGCGGCGACCTGGCGGCGGCTCCGGCGCAGATGTTCCCGGGCCTGCTGGACCGGGTGAACGATGTGCACAGCATCAAGATCACCGCGGCCGAGGGCAGTTTCACCGTGCGGCGCGGCCAAGGCGACGACTGGCACCTGGTCGAGCGTTCCGACTATCCCGTGAAATACGAGAAGGTGAAGCAACTCGTGGTCGGCCTGGCCAGCTTGCGGCCATTGGAGGCGCGCACGGCGCGGCCCGAGATGCATCACCGGCTGCGGCTGGCCGAGCCGAGCGGGCAGGCCAATGCCCTGGACAAGGGGGTTGCCGTGCAATTGCTCGACAAGTCGGGCCAGCCGCTGGAAGGCGCCATGATCGGCAAGACCCGCTCGATCGCCACCAGCGACCGCGAGGGCTGGTACTATGTGCGCCGGCTGGGCGACAACCAGGCTTGGCTCGCCTCGGGCCGCATCGAGGTGTGGGACAAGGCGACGGCGTGGCTCGATACGGAACTGATGGTGATCGCCCGGCCGCGCATCGAGCGCGCCGTGTCGGAGCAGCTTGGCGGCGAGAAGCTGACGGTCTTCCGCGAGGCGCCGAGCGAGGCTAATTTCAAGGTGGCAGACGTGCCGGCCGGCAAGAAGGTGGCCTATGACACCGCGCCCAACTCGCTTGGCGCCGCGTTGGGTTTTCTTGGCTTCGACGACGTGAAGCGCGAGGGCGACGTGGATTTCTCCAAGCTGGCGCACGCCACCTTCACAACTTTCGACGGGTTGCGCATCAGTATCGAGTTGGATGCCAGCAATCCGGAGGAAGCGGCCCGCTGGGCGCGCTTCCGCGTGGAGGCCGGCGAGCGCAGCGCCAAGCTGGAAAGCTGGCCGGAGGCGGAACGCAAGGATCTGAAGTCCGCCGAGGACGTCGCCAAGGAGATCGCGGCGATCAACAAGCGGGTGGCGGGCTGGGCCTATCTGTTGCCGAAATACAAGGCCAGCGACCTCTTGACCGACGCCGGCCGCCTGCTGATCGACGAGCAGCCCGAGAAGCCGAAGTCATAGACGCCCGCCCCGCGAGGGTGCAATGGGCGCGGTCTTCGCCATCACGGTGCCGCTGTTCCTGGTTCTGGCGTTGGGCTATCTGGCGCAGCGCACCGGGCTGTTTCCGGAAGCGGCGCTGAAGGGCCTTGGCAACTTCGTGTTCTATTTCGCGCTGCCGGCCTTGCTGTTCCGCACGATGCTGGCGGCGCCGTTGGCCGAGGTGTTCGCCGCCGATGTCGTGCTGGCCTATATGGCGGCCGGTGCCGCGGCGTTCCTGGCGGGTGCCGGCGTGGCCGCTTGGTCCCTCCGCCTGGCCCTGGGAGAGGCCGCCATCCAGGGCATGGCGGCGTCCTTCGGCAACGTGGTGTTAATCGCCCTGCCTATCATTTCCGCCAGTTTCGGACCGGCCGCGACCCAGCAGCTCGCCCTGCTGTTGGTGTTCGAGAACGCCATGCTGATTCCGGTCACCATGCTGCTGCTGGAAATGGCGCGCCGCCGGACGGGGCCGGCCTGGCTCTTGGCGTTGTGGCTGGCCGGGCGGATCGCCGGCAGCCCCGTGATCTTGGCGGTGGCGGCGGGCGCTGCGGCCAACCTGGCCGGGCTGGGCCTGCCAGGGCCGATCGACGGCGCGGCGCGGCTGCTGGCCGCGGCCGCGGTGCCTGGCGCGCTGTTCGCGCTGGGCGTCACGCTGGCTGGCAAGCCGCTGGGCGAGCGGCTGCCGGAGGTCGGCTTCATGACAGCGACCAAGTTGTTCCTGCACCCGGCCCTGGTCTATGTGGCGACCGCCTTCTTGCCCGGGCTCGACCCCAGCATGCGCGCCGCCGCCGTGCTGGCCGCCAGCATGCCGGTCGGAGTCAACGTCTATCTGCTGGCCACGCAATATGGCAGCGGGGCGCGCACCGCGTCCGCCGCCGTGCTGCTGTCGCATGTCGCCGCCCTGCCGACCATCTCGCTGACGCTGTTCGCGCTGCTGTCGGGCCACGCGCCGGGACCTTGAAGGCCGCCTGCGCCCGCCATAATTCAAGCCAGCACCCTCGTTCAATGCCGAAGTGAGCTGCCATGACCGCCACCACCGCGCCGCAGAGTTTCGTCTTCGAAGCCGAGGTCGCCCGACTGTTGAAGCTGATGGTGAACTCGGTCTACAGCGAGCCGGAGGTGTTCCTGCGCGAGCTGGTCTCCAACGCCTCGGATGCCTGCGACAAGCTGCGCTACCGCGCCATCGCCGAGCCGGCCTTGGCGCCGCCGGCTGGGCTTTACCAGGTGGACCTCGTTCCCGACCCGGCGGCGCGCACGCTCACCGTCGCCGACAACGGCATCGGCATGAGCCGGGAGGAGCTGATCCGCGAACTCGGCACCATCGCGCGGTCGGGCACGGGGGGCTTTGCCGAGCAACTGACAGGCGACGATGCCAAGGACCTGCGGCTCATCGGCCAGTTCGGCGTCGGTTTCTATTCCGCGTTCATCCCGGCCGACCGGGTGGAAGTCGTCTCGCGCATGGCCGGCGCCGGCGAGGCCTGGCGCTGGAGTTCGACCGGCGATGGCCGCTTCGAAGTGGCGCCGGCCGAGCGAGCCACCGCCGGCACCAGCATCACGCTCCACCTGAAGCCGCAGGAAGACCGCTGGCTGGAAGCCGGCACGCTGGCCCGTGTGGTCAAGAAATACTCCGACCACATCGCCATTCCGATCGTGCTGGTGGAAGGCGACAAGCGCACGGCGTTGAACGAGGCGTCCGCCCTGTGGACCCGACCGCGCAAGGACATCACGGCCGAGCAGTACCGCGAATTCTTCCGCCATGTCGCGCACGCTCAAGGCGAGCCCTGGCTGACGCTGCATGCCCGGGCCGAGGGCAAGGTGGAGTACACGCTGCTGCTGTTCGTGCCGGAGCGCCGGCCGCTCGATCTGTTCGATCCTGCCCGTCGGCATGGCGTCAAGCTCTATGTGCGCCGGGTGTTCATCACCGACGCCTGCGAAGGCCTGGTGCCCCCCTACCTGCGCTTCCTATCGGGCGTGGTCGACGCGGAGGACCTGCCGCTCAATCTCAGCCGCGAAGTGCTGCAGAACAATCCGCTGGTGCAGAACATCCGCGCAAACGCGACCAAGCGCGTGCTGACGGAACTGCGAAGCAAGGCCGACAAGGAGCCGGAAGCCTATGCCGCGTTCTGGCGCAATTTCGGCGCGGTGTTGAAGGAAGGTATCTATGAGGATACCGGGCACCGCGCCGACCTCTTGGGCCTGCTGCGCTGTCGGACGACCGCGGGCGAGGGTTTCGTCTCGCTCAAGGACTATGTCGGCCGCATGAAGGAGCAGCAGAAGGCGATCTACTACATCCTGGGCGACGATGCCGAGGCGCTGGCCAAGAGTCCGCAGCTCGAAGGCTTCAGGGCGCGCGGGCTGGAGGTGCTGCTGTTGGCGGACGCGGTCGACGACTTCTGGCTGATGGCCGCGCCCGAGTTTGATGGCAAGTTGTTCCAGTCGGTGACGCGCGGGGCCGCGGATTTGACCGGGCTGCCGCTGGCCGAGGCGCCGACGGCGACACCGGGCGAGCCGCCGCGCGAGGCCGACGTGGCAACGCTGCTGGCGCTGTTCCGCCAGTCGCTCGGCGACAAAGTGAAGGACGTGCGCCGCTCCGAACGGCTGACCGACAGCGCGGTCTGCCTGGTGGCCGACGCCGAAGGGCTGGACCTGCATCTGGAACGCATGCTGAAGGCGCACAAGCGGCTGGAGCAGGGCAGCAAGCCGGTGTTGGAGATCAATGCCGCTCACCCGCTGATCCGGGCGCTGGTCAAGCAGGCCACTCAGAAGGGGGCGGCGAGCGAATTGGCCGATACCTGCCAGTTGCTGTTCGAACAGGCTTGTATTCAGGAGGGCGAGCCGCTGGCCGACGTGGCGGGGTTCGCCAAGCGGCTGCAGTCGGCCTTGCAACGCGGCCTCGGCGGGTGAAGAGTAAGGTCGGGAAGGTCGCCACATGCTGGAACTCAGGCCGAACTGCGAATGCTGCGATCGCGACCTGCCGCCGGACAGTGCCCTGGCGCGCATCTGCACCTTCGAATGCACGTTCTGCCGGAACTGCGCGGAGGACGTGCTGCAGGGCCTTTGCCCCAATTGCGGCGGCGAGTTGGTGCGCCGGCCGATCCGGCCGCTTGCCCGACTGCTGCACTATCCCGCTTCGAGCCGGCGGGTGCTGAAGCCGGCGGGCTGCCCGCCACGGCAGGGTTAGCCGGGCGATGCGATCGCCGTCGAACGGCCGGCGCCGCCCGCACCGGCCGCTGGTGCCGGCCTGAGCCCGGGCCTCAGAAGACGCCAAGCCGCTGCTTGGCTTCGGCCACGATGCCGGGCTCGTCGGCCAACTCGTAGCCCTGCTCCAACAGACGGCGGGAATAGTTGTTGTTGTAGAGGAACGCCCACACGCCGTTGACGGCGAACCAGGCAAGGCCGAAGGAAAACGCGCCGAGCAGGATGCTGACCGCGATCACTGCGAGCCCGACCAGCAGGTCGCCGCGCAGCAGCGCCGGAAAGCCGCCGAAGAATAAGCTGGTCCAGGAGAAGCCGATGAAGCCCGGCCTGACCAGGCCCGAGCCCGGGTGGCGCAGCATCACGCGCATCGCCATGTCGCACGCCTCTCCTCGAATGCGGGCAGCACCAAGCTTGCCTATTGGATCATGCTCGCGGATGTCTGGGGAAGCGATCGCCCAGATTGCGGAAAAGCCCGCTCACCTGCTCGCGCCAACGGTGCACCGGGTCATCCGCCGCCAACAGCTCGCGCGGACTGCCCAGGCGCGGGAATTGCAGGGTGCCGAACAAGAAGTAATCGGCATAGGCCGGCGCCTCGCCGCCAGGGCCGCCGAACAACGAGAGCCGCCCAGGATAGCGGTGCTCCAAGTGTCGCGCGATCTGCCAAGTATCGGCAACGACGCATCCGTCGTCGACGCGGATCGGCCCCTTGGTCTGTCGGTTCGGCTGGCCGATCGTCTCCCCGTCGGCGTCGCCTCAGCCGGCCTTGGCCGCGCCGCTGGCGATCAGCCGCTCGATGTCAGCCGTGCCCAGGCCGGCTTCCGCCAGCACCGCGCGGGTATCCTGGCCCAGCCGATGCGGCAGATGGCGCACCCGCTCGTTCGGCGTGCCGGAGAACTGCACGGGGTGACGCGGCAGGCGGATGGTGCCTTCGCTCGGATGCGGCAGTTCCTGCCACAGGCCGCTGCCGCGAAGCTGCGGATCGGCCGGCAGGTCGTCCAGGCGGTTGACGTGGCTGCATGGCACGTTGACCCGCGACAGATAGGCCAGCCAGTCGGCCGTCCGGTGGCGAAGGAAAGCCTGCTTTGCCCGCTCGATCAGCGCCGGCAGATTGGCATAGCGCACGTCCATGCTGGCGAAGCGGGGGTCGTCCATCACCGCGCCCTCGCCGACGAAGTCGAACACCGCGCGCCATTGCTGGTCGGTATGCGGAATGACGAAGATGGCGCCGTCGCTGGTCGGATAGGCGCTGCGATTGCCCTGCAAGGTGACAAATCCGGCGGGACCGACCGGCGGCTCGAAAGCCAGGCCGTTCAGATGCTCGACCGACATGAACCAGGCAAAGGTCTCGTACATGGCGACTTCCAGCGCCTGGCCCTGGCCGGTCCTGGCGCGATGCAACAGCGCCGCCAGGATGCCCGACAGCAGCGTCAGCGCGGTCGTCTTGTCGACCACGACGGACGGCACCGAGGTGGCGATCCCGTCGGCCCCGGCGTTGAGCCGCGAGAAGCCGATGCCGGCCTGCACCGCGCCGTCATAGCAGGCGCGCTCGGCATCCGGGCCGCCGGCGGCGTAGCCGCGCGCCGCGGCATAGACGATGTCGGGCCTGACCTGGCGGATCGCCGCATAGTCGATGCCCAGGCTCTTGACCGAGGCCGGGCGCAGGTTGTGCACGAAGACATCGGCCCTGGCGACCAAGCGGTGCAGCGCCGCCATCGCGGCCGGCTGTTTCAAGTCCAGGCAGATGGCGCGCTTGTTGCGGTTGAGGGTCAGGTACATCGCCGCCATGCCCGGGTTGCGGGCCAGGCCCAAGGCGCGCGTGGTGTCGCCCTCCGGCGGCTCCACCTTGATCACCTCGGCGCCGAAATCGGCCAGCGATTGCGTTGCCCACGGCCCCAGCACGACCTGGGTCAGGTCGACGACACGCACGCCCTCCAGCGGACCTGTCACGCCAGCCCCCGAACCGGCCCCGGCTAGCGGTTGCGTCCCGAGACGCGGCTGGGGTTGAAGCTGTCCAGCACCATGCCCGGTCCCTTGGCGTGCGCCAGGTAGTCCTGGCCGTCATGCACCATGACGCCGTTGACGAACACCCCGTGCAGCCCCTTCGCCTTGCGCAAGGTGCGCTTGCCGCCGCCCGGCAGATCGGGCACCCGGTAGGCATCGCCGATGCCCACGGTGGCGGGATCGAACAGCATCAGGTCGGCGAACGCCCCCGGCGCGACGCGGCCGCGATCCTTGATGCCGTAAAGGTCGGCCAGGTGGCTGGTCAGCCGGCGCACGCCTTCCTCCAGCGTGAAATCGCGCCGCTCGCGCACCCATTTGCCGAGCATGGTCAGACCGAAGCCGGCATCACAGAAATAGATCGTATGCGCGCCCGCGTCCGACAGCGCGATCACGCCCGCCTCGTGCTTCAGCAGGCGCGCGACGCCGTCGTCGCCGACATTGAGGAACTTGCCGAGGAATGCGGTCTCCAGGTTCTCTTCCAGGCTCAGCTCGAACATCAGATCGAGCGGATCGACACCCTTCTGCTTGGCCAGTTCCGCGACGCTGCGGTTCTGCATCGGCTGGTTCTTCTCCAGCGCCACGGCGGCGATCACCACCTGTTCGAAATTGCCCTTGAAGATGGTACCCAGGCGCGGTGCCTGCAGGTTGTCGCGGAACTTGGCGCGGAACGAGGGGTCGGCGTAGAGCCGCTTCAACGTTGCCTCGTCCGCCGCCTTGTACGGCGCGAAAGCCTCGTGGCTGAAGAACGGATAGGCATTCGCCAGCGTGAAATCGAACGACAACGGCTGACAGGGGATCTGCACATAGACGCCGTTGCCGCGCGCATGCGCCTGGCGACAGCGCTCGAACACGCCGATGCCGCGCTCGGGATCGGCCTCGTTGTACATGGCCACGCCCGTCGCCATGAACATCGCCCGGCCGGTCTTCCTGGCCAGTTCTTCCATCGCCTCGACCGTGGTGGCGCCGGAGGAGAACTGCAGGACCCCGGTGCCGACCTCGCGCATCGCCATCGCCAGGTGTTCCACCTCCGACAAGTCGGCGATGGTGGACGGCATCGGAATGCCGCCTTGGCCCGAATGGTTGAGCGAATGGGAACTGGCGAAGCCGATGGCGCCCAGCTGCAGGGCCTGCTTGACCAGCCGTTTCATCTCCGCCAGTTCGGCATCGCTCGGCACCTTGCGCTGCCAGGCGCCGTCGCCCATCACCGCCGTGCGCACCGCCGAGTGGCCGATGAAGGTGGCGAGGTTGGGATAGCTGCCGCGCCGGCGCAGGGCGGCCAGGTAGCCGGCGAAGTCCTCGAACTCCCAGTTGATGCCCTGGCGCAGGGATTCGAGGTCCATGCCCTCCACCACCGCCAGGTTGCGGATGATGGTCTCGCGCAACGCGGGCGGGCTGGGGACGATGCCGAAGCCGCAATTGCCCATGATGCAGGTGGTCACGCCCAAGGCCGGCGAGGGCGAGCAGGTCTGGTCCCAGGTGACTTGCGCGTCGTAATGGGTGTGCAGGTCGATGATACCGGGGGCCAGCGTCAGGCCGCCTGCGTCGATCGTCTTGGCGGCTTCCAGCCTAGCCGTGCCGATGGCGGCGATGCGGCCATCCTTGACGGCCACGTCCGCACGCTGCGCCGGGTTGCCAAGACCGTCGACGACGTTGGCGCCACGAATGACCAGATCGTGCATGGCGGACCTCCCTCTGCCTGCCGCGGCGGGCAGCATAGCCTGAGGCCGGCCATGCCGGAAAGGCGGGCGGGCGCGCTATACTGGCTTGCGGCCTTTGCAAGGCAGGGGGTCCCCATGGCGGACGGCACGGCGCGACAGCAGACGGAACGCGGCAGGGCGGTGGTGGTGCAGCCGGGCGAAGCGGCCAGCTTCTGGCAGCCGGTGCCGGCGAACGGCTATACCGAGGTGCGCCTGGCGCGGGAGAATACCGGCGGCAACTCGCTTGCCATGGGGTTGCAGGTGATCGCGCCGCACTCGTTCATCCGCGAGCACTGGCACGACAAGAACGAGGAAGTGCTGGTGTTCATCGAAGGCACCGGCAAGCTGGAGGTGAACGACGACGTCCACCCCATCGCGCCCGGCACCACCGCCTATCTCGGCCGCTGGAACCGCCACCGCATCGTCAATGACACGGACCGGGACCTGAAAATGCTGTGGTTCCTGATACCGGGCGGGCTGGAAGACTTCTTCCAGCGCATCGGCCGGCCGCGCCGCCCGGGGGAGCCTGCGCCGGCCCCCTTTCCCAGGCCCGAGAACGTCGCCGAGATCGAGCGCGATACGGTATTCGCGCCGCTACCGGCCAAGCGGGATTGAGGCCATGGCGCTTCTGAAGCTGCGCGATGGCGCGGACCTCTACTACGAGGTGCATGGCCAAGGGCCGGCGCTGCTGCTGGTGCCGGGCCTGGGCGGGGTCGGCACGTTCTTCGCCGAGCACCTGCCGCAACTGGCCGAGCGTTTCCGCGTGGTCGTGCACGACCATCGCGGCACCGGGCGCAGCACGCCCTCGCGCATCGAATACTCGGTGGCGCAGATGACCGACGACCTGGTGCAGTTGATGGACGCGCTGGGCATCGCCAAGGCGCATCTCTGTGGCCATTCGACGGGCGGTGCCATCGGCCAGACCCTGGCGCTCGACCGGCCGGAGCGGCTGGACCGGCTGGTGCTGTCGGCCACCTGGACGAAGGCGGATGCATACTTCCTGCGGCTGTTCGAGGTGCGCTCGGAAACCCTGCGCACGGCCGGGCCGGCGCTTTACGTGAAGTCGAACGCATTGTGGATGCGCCCGCCGGTGCTGACCCGCGACCGCCTGGCGCAAGAGGCCGAGCTGGAAGCCGCGGCGATCGCCGCTTTCCCGCCGGTCGAGGTGATGCTGAGCCGTATCGCCGCCATCTGCCGCTTCGATCGCAAGGCGGAGCTTGGCCGCATACGCCACAAGACGCTGGTGTTCGTGGCGCGCGACGACATCGTGACGCCGCCCTATTTCTCGCAGGAACTGGCGCGCCTCATTCCCGATGCGCGTCTCGTCATGCTGCCCGACGGCGGCCATTTCTATCCGAACGTGCACGGCGAAACCTTCCGCCGCACGCTGACGGATTTTCTTAGCGCGAAGGATTAGCCGCATGCGTCTCAGCAACAAGGTAGCGCTGATCACCGGCGGCGGCAGCGGCATCGGCCGCGCCGCGGTGCGCGCCTTCGCGCGCGAGGGGGCGCGCCTCGCGGTGGCCGACAAGAACCGGCAGAGCGCGGAGGCGGCAGCCGAGGAAGCCCGCCAGGCGGGCCGCGAGGCCATCGCCATCGGCGTCGACGTGGCCAACGGCGGCGAGGTCAAACGCATGGTGGAGGAGACGGTCGTCCGCTTCGGCCGGCTCGACATCCTGGTCAACAACGCCGGCTACGGCATCGCCGCGACGGTGGTGGAGACCGAGGAAGCGGACTGGGACGCGCTGATGGCGGTCAACCTGAAGGGCGTCTATCTCGGCTGCAAGTACGCCATCCCGGCCATGAAACGGACCGGCGGCGGCGTGATCGTCAATACCGCCTCGGTCACCGCCCAGGTCGGCATCCGCAACCGCGCGGCCTATGTGGCGTCCAAGGGGGGCGTCGCGGCGCTGACCCGTGCCGTCGCGCTCGACCACGTTGCCGACAACATCCGCTGCAATGCCATTGCCCCCGGCACCATTGACACGCCCTACTACGCCCAGATCATGCGCCAAGCGGCCGACCCGGTGACCTTGCGCAAGGGTCTAGAAGCGCGCCAGCCGGTGGGGCGGCTCGGCACGGCCGAGGAGATCGCCGACGGCATCCTGTTCCTGGCCTCCGACGAGGCGCGCTTCATGACCGGCAGCATCCTGACGGTCGACGGCGGCATGACGGCGCAATAGGCGCCGGGCGATGGACGCGCTGTTCCAGCCGGGGCGGATCGGCAAACTCACGCTCAAGAACCGCCTGGTCATGCCGCCCATGACGACGCGGCTGGCCGAAGCCGACGGCACGGTGACGCAAGCGCAGATCGCCTACTATCGGGCACGCGCCGCCGGCGGCTGCGGCCTGATCACCGTGGAGATGGCGTCGCCGGAACGGGCTGGCATCCACCGCCGGCGCGAGACGGGAATAGCCGAGGACCGGCACATCGCCGGCCTGCGACTGCTGGTCGCCGCCATCCACGACGCCGGCGCCAAGGCGGCCATCCAGCTCGGCCATGGCGGCGGTCATACTCGGGCCGACGTCTGCGGCGAGACCCCGATCGCGCCCTCCGCCATCCCGCACCCCGTGTTCGAGGGCGACCTGCGAACGATCGTGCCGCAGGCAATGAGCCTGGAGCGGATCGCCCGGACCACGGCTGCGTTCGTGGCCGCCGCCGGCCGCGCGCGCGAGGCCGGCTTCGATGCCATCGAGCTGCATGGCGCGCACGGCTATCTCATCTCGCAGTTTCTTTGCCCGGCGGAGAACCTGCGGAGCGACGACTACGGCGGCAGCCTGGAGAACCGGGCGCGCTTCGGTCTCGACATCCTGCGCGCCATCAAGGCCGGGCATCCCGACCTGCCGGTCATCTTCCGCTTCAACGGCGACGATTTCTTCCCCGGCGCGTTCGGCTTCGCCGAGGCAATGCGGCTGGCCCCCTGGCTGGTCGAAGCGGGGGCCGACGCGCTGCACGTCACCGCCGGGCATTACCGTTCGCGGCCCTCGGGCGCGGTGATGATCCCGCCCATGCGCTTTCCCGAGGCGACCTTCCTGGACTTCGCCGCGGCCATCAAGGCGGGCGTCTCGGCGCCGGTGATCGCGGTCGGACGCCTGGGCGATCCGGCGCTGGCCGAGCGGGCGGTGGCTGAGGGCAAGGCTGACTTCGTGGCGCTCGGCCGGCCGCTCGTTGCCGACCCCGACTGGCCGGCGAAGGTGCGCGACGGGCGTTCGGTGACACGCTGCCTGGCCTGCAATGCCTGTATCGACGGCATGCGCGGCGGCCGTGGCATCAGCTGCACGGTCAATCCGCGGGCCGGGCGCGAGACGACCTTTCTGGCGCCGGCACAGGCCAGCGGGAACAGGCGCATTGCCGTGGTCGGCGGCGGCCCGGCCGGGCTGAATTTCGCGGTCGCCGCGGCCAGAGCCGGGCACCGCGTGACCCTGTTCGAGCGCGAGGCGTACCTGGGCGGTGCCCTGCGGATGGCGGCCGAGGCGCCACTGTTCGAGGAGACCGAAGCCGCCCCGGCGAGCTTCCTGCGCTACATCGCCGATCTGCAGGCCGCTGGGCGCGAGGCCGGGGTCGAGTTCCGCTTCGGCATCGACGTGGCGGCCACGCCGGAAGTGCTGGTGCCATTCCCCGAACTGGTGCTTGCCACCGGCGCACGGCCGCGCCTCGGCCTGGGGCCGGTGCTGCGTTGGCTGCTGCAAGCGGGCCTGGCGCGGCGCCAGCCCTTGGCGGGGCTGTTGGCGCTCAAGGCGGTGCGGCAATGGTTCTATGGACGCGGCCGCGCGGCCAGCGGTCCGGCGCTCGCCTCGCTGGCGCGAGGCGATCAGCGCGTCACGCTGATCGGCGATGCGCGCGAACCCGGTCGCGCCCGCGCCGCCATCGCTGACGCGCTGGGCGCCGCGGCCGGGCTGGACTAGCGCGGTGTCCGATCAGATCGATTGCGGATCGCTATGCCATCCGATCGGAGCCCATCGCGCAGCCGTCCTGGTTCTAGGGCAATGGCTTCCGGTCAAACCGAACCGGCCGGTGCGTTTGGAGCGGAAATCGCCCTGGCCAGCGGTCAGCCCGTCTTCAGGCGCTGCGTCCAGGCGCCCAGCGCCAGCAGCAGCTCGGTCAGTTGCCGCCTTGTCGCCTCGTCGGTCAGCCGGCCCTGCGCATCGAGCTTGCTGCCGGCCTGCGCCACCATCAGCTCCGGGCGCGACAGGACCCGGGCATCCAGGAAAATGAAGGCTTGCCGCAAGTGGTACTGCGCCCGGGCGGTTCCGAGCGCCCCGGGACTGGCGCCGATGATCGCCAGAGGCTTGTCGGTGAAGGGCTGCTCGGGCGGCCGCGAAGCCCAGTCGATGGCATTCTTCAGCACCCCGGGGATGGAATAGTTGTATTCGGGCGTGGCGATCAACAGCGCATCGGTTTGCTTGATGCGTTGGCGCAATTGCACGACCGCGGCCGGGAAGCCCTGCTTGTAGACGTCGTCATTGTAAAGCGGCACGTCGGCGATATCGCAGACCTCGAGCGTGATCCCGTTGGGCGCCAATTCCCGGGCGGCCTCGATCAGCCGGCGATTGTAGGACTCCCGACGCAGGCTGCCGACAATGCCAAGTACCCGCACAACCGCCATGCCGTTTCCTCACTCGGAAGAGGTCAAGCCAAGCGACACATAGTTGCGTTGCGAATTGGTTGCAATAGCGAATCCTGCGAAGCCACCAAGGCCAGTTCCTTGGCCCCTGCGCTGGCGCCGATGACGGCGGCGGCGGCGGCGGCGGCCAGACCCAGCGCCGCCGGCTCGGTTTCGCCGCGAAGCAGCCAGCCCAGCAGCAAGGCCGCGAACAGGTCGCCCGCGCCGTGCGGCGCTTGCGGGTGGCGGGTGGTGCTGGCGAGATGCGCGCCTTCGAGACCGAGCAAGAGCGCGCCGATCTCGCGCTCGTCCTCGACGGCGGAGGTGCAGGCGACGCGCCGTGGCCCCTGCCGGCCGAGCGCCCGGGTGGCCGCCAAGGCGTCGTCCAGGTTGGCGATCGGACAATTGCTCAGCAGCGACAGCTCGAAGCGATTGGGCGTGGCCAGGTCGGCCAGCGGCAGCAGACGGTCGCGGAAGGCCTCCAGCAAGCCCTCGCGGACATAAAGCCGGCCGGCATCGCCCAGCACCGGGTCGCAGGCATAGAGCGCCCCGGGGCGCTCGTGACGCACGGCCAACACCGCGCGCGCCACCACCTCGGCCGTCTCGGGCGAGCCGAGATAGCCGGAAGCCACGGCATCGACTTGCCCGAGAAAGCCGCGAGCCGCGAGCCCGTCGAGCAAGTCGGCGATCCGCGCGGCCGGCATCACCTCGCCGGCGAAGCCGCCATGCGCCGGATGGTTCGAGAACAGCACCGTCGGCACGTGCCAGACCGCGTGGCCCAGACGCTGCAAGGCCGGCACGGCCGCCTGCGCGCCGACGTGGCCATAGACCACGTGGCTGTTGAACAGCAGAACGTTCACGTCGCGGGATTATTCCGCGGCTTGCGGCAGCCGGATCGGGCAGTTGGCTTCGCGGCTGACCAGATCGTAGACGAACAGGAACTTGGCCATGCCGGTCAGCACGGCCAGCACGATGCCCAGCTCCACGATCTGACCGTCGTCGAAATGCGCGCGCAGTTGGTCATAGAGCGATTTGGACAGATAGCCGTCGAAATTCTGCATGACCATCTGTTCGGCCAGCCGCAAGACGGCCTTCTCGGCCGGGTCATAGGGGCCGCCGTCGACGTCGTGCAGACGATCGAGCTGGGCTTGCGTCACGCCCGCCGCCAGCGCCGCCTTGGCATTGCCCTTGTTGCAATAGGCGCAGCCGTGCATGGTCGACAGCTTCATGCGGGCCAGTTGCTTGATGCGGTTCGCCACCCGGCCCTTGGCGAAAATCTGGCCATAGAAGCCGTCAAGATACCAGTCGAGCAGTTCGGGAGCGTTGGCCACGACCTCGACGAACACCGCCTCGTCGCGGGTCTTCATGTCGGCATCCCAGCGCGCCTGCAGGTTGGCCGGCAAGCGCTCGCGGGGCACGCGTTTGAGGTGCGGATTCGGCATCGTGGCATCCTTCCTGGTTTCGCCGCCGGCCAGTCTAGCGGAAGCAGGCGCCGCCAACCTAGCCGAGCAACTCCACCTTGCCGTCGAGCGCCATCAGGCCGGTCTCCACCTGCAGCGAGGGCCGCCGGCCCTGCACTT
>Ga0194131_10004732_pt1 | contig 20240 bp, 12 predicted proteins | sample TA2KigO120mmetaG_FD_148631 | JGI IMG/M metagenome (GOLD analysis project Ga0194131, IMG submission 148631) | Freshwater microbial communities from Lake Tanganyika, Tanzania - TA2015053 Kigoma Offshore 120m | ecosystem: Environmental > Aquatic > Freshwater > Lake | place: Tanzania: Lake... | reverse complement strand
TGGTGGCGCCGGGAGCGGCAGACGCGGCGCACGGCGCCGGCGGGCAGGGCGTCGTCGCCGCGCTCGGCACGATCTCGGGCGGTCAGGCGGTGGCCTACTACGCGGCGGCCTACCTGCTGATGAACCTCGGCGCCTTCGCCGTCGTGATCCACCTGTCGAACCGCTTCGGCAGCGAGACGATCGACGGATTCGCCGGGCTGGGCTGGAAGGCGCCGGTCGCGAGTGGCGCGCTGGTGCTGTTCCTGCTGTCCCTGACCGGCATTCCGCCGACGGTCGGCTTCATCGGCAAGTGGTACCTGCTGCAGCCGATCTGGGACAAGGGGCTGCACTGGCTCGCCGTGCTGCTGGTGCTGAACTCGGTGGTCTCGCTCTTCTACTACTTCCGCCTTGCACGCAGCCTCTTCCTCAAGGATGAGAGCCAGGCGCTGGCGAGCCCGCGCACGGGCGCGTTCGCGACCGAACTGACCGTCATCGCCGTCACGCTGGCGATCGGCACTCTCTGGTTCGGCGTCTCGCTCAACTGGCTGTCCAACCTGGTGCTCTCCCTGCCGGTCTGACCCTGCCGGTCTGACCCTGCCGGACTGGCCTTGCCGGTCTGACCTTGCCGGTGCGACTCTGCCGCGGCGTCCCGGCGGAAGTCCCTTGCGGGGGCGGGCCACGCTGCGCCGCAGCAGGCTCCAACCTCTCGCCGGCGCCGAATCGACGGCTAGGATCGCCGCGCCCTGCGCCGCGGAGCGGCCGCACGACCCAGATCGGCGGTCCGCGCGCGGCGGCGTGCCACGTCGTGTCGCGAAGCAATGAGTCACAGGATGGGAGCAAGGCGATGGCGAGCCCCGAATCGGTGGATCCCCGGCGAGTCGTGCCGACGACCGGCGAACGGCAGCGTCGGCGCTCGCGACGCCTCCCCTGCGCCGCGTCCGCGGCGGGCGCCGTCGCCCTGCTCGCGACCGCCCTCCCGGCGCAGACCTGGTCGGCCGGCTTCACCACCGAGACGATCGGCCATGGCTGGGATCGCCCCACCTGCGCCCGCTTCGCCAATGCGGCGAACCTGCTGGTCGGTGAGAAGGCCGGCCGGGTGTGGAACGTGCGCGGCGGCGTCAAGCGCCTGACGCCGGTGCTCGACCTGCGCTCCGAGGTGCTCGACAACGGCGATCGTGGGCTGCTCACCCTGCTCCCCGATCCCGATTGGGAAGAGAACGGCTACATCTATCTCGGCTACATCGTCGACCCCAATCAGGACGACTCCGAGGACGAACAGGAGTCGTTCGGCCGGATCGTGCGGTACACCACGATCCTCCAGACGGACGGCGAGCTGGTCGCCGATCCGGCGTCGCGCAAGGTGCTGATCGGCAAGGCGTGGCCCGGCGGGATTCCTTCGCTGCACTACTCGCACTCGATCGGCGACATGCGTTTCGCCGCCGACGGCAGCCTGCTGATCACCTCGGGCGACGGCGCCCACTACGACCTCGTCGATGCCGGGGGCTGGGATCCAAACGGCTTCGGACCCGGCAAGTTCAACGCCTCGGAGGACATCGGCGCGTTCCGCTCGCAGTCGCTCACGTCGCTGGCCGGAAAGGTGCTGCGCATCGATCCCGCCACCGGCGAAGGCCTGCCCGACAACCCCTTCTTCACCGGCTCGCCGACCGACAACCAGTCGCGGGTCTGGGCGACCGGGCTGCGCAACCCGTTCCGCTTCGCGCTGCGCCCCGGGACCGGCAGTCCCGAGAAGCTCTGGATCGGCGACGTCGGCTGGGCCACGTGGGAGGAGATCAACTCGGCTCAGTCGCTGGCCGAGAACTTCGGCTGGCCGTGCTTCGAGGGACAGCGCGTCGAGGGGAGCTACGACGCCGTCGATCCGATCAGCGCCTGCGACGACCCGACGGTGTTCACCAAGCCGACCTGGTCGTTGCACCACTGGCTGCCGGGGTCGCCGGGCTTCACCATGCAGTGCATCTCCGGCCTGCACGTGTACGACGGCGCGAACTACCCAACCACCTACCAAGGGCGCCTCTTCTTCTGCGAGTACGCCTCCAATTTCATCCGCACCGTGCGCTTCGTCGGCGGCAAGCCGACCGACGTCGAACTGTTCGGCAACAACATCGGCAACCCGGTCGACCTGGTGGCCGACCCGGCCAACGGCGACCTGATCTACGTCGCCATCGGCGACAACGCCGTCCGTCGCATCCGCTACACCAACAGCAACGGGCCGCCGGTCATCGACGCCGCGGCGAATCCGTATTACGGGCCGTCACCGTTGACCGTGACGCTCGATGCCAGCGGCTCGAGCGATCCGGAAGGGCAGCCGCTCACGTTCTTCTGGGAGTTCGGCGACGGCACCACCGGCACCAATGCGATCGAGGTCCACACCTATCCGCTCGGCATCGACTACCAGGTGAAGCTGACCGTGACCGACGCGGGCGGTGAGACCGCGACCTGGAAGCGGAAGATCTCGGTCGACAACTCGCCGCCGGTGATCACCCAGGTGGTCTCGCCACCGCAGCCGTCGTTCTACGTCGATGGCCAGCCGATCACCTTCGACGTCATCGCGACCGACGTCGAGGACAACGCGGCCGGCGTGCCGCTGACCATCGAATGGCAGCTCGACCTCGTCCATGACCACCACGTCCATCCGGCGTGGCACAAGCTGTCGGGCACGCCGGCGTACTGGAACGCCGAGAGCGAGGGTGATGGCACCTGGTACCAGGTGACCTGCACCGTGATCGACAGTCGCGGACTGCGCGACACCCTGCTGTTCGACCTGTACGACCTCGACAACCACGCTCATCCCCACCTCGAATCGGTCAGCGACGTCTCGCCCCGCCTGCATGTCCCGCTGACCGCCATGGCGCACCTCCACTACCCCGGCAAGGGCGGCGCCGACCTGATCTTCGACTGGGGCGATGGCACGCGCTCCGCGTTCCACCCGCAGCACCTGCAGAACCGCCAGGCGAGCCACGACTACAGCGCGCCCGGTCTCTACACGCTGCGTGTGATCGGCCACGACGGCGACGAACGCGAGGCGGCCGAACAGGTGATCCAGGTGCGACCGCTGCATCCGGGCGTCGCCATCTTCGTGCCGGGCGCTGCCGAGAAGTCGATCGGCATCTCCGAGCAGTGGGCCACCGCCAACCAGCTCGCCGACGACCTGCGCTCCGCCGGGTTCGAGGCGGAGATCTTCACCTACACCAACCAGAACGCGCTGGCGCGTTGGGCCGCCGCCTACCTGAACGACTCGATCCGCGACTACGTCGTGGTGCTCGACATCGCCCCCGCGGTGCTCTACGCCGGCGAGGATGACGGCTCGCTCGCCGAGACCTGGCTCGACAGCGGCAACGGCGTGATCTGGACCGGCGAGGCGCCGTTCACCTGGTCCATCGATGAACTCGGCAACGTGAGCAGCGCCGGGGCCAACGCCGCCGACGAAGTGCTCGACGCCTCCGGGAACGGGTTGTGCAGCGGGTCGGGCACGATGCAGTTGCTGCCGCCGGCGGTCGACCTGCCCGCGCTCCAGTCCTACACGGCGACGCGGGCGCTGCTCTTCGCGAATCTCGGTATCGACTGGACGGAACACGTGACCTACGCCGACAACGGCGCCCCCGGCGCCGCGCGCGCCTCCGACGCGCTGGTGGTTCGCCACGTCTCGGGCGGCGAGTTCGCCCAGTTCCACGTCAAGAACGACGATCAGCTCCCGCGCGCCGAGGTGCTGCGTGACTTCCTCCTGACGCAGCTCTTCGCCGGACTGCCCGCCGGACCCGGCGCCTTCGCCCTGCAGCTGCCGCTCCACGGCCAGCAGGACGTCTCGCCGCTCTCGGTGCGGTTCGACTGGGGCGAAGACGGGATCGCCACCAGCTACAAGTTCGAGCTCGACGACGAGCCGACGTTCGCGCGGCCGATCACCATCGCCGAGACCGCGACGTCTTCGTTCACGCCGGCGGGACCTCTCCGGCCGAAGACGCAGTACTGGTGGCGCGTGACGGCCCGCAACGACTACGGCAGCTGGGTGTCGTCGCCGGCGACGTTCACCACCAGCGCCCCCGGCAAGAAGCACCGGTGAGACGCCCCTGAGAGTTGCTCCGACCGCGAACGGCGGTCGCCCCAAGATGCGCGACCCCTGCAGTGCGAAGCTGCAGGGGTCGCGTGTCTTTCAGGTCCCGATCCCGCGGCGGCGGCTCACCGTGCGCCGACTCCCTTGCGCTTCACCCGCGGCTTCGGCGCCGGCGCCCCCTCGGCCCGCGTTCGCTCGAGCTCGGCCTTGAGCCGCGCCAGTTCCAGCGACAAGGTCTCGATCTGCGCCAGCAGCACCGCCTCACGGTCTTCGGCCGGGTGCATGCGGACGCGGCTCTCGCGAATGTGCTGTTCGGCGCGCTGGTGCGCCTCCTGCGCCCTTGCCACATCCTCCGCGACCGCGCGCTACCGCTGCGTTGCCCGCGAGTTCACCGGGAGAGCCAGCGCATCCTGGCTCGCCTTCTGGCGCCGCCCCTGTTGCGCGAGCGCCAGCTCCTGCAGCTCCAGCGCGCGCTTCAGTTCCTTCTCCTGCAGCTCCAGCGCTCGATTCAGCTCCCCTCCTGCAGCCCCAGCGCGCGATTCACTTCCTTCTGCGCCTGGTCCATGGCGGCCTGCACCTCCCGTTCGATCGCCGCCCGCTGCCCGGCATCGAGCCCGCCCACTGCGGTCGAGCGCTGCCGATCCCGCAACTCCGCCGTGAGCTCCTTCTGCGCGTCGACCAGCTCCGCGCGGACCTCGCGGCGAGCCTCGTCCCGCGCGCGCCTGATCTCGGCCTGCGCCGCGGCCAGGTCGATGTGCAGGTCGTCGCCGGCACCCTCCATGGCGTCGGCCCAATTGAGGTCGGCGAGCTCCGTCGACAACTCGGCCAGCTCGAAATCCAGGTCGCTCATCTCCTCGCGGAGGTCCTGCGCCAGCTCGGCGAGTTCCTCGCCGAGAGCCTCGTCGAGATCGCCGAGATCGGTCGCGAGAGCGTCGAGTTCCACGAAACAGCGCGGCGCCTCGCACTCGCTCTCGCACTCGTTCGCGCCGGCGGCGGTCGCTCCCGCACGCGCCGGAGGCACCGCGCGCACGCGCTTCCGCGCTGCACTTGGGGCGTCCTCCGCAACGCCGGCCACCGCCGGTGCCACCCGTCCGTCCGCCGCAACCGTTGCGATCGGTGCGATCGGCGCAATCGGCGGCACCACGATCCACTGGTAGCTGTCGGGCCTGACCCCCGGGCTGCACGGCTTCCACATCCACGAGTTCGGCGACTGCAACTGCGACGACGGCAAGTGCGCCGCGGCGGGTCGCGTCGGCGACACGCTCAGGCAACAGCTCGACGAAGAGCAGGATCCCGGATCGGAACGCCCGTCACAGGCCTTCGGCGCGGCCCTCGAGCCAGTCGGCGAACCGCTGCGGTTCGCTGTTGTAGGACGGGTCGTAGTTGGTCATCCGCAGCATCACCTTCGGCTGCTTCGGGTCGACCACCAGGTAGATCGACTGGCCGGCGTAGCCGATGTACTCGCGCTCGAGGTCGGACCACTTCTCACCGAGCGTCACGTGGTCGGTGTGCAGGCGCGCTTCGATGAACTTCTCGGCGAGGACCCGGCTCACGGCCGGACGTGGGAACACGCTCTGTTCCATCACGCGGCAAGTGGCTCAGGTGAAACCGGTGAAGTTGACCAGGAGCTGCTTCTCCTCGGCCAGCGCCTTCGCGACCGCCGCGTCGAAGTCGTCCTTGACGATCGGGTGGCCCTTGGCCGTCGCCGACTCGCCGTGGCCGCCGCCGCCCCCGGCACTGGAGCCCGCCACCCGCTCGTTCTGATACGGCGGCACCAGCGCCTCCATCACCCAGTCGAGCTTGTGGCCGAGCGCGCCGTGCAGGTTGTAGAGCGCGAAGAGCATGAACGCCGTGCCGGCGACCATCCGGCCCGAGCCGATGCCCGCGTGCAGCTTGACTGGCATCCCCGGCTCGAGCAGGACCGGCTCGCTGTCCTCGTCCATCCGGATCACGCCCCAGAGGTAGAGCGCGCAGGCGAGGAACAGCCCCGACCACCACAAATAGAACAGCTCGCGTGAGATCACGCCCCACTGCAGCAAGAGGTCGGCGTTCGAGAAGAACTTGAACGCCGCGGCCAGCTCGACGAAGCCGAGGCAGACCTTGAGCGTGTGCATCCACTCGCCGCTCTTCGGCAGCGTCTTCGCCTTGCCCGGCAGCAGCGACAGGAAGACGAACGGGATCGCCATCGTGAGCCCGAAGACCGTCATCCCGAGAATCACGCGCAGCATGTCGGCGTCGTCGCCGCTCGCTCCTGCCGCCAGCAGCGAGCCGACGAACGGCGCGGTGCAGGTGAACGAGGTGATGACCAGCGTCGCCCCCATCAGGAAGACGCCGGCGTAGCCGCCCTTGCGCGTCGCCTTTCCCGACAGCTGCAGCAGGAACTGGGGCGGCTGGAGCAGGATCAGCCCGAACAGCGACAGCGAGAAGAGGACGAAGAAGCCGCCGATGATCAGGTTGGTCAGCCAGTGGGTCGCGAACTCGAGGATGATCGGCCCGACTGCGACGCCGATCACCACGTAGATCAGCACGATCCCGGCGCCATAGGTCAGCGACAGCGGAAGCAGCGACGTCTGCCGCGCCGACGCCTGCTTGGTGAAGTAGCTGATCGTGATCGGGATCATCGGGTAGGTGCACGGCATCAGGAGGCTGAACAGCCCCCACGCGAACGCCGTCCACAGGAACGCGCCGAGCGAGAGCTTCTGGATCGCCTTCGAGGCGCTCGGCGCCTCGGTTGGCGCGCCCGCCCCCTTCGCGGCGCCGCTGTCCGCGCCGGCTTCGACGCCACCACCCGCACCCGCCGCCGTCTCATCGGCGTGCGCCGCAACGACCTGCAAGTTCGCCGGAAACGCCGCGAACAGCTCGTCCGGCCCGCTGCCGAGCGCTGCCATCGCCGCCGGCGCCCACGGCACGCAACCGTTCGCGTTGCAGGTCTGGCCGTCGATCGCGAGCTTCAGCGCGTTCGGATCGGCCGCCGGATCGACGCGCCGGCCGCGCAACCACACCACGATCGTGCCGTGGTGGACGTTGAGCCAGGTCTTCAGCGCGCCGAACTCCTGCGGCTCCTTCTCCGGTTCGGGGAAGCGCGGCGCGCTCCACTCGAAGCCGGCGCCCTCGACCACGATCGTCGTCGGCGCCCCGATCGCATCCGGGCCGCCGACGTCGCCGGCCGTCGGCCCGTGGCCGAGGTGATACCCCGGCTCGACCGCGATCCGGACCGCGGCGCGCACGTCGTCGCCGTCGGCGCGCAGGAAGAACTCGGCCAGCGCGTGGACGTCCGCGCCGAATGCCGCGAGTGCCGGCGCAGCCGCTGCCGCCGCCTCTGCTGCATCCGCTGGCGCCGCCGCCTGGCCGGGCGCCAGCAAATCGGCCGGGAACTGCGCGAACAGCGCGTCGCTGCCGGGTCCCGCATCGGTCAGCACCTGCTTGTAGGGCACGCAGCCCTGGGGATTGCAGGTCTGCCCGCGCAGAGTGAGCTTGATCGTCGCAGGATCGGCGTCGGCCGCGGCGCGCCGGCCACGCACCCACAGCAGCAGCGGACCATGGTGGATGTTGAGCCAGGTCTTCGTCTCGCCGAACACCTGCTCCTCGCGCTCGGGCGTCGGGAAGCGCGCCGCGCTCCACTCGAACCCGGCACTCTCCCACTTGAGCGTCGTCGGCAGTCCCGCCGCGTCCGGCCCGCCGAGTTCGGCGGAAGTCGGCCCGTGGCCGATGTGGTAGCCCGGGTCGAGCCGGATCTCGATCGCCGCCTTGACGTCGTCGCCGTCCACGCGCAGCCGGAGGGTGGCGTCGGCATGGTTCTGCGCCCGGGCGCTTGCCGCCAGCAGCGCCACCGCCGCCACGACCGCCGCGAACACCGGCAGTGCCGCCGTGAGCGTGCGCGCCAGCACCGCCTGAACTGCACCCGACCGAATGCGGAACGAAGAAAGCAGGCTCATCTCGCCCCTCACGCGACCTGTGCGGTCGCGGCGCGACCGCCTGACCGATGCCGCCGCCGAACCGCTGGTACGAACGCGGGCGCGGCCGGTGCGGCGGCCGGAAGCGGGGCACCATAGCAGCCGCCGGCACGCCCCGGGGGGAGCGAGGTTGCCGCACGGCAGGGGCGGCCGTCAGCCGGCCAGCACGCTGGCGTAGAGCGCCCGGTAGCGCGCGACCATGGTCCCGACCGCGTATTCGCGCAGGGCCTTCGCGCGGTTGGCGGCACCCGCCGCCGCGCGCGCTGCGGCGTCACGGAGCGCCTGGTCGAGCGCGCCCGCCAGCACTTCCGGCGCGCGCCCCGCCACGATCCAGCGCGCGTTCTCGGGCGCCACCATCGCCGCCACGTCGCCGACCGCGGTCGATACCGCCGCGAGACCGCACCCCATCGCCTCGACCAGCGAGATCGGCATCTGCTCGGTGTGGCTGCTCATCGCGAAGAGGTCGGCCGCGCGATAGGCGTCGCGCGGATCGGGGAGGTTGCCGGCGAAGCGCACGCGCGCAGTGACCCCGCGCTGCTGCACCCGCGCGCGCAACGCCGTCTCCTCCGGCCCATCGCCCGCGATCAGGAGCTGCGCCCCGGTGAGCGTCGCCACCGCATCGATCAGCAGTTCGAGCCCCTTCTCCTTGCGCAGCCGCGCGACGGTGGCGATGACCGGCGCGCCGGCGTCGAGCCCGAAGCGCGCGCGCAACGCCGCTCGCTCCGGCAGCGCCCCGCCAGGACCGACCGGCTCCGGCGCGAAGTGGTCGAGGTCGATGCCGTTCGGGATCAGGACGCGGCGCGCCTCCGGGACGCGCCAGCCCTCCTGCGCATGGCGCAGCAGCGTCGCCGACGGCACGACCACCCGTTGCACCAGCGGCAGCACCAGCCGCCGGAAGCGGACGCGCCGCGCCAACTGCCCGCCGCTCTCGTCGGGCCCGAAGCCGTCCTCGCCGTGGATGAGCCGCCGGAAGCCGAACCACCGCGCCCCCGGGATCGCCTCGATCGCGCCCCAGTTGTAGGTCAGCACGAGGTCGGGCCGCACGCGCTTGATCAGGCGTCCCAGCCGCCATGCATAGGCGCCGAGCCGGCTCTTCCGCGGCGGCTCCGCATACGCGACCCGGGGATGCTCCGCGAGCCGTTCGCGGCAGGCGAAATTGCCGTCGAGCCCGACGATCGTGTGGCGGAACGCCGGCGGCAGCGCGTGGATCAGCGTCGCCGTCCGCACCTGCGGCCCGCCGGCGGCGAAGGTGCTGAAGAGATGGAGCAGATGGATCGAGCCGGGCGGCGCCACCGCCACGTCGCGGTCGCCCGCGCCGTCGCCCCCGTTCATCCGGACGGACCGCCGCGAGCGGCGGGCAGCGCGCGCTCGAGGAACTCGCCGCGCACGGCCGCCGGCCGCCAGCCGAGCTCACGCTTGGGGCGGTCGTTGTCGAAGCGGCGCGCCGCCGTCCGCGTGGCGAAGTCGACCCAGCTCGGCCGCTCCGCCCCCGGCTTGCGGATCGCCACCTTCACTGCGTACTTGAACCACTCCTCGGCGTACCAGCTCGTGATCGACTGCGGATGGAAGGTGAAGTCGCGGCCGAGCCGCTCGCGCAGCTGCTCGACCCACTCGCGCGCGGTCAGCAGCACGTCGCCGACCAGGTTGTAGCTGCGTCCCGCCGCCTCCGGCCGCCGCGCCATCTCGACGAGGGCGTCGGCGACGTCGTCGACCAGCACGAACGGCAGCGGCAGGCGGCCGCCGCCCCAGCCGAAGACCTGGCTGTCCTTCGCCCAGAAGCCGACGCCCGAGTGCTGCGGCGCGCCGTGCGCCCCGACGACGAACCCCGGCCGCGCGATCACCAGCTCGAGCTCGTGTTCGCGCGCCGCCGCCTGCAGCGCCGCCTCCGCCGCGATCTTGCCGCGCGCATAGAGGCTGCGTCGCCCGGGCGCCGCGTCGAGCGGTGTCGCCTCGGTGACGGGCGACGCGCCGCCGCTCGAAAGGTCGTAGGCGGCGATCGAGCTGGTGTAGACCAGCCGCGTCACGCCGGCGCGACGGCACGCGGCCGCCACCGCGCTCGCACCGCCGACCATCGTCCGTGCGAAGTCGGCCCAGGTCGCGCCGCCGCCGGTGGCGAGGTGGATCACGGCGCGACAGGTCGCCATGGCGCGCTCGAGCGCCGCGGCGTCGGTCACGTCGCCGGCGCACAGCGTCACGCGCGGGTCGCGCAGCGCGTCGGGCACGAACGCCGGCTTGCGCACCAGCGCGTGGACGCGCTGCCCGTCGCGCAGCAGCCGCTGCACCACGTGGCTGCCGATGAAGCCGTTCGCGCCGGTGACCAGCACCGCATCGCGCGGCGCGCCCGCCGCGGCGATCGGGGCCGCGACCGCCGCTGGCGCCTGCGCCGCGGGGGCCTCGACCTCCGGCACCGCCGCCGCCGCGAGCTCGCACGCCTCGACCACGGCGAGTCCCTGGCGCGCGTCGCACGGATAGCGCGGACCGCCGCGCAGACCGGCGTGGAACGCGGCGATCGCGTCGCGCATGCCGACATAGAAGAGGTCGCTGCGCCCCTTCAGCTTGAGGGTCGACAGCACGTAGCTGGCGGCGTGGTGCCAGCCCTGCCGCAGCAGCGCGCGCGCATTGACCTGCGCGTTCTTCAGCTGGTCCCAGAAATCGGGCCACGGCGTCTTCGCCAGCCGCGTGACGTGGCCGCGCAGCAGGTCGACGTGCAGCGAGCCGTCCTGGCCGAGCAGCCGGACGAAGCTCTCGGCGAAGTCGCGTCCGAACGAGAGGAAGAGCGACGCCGTGCCGCGCTCATGGGTCAGCGCCAGCTGCCAGGTGTCGTAGAAGACGATCCCCGGCGCCAGCTCGCGCCGCCCGCCCGGCACCGCGGTCACGCCGCGCACCGGGCCGAGCAGGTCGACCAGCTGCGAGAACGGGTGGGTCGCCTGCTCGAAGACGATGTTGCGCGGCGTGCGGAACATGTAGTGCGAGAAGTCGCGGGTGTTCAGCTGGCGCAGCGGCACCGACAGGCAGCCGAAGACGTGGTCGAGCTGCCCGAGTTCGCGCCCGGCGAGGCGGCGCTTCGCCGCGACGAAGGCGGGATGGAACGTCGCGTTGTGGTTGACGCCGAGCGGCAGCCGGAGCGTCTCGGCCAGCTGCAGGAGCCGCTGCGCATCGGCGCGGGTGGTGGCGATCGGCTTCTCGAGGAAGACGCCGATGCCGGCCTCGAGCAGCTCGGTCGCCACCTCGGCGTGTCGTTGCGGCGGCACCAGCGCGTGGGCGACGTCGGGTTTGCCCGCCGCGACCAGTTCGGCGATCGAGCCGTGCACGCGCGCGACCTTGTGCTTCGCCGCCAGCGCCTGCGCGCGGGCGCGGTCGACGTCCACCACGGCGACGACGACGACGCCCGGCAGCTGCTTCAGCACCTCGAGGTGGAAGTCGGCGATGAAGCCGGCCCCGACCACGGCCACATGGGTCGCTTTCTCCATCTCCTCGCTCATCCCCCCGCGCAGCAGCCGCCGCCCGTCCCGCCCGCGCCGCCGGTGCCTGGCGCCGCTGGCTTCGGCGCGCGCCGCGCCTCGGCGACGATCGCCCGCACCCGCTCCAGCAGCGTCGGCCCGTGGTACGGGATGCCGTCCTTGATCGTCCATTCGATGCCGCCGGCGTGAACCGGGCGGCCGTCGACCTCGATGTCGGCGCCGGTCGGATAGAGGAGCCTCAGGTTGTCGAGCGGATTGCCGTTCACCAGCACGAGGTCGGCCAGGTGCCCGGCGCGGATGCGGCCGAGGCTGGCGTCGACGCCGAGCACGCGCGCCCCGTCGACCGTGGCCTGCTTCAGCACCTCGAGCGGCGTGAAGCCGGCCTCCTCGTGCAACTCGAGCTCGCGCAGGTAGCCGAAGCCGTACATCTGGTAGATGAAGCCGGCGTCCTCGCCGCAGGTGACGGTGCCGCCGAGGTCGGCGAACCGCTTCACCGCCGCCATCCAGATCCGGTAGTTCTCGCGCCAGTACGCCTCGTCGGTCGACGTCCAGCCGATGAAGTAGCTGCCGTGTGAGGCGAGGTCGGGCTCGAAGAACTTCGCCAGCCCCGGATGGAGATGATCGCGGAACCACGGCTGGTTCTGCGCGCGGGTCAGGTCGCGCGACGCCTCGTAGATCGCCAGCGTCGGGTCCCACGCGAGCTTCGCGTCGACCATCGCCCGCAGCACCGTCTCGAGCCGCGTCGCGTCGGCCTCGCGCCACAGCCGACCGGCCCAGCGGAAGCGGTCGATCTCGTTGCTGTGGGAGAAGTCGGGCGGGAAGCGCTGCAGTCCGACCAGCGCCGCGTCGGGCACGCCGTACCAGTGCTCGATCGAGGTCATGCCGAGCCGGCAGCAGTCGAGGACGGTGGTCTCCTCGACGCCCATGTGGATCGTGGTCGGCAGGCCGAGCGCCTTCGCCTCACCCACCACCGCGTCGAGCGCGTCGCGGTCCATCGAGAAGAGCTTCAACCCGTCGGCGCCCTTCTGCTTCAGCTCGCGCACCTGCTGGCGCAGCGCCTCGGGCTTGCCGTTGTTCAGGAACGGATAGATCCAGAAACGCGGCGCCGCGATCGCACCGGAGGCGCTCTGCGCTCGCAGCTCGAGGCTGCGATCGAACGGGCTGCCGACGTCGCGCACCGACGTGATCCCGCACGCGAGCCAGAGCGAGAACTGGTACTCGTTCTCGATCGCGATCCCCGCGCGCTCCTCCTGGATGTGGCCGTGCAGATTGAAGAAGCCCGGCAGCAGGTACTTCCCGCTCCCGTCGATCTCTGCCGCGGGGGCTTCCTTCCCGGCGAACTTGCCGACCGACTCGATCTGGTTGCCGCGCAGCAGCACGTCGGTCGGCCCGAACGGCGGCGTCCCGTTCCCGCGCACCACCATCACGTCGCGGAGCAGCAGCGTGTCCGGCCGGATGCCGTGGCTCGGCGCGGTCGGATCGCCGCCGACCGCTGCAGCGAAGGCGAGCAGGAACGAGGTGATCGCGGCGGTCGCCATGCCTGGCCCTCGGTCGGGGGAGGGCGGCGATGGTAGCCCGGCGGCGCAACGGACGATCGCCGCGCCAGCGCGGTGAGCCCGCCGATTCACGCTGCCGCGACCGCGTCATCGCGAGTCCGGGGCCGCGCGCCGGCGACGCCGCCGGCTCACTTGCCGGACGGCTTTCCCTTCACCTCGCCACCCCCCACCGTCTTCTGCCAGAAGACGCTCGTCGCCGGCAGCGCGAGCAGCGCTTCGGGGCCCTTCTCCTTCACGTCGGCGAACAGCGCGAACCACTCGCCGGTCCGCACCAGGCCGTCGCCGTTCTCCTTGCGGGCGTAGCTGTCCTTGCCGCCGCCGAAGTCGAGCAGCGCGCCGATCGCCTGGAACTGGTGGTAGCTCGAGTCGCTCGAGCCGCCTTGCGAGTCGGCGCCGCCACCACCGCCGTAGCGGTCGCTGCCGCCGCCATCGACCAGCAGCGCGACCGCCGAGTTCGCCGTGCCGCCGAGCGCCAGCCCGCCGACGTCGTACTGGTCGTCGCCCGCGTCGTCGATCAGCCAGCCGACGCCCTGATCCCAGCCGGCGCCGCAGTTGGCCGCGCACCTGGTGTCGTAGCGGTCGTTGCCGCCCGCGTCCCAGCGCACGCCGACCGCTTGATGGACGCCGAATCCCTGGCTGTAGCGCCAGCCGCGATTGGTGTCGTCGCCGCCGCCGTCGTACATGAGCCCGAAGCCGAAGAAGTAGGCGCCGCCCTGGCTGAAGTTGCCCGACTCGTAGTCGTCCTTGCCGCTGCCGAGGTCGGCGAAGAGGCCGATGCCGCCGGCCAGGAGCTGTCCGTCGCGGAAGCCGAAGCTGTAGCCCTGCGACGCGCCGTGGAAGCTGCCGACGCCCGAATCGCCATAGACGTCGGGCCACTTGCCGTTGGCGACGTAGCGATCGTCGCCGCCGCCATCGATCAGCGCGGCCAACCCGTTGCCATTGCCGCCGCCCTGCGCGTAGGCCCATGCCGAGTAGCGGTCGTCTCCCGCGCGATCGACCAGCGCGCCGACGCCGGCGAACGAATAGCCCTGCGCGAAGTCGTGCGCGACGTAGCTGTCGTCGCCGTCGAGGTCGAGCAGCGCCGCGCAGCCGAATGCGGCGCTCCCCTGCGCGAGGCGCCCGCCCTCGTAGCGGTCGTTCCCCTTGGCGTCGACGACCAGGGCGACGCCGCACGCTGCGAACGCCGGCCCGCGCTCGCCGCGCCACTGGTCGTTGCCGGCGAGGTCGATCACGACGCGCACGCGCGGCTCCTCCGCCCCCTCGACCACCGCCGCCTCGATCCAGGTGTCGTCGCCACCGAGGTCGATCACCAGCGCCGCGCCGCGCTCGACGGTCGTCTTGCCGGCGCCGAGCAGCACCACGAGCGACTCGTCGCGGATCCCCGCGGTCGCCATCACGTCGCCGCTGAAGCCGGCAACTTTCGGATTCGTCCGCGCCGTCTTCGCCAGCCGCCGCCCGAGCGACGCGACGAACGCCGCGTCGCCGAGCCGACCGACCCGCTCCGCCACGCCGAGGAGCAGCGGCCGGTCGACCTTCCACGCCAGCGCCTTCCACTTCTCGAGCGTGGCGTTCTGCGCCACCGTGATCTGCGGCCGGGGATCGTGGACCGCGGCGAAGGCCGCCGCGAACTCGGGAAACGTCGTGCGCGCGAAGGCGCGGTCGGCGTCGGGAACCCCGGCCAGCAGCGCCGCGAGCGCGTCGTGGCAGTCGGCGACGTAGCTCGAGAGCAGGTCGAGCAGCTCCTCGTTCGCCGCCGCGCCGCCGTCGGCGCCGACGCCGCCGGTCGGCGGCGCGATCTGCCGCCAGAGCGCGTCGAGGTCGTTCAGCGCCGCAGGCGGCGGCTCGACCGGCCCGACGTCGAGCCAGCCTCCCGCCGTGCGCAACCAAGTCGACCACGCCACGCCGCCCGACTTCGGCAGCAGCGCCGCCGCGCCGTCACGCAACTCGGCGGCGACCGCGGGCGCCTGCCATGGCTGCGAGAGCGCCTGCGTCACCCGCGACAGCCGCGTCCGACCGAGCGACACGTCGTAGCTCCCGACCATCGCCGCCAGGTGCTCCGGCACCGCGTCGAACTCGGCGGCGAACCCGCGCGCCGCCGCGATCCGCTGCAGCAGTTGCCAAGCGGGAGTCGGCGCCGTTGCGTCGCCGGATCCGGACAGCAGGAGCAGCTGCGCCGCCAGCCAGGAGAGCCCGTTTCGCATGGCGCGATCGTAGACAGTCTGCGAGCAGGACGTCCGCGCTACACTCGCCGCCCTCGCACAGCTGGGGGTGGCGGCGCCGCGCGGCGTCGCCTGAGAAACACCCTTCGAACCTGACCCGGGTCATGCCGGCGTAGGGAAGCTTCACGATGAACCCACCGAACGCGTCGCTCGCTCCGTCCGGCTCCGCTCCTTCGACCGCCACCCCGGTCCGCGCCGAGAAGCTCCGCACGCTGCCGACCCTGGCGGAGACCCACCCGAACTCGCGGCGCCTCGAAGTCGGCGACCTCGCCGTCCCGTGTCGCGAGATCGTGATCGACGGCGGCCGCGCCTCGATCCGCGTCTACGACACCAACGGCCCGCAGGGCTGCGATCCGCGCGTCGGCCTGCCGAAGCGGCGCGCGCCGTGGATCGCGCCGCGGGTGGCGCGCGGCGACCGGAACCACTCGCAGATGCACTACGCGCGGCGCGGGATCGTCACCGAGGAGATGCGCTTCGTCGCGGAGCGCGAGGGGATGCCGGCCGAGTTCGTGCGCAGCGAAGTGGCGCGCGGCCGGGCGATCATCCCGGCCAATCGGAACCACCCCGAGCTCGAGCCGATGATCATCGGCCGCCACTTCAAGGTGAAGGTGAACTCCAACATCGGCAACTCGGCGCTCTCCTCCTCGATCGAGGAGGAGGTCGAGAAGCTGCAGTGGTCGCTGCGCTGGGGCGCCGACACGGTCATGGACCTGTCGACCGGACGCGACATCCACGCGACGCGCGAGGCGATCCTGCGCAACTCGCCGGTGCCGATCGGCACGGTGCCGATCTACCAGGCGCTCGAGAAGGTGAAGGGGAAGGTCGCCGACCTCACCATCGACGTCTTCATGGAGACGCTCGAGGAGCAGTGCGAGCAGGGGGTCGACTACTTCACGATCCACGCCGGCGTGCTGCTGCGCTACGTGCCGCACACCGCGAAGCGCGTCACCGGCATCGTCTCGCGCGGCGGCTCGATCATGGCGCAGTGGTGCCTCGCGCATCACCGCGAGAACTTCCTCTACACCGAGTTCGAGCGCATCTGCGAGCTGCTGAAGAAGTACGACGTCTCCTTCTCGCTCGGCGACGGGCTGCGGCCCGGCTCGATCGCCGATGCCAACGACGCCGCGCAGTTCGGCGAGCTCGAGACGCTGGGCGAACTGACCCAGGTCGCCTGGAAGCACGACGTGCAGGTGATGATCGAGGGGCCGGGCCACGTGCCGCTGCACCTGATCAAGGAGAACATGGATCGGCAGCTCGTCGCCTGCCACGAGGCGCCCTTCTACACCCTCGGTCCGCTCACCACCGACATCGCGCCGGGCTACGACCATTTCACGTCGGGCATCGGCGCCGCGATCATCGGCAGCCTCGGCACCGCGATGCTCTGCTACGTCACGCCGAAGGAGCACCTCGGCCTGCCGAATCGCGACGACGTGAAGCAGGGAATGATCGCCTACGCGATCGCCGCGCACGCTGCTGATCTCGCCAAGGGCCATCCCGGCGCGCGCGAGCGCGACGACGCCCTCTCCAAGGCGCGCTTCGAGTTCCGCTGGGAGGACCAGTTCAACCTGGCCCTCGACCCGGTCACGGCGCGCGCCTACCACGACGCGACGCTGCCGGGCGAGGCGGCGAAGAGCGCCCACTTCTGCAGCATGTGCGGGCCGCAGTTCTGCTCGATGCGGATCACCGAGGACGTGCGCAAGTACGCCGCCGAGAAGGGGCTCGACGAGCAGGCTGCGCTGGCGGCCGGACTGCGCGAACGGGCGCAGGAGTTCCGCGCCGGCGGGAGCGTCTGACCGGCGCCGTCAGCGCACGCGCGACAGGTCGACGCGGCGCGCGGCGCGCGCCTCCGGCGGCTGCGTCGAGTTGACGCGGGCGCGCCGGCAGTCGCTGGCGCCGACCGCGTCGGTTCCCGGGAACGTCGCATCCAGCCGCTTTCGGCACGCCCGCTGCATTGACTCCGGCATCGCGCGCACGGTGCGCGCATGCACGGAGGAAAGAACCGATGGACTGCCTGATCCCGTTCCGCCGGCGGACCGCTCGCACCGCGCCGGCCGCCCCGTCGGCGCGTCCAGCCGACCTGTTCGATCGCATGTTCTCCGACTTCTTCGGCGACGGCTTCGCCGTGGCGCCGCTGGCGCGCGACGGCGACACCTTCGCGCCGGCGCTCGATGTGCACGACGACGAGTCGCAGTACGTCGTGCGGGTGGAGTTGCCCGGCATCGACGCGAAGGACGTCACCCTCGAGCTCGACGGCGACCTGCTCGTGCTGTCCGGCACCAAGCAGGACGAGAAGTCGGGCAAGGAGGGCGGCACGCGCTGGACCGAACGCCGCTTCGGCGCGTTCCGGCGCGCACTCGAGTTGCCGGGGCCGGTGGTGGCCGAGGGCGTGAAGGCGAGCGCCGACAAGGGCGTCCTGACCATCACGCTGCCGAAGGCGAAACCGTCGAGCGGACGCAAGATCCCGGTCGAGACGCGCTGACGGCGGACCCCGGCCCGCGGCCGACCCCGACGAACGACTCGAACAGGTGACCGCCCCCCGCGGTCACCGCCCGGCCGCCCTCTTCCGCCGGGCGGGGCTCGCCACGAACGGGCCCCTTGCACCGCCGCCGCCGGTTGCCGGAGCGGCGGCGGTGCTCTATTCGAAGCCGCTGGAGCCGGTGCCGCCGCCATGTGCGCCCCTGCCGCGGGCGAATCGCGAGTCCCGCGCGCAAGTCAGCCGCCCCTCCGCGCCGATCGCGGTGGCGGGGACGGCGGCATCGCGGTGAGGAGCGCCCTTGGCTCGGCTGAACCGGCGGCACTCGACTCTCGCCTGGCTGGCGCTGCTCTGGCTCACGTTCGCCGTCGGCGGGCGCGGCGTCGCCGTGGCGTCGCAGGACGCGCCGCACGATCCGTTGCAGGACGAGGTGGCGCGGCTGCAGGCGCTGGCGGCGATCCCCGACACCGAGGAAGCCGCACGGGCGCAGCGACGGCTGGTCGAGCTCGCCCGCGGCGTCGATGCCGCGCGTGCCGAGGCGGCGGTGGCGGCGCTCGGCCACTTCGGCGCGTACGGCCGCGACGCGCTCGAGCAGGTGGTGCTGCAGGGTCACGGGCTGACCGCGCGACAGCGCGCGCTCGAGCTGTTCCTCGCCGCGCGCCAGGACGGCGACGCCGTCCGCTTCGCGGCCTTGGCCGTCGCCGAGCTGCCGTTCCCGCTGCGGATGCTGGCGCTCGACGGCGTCGGCGGTGATGCAGCGGCGCTGGCGGCGATCGAGCCGCTGCTGCTCGACCGCGAGCCGCGCCTGCAGACGCGCGCGCTGCGCCTGCTGACGGCAGCGCGCCGGCCGGCCGCCGCCGGCTTCGCCCACTCCGTGCTCGAGCCCGGCACGCGCGCCCCGGTGGCGCTGCAGGTGGCGGCGGTCGAGGCCCTGCGCGAGGAGCGCAGTCGGGAGGCGATCGCACGGCTGATCGATGTCGCCGGCTTCGCCGCCGGCGAAGTGCGCCAGTTCGCGCTGAAGTCGCTGCGGGTGATCGAGCGCGGTGCCGTCGTCCTGGCGGTGCTGCCGATGGTCGCGCCGACCGCGCCGGCCGCCCGAGCACTGGTCGCCATCGAGGTGGCGCGCCACTTCGACCTGAGCGACCTGCCGGAGCTGAGCGCCGCGCTGCGCGCCACCCTCGCCCATCCGAGTTCCGAAGTGCGCCTCGCCCTGCTTTCGGCGCTGGCCGACCTCGAGGATCGCGCGGCGCTGCCGCTGCTCGAACGGGCGGTGCTGGACGCCGATCCGCTGGTGGCGGCCGGCGCCATCGCCGCGGTGTCGCGCTTGCGCGCCGGCGACGTCGCCTGGCGGCAGCGGCTGCTGCAGCTGGCGCGGACGCGGCTGCCGGCGCAGCGGCTCGCGGCCGTCGCAGCGCTGGCCGAGGGCGGCGATGCGGCGGCGACCCACCTGCTGCTCGAGCTGCTGGACGATCCGGAGTGGCGGATGCGCGAGGTGGCGGCGCGCGGACTGGGCCGGATCCGGACGGCGGCGGCGATCCCGCCGTTGATCGAGCGGGTGGAGCAGGACCGGCGGCGCGTCCGCCACGCCGCGGTCGTGGCGCTGCGCCGGATCAGCGGCATGGCGTTCGACGACAGCGCGCGCGACTGGCGGCGCTGGTGGGCCGACCAGCCGCCGACGTTCACGCCGCCGCCGCTCGAGCAGGTGCTCCAGCTGGAGCAGCGGCTGGCCGAGAACCGCGCGCGCGGCTCGACCCGCGCGAGCTTCTACGGCATCCCGATCGAAAGCGACCATCTCGCGCTGGTGATCGACGTCTCCGGCAGCATGGGCGAACCCGGCGTCGACCAGCGCAGCAAGCTCGAAGTCGCCAAGGACGAGGTGGAGCAACTGGTCGCGCGCCTCGAGCCGGGCAGTTCGCTCAACCTGCTCTTCTTCGCCGACGCAGTGCGGCGCTGGAAGCCGCGGCTGGCGCGGCTCGACCAGCGGGCGATCCGCGAGGCGAGCGGCTTCGTCCGCGCCCAGCGCGCGGGCGGCGCGACCAACCTGTTCGATGCGCTGCGGCTCGCGCTGGAGGACCCCGAGATCGACGCGGTCTACATCCTGTCGGATGGCGAGCCGACGGCCGGACGCTACGTCCACCCCGCCGCAGTGCGCGCGCAGGTGCGCCACCTGAACGCCGCGGAGCGCGTGCGCATCCATGCGGTGTCGATCGGCGGGCAGAGCGCCCTGTTGCGCCACCTGAGCGAGGATTCGGGCGGCAGCTACGCCGAGCGCTGACCACGCGGTCGCGGCCGGCGACGGCCCGGACAATTGAGCGCGGCGCCCCCGGCGGCCGATGTCGCCGGCATGGAACCCCCGCACACGCCGCCGCGCCGCCGCCTCGCCCTCGTCCTGGCGACGGTCGCCGGCGCGCTGCTCGCCACCGCCGCCATCATCGACTGGCCGAAGAGCGAGCCGCAGGCGCGCCGGCAGCTCTCGCTGCGGGCCGCCGAGCTCGAGGCGTGGCTGCGGCAGGAACTGGTGGCGCCGATCGAG
>Ga0194131_10004731_pt1 | contig 20245 bp, 14 predicted proteins | sample TA2KigO120mmetaG_FD_148631 | JGI IMG/M metagenome (GOLD analysis project Ga0194131, IMG submission 148631) | Freshwater microbial communities from Lake Tanganyika, Tanzania - TA2015053 Kigoma Offshore 120m | ecosystem: Environmental > Aquatic > Freshwater > Lake | place: Tanzania: Lake... | reverse complement strand
TCATCTGCCCGGCGTTGATCTTCCGCGGCCGCCCGTTCAACTTCCGCGCTTTCAGCGCTCCCCATCCCCCTGCCCGGTAGGCTGCAAGCCAGTTGTAGATGCAGGCCCGGGCAAAACCCAGTGCCTGGATCACCACCTCTGGACTCTCGCCCGCTTGCACTCGCTCGACGGCGCGGATGCGGATCTCTTCCAAGGTCTTGTGATCAAGAGATCGGGCATCTCGCTTGGGCATGATCCATTTTACCAGATGTCTACCTACTTATGCACTCATTAATATCTCCGAAAAGGAGCCGGAAAAAGGAAGTGGTTCCAAGTGACCTCCGGTAACAGTGCATTCGCCCGCCGTTGCTAACCTTGCGGCCTGCTCCGGCTCGTAACGTGCGTCCGGCTTAGTCCGGCGATCACAACCACCCGCTCCACGCCGCCGATTAAAGCCGGCAGCGCTTCACCGCGCATGGCGATCACACCTTCTCCAAGCCTTCCGAGGCCAATTCCGTTCGGCGGGCTTTCGCTCGCCCGCAGCGGATCGCTGTCTCCAGGTCTCCGCGGCGAGGTCACCGCTCCTGCCCTGCCTTTCGGCTTTCCACTGTTTGCGTCCCGAAGCCCATCAATGCCATGTTCAAGCTTCCACCTTGCGGTGTCCACCTTCCCATGTCACCTGTTGCCTCACTCGGCAAACCGTGGCTCCAGCCTGATCTCAGGTCTTCGCTCCCCCTCGGGATTTTCGCCCCTCAGGATCAAAGCGCTCAACCTGCTCCCTTGCCGGAGAGCCTGCCACGCCTTCCAACCGGTCCGCCAAGGCTCGCCACCGCCACATCCGCATTGCTGCTTCCGCTTTGGCCTCGCGCCCCGGCTCCGTTTCTTCCGGCCCGGCTCACTGTTCCTTCAACCTCTTGGAACCAAATAGATGATGAACCCAACCGCGAAGAAAGTCAATGGAAAAATGCGGACGCCAGCACTTTTCCACGGTTTTGATGTTGCTGATTCCAGGCAGGTTGGAAGATTCCTGTTGTGGCCTTACTGTGACCGTGCTGTGGATAAATCATCCTGTGCCGGAATTGTTTTTGACTTCGGATTCACGGCCAGCCACAGAACCGCGGAAGCGCCATTGAACACCAGCGCCGCGGCCAGGAACACGGTCCAGCCGCCCAGCCGTTCCAGTAACAGGCCCGCCAGCAGCGGCGAGGCGAAGCCGGCCAGGTTGGACGCGGCGTTCATCAGTCCGGCCGTGGCTCCGCCATTTTCGCCGCCGATGTCGAGCGCCGAAGCCCAGGCCGCGGCCAGCATCAGGTCGGTTCCAATCGCCGCCATCGACATCAGGACGGCAGCCAGTCTGGCATCCTCGCACCACAGGCTTGACGAAAAGAGAGCCGTACCCGCCCCCAGGGAGAGCGTCCCGATCCAGCGTCGGGCTGTCGCCGTTCCCGCTCGCCGTCCCCAGGCGTCGGTCGCCGCGCCGCCCGCTGAATTGGCCAACAGGCCGAACAGGAAGGGAAGGGCCGCGTAGGCCGCGGTCTCCTTCACCTGCATGCCGCGCTGCTCCATGAGATACGTGGGAAACCACGTGATGAAGAACTGCCACAGGAAGGTCAAGCCGAACGCCACCGCGAGCAGCGCCGTCATGCGCCGGGTCTGGAGCAGCGCCCACGGGAACGCCGCCTTCACCGTGCCCTTCTCCGTCGCGGCCCGGGCGGGGTCGCGGTATCCCCACACCCAGATCACCGTCAGCCCGATGCCGAGCGCGCCCAGCACGTGAAACACGTTCCGCCATCCTATCGTCAGCATCAAGGCCGTCGCCACGCCGGGAGCCCAGAACCCGCCCAGGCGTCCGCCGCTCAGAAAGAATCCGAAGGCTGTCGAACGCCGCTCTTCGGGGATCCACACCCGAAACGCCGATGCCACCGCCGGCGACAGGGCGGCCTCCAGTCCGCCGAACACAAACCGGATCGCCACCAGCGATGCCAGGCTCCACGCCACGCCCGTCAGGCTGGTGAACACGGACCACCCGGCAATGGCTGCCGCCACCAGCCATCGGGCTCCATAGCGATCCGCCAGCGCGCCCCAGGGCGCCTGCCCCAGGAAGTACGAAAGGCTGAAGATGCCGAACACCAGGCCCATCTGGCCGGAGGTGAGTTCCAACTCCCGGCGAATGTCGGGGCCGAGTGTTGAGATGGCCGCCCGGTCGAGGTAGCACACCATGTTGGCCAGGACGGCCAACGCCACCACGCGCCGGGACGCGGTCATGCTTTGTACCAGCGAGGGTCCGGCGTCTCGGGGTCCAGGGGCACAATGGGCCGGGCGATGCGGCGCCACGGCAGCGTGCCCAGGTTGGCCGTGCTCACCCCTGGCGTGTCCACCAGGAAGATCTCGCGGGCAATGGGCTCATACGCCGCCCGGAACCCGTTGGGCGATTTCACAACCACGATCTTGCAGTGCACCGGGTCGATGCCGTGGCTGCGGAAAAGCTCGGGGTCGACGGTCATCGATGATCGCTCCGCCACCAGGATCTTCACGCGCCCCACTTCCAGCACCGCGGCGCGCCCCATGTGCGTCTCGATGCCGGTGTTGTAGCCGCGGGCCCGCGCTGTCCATCGTCCGTCGGAGAGCAGCCGAACATAGGCACGCACCGCCACCGGCTGCGAGTTCAACGTGTCAAAGCAGCCGCCCACGGACATCTCCACCGTCCCGCCCACGCCGCACTCGTACGCCTTCGCCACCGCACCCGGGTCCACCAGGAAGATGGCCGCGTCACCCGCGAGCGGAGCCGTCACCAGATGCTTCAGCACCCCGGTGCTATCGCCCGGCGAGCCGGATCCGGTCGAATCGCTGGACTCGGCCAGAACCACCGGGCCGCCATCAATGGCCATTGCCAGGCGGATCGCCGCCTCCGGCGCCACCAGCGTCACGCGGAACTCCTCGCGCGTGCGCCACCAATCGCTGGCCAGGTCCGTGGCCACGCGTTCAGCGGCCTTCCGATCGCCGTTCGTCACCACCACCACGGCGCTGCCCATCTCCGCGATATCCATCCACGGCTGCACGGGAAACAGCGACACCGCTTCCGCCTCACCAGCCGCTTCCAGCGCTTCGGCCGCGCGCATCAGCCGCCCGAAGGGACCGCTCGACGATTGCGAATTCTCTGCGTTCACAATCAGCGGAAGCTTGCGCAGAAACATCGCCGGCCGCGACTCGCCGCGCAGCGCGCGCAGCATCAGCCGGGCCGCCTTCTGGCCCGTCTCGAACATGTCGACGTGCGGGTAGGTGTGGTAACCGACGATCGCCGTGGCATGCTCCGCCATCGCCCGCGTGAGGTTGGCATGCAGGTCTAGCGTCAGGACAATCGGCTTCTTCGGCCCCAGCATCGTGCGGGCCATTTCGAGGATGTGGCCTTCCACGTCATCGGCGCCCTCCGCCGTCTGCGCGCCGTGCATCGCCAGCAGCAGGCCGTCCACTTCTCCGGCGTCGTGCAGGGCCCAGGCGAACATCTCTTCCAGCCGCGCGAAATCGGCCGCCACCAGACGGTTGGCCGTGATGGCCCACAAGGCGCAGACCGGCACAGCCTCCACGCCGGCCGCGTCCAGGATGTTGAGGAAGCCGCCGAATTCGGTGAGCTTGCCCTGATGCCGCGCCCGCGCCGCTTCGCCGGTGACGGGGGAGAAGTCCTCCAGCCGGGTCATCACCGGCGAGAAGGTGTTGCTCTCCTGCAGGATGGACGCAACCGCGATGCGCATGCGGTGTTCTACTTCTTCTTCGGCGCGGCGGCCTTTGGGGCCGGGGCCTTGGAAGCGGCCAGAAGTTTGTCAATCTCGGCGTCGATGCCGGGGCCTTCCATGATCTTCTTCGTCTGCTCGCCGTGCGAGAAGTCGTTGCGGATCATGCCCTCGGCGTCCACCAGGAACAGGTGCGGCAGGTGCACCGTCGGCTTCTGCGGTGTGGCCTTCAGGTACGATGCCGTGACCTGTCCGCAGTCGAACAGCAGCGGGCTGGTGAGCTTGTTCACCCGGGCGTACTCCACCACGTCCTTCAACATGTCGGGCGGCGTCACCACGGAGATCACCGTCACCTTGCCGCCGTACTTCTGCTTCACCCGTTCCAGATTGATCGAGACCGCCTTGCAGTTGGGGCAGGTGGTCTTCATGAACTCAATAAGCACCACCTGGCCGCGGTAATCCTGCGGGTCATGCTGGCGGGCGTTGGCGTCGGGCAGCGAAAAACCGGGGGCGCGGCGGTTGGAAAGTTCACCGGCGCCGAAGAGAAACGGTACGCCCGCAATCAGGGCGAGGAGAGTTTTCATAAACTTCTAACCTAGCACGCGCTTCCGATCGGCCGGGGTCATCTTCTCCGCGGCATAGCGCAGCAGCAGGCGCGGCGCCAGGCGGCCCTCCGTTTCAAGGAACGGCACCACCAGATCGCGGTGTTTGGCGCAGGCTTCCTTGAGAAGCCAGCCGCATCCCTTTTGCACCATCTCATCGCGGTCGCCCAGCAGGCGGCGCGCGATCTCAATCGCCTGCGCGGCCTGACGCCCTGCGCGCACCTCTTTCACCAGCGCCACGGCGGATGACCGGCGCTGCCAGCGGTTCCCGGACGCGGTCCACGCCGTCAGCCGTGCGCTCAGTTCAGGCGCCGCTGCGATCGCCGCGGCAAGCGGCAGCGTGCACACGGCATCGGTCTGCGCCCAGTTTTGGACATAACGTGTGATCCAGCCCTCGCAGGTCGCGAACTCCGCGATGCCGCAGCGCTTGCCGAAACGGCCCAGCAGGTAACTGGCCACGATGCCGTCCTCGCCAAACGGCGATTCCCAGAGAGCGGTGGCGAACGCGTTGCGCTCAGCCGCGGGCCATGCTTTCACCGTGCGATAGAGATCGGCGCCGAGTTGCCGAAGATCGTCCGCCCGGGCGCCGCGCAGTTCCACCGGACCCTTGAAGAACCGCTGCATGCTGGCGGCATGGTCCGGTGAAGCCATGGCCTCAAGCCGCAAGCGGGCCTGCGCCAGGAGTGCTTCCGTTGTCAACGGCTGCCGCCTCCAGTCTCAACTGGCGGCGGTCACCTTGTTCTTCAACACACCGATGCCTTCGATCTCCACTTCCACCGTGTCGCCGGGGCTCATCTTGGCGGTGGACCCCGGAGTTCCGGTGAAGATCAGATCGCCGGGCGTGAGCGTCACGTAGCGGCTCACCACGCTGACGATGGTCTCGCAGTCATAGAGCAGGTCGGAGGTGGACTGCTTCTGCACCACTTTGCCGTTGAGGCGGGTCTGCAGAAGCAGGTTGCCGTAGTTCAGTCCCCGCACCAGGCAAGGGCCGTACGGGCCGAACGTATCGGCGCCCTTGGCGCGCCACCACTGCAGATCCTTCTTCGCGCCGTTCTGCCACTCGCGCTCCGAGACGTCATTGCCGCAAGTCACGCCGAAGATCACGTCCTTGGCCTGCTCCTTGGTGATGTTCGAAGCGCGCTTGCCGATGGCGATCACCAGTTCGCCCTCGTAGTGGACGTTGGTGGAATCGCGCGGCAACACGATGGCCGCTTCCGGGTCCTGCTGGCAGGTGATGGGCTTATAGAAGATCTCGGGCATGGGCGGCGGCACCCGGTTTCCCAAATGGCTCTTGTAGTTCAGCCCGACGGCCAGAATCTTGGGCGGATTGCCGGGCGCGAGCAGCTTCACTTCGCTCAGCTTCGCCTTCACGCCACCCACGCGGTGGTTGCCGTAGAGGTCGCCACGAACCTCGCGAATGCTCTCGCCTTCCAGCACGCCCCACGCGGCCGCGCCGCCCTTGGTGTACCGGACATACTTCACCGGGCCAGTCTGAGTCTGAGCCGCGCCTGCCGCGGTGGTAGTCAAAGCCGCGCCAATCACCTGGCGCCGTGTGGTCTTCATAGGTCGATTCTCCTTGCCGACTCTGCATTGTACACCCTCACGCCACATCCGTTGGCGGGCGCTATCATGGATCACCATGGCCGAAGATCAAGTCAAACTCTGGATCACGATTGCCGAGGCCGTTCCCAAGGCCGTACTCTTCCTCGCTGTGATGGTGCTGGGCATTGTGTATCGCCGGGAGATCTCGCAGCTTTTCCGTCGATTGGAGGGCATTGACGCGGGCCCGTTGAAGTTCTCGCTCAAGGACTTCGAGTCGTGGGCCGCCGAGAGCAGCAAGGACCGTGACCTGAGCATCACCGGCGAGGCGATTGAGGCGGCCATGAACCGCGCCCGCCGCTCCCGCGATGCCTTTGCCGGGCTGAAGATTCTCTGGGCCGACGACGTCCCGGAGAACAACTTCCGGGAACGCCGCGCACTGGCTTCGCTGGGCGCGCAGGTCACCGTGGCGCTGGACAACGCGGAAGCGTGGGGCCTTCTTCGCCGCGCCGAGTACGACATCCTGATCTCCGATCTTGGCCGCGACAACAAGGAAGACCCGAAAGAGGTCACGGCGCGTGCCGCGGCGTACCTCTATCAGCCGGCCGTTGTGTTCTACGCGATGCGCATACCGGACCCCATGCCGCCGGAGGCCCTTGGCGCCGCCGTGGCTCCCGACAAGCTGATCCACCTGGTCACCGACGCGGCGCAGCGCCGGCGTTGGACTGCTCCCGAGTGATGCATGCTTACCGGCGCGAGGCCACAAAGCGGGCCAGCGTCTCCAGGTTGCGGGCAAAGGTGGCCGAACGGATGATCCGCTCGCGCGGCGGTTCGGCGCCGTCGTAGATTTCCACCGTCGTGTTCTCCGGCAGCGGCATGGTCTGGTTGCCCACGCGCATGGTGAGTGCGCGGCCCGCAAAGACGGAGACCAGCCGGTCCGCTTTGCCGATCTGGCCCTCTTCGGTCCAGGCGCCCCGATGGTCAAGGCTGGCGATCAGGGAGGCCACACGCGCGGCTGAGGGGTTGCCCGGCGGGTTGTCATGCCAGGGGGAAAGCCCGTGCAGCGCGTCGGGCCGCCGCTCGGTTCCGGGCGCCGCGCTGCGCAGGCGGTTGTACTCCGCTTCGATCCGTTCGAGCCCGGCCCCGCTCACCAGCACACCGTAGTGCGTGATCACCGAAGCGTCGTCATAGGAGACCTCGTAGCCGCCCACCAGATTCGTGCTGCCGCCGCGAGCGCTGATGCGCGTGCCTTTGGTGATGTAGAGCGGCCGGTTGGTGCGCAGTTCGTAGAAGCGGGCCAGCACCGGCTGGCCCTTCGGAATGCGGCGGCGGGCCTCGGAGGGGTTCGGCGATTCCGGCAGCACGCTGCGCTTCAGATAGTCGAGCGCGGGCTTCACCGCGTCCAGGTACTTGCGTTCGCCGGTCTCCCGATAGAGCACCATCAGGATCCTCATGATGCCCACGGATTCGCCGCCGGTGACGGAGGGCGGTTCGAAGACGCGCGCCCAGGCGGGCTGCATGTTGGCGTCGTACTGCTGCGCCCAGGCCGGCTGCGGTTCCGGCATCTGCGCCAAAAGGATGAAGCCGCCGCCGCGTTCAGCCACCGCCCGATAGTCGGGGCGGTTGTAGATGCGCGAGGCTTCCAGGAACAGGTCGATCATGTCGGCGTGGGTGTTGTCGTTGAAGGTGTAGTGCTGCTGGTACACGGGGCCGGGCCACTGCCGCGGCCAGGAGTCCGGATAGCTTGCCTTCTTTGGCTGGTGCCCATCGCCGCCGCCGGCCGCGAAGAAACGCTGCGGCCAGGCTCCGTTCGGATACTGCGCCTCCGTGAGTTTGGCCAGAGCATAGATGGCCGCTTCGTGGATGGCGGCGTCGGCGAACTTGAGCGCGCGGTCCGTGCGCATGAGCAGACGCAGCGTTCCCTGGGTGGTGTTGTCGTCGAGGTTGGTGTAGGGCTGCGACCAGTCGCGCGCTCCGGCGGGACGATGCGCCGCCTGGCAGTTGTCATCCACGCGATAGGGATAGCGGCGCCGCTTGGCCGGGTCGAACTCCGTGACGTAGTCCCAGCCGCCGGAGCAGTGCTGGCCGCGCACAATGGCGCCGGCCGTGCGGCGCGCGGCGTCCAGATAGAAGCTGTCGCCGGTGGCCTCCCACGCTTCCAGGAATGCCATGCCGGTCACCGGTGTTCCCTCGCGCTGGTTCTCCGCGGTCTGGAGGCCTTCGCCGTGCTCGGAGCGGCCATAGCTCAGGTTGTCCGCGTAGGAGAAGTGGTAGCCGCCGTGGGGCGACACCTTCTCCACATAGAATGCCGTGGCGCGCCGCATGGCTTGCAGCGCCGCTTCCTTGGTCTGCGACGCTTCCTTAGTCTGCGAAGCGGCCAGGGCCGCGGCGCCCAGACCCGCCATCATCACTCGCAGTGTCATCAGAAACCTGCCCTGATGCCAACATACGCTGAACGCCCGGGTGAGTCTACGCCCGAGGCGTGTGTCCGGTAGTTCCGGTCGAACAGGTTCGACACGCCAAACATCAGCGTGATCGATTCGTTGAGCGGGGCGCCGCCCCGCACGTCCATGGACAACCATCCCGGCGTGCGCCGAAACAGGGGCACACGCGTAGCGTCACCGGCCACGCGCACGCCTTCAATCACCGCGCCGAGCGGCAGAACACGATTCTGAATGCCCGCCAGCGTCTCACCGGTGGGCACGAAGACTCCGTTGCGGATGAACGGGCGGATGAGATCGCCCTGGAACAAGGCCGCGATATCCTGGCGCCGGCGTGATGCCCCGATGCGCTCGTCGTCGATGTCGCCGTTGTTCAAGCGGCGTTGCGCGCCGGAGAATTGCCCGCCGGCCTCGATCCACAGGGAGCGGCGCGAAGGCACGAAGCGCAGCCAGAGCGAACCCTGCTGCGGCGGAAGCCGGCGCACGGGGCGGTTGGGGTTCAGATCGCGGCCGGCAAGGAAGGAGTACGCTCCGTTGACCTGCCACCGCGCCGAGAGCTGATAGCGGGCCATGGTTTCAGCGCCGTAGTAGAGCGTGCGGCCGTCGTTGACGAAGACCTTGAGGGCGCGCGGGTCGAACTCCGTGGCGACGGTGGCAAGGCCGGCGGCGCGGTGTGCCGGCGTTGGCGTGATGAGGGTGACAGGGAATCCGGCCACGCTTGAGGGCACGTTCGCGGCGGAGAACAGGGCCGTGCGGCGGATGATGGGATCCGCGAGGCGCGATCCGAAGACCTGCGTTCGGGCGAAGAGACGTTCGGACTGGAAGGACAGGCCGGTCTCAAGGCTGGTGGCGCGCTCGGGGGAAAGGCTCGCGACCGGGCGGCCGGAGGACAGCGCGCCTTCGCTGGCATCGACGCCGTAGAAGGCTCCCAGGGGCGCCAGCGTTTCGGCGGGCACCTCGAAACCCTGGTCCGTCCGGCCGAGCGAGCCGAGGTCCTGCACGTTGGGTGCGCGGAAACCGCGGCCCGTGTGGACATGCCAGAAGACGTTCCGGTGCAGGCGGAGGGAACCGCTGAGGTTGCCGGTGAGGTCGCGGTATGCGCTGAAGGTGTCCACCACGCCCAGCGGCCGGCCCGCGGCGGTGATGTTCCGGCGGGCGAAGGTGGCGAAGGTGACGCGTGTGAACCGGCCGCCGGCCAGGATTCGCAGGCGGCCATTCCAGAGCGTGAAGGTGCTCTGAGCGAACAGGCCCTGGGTGAGATATCGGCTGCCGTTGGGATTGACGGCGCGGAACTGGGTGACGGCGCCGGTGGCCGGGTTGGTGTCGAAGCGCGTGGCCGCGATGCCTTCGTGGTACACCTCGCCTCCGAAGACGAGCGCGGCCCATCCGCCGGCGTGGGTGGCCGCCTGCGCGGTGTAGCCCAGGGCCGTCGTGCGGCTCTCCTCATCGGTGATGGTGTCGGTGCGGCGCATGGCCTGGAGGCGCGATCCGTCGGTTTGCGAGTTGACGGAGAAGGTACCGGAGAGCGTGTCGAGCCCGGCCCAGCGGGCCTTCTCATAGCGGGTGTAGAAGAAGTCCAGACTCTGGGGCGCGAACTCGCTGATCAGCCGGCCCTGGCCGCCCCAGATGTCGCGGTGATTGCGCGATCCCGACTGTACGCCGCGCTGGTAGTTGATGGTCAGGCTCTGGTCGGCGTCCGGCCGGAGGGCGAACTTGGCGATGGCGCCCGGCTGGGTGAACGCAGTCTGTGGAAGCCGTGAACCGAGCAGATCCCGCACTTCGGTTCCTGAGAGCCCGAAGTAGCGGGTGAGCACATTTCGAGAGTCCAGGCCGCCGCCCGCCCGGAGGTTGTTATGGCGGCGGCCGGAGCCGCCGAGGAGCAGCGACCAACGGTCCGTGCCGAGGTCGAGGCGGGCACTTCCGGTGGCGGAGGCGTCGGCGGTGCCAGAGAGCAGATTCAGGCTGCCGTGCCTCGCCAAACCCTTGCCGGTGTGCGGGCGTGGCGTAAGCGTGAGCATGTTGACCGCGCCGCCGAGGGCGTCGCTGCCGTAGGCGGAACTGGAGGGCCCAAGGACCACTTCCATGCGTTCCATCTGGCTGGGGTCGGCGTACGCCAGATACTGATTGGGGCCGGAGCGGAAGGTGGAGACGTTGTAGCGGACACCATCCACGAGGAGCAGGGTCTGGTAGCCGGTGAGCCCGCGGAGGAACGGCGAGGCGTGGGCGCTGGTGGTCTGCTGCACCATGGCGCCGGGCAGTTCGGCGAGCGCGTGTCCGAGCGTGGAGAGGGGCCGGCGGAGAAACTCGGTTTGACTGACGCTCATGGCCATGCGCGGGCTGGCGGATTCCTCTTCCACCGAGCCGCGGGTGGCGGTGACAGTGAGGCTGGAGCGCACGGCGGCCAGGCTCAAGCGGATCCGCAGCGGCTGTTGAGCGGGCAGCCCGATCACCGTTTCCAGGGCTTCGAATGCGCGCGCCTGCACCCGCAGCCAGGCGTTGGTTCCGGGCGGGTCCGGGAGTGTGAATTCGCCCTGATTGCCGGTTTCGGCGGCGGCCAGAGGAGCCATGCCTGTGCCCAGTGTGACGACGGCGCCGGGCACCGGGCGGTCCTGCGCATCGGTGACGGTGCCACGCACGGCGGCGAGGGCCGCGCAGGGCAGCAGGAGCAGCAGGGCACGGGGCATGGTTTCCTCCTTTCTTTCTTTTCGTTCTTTTCGGCAATTTGATGGTGCGCCGGATCGACACGGCCGCCGTTGATCCTGACGCCTTCGGATTCAAGGCGAAGGCGCTGTTCCAGGCCGCTTGCCCCGGGCAGCCGGATTTTTCCGCCGGCGCCGACGACGCGGTGCCAGGGCAGTCCTTCGGCGTTCTGAAGCGCCCACACGACCTGCCGGGCACGGCCGGGGAAGCCGGCTGCTTCCGCCACCTGACCGTAGGTGGCTACAGCGCCGCGCGGAATCCTCCGGATGACTGCGCGCATCTCCTCGAACATAGCTCCTCGGGCTCTCCACTTGACGCCAAGGTCTGGCGGGAATCCGTCGGAGTCGAACCGACCAGCGGCTGTAACAACCGCTCAGCGGCTTTGAAGGCCGTGCCCACCACCGGATGAATTGGACTCCCACCCGTTATGATGACACCGGGCGGGGCCGGATTGCTCAGGCTGAGGCCTTAGCCCGTCCGGGGGTGTGTTCCGCGGGGAGCTTGCGGCGAACCCATTCCTGGTAGTACCGGTTGCTCTCGGGGGTCTGACCGGAATCGAGGGCCAGATTCGGCGCCGCGCGCAGTTTGCCGATGGACTGGAAAGCCCGAAGGGCTCCATGGCCGAGGCCCATCTTGCGCAGGTGATCCTGAACGCGCAGGGAGTGAAGGATGTAGTAGCCATCCTTGGTTTCCTCGGCTTTCAGGAAGGCGAAGTTCAACGTCGCCATGGCGTCAGGCTTCCAGGGGTTGGAGACTTCGAGACGGCAGACGTAGGTGTCGCCGGGCCCGATCTGTGCCAGGCGCCGCTCGATCGGGTTCATGCCCTCTTCGCCCTTTTCCACAATGATGGTTGCGACATTGAGCCCGAGGGCGTTTTCGGCGAACACCTGAAACCGCGCGCCGTAGGTGCTGCGGGACACGGCCCAGGCAATGCGGACGGTGGGTGCCATGTCCAGTGTTTGAAGAGGTTCATCCAGCCGCGATTGTCAGGATGGGAGGAGAAGTCTTCGAGCTTGAGATCGATGTAGACGTCCTCCATGAGTTGGAGGAGTTCCTGGGACAGGTAGAAGGCTTTTCGGAAGACGACAGGATCGGCGGGCAGGTCACCGGTGACGCCCTTGGTTGAGCCGGCCCCGGGGACGATCTGCTGCCATTCGGGGAAGAACTCGGGGTCGAGGAACGCGAGCTTGGGGTCGCTGCCGATGCGTTCCCAGAACTTCTTGAGGGCTTCGGTGTGGCGGGTGAAGTCGGCTGAGCCGGCGGCGGGGGCCATCCAGCGCTGGCGCAGGGCCACCATGAATTGGCTCCAGTCGATGGCGCCGTGGTGTTGGCATTCGTCAACCGCGGCCTGCATGGTGGTGCGGCCGATGTGAAAGCCGAGGTTACGGTACGACTCGAACTGGTTTTCGGAGAAGAACTGGTCTCCCGTGGATTCGTGGGGGAACGTGGGGGATGAGGCGCGATACTGCATGATGTCGGCGGGCTCATCGCCGGTGACGGAGGACTTGATGTAGAGCAGCACGCCCTCATCGCCTTCGGGATAGAGGATGCGGCCGACGGCGCAGTGGGAGCGGCTAAGACCGTTCGAATCTCGCTGGCCGATGCCATTGACATCGATGCGGACGATGATCTGAAAATCGATCCAGGCCTTGCGGATCAGGCCGGCGAGGCTTTCAAAGGTGAGATTGGCGTCCTGTTCGCCGTCGCAGGCGATGATGAATCTGCAGCGGCGGCGCAGGAGTTCGTAGACGGCGAGGTTTTCGAAGTGGCCGCCGTCAGAGAGGTAGACGTGCTTGGAGCCGGCTCCGGCCGCGCCGGCCATTTCCTTGACGAGATAGCGAAGCTGGAAGTGGGGGGCTTTCTTTTTCCAGGCGTCCATGGCGGGATTGGGAACCCACCAGCCGAGGCGCACGTTGAACATGGTCATGAGAAAGGCGACGGCGGGTGAGGTATTGAAGCCCATGTTGGGGCTGGCGGCGGCGCCCGAGATGGCGATGGCGGTCCCGTAGAAGGTGTTCTTGCGGTACTCCCTGGTGGGCCGGAATGCATCCTGGCTTCCGCCGTGGGGGTCCGCCGTGCCGCAGTAGAGCGGGGTGAAGATGAAGTTCTGGGCCTGGCGTTCCTGGACGTCAAGATCACTGTCGCCGCCCCGATTGAGCGCGGTGTTGATGATGGGGTACGGGCCCTTATAGCTTTCGTCGCCCAGATCGGCGGCGAGATCGGCGATGCGGACGTCGACGTCGGCGTTGAAGCCGGTGAACGGCTGGCTCCTGGCGCGTTCTTCGGCCTTGAGAGAAGCTCCGAGGAACGCGCGCACCAGCCTGTTGCGGTAGAACGGGTTCATCGAGAACTCGTTCAGATCGAAACAGAGCCACGCGAAGGTGCCCAGGGCGGAGATTACTATCAGCACGGGCCACGGAGAAAAGCGTTCCACGGCGGTGGAGACGCCCAGGCCCACGGAGAGGATCAAGAGCGCGATGAATGCATAGGCGCCGTAGTCGGCGACCAGGGACATGACGCCGCCGGAGTTGCCGTCGGTCTTGTCGCTTTTGCCGGAAACGATGGCGGTGCCGATGAGCCCAAGTATGCCGGCCGCGCCGGCGGATTGGATGGCGGCGCTGAGGCTTTGCCAGCCTTGAATGAGCCAATAGGGGCCGGGAACGGCGGCGATGCCGAGCACGGAGTAACTGAATGAGAGCACTGTGAGCCACGCGGTGAAGCGGCTCCACCATTCGCGGCGGAGGTCATCCATGTCGCGGCCCATGGCTCCGATGTGGAGGGTGAGGATGCCGCAAAGCGTGAGTGTGACCAGGGGCGGGCCGAGGAGCGGCCACCAGGGTTTGGGCATCCAGCAGCACTGGCCTTCCACGTACGCGGCCGCGGCGAGAATGAATGCGCAGCCGGCGGCCCCGGCGGCGCCAATCATGATTGCGGCACGGAGCCCGGCGGCGGGCTTGCGAGCGACCCATCCGCCCGAAAGGCCCATGAAGAAGAACAGGCCGCCGGCGACGAACAGGGGCGTTCGGCTGGCGGGTCCTTCGACAGCCCACCACTTGGCCGCGGAGGCAAGGGCGAGCGAGGAGAAGAAGATGAGGCTTGCGATTCCAACGACGCCCCCCTGGCCCAATCTCGACTTGGGGCCGGCGTTTGCCACGGCCAGAATGAGGCCAAGCGTAAGGAAAACAGCGCCGGCCGCGGCGCCGGTTTCGTGCGTTCCGGCGAGCCAGTCCGAGAGGGGGTGGATCCCGTGACCGCCGGTGAGGACCAGGGCGATGGCGAGCACGACAGCCATTTGAATGAGCAGAGTGTTTCTGATCCAGATGGTGGCGATGCTCCAGGTGTCGGCGCTGAAGAAGCCGGTGCGCGGGGCGAGATACCGGCTGTACTGCCGGAGGTGCCTGACGGCGTAGCCTTTTTCGGGACCGTCCGGCTGGTCGCGTTCGCGGGTGAGAAACTCCGCTTTCTCCACGTCCCTGGTATCTTTGCAGCGGCGGAAATAGTTGGTGACGAGCCAGCCGCCGATGTAGCCGCCGCCGGAGACGGTGGAGAGGTATTGGACGTACTTCAGCAGGCCGAGGGACTGGAGCGCCTGAAGGATGCCAAGATTGAGCGTGGCGGAGCGGATGCCGCCGCCGGAGAAGGCGAGGCCGACCGTGGGATCGCTCTCCTTGATCCCGCGGCTATCGCGCAGGCGGTCGATCCAGGTTTTCTCTTCGGCCTGGACTTCTATCCACGATTTGGCTTCTTCGGACATGAGTTCTCCTCCCGCCTGGGCGGCGTAGCAAGTTATTATACGTGACTGCCTTTGACATTCCGCCTACAGACGGCGGATTCGGAGGTTGCGGAACCATGCGTCGCCGCCGTGGTGAGTTATGACGATGGGATACGCCTTGGCCGGATTCCGGCGCAGTTCGTCGAGGTGAGCGGGCTTGGGGATGTCGGGCCGGGTTTCGCGTTCCATGGCGGCGCGGAGGGCGGGGCTTTCGAGATCGGCCTCCATGACGCGGGCGCCGTTGAGCCAGTGTTCGATGCGGCGGCCGGAGACGCGGATCTTCGCGCCATGCCATGTGTCCGGCTCAAGGCGCGGCACGTTGTGCGGCGGGGCGAACAGATAGAGGGCGCCGGTGGAGTGAGCGGGCTTGAGTTTGCCTGTGGGGTCATCGATCAACTGGAGTTCGAAGCCGAGGGCTTTGGGCACATCGGGATCGAGGCGTCCGGTGGCGGGGTTGGGACGCATGCCGAAGACGAGATACTTGACGCCACTATTGACGCCGGGGGCGAGCTTCCATTCGAACTCGAGTTCGAAGTTGCGGTATTGCGCGGCGGTGCAGATATCGGCGCGCCCCCCGGTGGGGACGGAGTGAATGGCGCCGTCTTCGATCTTCCAGCCGCTGGAGGGGAACACTTCGCGGCTTTGGGTGCGCCATCCGGCGGACGTGCGGCCATCGAAGATGTTTTCCCACGGCTGCGCGAGGGCGGCCGCGGCGAAGAGGAAGACGATAGCGCGCATTAGAACTCCACGCGCAGGTTGATCTGAATGACACGGCTCAAGCCACGCTGCGAGGTGACCCGGCCGAAGTTGGTGTTGGTGGGATCGGTGTTGGGTCCCGAGAAGTTGGTGTGGTTGGTGGCGTTCAGCAGGTCGACGTCAAAGGTGGTGCGCAGGCGTTCGGTGATGCGGAAGGTGCGCTTGATTTTGACGTCCCAATTGCGGATTCCGTCCTCGCGCAGGTTGGCGAGGCGGGTGGGGAAGGCGCGGGTATGGAACTGGCCGGGCTGCAGGGCGGCGCGGCCTTCAAAGCCGTTGAAGCCGTTGGGGACCGCGCCGGCGCCCTGGTAACGGATGCCGGGATTGAACCAGGTGTGGATATCGGACTTGTTGACGTTCGAGTGATCGAAGAGGGCGTCGATGGTGTTCATGTCGCCGTAGAAGAAGCGGTTGCCCCAGCCGGTGGGACCGCCGTTCTGGAACTGGTAGACCCAGCTCAACTGCCAGCCGCCGGCGAGGTGCTGGAGGAGGCCGTTGTTTGCGAAGCGCTTGCCTTTGCCGAAGGGGAGTTCCCAGATCATGGTCCAGACGAGGCGGTGGGGGCGCAGGGCGTCCTGCGGGCGGTCCGAGGGGCGGGCGTCGAACTCGTTGTGGTAGTAGTCCTGTTCGATGCCGTGCGCGTAGGTGTACATGAAGGAGGACGCGAAGCTGCGCGAGAAGCGCTTTTCGAGGAGCAGTTGGAGATCGTGGTAGCGGTTGCGGCCGCGTGCATCCTTGAAGTCCACGCCGGGGCGGAGCCCGGAGAGGCCGTTCATGTTGGGGAACTGGCGGAGAAGCTGGTGTTTGCGAATGTTGGCGGAGGTGAAGAATCCGAGGGTGGAAAGGTAGTTGTAGACAAGCGGATTCTGGGTGCGCAGCGCGGTGAGGTTCGAAAGCTGGAACGGGTTGACGAGGTTGCGATTGAGGTCGTCATCGAGCGCCTGATTGCGGGTGTTGCCGGTGGCCCAGTACTGGCTGGGGAGGAAGCTGATGTTCTGGCCGACTTCGATGCGGGAGAACGCGCCATTGTAGGAGGCGTCGAGCACGACATCGCGCATGATTTCGCGCTGCACACCGATGCGCCAGCGCTGCTGGTTGGCGGGGATGAAGTTGCGTGGCGTGAAGCCAAAGCCGCGCCCTTGCTGGATGATGGGGCCGAGGGTGTTGCCGAAGGGCGTGTCGAAGCGGGTGCCGTTGGCGCGGACGGGGAAGGGGTCCACCATGGGGTTGCGGGCGGCGGTGAGGTTGCCGATGTCGCCGAGACCGCAGCAGAAGGAGAGGCCGCGGTCATTGGTGATGATGGTGCTGGTGGGCTGGCTGTAGCCGTTCTGGCTGGGCGTGGAGTTGTTGACGTTGAGGACATCCTGGTACGCCGACCAGCCGCCGCGGATGACGGTCTTGCTGTTCAGTTCATAGACGGCGCCGAACTTGGGCAGGAAGGTGTGGTTGCCATTGGTGAAGGCGCGATGGGGCTGGCCGAGATAAGCCGAGCCGCCGAGGAGCTTGAATTGGGAAGCCGGCATTTCGGCGATGGGGCTGCGTGCGTAGGCGGCTTCGACGGCATCAGCGAAGGGCGGGCGGTAGCCGAAATCGAAGCCGCCGGCCAGGCCGCGGTTGAAGCGTTCGGTGGAGCCGTAACCACGTTCGTAGCGGAGGCCGAGTGTGACTCGGAACCGGTTGGAGAGGCGCCAGTCATCCTGCACATAAAGCGCGCGGTAGCGGGTGGACCAGTAGGCCGTATCGTTGGTATCGATGCTGATGCCACTGGGAAGGCCCATCATGAACGCCGCCCAGCCGAGTCCCAGCGTGGATGCGGTGTTGGTGTTGTCGGCCTGGCGCGTGAAGTTGTTGTCGAAAGAGAAGTTGCCCGAAGAGTTGCCGGGGCCTTCGGAGGTGCGCCAATAGGCGCGTTCCTGCCAGCCGTACTTGAGAGAGTGGCTGCGCAGAATCTGGGAGTACTGGACTTTGATTTCGCCGGTGGTGCCGCGGGTGCCGATGGCGGGGTAGCCATCGCCGACGCTTTCCACGCCGGCGATGTTCATGCGGGGCAGGGCGGTGTATTGATCGGCTTTGGTGTCGAGGTATTGGGGGAGGCCGACGTCGCTGGGTTTGTAGCTGACCTGGATGGGGCGGACGGAGCCTTCATTGAAGCGGGTCCAGGAGACGCCGAGGTTGAGGAGGCTGCTGGCGCTGGTGGTCCAGATGTATTCGCCGCCGCCGCCTTTGTTGATGCGGGTGAGGCCGTTGGTGTGGAGGCCGCGCCGGGTTTCATAGGTCCAGTCGTACTCGTCGGCGAGGCGGTGATTCCAGTACCAGCGGCCGAAGACGCGGTGGCGTTCGGAGAGGTTGTAGTCGACGCGGTTGACGAGGGAGTTGAAGCGTTCGTCCTTGGGCATGGCGAGCGCGTAGTAGTTGTTGATGCCTTCGCGGTTGACGAGGCCGGGGATGTCGTTGGGCTTGGGGTAGAGGGGCTCGTAGAACTTGTAGACGGGGTTGAGAACGGGGACGCCGCGATTGCCGGGGAAGGGCGTGCGGAGGACGCGGCCGGTGGCGGGGTCGAGGCGGGCGGAGCGGGGGTCGTAGACGGTGAAGCGGACGGGGTCGATGGCGAGGAGGTCAGAGAAGTCGCCGGTGCGCCAGGCGACTTTGGGTACAGTGCGATTGATGGAACTGGTGGTTTCGGCTTTCGACTGATAGATGCCGTTGTAGCTGAAGAAGAAGAACAGTTTGTCTTTGCCGTTGTAGAGTTTGGGGATGCGAACGGGTCCGCCGACGGTGCCGCCGAAGTTGTTGGAGCGGCCGGTGGCCTGCCGCTGATCGTTGGGGCTGAGGCGGCCGCGGCGCACCTGTTCCTCGAAGGCGAGCCGGGTGAAATGCGGGGTGGCGTTCCAGCGCTGCTGCCAGTGCTGATCGTAGAGGGTGCCATGGTAGGCGTTGGTGCCGGCCTTGGTCATGACATTGACGGTGGCGCCGGAGGTGAAGCCGGCGGAGGCGTCGGCATTGAAGGTTTCGGCACGAAACTCCTCGACGGCATCGGAGGGCGGGACGAAGCCGACGCGGCGGCCGGTGCCGGTGACGGGGGCGCCGTCGATGGTGTACTCATTGGAGCCGACGCCGCCGGCGACGTTGAAGGCGGAGGTGCCGCCGTTATCGAACGCGCGGCGGTATTCGGGCTGGCCGGTCCACTGCATGCCGGGAGTGAGGGTGGCGAGGGCGAAGGGGTTCATGTCGCTGAAGGGGAGCTGCATGATCTGGCGCTGATCGATGATGCGGCCTCCGGAGGCGGTGGTGGTGTCGAGGAGCGGGGCTTCGGCGGTGACCTGAACGGTTTCGGCGGCCTGGCCGACCTGGAGCTGAATGTTGAGATCGAGGCGGCCGGCGACGTTGAGGGTGAGGCCCTGCTGGACGTGGCGGCGGAAGCCGGCGGCTTCGACGGTGACGGTGTAGCTGCCGGGGTTGAGAAGGGTGCCTTCGAAGTAGCCGGTATCGTTGGTGCGAAGGTGGATGGCGCGGTTGGTATCGGAGTGATTGAGGGTGACGGCGGCGGCGGGAATGATGGCGCCTTGGGGGTCCGTGACTTTGCCGGTGATGGAGCCCAGGGATTGCTGCGCCATGAGGGGTGTGAGGGTGGCGGCGAGGGCGGCGCAGAGTGCGAGGCAGCGTTTCATGTTTGGCGAGCTCCTTTGGTTGTGGATGCTGACTTTGGGCCAGCGGCTGAAGATTGTTCCCTATTCTAACGCGGGTGTACGGTGGATACACTTCGAGCGTTGGCGGTGTTTGGCCGGTGCGGTTCGTGGTGTTGATGGGCGGTGGCGGGCTCCTGTTCTCCCGGTCTTTGGGTGGCTCCGGGCGGCCGTGTTCGTTACTGAGTTGTGCTGGTTTCCGGAACGAACCCAGGGTTCATTTCGCGCATGGTTTGAAGCATGCCCAGAAATCTTCGGTGGCCTCGTTCGATGGATTCACGTTCCCGGCGGATGTAGTTGCCGCGCTGGGTGTCGGCGAGGTTTTCGATGACGCTGGCGAGGAGTTCCTGGTGGGTGGGGAGCGATGGCGGCTCCGGCGGCGGGGCTCCTTTTTCCTCGGTGGCGTCGTCGTCGAACTCCTCGTCTTCGTTGGCTTCGATGCCTTCGTAGATGTCGAGCTCGTAGTTGTGGACCATGCCGCGGTGGCCGATGAGGCGTTTGCGTTCGCGGCGGTAGAGGTCTTCGATGAGGGCTCCTTCGGCGCGCTGGAGGCGGGTGAGGCGCCAGAGGTTGACGGCTTCACGCTCGATGAGGAGGGCTTCGGCTCCGGTCCGGGGGTTGTAGTGCTCGGTGAGGAGGTGGAGGAGCTGGTCGAAGTCTTCCTGGGATTCCCAGGAGAGGACGGCGGACTTGGAGAAGATGCCGTGCTTGAAGGCGTTCATGGCAGAACGCTGTTTGCCTTCGGGGGTGATGGGGCCGCGGGAGAGGGCTCCGTTGCGGCGGGCCTGGTCGGAATGGTTTTTGGAAATGGACATAGAACACCTCTGCTGGGAGTGTAGGGGAGCGGGTGTCGAGGGCTACGCGGTTTTTGTTATTAAGCAGTTGATTTCAGGGGAAATAGATTTTTTGGCGGGCGTAGAAGGGTCATGCGGCCCCCCCACGGGGACGCACAACGAGGGATGAAAACGGGCGGGATCGGGGGGATGATGGGGGAGCCGCCGGGCGGTTGAGGCCGGTACTGAGTTGGGCTTCGAGCCCGTGCGTG
>Ga0194131_10004729_pt1:12500-20246 | contig 20246 bp, 15 predicted proteins | sample TA2KigO120mmetaG_FD_148631 | JGI IMG/M metagenome (GOLD analysis project Ga0194131, IMG submission 148631) | Freshwater microbial communities from Lake Tanganyika, Tanzania - TA2015053 Kigoma Offshore 120m | ecosystem: Environmental > Aquatic > Freshwater > Lake | place: Tanzania... | reverse complement strand
TGCCAGATTGGAGCAAGCAGGTGCAGCGGCGATTACTGTTCATTGCAGAACACGTGATATGGGTCATTCGGGTGATGCCGATTGGTCGTGGATCCCAAAAATCAAAAAAGCGGTGAATATTCCCGTGATATTGAATGGAGATGTTGCCTCTGCTCAGGATGCGTTGAGGGCATTCAAGGAAAGTGGTTGTAATGCTGTCATGATTGGACGTGCGGCAGTTGGCAATCCATTTATTTTCAGAGAAGCTAGACATTTGTTGGCACATGGAGTAGAAGCTCCTGAACCGACTTTTGAAGAGAAAATTCGGACATGCTTAGAACATTTGCGACTGCAATTGTCTCAAAAGCAAGAGCGGAGAGCAGTTCTTGAATTCCGAAAATTTTATGCAGGATATTTACGAGGATTATACTGCGCATCAGCCGTCAAGCAAGATGTGCAACAGTATGAGTCCTTTGCCCAAGTTGAAGATCGGCTTGAGGCATATATTGAATTTTTACATTCATATCAATTACAGGATGATGTTGCTTGATGCATATACGCAAAGTGTATGCATTATGCTGTTCCATTCATGATTGATATCATTTACAGAAATACTCATGGCAAAAACAATACCTACCAAAAAAGGTGCAACCAAGAAGGTTGCTTCCCAACCTGAAAGTGCATCTGCAGAAAACAAAGTACAGATTCAAGAGCCGAAGAAAATTAAGACTGTTTCGATTGCGAAACCGAAAGGGCTAGTTGCGAAGGTAGCCAAAAAGACCACATTGAAAAGTGATGCTCCGATTGAAAAAGCAGTCAAGAAAACATCCAAAAAAATAGCGGATATAATTCAAGATGTATCCGGGATGGAGCAAGCTAAATCAGCTGACAAGGCAATAAAAAATGAACAAACAAAAACCATCGTATCTGAGAAAAAATCAAGCAAAAAACCCAAGAATGTAACTGCGAATGACAGAGCTACAAAAGAGAAAAAGAAGAAAACCGAGGATGCAATTCCTGCAACTTCGAATGAAGAAGCAATCAAATCTAAAATTAAGCATATTGAGGCTCCGCATAATGGTGAGACGGCATCTCAATCAGGTGAGGAAAAGCTATCTCGTAAAGAAAGAAGACTTCGCGAATGGAAAGAAAGAAAAAAATTGAAGCGCCTTCAGCTTTTACAGGAAAAACAGCTAAATAAAGATAATCCTGAACAAACCACTGAAACATATAACGCAATAGCTTCGGAGGAGACCGTTGTTGCGACTGCTGTACAAGTAAAGAAAGAAAAGGACGTCACAAAGGAGCAAACCAAAGAGCAAGTGAAGGTTGTTCAAAAAAATGTAAAACCGGTGCAAGGGCAGTCTAGAGTTTTGCCTCTGGACAAAGTTGGAAAAGATTTTCCACCAATCAAGAAAGTGGAAAATTGGGGTAATTCCATGTCGAAAGCCAAGGTGGATCCTCTTCAAAAAGAGCTTGAACCAATATTGCAAAAGACAATTCAATTTCTTGAGCAAGAAATCAGAATCAAAAAGCCGGTGACCATTCTATGTGGTGTCAGTGGAGGAATTGATTCAGTGGTCCTACTTGATCTATTGGCATTGATAAGCACGTGTGGTTGGAGCACCATACATATTGCGCATTGCAATCATTTATTGCGTGGCGAAGCTTCGCAGCAAGATGAAGTTTTCGTGAAGAAGTTGGCTGCAAAATATGGACTTCATTTTCATCATACCCAAGCCGACGTGGCACAATATGCCAAGGAATATAACCTTGGTACCGAAGTCGCCGCACGCATCATGCGTTATCAATTCTTTGAAAAAGCTGCAAAAGTGGCACATGCAGATGTCATTGCCACTGCACATCATTCCGAAGACAATGCAGAAACATTATTGATGAATCTGATGAGAGGTTCAGGCATCACAGGTCTGGCAGGTATTCCACCAAGAAGAGATATTGATAGAAAATTATCGTATATCAGACCCATTTTATGGCTCAGCAAAAAAGAAATTGAACACTATGCAAAAGTACGTTCTCTTGAATGGAGAGAAGATGAATCAAATGCATCATTGAATTTCACTCGCAATAAAATCAGGCATGAATTGCTGCCATTATTGCGTTCTGACTATTCTCCTGGATTGACAGACGTATTGAATCGCACGACGACACTCATGCGTGAGGCACAAGAGTTTATAGCTGAGCGAATCATTCATATTATGAAGCAGGGTGTGAGAGAAGTTTCCAAACATTCTTTTGCGATACAAATAGGGATGTTTGATTCAATCAAGGACTTTGCAAAGGGGGAATTGATTCAAGCATCACTGAGATCATATCTTCACATGCAGCCTATTTCCATGCATGCTATTGATTCCATCCTTGCAATGGCAAAAGGCCCTGCAGGTGGAAGATTGGATATCACGAAAGATTTGTTTGTCATTCGTGATAGAGAAGAATTGGTTTTCTCCAGACCCGAGCAAGTTATTGAGTTGTTTGTTCCTGTAAACAAGGTTGGTCAATTTACGTCCAATGGCATTTCATATACAGGTGAAATTGCCGATCCAAGAAGCGTAAACTTTGGTGAGCATCCATTGATCGAATATTTCGATGCCGATTTGTTACCCGAGCAATTGGTGATACGTCATTGGAGAGATGGTGATAGAATAACACCGATTGGTATGGATGGATCAATGACCGTGAGTGATTTTTTGACCAATGCGAAGATGAATATAGCAGACAAAAGAAAGGTGCTTGTTTTATGCTCGGCAGATGAAGTGTTGTGGATTATTGGTTATCGCATTCACAATGGTTTCAAGGTAACGCAAAAAACCGAGTCAATCATTCGTATGAAAATGATGCTGGATAAGTCTGTCAATTATTTGCAAGCGGAAAAATCAAGCAGACAGCCACAGAAACCTGCTCCCAAAAAGGCGCCTGCAAAAGTAGTAAAAGCGGAAAAGGCATTGCCTAAACATGACAAAGACCAACAAGAAGCACCTAAAGTATCGGTAAAATCAAAAGTTGAAAAAAAACCTATGGGGCCAAACCAAACTGTGAAAAAGCCCGGTAAATCCCCGAAAAAGTCTCATTAATCAGCAAGTTAGAGGGTTATCCACATTGAATATCGTCATGCATTTGAATAACGAAACTCAAAAAAATATTCCAAAAACCCGATAAAGGGTTTGGTTGTAATAGAGAAGAGTTGTAGATTTGTACTCCCATTCGGCTGCGACGGCGGCCGAGATTGCTTCGCAGAGAGGCAATGCTGAATGGTTGACAAGAAAGGAAGAATCAACAGAGTCGGGTAGAAGAATGAAGCGGGTTATGATCCTGCACCTCGCTTCTTGGATGAAGCGAAGAAAGCGGATCATTGCGCGTTTTTTTTGTCTGCTGTTTTGAACAACCCCTCTGTGTTGATCCTGCATGAAGCCACATCATGGCATGGGCCGTACATTGAAAACAGAAAACACAAACAATAAAGGAACAATGATAATCATAATCATTTTCGGATGATATGATGAAGCATTACAAAGACAGAAGTTATACAAGCAAAGAACTCTGTCAATTCCTGTACAGGTTGGAGAAACGTCCTTCGAAGCGATTCGAAGGAATAGTTTGACAGCCTTTATACCTAAAGTAAGTACAGCAAAGAACTTGAGATATTAAAGATCAAAAGATTCGTTTATATACAACGGAGAGTTTGATCCTGGCTCAGGACGAACGCTGGCGGCGTGCCTAACACATGCAAGTCGAGGGTTTGATTTATCAAGCACTGGCATCCGGGTGAGTAACGCGTAGGTCATCTGCCCCTATCACAGACATAACAGTTCTAACGGACTGCTAATATCTGATGAGGCGAGCAATCGTCAAAGCTTTGGCGGATAGGGATGAGCCTGCGTCTGATTAGGTAGTTGGTGAGGTAATGGCTCACCAAGCCTTCGATCAGTAGCTGGTCTGAGAGGACGAACAGCCACACTGGAACTGAGACACGGTCCAGACTCCTACGGGAGGCAGCAGTGAGGAATATTGGTCAATGGGCGCAAGCCTGAACCAGCGACGCCGCGTGCGGGATGAAGGGGCTTTGCCTCGTAAACCGCTGTCGGATGGGACGAAAGGTGGCTTTAAGCCACTGGGACGGTACCATCAAAGGAAGGATCGGCTAACTACGTGCCAGCAGCCGCGGTAATACGTAGGATCCGAGCGTTGTCCGGAGTTACTGGGTGTAAAGGGTGCGTAGGCTGTTCTGTGCGTCAGAGGTGAAATCCACGGGCTTAACTCGTGGGGTGCCTTTGATACGGCAGGGCTTGAGTACGAGAGAGGTGCGTGGAATTCCTGGTGTAGCAGTGAAATGCGTAGATATCAGGAGGAACACCGGTGGCGAAGGCGGCGCACTGGCTCGTAACTGACGCTGAGGCACGAAAGCGTGGGGATCAAACAGGATTAGATACCCTGGTAGTCCACGCCTTAAACGATGCATGCTTGGTGTTGGTCTCCAAAAGAGATCAGTGCCGTAGTTAACATGATAAGCATGCCACCTGGGGAGTACGATCGCAAGGTTGAAACTCAAAGGAATTGACGGGGGCCCGCACAAGCGGTGGATCATGTGGTTTAATTCGATGCAACGCGAAGAACCTTACCCAGGCTTGAAGTCTACGTGGTAAAGAGATGAAAGTCGACTGACCCGCAAGGGAGCGTAGAGAGGTGCTGCATGGCTGTCGTCAGCTCGTGTCGTGAGATGTTGGGTTAAGTCCCGCAACGAGCGCAACCCCTATCCTTAGTTGCCATCAGGTTACGCTGGGCACTCTAGGGAGACTGCCTACGCAAGTAGAGAGGAAGGTGGGGATGACGTCAAGTCATCATGGCCCTTACGTCTGGGGCTACACACGTGATACAATGGTCGGTACAGTGGGCGAAGGCGCGAGCCGGAGAGAATCCCCAAAACCGATCTCAGTTCGGATTGCAGTCTGCAACTCGACTGCATGAAGATGGAATCGCTAGTAATCGCGGATCAGCACGCCGCGGTGAATACGTTCCCGGGCCTTGTACACACCGCCCGTCAAGCCATGGGAGCCGAGGGCGCCCGAAGCCGGTAGAGATACCGTCGAAGGCGAAATCGGTGACTGGGGCTAAGTCGTAACAAGGTAGCCGTACCGGAAGGTGCGGCTGGATCACCTCCTTTCAGAGATATTCCGAGGGCAGTAATGCACTCTCGGACATGAAGAAAGAAACAATAATAGAATTGCAGAGTATGCCTTGTGCTTCTGTTGATGCGTCATGGATTCCTTGAGAAGAAGCATTCCTGATAGAGCGTATGCCTGGTGCAAGTACAGCGCCGGAGTATGCCATGGGATGCGGGAGTATCGAGGGAGGTTTCATGGGTTTGTGTTTTCTGTTTTGAGTGTATAGCCCACATAATGTGTGGTAGATATACGATGTGACAGAGGTAAAACGGAAGCAAACGGACGGCCGAGACGACATTTTGCCCCCGCCCAGAGTTCACTTGCCGAAGTGGCAGGAGACACGCAGAGAGAGAACGAGGGGCCTGTAGCTCAGCTGGTTAGAGCACACGCCTGATAAGCGTGAGGTCGGTGGTTCAAGTCCACTCGGGCCCACCAGAGTGCGATTAGCCGCCCGAGAGAAGGAATGGGCCCATAGCTCAGCTGGGAGAGCGCCTGATTTGCATTCAGGAGGTCATCGGTTCGATCCCGTTTGGGTCCACAAGAAAGAAGAGAGTCGTACATTGACATTGTGAAGTGACATACGATACAGAAGCCGGCGCGCATGACGTGGTTTTGTATGGTATGAAGTGAAGAAGATACATGAACACGAGCAATACGATAGTATTGCGTGTTATTGATTGAGATCAATAACATGATAGAAACAATAGCGCCTCATCGTATCATAATAGTAGATGATACGAATGAGAAAGTACAGTATAATATAAGAGCCACTATGTTTGTTCAGGATGAGAGGTGGAAGCACTTCGAGTCATGAAGAAGCAGCGTGCGACTTGAGAGAAAGTGATCGAGTGATCGATGACTTGATTCAACAACGACGAAAAAAGCAGAACCTGTAAAGGACTTTAGGCAAGATAGTAAGGGCACACGGTGGATGCCTTGGCACAAAGAGGCGAAGAAGGACGTGGCAACCGACGAAATGTCGCGGGGAGCCGGAAGCAGGCTTTGATCCGCGGATATCCGAATGGGGAAACCCGGCAGGGGTCATGCCCTGTCACCCAGCAATGGGAGCGAACCCGGGGAAGTGAAACATCTCAGTACCCGGAGGAAGAGAAAACAAACGTGATTCCCTGAGTAGTGGCGAGCGAAACGGGAAGAGCCCAAACCGGCGTCGCAAGGCGTCGGGGTTGTAGGACCACGATAACGAATCGTATGGATAACAGAACGGTCTGGGAAGGCCGGCCGAAGAAGGTGAGAGCCCTGTAGGTGAAATCCAGAAGATAGTAGTGGTATCCTGAGTACCGCGGAGCACGTGAAATTCTGCGGGAAGCAGCCGGAACCATCCGGTAAGGCTAAATACTCCTTTGTGACCGATAGTGAACCAGTACCGTGAGGGAAAGGTGAAAAGAACCCTTGAGAAGGGAGTGAAAAGAATCTGAAACCGTGTGCTTACAAACGGTCGGAGCACTGTAAAGTGTGACGGCGTGCCTTTTGCTTAATGAGCCAACGAGCTGCTCGTCCCATGCGAGGGTAAGCCTCTAGAGAGGTGCACCCGCAGCGAAAGCGAGTCTGAATAGGGCGATAGTATGTGGCGGCAAACGCGAAACCGTGTGATCTATCCATGGTCAGGATGAAGTGTGGGTAACACCACATGGAGGTCCGAACGGGTGTGGGTTGAAAACTACTCCGATGAACTGTGGATAGGGGTGAAAGGCCAATCAAACTCGGTGATAGCTCGTACTCCCCGAAATGTTTTTAGGAACAGCCTCGTGTTAGTGTCCCGGAGGTAGGGCTCTGATAGGGCTAGGGCTGTCACAACGGTACCGACCCCTGATAAACCGCAAATACCGGAGACATGATGCACGGGAGTGAGGCAGTGAGGGATAAGCTTCATTGCCGAGAGGGAAAGAACCCAGACCGCCGATTAAGGTCCCCAAATATATGCTTACAGAGAAAGGATGTGTAGTTGCTGAGACAACTAGGATGTTGGCTTAGAAGCAGCCACTCATTTAAAGAGTGCGTAATAGCTCACTAGTCGAGCGACTATGCGCCGATAATAATCGGGACTCAAGCATATTACCGAAATCGCGGACTTCGTGTAAACGAAGTGGTAGGGGAGCATTCTGCCTGCGGAGAAGGTGTGATGTGAGTCATGCTGGAGCGTGCAGAAGAGCAAATGTTGGCATAAGTAGCGAGAACGGAAGTGAGAATCTTCCGCGCCGAAAGTCTAAGGATTCCTTGAGCTCTGTTCGTCAGCTCAGGGTCAGTCGGCCCCTAAGGCGAGGCCAAGCGGCGTAGCTGATGGGAATCAGGTGAATATTCCTGAACCGCTGTATCAATAAAAGTGACGCAGAAGTAGATCAATTGAGGCAAATGGCTTGACCGAAGATTGAGGAATTCTGCCGAGAAAAGCGAGATATGGCGACCGTACCGCAAACCGACACAGGTAGACGGGTTGAATATACTCAGGCGCGCGAGTGAGCCGTGGTTAAGGAACTCGGCAAATTAACCCCGTAACTTCGGGAGAAGGGGTGCCCCACTGATGTGGGGCCGCAGAGAAATGGCCCAAGCGACTGTTTAACAAAAACACATC
>Ga0194131_10004729_pt1:0-10000 | contig 20246 bp, 15 predicted proteins | sample TA2KigO120mmetaG_FD_148631 | JGI IMG/M metagenome (GOLD analysis project Ga0194131, IMG submission 148631) | Freshwater microbial communities from Lake Tanganyika, Tanzania - TA2015053 Kigoma Offshore 120m | ecosystem: Environmental > Aquatic > Freshwater > Lake | place: Tanzania: Lake... | reverse complement strand
ATTCAAAGTAGAGATCGAGAAAAATTGCAAAAGGGATGCAAGTCCAACTCCCATGATTCCACCCATTAATGATGTCAATATTGATTCTGTCAAAAATGCAATCAATATTGATGTTCTGCCAAATCCTAATGCTCGAAGTGTTCCGATTTCAGTTGTACGATTCGCAACTGTAGCATACATCGTAATCATTGCACCTATCATAGCACCAACGCTAAAAATGATTGTTATGGTGATTCCCAAAATCTGAATGAACATTCGCATTGCTTCGGATTGTTTTTCAAAATATCTGCGCTCATTCTCTGGTTCATATTGATTCAATCTTTTGTCACTTGCAAACATCATCTTCATTGATTCTATGCTTGCATCGGATGTTTTACGAAAAGTCAATGTTGAAAATGCATCACGATTGAATGCCTGTTGCAATTGACGCACATCACACCACAACTCAGATTCGAATCCTGATTTCTCGGCCTCCATCTCCCCAACAATAGTCCATTCATCTCTACCGAATTTAATCTTGTCTCCAATATCAATGTTATCGAATGTTTTAATCAATGCAGTACCAACAACCAATTCTCTCGCACCGAATGTAAACATCCTACCTTTGATGATAGTGATTTTATTACGAATGTTCAAAGCTGTCTCCGAAACGCCACGAACAGCCAAATTACTTATGCCTCCGTCCTTCTTGGGTGCATTGATCACCGTTACACCATCAGATGTCATCAAGGCAATTCCCTTTTCATCTTTTTGCACGAATTGTAATGTTGAAATCAAATCAGCCGTTTGCCTGTCAACAATGCTTGTGATCTCTCCGGATGAAGATTTGCGAACAATCACCACATTGTTCTCGGAACCTGTGGTAGCAAGTGTTTTGCGAATGCCATCGGCCATCATTAGTACAGCGGCAAAGACAAATACAACCAATGCAATCCCACCTATGGTTATCCCGGCAGTGAGTTTTCTGGCTACAAAATTCTTGATGATATAATAAAATGGAATATTCATGTTCATCCTGTAAAACGAAGTCCATCAACAATGCGCATGGTCAATGCACGGTATAGAGGAATGATTGCCGCAATGACTCCTACAATCAAAGCCGAAGACCCGGCCAATACATAGGTTGATGATGCAATGATGAATACCGGAAACCAACCTCTCGGAAGCAATGATTCAAATCCTTGAACGATCGGTATCAACAATGCAATACCAATTCCTGCACCCAGCAATGAAATGGTCAATGCCTCTCCCGCGATGAATGCAAAGAGATGTCCGCCTGTGAAACCGAGTGATTTCAGAACAGCATATTCTCTTGTGCGCTCTCTGGATGTCATGATCATCGTATTGCACAAAACAAGCAGGATAATACCGATGATCAAATAGGACATGATATTTATGGCACCAATAATGGCACCTGATGAGGAAACAAAACCCTGCTGAAATTGACCTTCGGTTTCCGTCTTTGTTTCCGCAGGAGAATTCTTGAATAATTCATCGATCTTCTGCGAAATCTCTGCCGACTTTGAAGCATCATTGATCTTTACCACATAATATCCAACTTGATCAGCACTTGAAGCATCGTCCTGCTTCATCCGTTCATTCAGATATTCCCAATGAAAGAACATTTGCGTTGCATCATCGGTTTTTGAACGCGGCGTGTAAATCCCTCTGACAGTGAATTGCCATGAGCCGGGATAGATGTCTCCCTCCATATTCATGATATCACCAACCTTGAGTCCATAACGTTTCGCTGTTTCAATTCCCACGATACATGCATTCCGTTCGGATCTAAAAGCCGATATCTCGGATGAGGTAAGTTTGAATTCAGGATAAAGCGTAAAAATGGTCTCCGGATCACAAGCCTGTCGAGCAAAAAACTGATCCTTGTCGATATATGTTCCACCAAACCAATTCAACCATGACACTGTTGTCACACCGGGTATACCGGCAATTTTTTCCTTATATGCATAGGGCAATGGAAAAATGAATGATACGGCTTGCCTTACAACCAAGCGATTGGGAGATGATGCAGCCACTCCGGAATTCCAGGCAGTGACAACTGTTCTCAGCATTCCGAATGCAATGACCGCAACGGATATTCCAACGATCGTCAACAATACGCGCAATGTATGACGGAATGAATTTTTTATGATGAGTTTGGTCATGCTCATGACTGTACCTGCGGAATAAGATCACCTTTTTCCAAATGATGAACGATATGAGCACGATTCGCTGCTTGAGGATCATGCGTCACCATCACGATGGTCTTGCCGAATTCTTTATTCAAACGCTCAAGCAATGTGAGAATTTCTTCAGCGGAAACTCTGTCGAGATCACCCGTAGGTTCATCGGCCACAAAGATGTCGGGATCTGAAGCAATTGCACGCGCTATGGCAACTCTTTGCTCTTGTCCGCCGGACAATTGCTTGGGATAATGATCCATCCGATCTGCCAATCCCACAACACTCAATGCAAGTTCAACCTGACGTCTTCTTTCTGATTTTGAAAGTGGTGTAAGCATCAAAGGCAATTCCACATTTTCAAAAGCCGTGAGAACAGGTATAAGATTATAAAACTGAAAGATGAATCCGATATGGCGGGACCGCCATTTTGCAAGTTCTGTCTCGCTCAATGCACCGATGTCGGTTCCGGCAATCAGCACTTCACCATTGGTGGGACGATCAATACCCGCAATGATATTCAATAATGTTGTTTTTCCCGAACCGGAAGGACCCATCAAGGCAACAAAATCACCTTGGACAATGTCCAAGGAAACATCATTCAATACAGTGATTTCTTGCTTGTCACGCTTATATATTTTGGTGAGATGCGATATGGTTATGATTGCAGACATGATTATTCCTTTTCAATCGCAATGGTTGTACCATTGGATAATTGCTCAATTCCGGTTGTTATCAATGATGCTCCCGGCGCCAATCCTGAAATCACTTCATAATAGTCACCAAATGTCTTGCCCGTTTTGATGCTGACTTCTTTTGCAGTTGATGCAGGGCCTACGATGAATGCAATCATTTTTCCATTGACATTCAATACTGCTGATTTTGGTATGAGTATTTTTGGTGCTTCTTTTGGTCCTTTCTCAGAATCCATCCTCAAGAAATTAACCTTTGCAGCCATCTCCGGTAATACACGTTCATCCAGATCCGAAAAACGAATCTTTACTTTCACTGTTCCTTTTCCTCGATCTGCTGTCGGAATGATCTTACTTACAATACCTGCATATTTTTTATCTGTAATGGCGCTCACAGAAATCTCTACGGGTTGATCTTGCGAGATTTTGGACAGAGAAGATTCCGATACATCTGCCTCCACTTCCAGTGATGACATATCAGCGAGCGTGACGACAGCACCTCTGGATCCGGCTGCTGCACCCAATGCCGTGATCACTTCACCAACATTTGCATTCTTGGTGAGAACAGTCCCATCAAATGGTGCGCGAATGATTGTGTTTTCCACTTGTACTTGTGCTGCTCTAATTGCAGATTCCTGCGCCTTCATTTGTGCTTGTGCGGATCGAATCTGAGCTTGTGCTCTTTGCCATCTGAATTGTGAAATTTCCAATTCCGCCTGCGTACCCGCTCCACCAGCAATCAATGCCTTTTGACGAATAAATGTAGCATTTGCATCATCGTATTCGGCTTGAGCATTTGCAAGTGATGCTTTGATCACTTCCATTTGCGCTTTTTGTTGCGAAAGAAATGCCTGTACATCATTGCTTTCGATTTTACCAATCACATTTCCTGCTTGTACCTTATCGCCTTCGATCACATACAGCGCTTCCAATCTTCCCGTGGCTTTTGATGAGATTGCTGCTTTTACTTGTGCAACCACATAACCTTGACCGGTGAGAATTGCATCCTGACCTGAAAGAGAAGATACTGTGATTGTTAATGTCTTGACTTTGACTGAAGAATCTGAAAACAAAACATATCCCACTATCGCAATAATCACGATTGCAATGATGAGATAAATTTTCCGTTTTGATGCGGGCTTTTTTTCATCACGATCAATCTTGAGTGAAGAGAGATCTGCCATTGAAGCTTTTTGATTCATAATCTATGTAGAAAGTAGTGAATATGTTCTAATTCTGAACATTCCTTGATTTGACGAGCATAGGAAATAATGCCGCAACAGTTGTATAGAGGGTAGATGCAATGCCATAACGGAAGAAGAAATTCCAGAATGTCATTTCCGTGGGGCGTATGTAGAAAAAGAAGTAAATCAGATTATGCACAAATGACGAAGCCAGTATGGCAAGGATGAAATATAAACTGCCAAGCGTATATTCATTGTTTTTCTCTTTATAGAAAAACCCTGCGATGAAACCGGCAAATGTTTTTGCGAGTGCATTCGTTCCGATCACATCATATGAAACAAGATCAAAAAGCAATCCACATAAAAATCCGGCAATGATTCCCGTGAATTGTCCTTCACGCAATGCAATCCAAACCACAAGGATTGTGAGAAGATCAGGCGTGATTCCGCTCACTGAAATCAAATTGAGCATGATCACATGTGCTAGTGCCAGCATCAATGCTGTGATGCCATAGATCACATATCGTAGATTATACCACGATTGAGCAAAGCTGCGTTCTTGAAATTCCGTCATTTCATCGAGCCTTTATTTGAGGAATCATGGGTTTGCCTACTTTATTATTATCTCTTTCGAGCAATATTCGTTGCGGATTGGGTAAGAGTTTCATCACAAACACTTGTTCCAAAGTCAAAAAGTTCACCGATGGCTTCACAAGTATTTTTCTGAACAATGATGTACCATCATCTCTGGTTTCCATCACTGTTCCGATTTTGATATTTGGTGGATATCTGTTTGAATAGCTTGACGTGATCACTTCATCACCAACTTGTACATCATATGATTTTGGGATATTCTTCATCGTCAATGCTTCCTCGCCATCCCATATGAGAATGCCGTCGATGCGCGATCTTTGGATTTTTCCGGCAATTCTACTTTCGCGATTGATGAGCAAACGTATGACGGAATACCCATCGCTTGTTCCAACCACGAGCCCAACCAATCCCGCATCGGTAACAACCGGCATTCCTACATCCACGCCATCATCTTCGCCACGATTGATAGTGGCATAATTTCTTGCTTCGGTTGTTGTTTTTCCGACGATATCGGCACTGATCAATGGTATGCCTGATGACTTCTTGAATTCCAACAGCTTTCGAAGTTTTGCATTCTCTATGATTGATTGTCGAATCTTTGCGCGCTCATCGCTCAATTGTAAATTCAATTCTCGCAAAGCTGCATTCTCATTTTTCAAAGCGATGGGATTGGGAATCCAAGAAAATGCACTTTGCATCCAACCAATTCCTCCAACCACAATAGACCTATAACCACCCAAGTCGGTGGTATTGCCAAGGTTCATCATGATCAATGAAATGATGGTGAATGCGCTTAAAGCGGAATATTCTCTGAATCGAAAGATAAATTCAAGCAGTCTTTGCATGGGTGCTCTTTTCAGACATCAATGGAACAAGACAATTGACTGTATTCATTCGGAACATCGACGATATTCGCATGTGTATTGCGAATGGTCATGGAGAATTCATCTTTCAATGTTTCCAGTGAACGATGCTCCACATATAAAATGATTGCATTCGAAGAATGCCTGTGAATCCACGAAGTGATGATTTGTATTTCGTCAATCTCCAATGGATCCATTCGTTCTACTATATCATTGACGGGGCCGCTATCGGATGCATAATACAATTGTTCCATCATCACATGAAATCTTGTGAGATCAGCTTTTCTTCCGATGATTTCTTGATGCGCCAATTTGCCGGATCGAATGAAAAACACTTCAACGGTTTTTTCACGCGAATTCGCATCCAAAATGATGATGGTATTATTATGAGTAACCGAGGTTGAAACTTCTGCTCTGCGATCGAATAATCTACGTAGCTCATGTAGACGATTTCTCAACATTGCGGCATTTTCAAATCGTAATGCCTCTGCCTCCAGTTGCATTTCTTCTTCCATGCGTTCGAGCAAACCTCCGCTTGAACCACTCAAAAAATGGCGGGCTCTTGCCACTTCCTGCAAATAATCATCCTGCGTCTGTATCATTGCGCAAGGTGCACCACAACGCCTTATTTGATGATAAAAGCAAGGTTGCTTTTCCGCTGACGGCTTGAGTGTCTCAGTGCATTGTCGCAATCCAAATGACTTATAGACCGTTTCCACAACTTCGCGAGCAAGCGTTCCGCTTCTGAATGGTCCGAAATACTCCGCGCCATCATTGATGATAGTGGAAGACCATTCCAAACGGGGAAATTCATCATTCACATTCAAACGTAAAAAAGGAAAACGCCGCATTTTTTTGCTCGCAGTGTTGAATTGCGGTTTGATGCGTTTGATCTCTTTAGATTCCATGAGCAATGCCGCAAGCTCAGTGCCGGTAACTTCATATTGAATTGCATGCACCTGCTTTACCATGCGTGCAATTTTCTGAGGATGCTGAGCTCCCGCCTGAAAATATGTACGAACGCGCTCTTTGAGATTTTTTGCCTTTCCTATATAGAGAATATTCTGGTCTTTGTCCAACATGCGATAAATGCCGGGTTCTTCGGGTAAATTGGACAAAGTAGTTTCGACTCTTTTGATTGCAGCAGGTGGGGTATGAAATTGTTCGATGCGTTTGTTTTGAAAGCGTAATAATTCATCGATGGTTTCAATGTCATATTCATTTTCGAGCATTTCCAGAAACTGCAGGAGAAACTGTGCAGTCGCTTTTGCATCTCCCAGCGCTCTGTGACGATCTTTGATATGTATGCCAAAATGCGATGCAACTGCACCGACATTCTTCTTGAGTGATTTGGGAAGAATTCTCCTTGCCAATTTGCAGGTACATAATTGTGGAATGATCGGAATGGAGAGATTCAATCTTCGCAGTGATCGCTGAATGAAATTCCAATCGAAGCTCACATTATGTGCAGCAAAGATTGCATTCGGCATTGCTAAAATTTCAGAAATTGTCGGCATTACATCTTCAGCTTTGGCTCCATTTGCAGCCATTGCATTGCTGATGCCGGTCATTTGCTCGATGAATTGCGGAATGAATTGATGCGGATTTATCAGTTCAGAAAATTCTTTGACGATTTCTCCTCCTTGAATCACCACACATGCTATTTCCATGATGCGATGATCCTCGGCATCGTGACCTGTTGTTTCAACATCCACGACAATGATCGGCACTTCCCAAAATGATTTCATGCTGACTGTTCTTTCCGGGGAAATCCCCGTAATTCATATCTTCATCAATATATGACGATCGGATATGGTGTGATATTCCCTTTTGATTGTATGAAGATCACATACATTCCGGGAATGAGATTATTCCATTGATACATGGTTGTATCAATGCGCTGAGATTGTTGATCCAATGCTTCACCCAAGAGTGAATATCCACCGATGAGTGTTCCGTCTTGAATATCTGCAATAATGCTTCTACCTTGAGCATAGACATTTGTTTTTATTTCATGATCATGCAGAGAACTGGTCGCGATACCCAATCCTTCAAGAATGATATGATCTGAAGAAGAATAATTGTTTTCAAGAGAAAATTGCAAATCAGTTTGTCTTTTACCTGAACCCTTTGGTTCGAACATCACATGAAGAAGCATGGTGTCATTTGGAAGAAGAGTCTTATTGTATATCGGAGTCGATACTTTGAATTCACTTGCCTCATAACCTGATGTGGCAATGCTCTTGATCATAAGCGGAGCATTCCCTGCATTTGAAACTATCACCGTTTCGGTTGCTCGCTCACCTTGATTGGTTTCGGAAAATTCAATCAGTGAAGTAGACAATGACAAAAGACCAAATTGATCGGGTACTTGCTTGAAAATCCCGGTATTTGTTGCTGTCAATACTTTTCCGGTGGAATCCAAAGCAAATGAATTCACAACCGTGCTTTTAAAACCGGTGAGTAATTGTGCCCAGGTTTTTCCATCATCATTGGAGACATATCCGGCAGATCCATTCAAGCCGACATAGAGTGAGTTGCCTGTTCCAAACACAGTTTGCATCGGCAATTGATCAGATCCATTTCCAAAATAGATTGACCACTCTTTCCCATCCTTTGATCGAAATGCTCCATATTGTGTGGCGCACGTAATTGAACCATCGGGTAAAATCGCAAGATCTCTCGTGAATTGCAGATATACACCGGCATCTGCATCTTTCCAATTGATGCCGCCATCATTTGAAATGAAAAGTCCTTCGCCTTCCATGGCAGCATAAATGCCCGATGAATGTTCCGTGATGTCGTTGACAACAGTATTCGGTAGTCCATTGGATGTTTTCGTCCATGACATCCCATCATCTATGGAACGATAAATACCTTTATCAGTTGCGGCAAACAATCGACCCTCTTTTCCCGCATGCAATCGCACAATGCGAATATTTGGAAATACTCTCTTGGTGAAATTTGCTCCACCATTCGTGGATGCGAGAATCCAACTGGAATCTTTGGCATCAACCAATCGATTCATTGCAGCGAAGATTGTCCCCTGGTCGGAAATTGCATAGGACAAACAATGTGAATACCAAGAAGTACCGATGCTTTGAACCCAAGTCTGACCTTGATTGGTGGAACGATAAATTCCTGCTCCATCACCTGTTCCGGCCAAATAATACCCGGCTTTGGTTACCGTTATGATGAAAGAGGGAACAACCGCGCCCGCATCGAATGGATAAGATGCGGTTTGAGACCAAAAGTTTTGAGAAAAAGCCTGTTGCGGCAATACATGCACAAAACAAAGAATACTTAGGATGTGGAGGATGAATGTGTTCATGCACGTGCACTTAGAAATGGAGAGTAGAAACTCGGCTGAAAGCCGATTATGTCATGCCTGATCTTTCTTGCTGCAAAACATCAAACATTCCCCCAAAGATACGAAACTTTCCGCCTCCATTCCCCATGCTGAAACGTGTTTGTATTATTCTTCAACTTCGATTCCCACTCTTTTGTAAAAATCCAGATAGACAAGATTTTCATTGCTGTTTTTGGGTTCGAGTGCATTGATGATTGTCAGTCTGCCCATCTCGCGATTTCGTATGTCGAGATATTCCACTGTCGATTGCATTCTCATACGCAATTCATTGGCCGGCATTGCCGGTGCGGAGCCAATAACATAGAGTCTGGCGGGTAATGTGTCGGAGGTGATGATATCCACGATCTTGCTATGCAAGAGATTCTGAATTTCTATATCTGCAGCTCTGGCCCTCACTGCGGCAGTATCAATCAATCGCCTGAATTCATCGGCTGAAGTGCAATGCTTATAGACAGCAGTGCCACCGACCACCATTTTCACGACGATTGAGTCTTTTCCAATATCCTGTTTGATAGCCCTTGATATGGAATCTGCCTTGGAAATGGAAATGGGAGACAAAATCAATGCATAGACGCTACGAATCTTCGGAATCCTTCTTTTTGCCAATACCTCGCTTTTCTTGGGCAACTGCCTGTAAACCAAGCCGATGACTCCACTGGATAGTCCTAAAATCAACAAAAACAGATAAATGGCCTTCCAAGCCCATTTAGGTTTTGGTATATGCTGTCCATGCTCTTTGGGTTCTTCTTTCGGGGTTAAATGCTCTTCCATGGCTTCTGATATTCGGATTGATGAGAGACTGCAGTGCAAAACTATGCATTTGCCAATGCACAAAAGGCCGGAATTCCATAAATTCCGCATACTTCATTTAGGACTTCAAGCATGAACAAGAAAGAAGCACCCCAAATTCCCAATTATGCGGTCAAGACCGAAGAGCGCATTCGCTGGAGTGATCTGGATGCAGCCGGAATCATGTATTTCGGACAATATGTACGACTCTTTGAGATTGGCGAAACCGAATTATTTCGCCAAGTGGGATTCCCATACACGAATGCTCAATTTGATGAGCTCGGCGTTTGGATGCTCCGGGTAAATTTCCATTGCGACTTCCATTCCC
>Ga0194131_10004725_pt1 | contig 20264 bp, 23 predicted proteins | sample TA2KigO120mmetaG_FD_148631 | JGI IMG/M metagenome (GOLD analysis project Ga0194131, IMG submission 148631) | Freshwater microbial communities from Lake Tanganyika, Tanzania - TA2015053 Kigoma Offshore 120m | ecosystem: Environmental > Aquatic > Freshwater > Lake | place: Tanzania: Lake... | reverse complement strand
GAACCTTTAGAACTTCTTCGGTAAAGTACTTCTCTGGATTCTCCGCGATCGTCTTAGCGAATACCTTGGACCCATCGGCCATCTCGTATCGAGTACCGGATTTCTGAATCACGCCGTGCTTCTCAGCCAGATCCAGGAGACCATAGTGTCGCTCGAGGCCTCGGTCGTACGTTAGTCGAACGTCGACCATCTTGTTTTCCTTAGTGAGTCGACTCTTATCCATCTTGCAGTGAATGATGTTGCCTACGACTTCGGTGCCGTCTCGATCCTTCTTTCTTGACAGAAAAACGATCTGAGAGGCGGCGTACCGCAAGCCGCTTCCACCACCCATGACCTTCATCGGCACGTAGCTTCCTATAGCCTCTGACACATGGTTAGTGACTAGAAGCGGGCACTTAGCTTTGGCTAACTTAAGAGCCAGTGCTCGAAACGTACCGCGAATGAGCTGGGCTCGAGTCATGTCTCGAGCGTCCTTACCCTCGGATATGTCGCCGACCTCTTTGTCAGTCGACAACTGGCCGAGACTGTCGAGGACCATCAGCATCGGTGGGCGATCCTTGGCCTCGATGTATTTCTCTAGAGTACGCATCGCGTGAGTTCTAAACGTCTGTACGGTCGATTGCTCGGATATAATCACGCGAGACGTATCGACTCCTCGATCCTGCATCATCTTCTTAGTGACCGCCGCCTCGCTATCGTAATAGATCACGCCGGCATTGGAATCGCTCTCAAGAAATCTCTGCATGACTCCAAGCACGAAGTAAGTCTTACCGGTAGCAGATTCGCCGGCAAACGCAGTGATCTTATTGTTTGGAATGCCGCCATAGATTGATCCACTGAGAGCGGCGTTTAGAATGTAGCTGCCAGTATCGATATAACCCGTGTACTCGGACGAGTGCAAGCCGTCATCAGCCACATAAGTGTTCTCGTCGTTGAGAGACTTGATCATTTCGCGAAAGAAGTTACTCACTCACAACCTCCTAGTTAAATGTATTATAAAACAACCAATATTAGATGTCAACCAATAAATCTCCGCTTCATGCGTTTCTTAATCGGAACGAACACATCAGATGATCCCTGCACGCGTCCCGTTGAGTCGAATTTGGCTGCAGTCTCAAGCTTGCTGTTCTCCGGCGACGTCTTATAGCTCGCGGCCATGATCAGTAGTATAGCTAGCGGATCGAATGCAAACATCAGCAAGACGATGATGAATCGCACTGCTCGATCCATTGAATCTTTGCTCGACTCGCCGTACATAATCTCGGCGACATACTTTACCGGTCCGGCTTCAGCTTCAGCGCGTCTTATAGAAGTCTCTTCCTGAGCTCGCTCCATTCTTAGAGCGGATGCAGCATCCTGCGCTCGCTTGATCTCTGCTCGAAGCGCTTCTCGATCTTTAGCCTGCTGCTGCCTGAGCTGCATCGACTTAGTTACTTGGTCTAGCTCTATGAGCTTGTCGACCGCTGCATCGAGCTGCCTGATCTGGCGAGTCGCTGCGGCTTCAGCTACTTGCTGAGCGGCTATCTCGCTATCCATCGAAGCGACTCTGGCTCGAGCGTCGCCGGTTTCTATCGAAGCCGACACATGCGCGCTCGATAGGTATCCAAATATTCCAATGCTCGTTATGACCATCAAGACTATCACGGCGGCTGAAAAGTAAGCTCTCATAACGATAGGTATATGCTTCCAGTTTCGATACAGCCAAGAAGCGGTGATTACCTTACCAGCTTCTAGGACGGTACCCATTATCAATATGGGAACTTGAGCTCCGGAGAATATCGTCATCAGCCCAAGAATCGAGTACCAGGCCGAGACTAACGATATGACTATACCGGTCGCTAACGCGTCGAGACGTCTCAACTCAGCCTCGAGTTATTGATAGCACAGTGTCGAGCTGTCGCTGCAGCGTCTCTCTTCGATTCGGCCAATGTATCCATTCTTTATCGGCAGTCTTGAGTAGGTTATTGAGCAGCGGCACAATGATCGACTCGAGGCGGCGAATCTTTGCGCTCGCCTCGTCGGCCGTGAGTTTAGTTCCGTCGGTCGATACGACTTCGTCTATCTTGATGCCGAGTTCGTCTATCTTAGACTCAAGCCGGTCTAGAATTTTTTCTAGAACGTCGCCTGGCAGGGTCGGGGGAGTCGGCGGAGCCTCGACGACCTGCGAGCGGCGAACCATCTCGCTCTCGTCGACCGCCGTGAATCCGTAATCGTAGCCTAGGTACTCTGCGGGAACTGTGCTCATGTTTCTATTTATCACTCCAGAAAAGATTCGAGTGTCGATCGTTGGATCGCGCTCCAACCGACGACGTTTAGAATAATCTCGAGCGGATCGAGAAAGGACTTCTTAAACTGCGTCTCGTAGTCGATCTCAGCCTCCATGTTGAACTCTCTTGGAAGGACAGTCAGTGCGGCCATAACGTTTTGTCCCGCCGTCTTCATATAGCAGAACTTGATCTTTTCGCCGGGCTTAATAATCTGATACTTCTTGTTAAGCTTAAGAGTCTTTAGCTTCTTATTAAATGCTAATGCCGCTCTAACATGAATCGGGACGCTCTTCATACCGAGGTCATAGTCCGACAAGCTCTGCACGCTTCTTGGAAATGCCACGTCCTCGAACGGTAGGTTAAAGAACTTTTCCCTGAACTCGGCGATGTACGATTGAACTGTCGATTGGTCGGTGGTCATGATGAGCGTCAGAGCCTTCTTAATCGCGTCTCGACACGCTGCCGGAGTAGACGACTTGACCGCCTCGATGCCCATGACCTTTAGCTTCGGCGACGAGTACCTCACGCCCTCGCTGTCGTATACATTGAGTATGTATCTCTTTTTAGCCGTCCATATCCCGCGATCGGCTATAGACTCGCGCTTCATCTGCATCTTTTGAGAGAAGCACTGCATCTTCTTGGCGAGTCTGTCATATATCTCATCGATCTCCGGCTGAAGCACCTCTCTGGATACCTTGTCAAGAAAGTCGACGGTCTTCTCTCTAGAGACACCGACCTTCTTGACTAAGTCTCCCAGGCGTATGTAGATGCTGTCGGTATCGGATGCTATGACATAGTCGACGTCGGTCGTCTTCATCATTTTATTGAGCTTCTTGTTCAGCTCAGCCTCTACCCACCGAATGGCGAGCTGCCCACCCATCGTGATGGCGACTGCGTTGCTGAGACTGAAGAAGCGAAAGTATTGGTTGCCCATCGCACCGTAGGCTGAGTTTAACTGAATCTTCTTTGCCATCTGGAGGTTCTTATACCGAGACACCTCCTTCTCTAGGGCACGCTTCTTTGTCGAGTCGCGCTCGCCTTCGTATCTCTTCTGAGCATCGATCATCATGTTCTTATAAGTGACGCGATCGGCGTACATACGCTCCATGATCTCGGGTAGGAACCCCTGCTTAGCCGTACTGTATAGGCACCCGTTCGGCGCCATCGTGTATCCGGGTGGAATCACTGGGTCGACCTCGAGGAGTGAGTCGATAGACGGTACGTCGCCGGCTGAGCTCAGCGTCTCAGGCGAGATATTGTACTGCATGATGAGGTGGGGATAGAGCGAGTTTAGATCGAACGAGAGGACCCAGTCATGCATACCGACTTGCGGATCCTTGACGTATGCTCCGACGAAACTCTCGCTCTTTACGCCCGACGTTCGAGCGGGTACGGCGACTCGCTTCTTCCACAGATGGTTGTGAATGATAACGTCCCACATTCGAACCTGCGTGAACACGTCCTCGTAGTTGACCTTGGCGTCGTACGCGAGGGCCATAGCCATCTCGATCAGCTTCAGCTTATCCTCGAGGCGGTCGACGATCTCGACGTCGTGGAGGTTGTACTCGATGAACTTCTGATAGTCCCTGAGGTACAGATTGTGTAGGGTCTCGTACTGGCTGTAGTCGATCTTCTTATCGCCGAGCTCGATGTGAGCGATGTGTCCGAGTCGGTAGGACTCCTGCTGAACGTAAGTAAACTTTTTATAGAGCGCCATGTAGTCAAGGACTGCAACGCCGACGATAGTGAACGGTTTGTAGCTTGCAGTTCCAATGCCAAACTTTTCGGCGTCCTTGATGATTCCCCACGGCGATAGCGTCTTAGTCAAGTCGTCTCGCCGGCGCTCATCCATCATCCTAGCTCGACGCACGATGTACGGTATATCAAATCTATCTACATTCCAACCTGTGACGATGTCTGGATGCTTGCTAGCCCAGCATGTCAGAAAGCGCATCAGTATCTCGTCCTCGCTCATACACAGAGTATACTCGACGTCGCTTCGATCAGTCTTAAACTCTCCGGTACCAAACACATGATAGACGCCGGCGACTCTCAGTGTGATAGCGATGATCGGATACAGAGCGTCGGCTGGGTCTGGAAAACCCTCGCTGGATGCAACCTCGATGTCAAGGGTCGCGATCCTTATCTTATCGACGTCGTAGTCTATGGTACCGGGGTACTCTTCATTGATGAAGGTGTATGTAAACCGGTCGAGCCCGTAGAGGTTGATGCCGCTTACATCTGAGTATTGCTTGATATATTCCCTGGCATCTCGAATACCAGAAAAGTCGACGCGTCCTATGCTTCGTCCGTCAATAGTCTTCCAATCTCCATTCTTGGAAGAAACGAACATAGAAGGTTTGTATAAAATTCTTTTTTGAAACCTAAGGCCATCCTCGATCCCGCGAAGGAGGATGGTATCACCGTGCGTGTCAACGCTCGTATAGAACTTCATTGTCATAATATATCACACTCACTTCGAGATGTCAACAGCTAGCGACGTCGCGGCATCAAGTCGGCGTCTTCCTCATCGGTGTCTCTAATCGGTCGACTAGTCGGCATCATAGTTCGACCACTCATATCTCTCGTCAGAGACGACTGCCCGATTCCAGCCATCTTTTCTTGGCCGCGGCTCCATGCAGCGACGCCGAGGATGGCGCCCATAGCTAGGTGATACAATCCGGCACCCTGCAGAGTCAGGGGCTCCCACTGCTTGACTGGGAGCTTGAGAAGAGCCTGAAGTATCGCCCAACCGACTGGAGCCACGATAAAATCAAACGCACATGTAGCCATGTACAGCCAGCCCATGACCGGCCGCCACTTGGAATTGATCCAAGACTCTTCCTTCTTCTCAGCCACTAAGCACACTCAGAGCATGCTCGAAGTGGTGCTTACGCTCCTCTAAACCGATGGTACCACCGTTAATGATCTTAGTCATCTTGAGTATGTCGCGATTGTCAGCTACTGCGTTCAGGCCATTCTTTTTCCAAAACCAGCCGGCTGAGCGCGCCGCTCCCTCTGGAGTCTCGAGATACGTCGGATCAGACTGCAGATCGTAACCCAGGGCTTCGCCGCAGAATTTATAATTGTTTCGGCCGGTGAGCTGAATGAGACCGCGACCGCGAAACGCCCAGCCGTCGCCTGACTCCTCGGGTCCATTACCCATGCGGTTGGCATAGACTCGATTCGCGATCATCTCTGGATTGCGGCCGTACTGCTCAGCGTTAAAGTTATTAAAGTATTTTGGAAACGTCTTCATCAGACCCTGGGCGCTGTAGTTAAGATTTTCTTTGACGTACTTCAGGTTACCGCTCTCGTGGCCGCACTGAGCGATGAATCCAGCGGCTCGAGCCGCATTATTGATCTCGAACTCTTCCATGGCCGCGGCGATAGCCGGAGCAAAGTCAGCGATAGCTTGGTCTGTCGCTAGCGGGAGGCACTCTCGGAGCTGTTGGTCTGTGATCATACTGCCCATCCCTGCCGCATCTCAGTGTATTTATCAAACATAGAAAAAGGGCGGCCGAAGCCGCCCAATCTCATCGAGAAGATACGTCACTTACAACGTTAAGCCATCATTCTATAGACTACGACTCGACTACTCAGTGAGCATCTGCTTCTTAGATACAGTCTCAACTGAATCAGTTACAGCGATTTTACGAGGCTTCTTGTGGTCGGGAATCATGTTCTCGAGCCACACGCGTAGCATACCATTCATAAGCTCCGCGTTACGAATCTCGATAGTATCTGCAACGGTAAAGCTGCGCTTGAATGAGCGATCAGCTATGCCCTTGAAGAGGTATACTTGGTTTTCTGAATCACTCTTGACTCCACCGGTGATGGTGAGAGTTCCGCCATCGATTGTCACGTCGATGTCGGCCTTACCGAACCCAGCGACTGCGAGCTCGATAACGTAGTTGTTGTCGGATACCTTTCGAATATTGTATGGCGGGTAGTTGGTTGAGGCTTTTAGCTTGCCGATGTCCATGCGACCGAGTCGATCAAGCATTTCGTCGAATCCGACGAAGAACGGGTCTAGTAACTTACGATCCCACATATAGCTAGTCAAATGTTTCCTCCTGTGTCAGCAAGGTTAATGAGTTGACGCCCCGTTAAGCAGCGTCACTCATAATATATATAATACACTGATCGGTGTTTGTCAACTATTTTTTAGAGTAGACATCAGGAACCACTGCAACTTTTTATGAGCTGCTTGGCGGTCCGCGAGAAAGTTTGACAAACCATGCTCGCCCTCCGCCTCCGCCGAGTCGTACGCATCGCGGATAGTCTCAAGGACCTTGGCATTATCGGTAAGAAGCTGCTGCAACATGTCCTTAGCAGGTGGCACGGTCGTCGCGTCTTGAACTCGAGACAGCTCGATGAAGCGGTTAAACGATCCCGGCGCGTACTGACCCAGAGTACGAATGAACTCAGCCGCCGCGTCGAGTGCCGAATACACCTCGACATAGGCGTCCTCGAGAAGCTTATGGTACTGAGGAAAATCTTCTCCCTCAATGTTCCAATGGTAGTAGTGAGTCTTTAGGTAGAACGCAAAAGACGTAGCAAAGTACGTCTTCATCGTGTCAGCTGCGCTCATCGGACATCCTCTTCTTTCCGATCTGATACTTTGTTTCTAGGATCCACTCAGGCTTCTCTCTGTGAGTTAGCACCTTGATCTGAGAGATCGGCGCCGTCGGTTCTAGGTTAGCGGTGCTCACTAAGTCTACAAGCTTCCACTCACTCAGTAAGTTGGCTATTGTGTTTCGTCGAGCCGCGTCGTCGTCGGAAAAGTCTGTGGGCTTTCCATCGAGCATGAACAGTTCTTTAAAGTGAACGATGAAGTAGCGGCCTCGCTTATGAAGTATGTGGCAGGACTGGTAGAGCCTCTTGTCTTTCTTAGACGCTATACCTATGCGAGTCAGCGTCTCTCGGACTTTTAGAAAGTCTTCGGGCGACTTAAGTCGGACCTCCACCATCTGTTCGACGCCCCTGACCATCTTGACCACCCCTCTCTAGAGACGCCTCCATTGCGTCTATCTGCTCACGCGAGAGGATTCTCATGGCTTCCATCGCCTTTGGTCGACCATAACTGTGGTATTCCATGACCACTCTTAGGTCCGCGTCGAGCTCCGGCTTGGCCCACTTGGAGAACCTCTTTCTCTTTCTTAGAGTATTTATAAAAAAGGCAGTCGCAAGCTTAGCATCGACTGAGTGGCGGAGGTTCATCTCGTTGGCATAATAGATGCCGTCGGCGTGGTACGACAATGCCCGATTAACCATAAACGAGCTGTAGTCCCGCTCGGTCTGCTCCGGGTTGTCTGACTCGGCTATCAAGTCGCGCTTGGCGAGGCCGACTGCGTCCACGAACTCGAATGGGTTGATCACGTGAAGTCGCACTCAGACATAATGGACGTTAGGCATGCTGCCAAGTTAATCTCCTGGTCAGCGACAAACGCGGCCTTGTACTGATAGTCGGCGACAATCAGCACTAGGTTTGGAATCGTGTTCGGCTTAACAAACTCCGATGATGCGTCGTACAGTCGGCGAAAGAACGTGGTCGAGTCTACGGTCGAGTTGTGTCCGACCCAGCGCCGCATGCCGGTGAAGTCCTTATTCTTTAGTATCTTGACTAGCTCGGTCAGGTCGGCGTCTTGAACCTGCGCTAGGACTCCGACGTCGATCCTGCCGTTAACCGAGTAGCGCTGCAGCTCATTCAGCACGCGCCGCCAGTCCGGAAAGTGTTTAGTGATGAGCGCGCTCAGGACTTTCACGTCGTAGTCAGTCACACCCTCGGCCTCGAGGATCCTCCTGACTCGCTTAAAGAACTCAGCCGCCAGGGCTTGCCGTTGGTCTCGCGGAATGACAAAGTCGATCACGCTGCATCGAGACTGCAGGGGCGGGATGATGCGAGCCTTAAAGTTGCAGGTGAGTATGAACCCGCAGTTGTTCGCAAACTCCTCCATGAAGTTCCGGAGAGCCGGTTGAGTCGAGTTAGCATTGAGATAGTCGGCCTCATCGAGGATGACGTACTTCCTGCCTTCGGTAAACGACACCGTGCTCGCAAAAGCTTGAATATCGTTTCTCAGAGTATCGATGTTGCCGCGCATCGAGCCGTTGATCACGATGTAGTCGCACCCAAGCTCCTCTAGCATTGCTCGAGCGACGGTAGTCTTACCGACACCCGGTCCACCCGCTAGAAGGAGGTTAGAGACGTTGCCTGAGTCGACAAATTTTTGAAACGTCGACTTCAACTCCGTCGGTAGAACGCAGTCGACGATCTTCTTAGGTCGATACTTCTCGACCCAGAGATAGTCTTCCCTCGTCACTTTACTCTCCAAACTTTGAAGTCGACTCAGTCGGCACCCAGTATTGAATGCGATCACTCTTAAAGTGAGAGAGGCCTTTGGACGAGAGGGTAAGTTCGTAGTCGACGGACGACATGAGCTTGACCAGATTCTCAGTCTTAAACGTCATGGTGAACGCGCTCGATACGGGATGGTGGTCGAGCGGTACTCGAAATGCATTTGACGACTTATTCCGAGTGTCTCCGGCGACAAGCGAGACGCTCTTGCCGTCACTGAAGATGGAAACTTCGGCCAGGCTAAGGACGGCAGCAGCCTTGATGACTGAAGCAAGGTTGCTCTGCGTTACTTGAGCCGTCACGTCTTTCGACGGAAGCCTGATCTCTTTGTTCGGCGGTGTGATGATGTTCTCTGGAGAAGCGTAGACGTACCTCAGGCTCGACCCATTCGCACCGTTGATGTCGAGAAAGCGCTCGTGAAAGTCGATGTCAGCGTCCTGGAATAGACTCAGAGCAGAGATAAACTGCGACAGCTCATAGATCGCGAAGTCGACGGGAAGCTCGTCCTCGAGTTCCGCCTGCGCCATGATCGTCTTCTGCGGAGAGATGGTTCGAAGAACCTTTCCCTTTCTTACCATGATCTGGCTGTTGATCGACGAGAAGTTTTTGAGAAAGTCTACGGTTTCTTTCGCGAGTCTCATAGCGATATTGCTCCCTGGATTTATCGCGCCATAATGATAATATATTCTGAACGGGTCTCAATGTCAACTCTTTTTTGCGAGCTTTCGCTTACCGATAGCGTCGGCGTCAGCAGTCGCTGCAGCGCCGATCTGCGCTAGGTCGATCAAGCTGCCGCCGAACATGTAAGTACCGAGGTGGTCGAGCTTCATCCATGGACAGAGCCAGACCTTCATACCGGCCGCGCGGCTCTTCTGACAGAACCAGTAGTCCTCGGATAAGTACCTCTCGCTCGACGCATCAAGCTTCTTCTGCGTGTCCTCGTACATCGAGCGGACTTCTCCGATATCGATGACTTCGCCATTCATGACTCGCTTAATGACAGCTTCGTACGGAGTCACTGGATTATATCGGTCGATCTCCGCCTGAAAGTACTGACCGATCTTGCGTGAGCCGTCGAAGTGCTCAGTGCGAACGTGGTCTGGCTTGTATTGAATCTCGGGGTACGCGGCGGCAAACTTCTCGAGCGTCTCTCTCGGAATCATCATAAACCCAGTGCCGCCCTCTAGAACTTCGACCGGCTCGTCTAGTCTAATCTCACTCGAACCGTTGGTCGGATTGAATACGTAGTCTCCGACGTATCGCTCGAGGATTCCCGGGTCGCGGTCAGCGACTCCCTTGTCCACGGCACGCTTGATCTTCTCCCACGAGATACACTTCTTGGGATACGGGCCGCAGACGATGTCCATACCCTTGCTCGGGTCGGCGATTATCGAGAGCGCGATGACGTCACTTGGATCGAACCCAATGTCGGCGTCGATGAACATTAGGTGGGTATACTTCTTATTGCGAAGGAACTCATCGACTAGGTAGTTTCTAGCTCGAGGAATGAGACTCTCGTTGAAGAGGAAGAAGAAGTCGATATCGACTCCGTACTGAATAGCCATCCCCTTGAGATCGGTGCACGATTTCGTATAGTGTCCCGCGCACATGCCGCCGTACATCGGTGTGCAGACTAAGATCTTCTTCGTATGAAGGACTTCTGGAGAAACGGTCAACTCAAACGGCATGTTGCCTCCATGGTGTAGGATTCTTTTTATTTATAGACCTAATGGCAACGGTGGGGCAATGCCCCACCGCACCATGACCGCGTAAGCGTATTGTTACCGACGAGCGGCGACAGCCGAATCGATACGCCCGAACTGATCGCGCAGAGCGCGGTAACCAGCCGCAATCACTGCACGCATCGGAGTGCCGATGCGATACGTCGTGAACTCATTACCGCGGGCCGAGACCCGGCGATTCGAGTAGACGGCGTAGCCCTTACCACGAAGGTAGGACGCAGTCGCACTGAGGTTCTCGATGCCGAAGCGGCGATGCGCCTGGGCCTCAGTGATGTCGTTACCATCCTTCAGGAAGTTCAGAAGGCGGGTAGTCTTATTAAGCTTAGTCATACAAAAACTCCTCAGACAGTTGACGAAAGACCGCTACACCGACGCCGGTGTGGCAGCCGCATCCGGCACCGACTGTGTGTCAGGCGCGGATTGGGTCTGGGGCGTCACAACAGCGGTGACGCGGTCCCAAAGCTCTAAGAAAGTCGTCTTAGTCTCCTCATCGAATCTGTTAGTGCAGAGTTCGATTGCAGTCTTGATAGACTGCACGAGGCGGTATGTGTTGACGATGTGCACGAGGCGGCGAGTCGAGATCGTGTCGCTCACGCCACCGTCGGCAAAAGTAGTGCGAATGATATTCGCCCACTTGACCAGGTCAGCCACGATAGAGCTCTCAGCGGCCGAGCACCCAATCGATCCGCAGAGGCGGCCAGAAAGGATACGTATCTCGATGGATTCACTCGGATGCGAGTGCAGCAGGGTCACGGGCATGCGCTCGAGGAATGCGTCGTCTAGGATCGTAGCAGCGGTGTATCGACCGTCGCTAGCTCCTCGACCAAGGGTATTGGCAGTCACGATCACATTGAAGCCGTGAGTTGAACAAACCACCTCTCCGGTCTTCTTGATAAAGTATGGCTTACCCTCTAAGATTCCCTGTAGGCACATGATCTTTGTTGGGTCGGCTCGGTCGAGCTCGTCGATTAGAAGAACTGCGCCGAGCTCCATCGCTCGAATGACCGGACCCTTGACAAACTTAGTCTCGCCACCGATGAGTCGGAATCCACCGATGAGATCGTCCTCGTCGGTCTCACGCGAGACTTGGACTCTAATCATGGCTCGCTTTCGGGCAGCGCACGATTGCTCGACCATGAGAGTCTTACCGTTTCCAGAGTCACCGGAGATATAGACCGGAAAAAACTCACTCGACGCCACGATTCGAGTTAGAGTCTTAAAGTCGCCGAACGGCACAAAGAACTCGTCGGTGCCGGGAATGGCCGCATAAGTATGCGACGTCTCGGCGTTTGGATCAAACTTAGTGGCAGAAACTGGCTTGGTCGCGGGAGGGCTGAACGGGACTATGACCGCAGCTGGAGATACGGCCGCAGACGGCGGGATGCGAAACGTACCCTTAGAGACGCGATCGCGCCAGATGACCGATGGGATCGGCATATTCATGGCTGCGGCGAGTTCCTTGACCTGCTTAGACGTGATGGTGCCGTTGGAACCAAACTTGGCAGTCGCAGCGGCGATGAAGGCTTCTTTCTGATCACTTGTGAGCATAGCTCTCTCCATATTGATATTAATATAATATCAGGTAGTGTGTGAGTTGTCAACCAACATTCTTAAGCGGCTTAGAGATCCGAGTCACAAAGTCGCTGAGAATGTACCTGGTACGAAGGCGATTGGCACTTCCCTTAGCGAACGCCCTCGCAACCTGCCTATCCGTGACTGCATCTTCGAACCAGTCAGACTTGGAGTTGGCCCTGAGCATCTTAGCCGTGATAAAATGCTGCGTACTGAATCCACGTGCCTCTGGTACACTGACACAGCCGGTCCGTGTGAATTCGCGCCTCATGTTTTCGGTGAGAATATATTTGAGGTGGCGGTCCTTTTCGCATATCCTAAAGTTTATTACCTCTACTCCGAGGACTGCGCGAAGGTTTCGAATGAGGCGGTCGGTGTAGTCAGAAAATCTGAATATGTTATTAGACGTGCCATTAGACACAGTACTTGTACTTGGCAACTCCTGACGCGTGTCTCCATCGATGACGTACCGAATGTCGTGATTCGGATTGTCGCTATCGCCGTCGGTTAGAAACACGACGCTCACGCACTGGGCCCCAGTCCTCGCTTTAAATTCTCTAACGATTGGTCTGGCAAGAATGATCGTACTGTCGAGCGGAGTTCGTCCCATTGTATAGAGAGCGAAGCCTTTACCGACACTAGTTAATAGAGCAGAAGCAACTAATGAGAAGTCGCGCCCGGTCATCTCGTCGGAGAAGAGCTCTAGGAGATCCGTGTTTGGATCGATGTAGTCGACACTTGGAAAAGACGCTCGCATCATAGCCCTGACAGTAGGCAGGGCGCCGTAGCGTTCGTTATACCTCTGAGTAAACGAGAAGACTCGGTGCTTAATGCCGGCGCTACGACAGAAGGACACGAGCATCACGAGCTGCTCGATGACCTGCTCGATGTATAGGTGCATCGAGCTGGAAAAGTCGACAAACATAACTAAGCCGTGGGACTTGCCCTCCGGAATTACCATGGTCTTCTTGAATAAGTCCTCACTGAACTTATAGAGGTGGAGTTTATTCGGACTCAGAACACCAGTCTTAGCGTCTCGCGCTCGAGATAATACGTCCGCGGCTCGCTTAGTCTCAAACTCCTTGAGGAGGTAGGCGACTGTCGTGCGATTCTTAGAGTTGAACTTAGGCAATGCCTCGGGCGAGTACGTCGCTGCAACGCTAGTTTCAAACTGAGCACGGTAGTTTGGATTATTTCGCAGATACTCGATATGATCTCGTAATGGAGTCACGTAGTGCTTGTAGTCGAACTTTGAGTAGTCGATCTTGATTACATTCTCGCTAAACCTAGAGCGAGACTTAACGATGTCTTTAGCAAGTGTCTTATCGAAGCTATCCTGAGTAAACGGATCTGCATCGACTGAAGCAGTGTCATCTCTAGTGCTGTCGCTATTATCGTTCTTCTGGTCTTCAATCAGATCACCGCTAGAGCTCTCTGAGAGATCCTTGTCAGACGACGGCGCTCTGTTGCCAGTCTGCTCGATGCCTCGCGAGACTCGCTGGGCATGAGATCGCAGATTCATAGCTAGAGTTACGGCTTCGTCCCAAGTGGATAGCGTGTCGAACCGCTCAACAAACTCGAGCTCGTCGTCTCCAAAGTTAACGACATAGTAAGCGCCGATCTTGGCTCGAATATTGAGGCGGTCTATAAGAGACATCTTACGGTCGCCGAGATTTGAGAGATTGAACGCATCCATAGCGTGGAACTTCTTGTAGCCACGGGCAAGATCGACGCGAGTGCCTGGGTAGCGCTTCTTAATCAGTCGCTCAATCCGAGCATCTTCGACTATGTTTACGTAAGTCTTAATACTAGGATCGGCCGCAATAAGATTCGTCCACTCCTTAGTCGGAGTATAGATCGCATGCGAGACTTCGTGGACCAGGTACATGATGTACCTCTCTTCATCCACGTCGCTGAACTTAGGAAGTGTTAGAATTCTTTTCTCAACGTCGAAGTATGCATCGGTCGTGCCACCATTACCGTGGCGAATGTCAATGTTCTCTGTGGCCAGAAGCCTTGCCAGAGTGTTCAGTACAACGTCCCTCACGGGAATCTCCTGGTATCTACAATTCTATTATATCACGAGAAGTGACCGTTGTCAACAGTCAGTTAGTGTTGCGGTCCAAATCCATTATAGACTTGAGGATATACCCAGTAGCACCGATCTTCCCAGTAGCGATAGCCGAATCGATCAGAATACCAGACTCTATTGCATCGCCGCTCACGCATAGGAGGTGGCGGATAGTAGTAAACCTGCGGAGGAGCCGAGTAATAATATACCGGTGGCGGTTCATGGTGGTAGTGATGATCATGGCCATTATTCAGAATACTGCCCAGGATCGTACCGAACAGGAGGCCTCCGAGAAGAGGAACTGCCGCGTCTCCGGCCTGAGATGGGGATGGCGCTGCCGCGAGTGCGGTTGCCATAACGAGGGATGCGACTGTCTTTCTCATGGAAGTATTTATCCAAATTAGAGTGCACTGACGATGCGGGCGGTGTTGGAGATCAGCGATCCGATGGCGAGACCGAGGCATATGCCGCCGATCATTATAGCTGCGGACGCGAAGATTGACTTAAGCATGATTGTTTACCAAACAGCCGCGCATGTTATACCCTGGCTTCATCAGTGCGGGTAGGGTGGGTCCCGCAGACCGGACCTAGGTCCGGTTTCGCCTAGGCGAGCTTGTTAGTAACGATGGCCCGAACATAGCCGTAGGCACGCTCAAAACCGACACCAAGCTCATCCGCGATCTTGGCCTGAACGTCCTTGAGCGGCGAGTCTTTATTGGCACGGAAGACGTCGAGCGCGCGAGACATCTTAGTCACGCGTGGAGTCTTGGCGACCTTGGCGACCTTCGGAGCCTTGGCGACCTTCGGAGCCTTGGCGACCTTGGAAGGCTTCTTTAGAATGAAGCCGTGTTCGTTCACGGAAGGCGTGGTGGTATTGATAGTGTTAGTGTCAGACACGTATATCTCCATATGTTGCATGTTGCATTCTGATCGATCCATCGACCATATTCAGATAGTACTACTATTCAGTATGATTGTAAACTAAGATATGTATGAAACTGTAAAATTTTGTTACTTTTTTTGGTTTGGATTAGATAATTTTGTTACATTTCTATAAAAATCAATGGGTTACCGGTAACTCATTGATATATTTGGATAGTATCCAAAAGCTTAGGAAAGATATGATTCCAGACTAGGAGTTGATTCAACCTTGCCTCTAGATCCAACTATCACGGACTGGTCGTGGTTGCGCTGAAAGACATACTTTGCGTCAATCCACTCTCGCTTGCCCTCGAGCGCGGCGACGACCTCTTCGGCCATGTCCTGCGCGGTCTGAACAGGAACGTTCTGACAGATGTGGTTGACGCTCTTAGTCGGATTGAGCAGCTCGAAGCTCTCCGGAAGACCCATGATTGACATGGCCTCACGGTAAGAGATGTACCTGTCCTCGACGGGGTGCGTGAGCATCGTCGGGTAGTGACCGACAAAAGCACCGATGTAGTCCTTCGGGATCATAGTGCCGCGACGCATCACGCCCTTGCCGCTGTCGAGCTTAGCCTTCTTTCGAAGAGTCTTGTCGGCCTCCTTGTCGTGGCCCTCCTTCCTGAGCCAGTCCGCGAGGCGCTGCAAGTCGACTCCGATGTTCTGTATGTAGGTGAACGAGTCGCTGCGCCGCACGTCCTTTGGATCGACCTTCTCAACGAACTCTCGGTGCGACATTCCGCCGTGAAGCTCCTCGAGGATGAACCTGTAGTGTATGTCGTCTCGAGACGGAGTCTTCTTGTTGATCGGCTCCTGCTGACTGTTCGCGCGAGACGCCTCGATGATGACGTCCTCGATCTTACGGTGCGGTCGGTCGTAGTAGTTTAGGACCGGCGTCTTAGTCCCCCTCCAAAAGAAGTAGAAGGACCGCTCGCGGATCTGAGGCTGGCCGTGGAGGAGAGACCTAGTGCGGTAGACAGTCATCGTGTAGCCGTTCTCGGCGGCGATGGACCGCAGCTTCTCGCGAACGTTCTTGCCGATGTTCGACGCGAACCCAGGCGCGTTCTCTCCCCAGAATACATCAGGCTTCATCTCGCTCAGGACGTACTGCGCCGTGGTCTCCATCCACTTGTTGTTTGGGTTGTGGTCTCCGAAGTCGAAAGACATCTGCGACAGACCAGCGCACGGGCACACCGCGGACACTACGTTCACTCTCTTTGGAAAGGTAGCCCCCTCGTCTATGAGCAGGTACGGAACCTCGTTCTCGTACCAGTTGACGATGTGCGAGTCGTTGGCTGAGAACGGAGAGTACGACAGGAAGTACTCAGGTCGCTTACCGAAGGCGCGCTCTGAGCCGATGGTCTCTCCACCGATGAGCGGGATGATCGACGCGTGGGTTAGGTTGGTAGTCACCTTTCCTCCTAGAGCTTTATGCCAGCGTGCGTCTCGAGCGCGCTCGCGATGCGATTGGATAGATATTCTCCGTTGTAGTAACCATCGTTGAGCATCTCCCACAGGTGCTGTAGGACGGCTTCATACTCGCGCGGGTTGGACTCGAGTCTGTCGATGTTCCTCCACATCTCGGCCGGACTCTTAACGCGAAGGACCTCAGGCACGTCGAATATGCGATCGGTGTCGTACATTGGATGGAAGAACGGGACGATCCCGTAAAAGATCATTTTCCAAAACTTCTGAGTCACGAATCCGCTCAGCTTGTTGAAGAACGGGGGGATCAGCGTGTACTTAGATCGCCAGAATTCATCGGCGACCTCTGAGATGCCCTTGTTCTCAAACCGACCTGGGTACTGAGCGACGATATCATCCTCCCACGCGCCATAGATCTTGACGTCTCGACCACGCTCTGTGTCCAACAGCCACGACTTGACGATCGCTGGTCGGTCTGACTGTATGCCTCCAGAGTTCAGACCCATGACGAAGAGCTTATCCTTCTTGACTTTTCGAAAGTCGACTCGCTTCTCGCCGAGGAGGAACACCGTCTCGATTCCGGCATACTCGTATCTCAGCTTAACCTTGCGTAGGTTTAATGAGTCTTCATAGCTGACGATCCTGGGTTTAGTCTTAGTGATATTGATTTGACTTAGGATGGCTCGCTCGTCATTTGTCACGTCTCTCTGCTCGAGCGGAACGTACCTCGGATCGCTGACGAGTAGGATGTACGGTATATTAGTCACGTTGAGAAGATGCATCGGCGGAGCGTAGTACCACGAGAACATGACCAGCGGCTTGGCTAGGGTATGCTCTTTTAGTGTCTTGATTCCAACGTTAGGTATTCCGACTGCTCCAGTCGGACCCTGGTACATAATGCCGGCATCGAACCGCAAGCCCCTCTCGCGAACGTGGTCGGCGAGCCACAGGTGCACGTCGTGCTCGCTGAACACGTCCTTGTAGGTCATCTTACTCGGCGGACACTCATTGAAGAGGTCGACGATGTTGTCGGGAATGCCGATGTCCGTCGTCGACTCATCGTCGAACCAAGAAGTCTTATACCTCTTGGCCCTGTACTTCTTAATGTCCGACCTTCCCGCTAGATAGAACGTATGCTGGGGATACCGCTTAGCGAGCATCGTGTAGAGGAGTGGGCCTTCCTCGTCGCCAGCGTATGTTGACCACTTGCTCTTATCAAAGAAAATAACGCGACCCAACTTACCTATCAATATATTCATCATTAAGCCTCTGCAACTGATACCGACCAAAGTAGTATAGAAACACTGCAAATTCATGCTCGTGCAGGGCCGAGCTGTTGATATATATCAGTGCAGCAAGCGTGCGTATCTTCTTCATAGAGAAGTCTTCGTTCTCGACCCACTCGCAGAATTTCTCAGCAACTTCTACGAATCTATTTGGGCGCTTAACGTCGACTCTAATTCCACCATTCCAAGCTCGCGTCTCGAACTCGCCGCGGTAGATCATCGAGTGCGGTACCACTAGACCGTGATAGAACTTAGCTAGATCGTAGTAGACGTCCCCGAGCATGTAATTGCCGTTACCGAAGTTCTGCCTCCAGTCAAGTAGGATGAACTGACCTGAGTCAGTCTCGACGATATTCTCGCAATGAAAGTCACCGTGAAATCCGCCTACGGATACAGTCTCAGTCAGCCACTTCCAGTCTATATACTCTAGTAGTTGTCTAGCCGGTAGAGTTGAGATGCCGTTTACTTGCTCGGTCTGGTCTACTACCTCGAACCTTTTTAGAAACGTCTCGAGTCGCTGTTCAGTCTTGGTCTTATAAAATTCCATCGATGCATCGATGATCCTGCTCCTAGCATTCTCAATGACGCTTGCTTCCAAGTCGGCGTTTACCCAGAACGGACGCATCTCTGTAAAGAGGCTATGAAAGGTCCGTGCATCGAGTGTCTCGCTGAGCATCTTTCCGCGAGCTTTCTCGTACACATATAGATTCGTGTCGCTCCTTACGATTTTTGGAAGCATTTTTAATGGTAGTGCCGACCATTCCACACGGAGCAGTCTATCTCTGATGAAGGACTCGTCGGTTGAGAACTTTATCACTCGGTCTTTCAAAAACCATATGGCCTCAGACTCCTTCTCGAGGACGTTGTGCTCGGGCGCGCCAAACCTTTTCTTAGTCTTCTCTAGAGCCATCATGTTTCCGGTATCACACCAGGACGGCATCTCAACGGCCCTCGCGTTTCGCAGTGCTTGTAGACCATATGCTTCGCCGATCTCGATTGCATTTGGATCATGCATCATATTCCAGAACAGCTGCCAGTCTCGTATTCCAGCCGCGCCGATATAGATGTCGTTGCAATCGACACCTTTAGGATTGACTTTAGAAACGATGCCGTCTTCTATTTCGAGAGTACGATACTGCGGTAAATCATATGTGCCGTCATTCTTAAAGTATCCGATCCAGTTACCTCTCGTCGGATTGATGTTAATATTATCGATGGGTACGATGGTATCGTTTGCGACAAATATGAACGGGCACTGAAGGTGCTTCTCGGCGCACAGCATTGAGTAACCAAGGCCACTTCCTGGACCCTGGAACTTATCGACGTCTACATAAGTGATTGATCTATCCCCATGCAAGGCCTCGACTACCTGGCGGACGTAGCTTCCCTTGTAACCGAGAAGGATGACGATCTCGACCCTTGAGTCAAACTTAGTAATGACGTGAGAGATCGCTGGGCGACCCGCGATCGTTATAAGCGCCTTGTTGATGAACTTAGTGTATGGACCGACGCGACTGCCGAGACCGGCGCTCGGAATTACTACCTTGTACATGCTACCTCGTCGCTGGAAGATTTTTGACTCTTAGACATAATATACCACGAGAGTCAACGAACGTAAGCTCTGGAAAGTAAGTATCGGCAATTACACGAAGGACGTCTAGAATGACGCCGCAACCGCCGCGCGTAGATAGAATGTGGTCAGCGGCCAACTTAGCCTCTCGAGTAGCGTCTGCTGGAGCAAATGACACTAGCGCTTCCTGTAAGACGGGAACGTCCCACAGGCCGTCTCCAATGAATGCTGTAGTGCCCGAGTCACAGTTCTCCAAAAACCAAGACAGCCGCTCCTTCTCCGGTACGTAGTATAACTTGATGCCGAGGTCGCGCGCTCGAGCTTTGGATATATCTAGCCCCCTCTTATCGGCGGTGACGGCCACTACCTCTATGCCAAGAGCTTCTAGAATCTTAATCGCGTCGGCGTCGTGCGACGCAAAGTTTTTAAAGCACTTTCCATCAATGCTGTAGTAGTGCCCACCGGTCGTCAGCACACCGTCAACGTCAGTGACAAGCTTGGTTAGCTTACTCTTACCCATGTCGGCCATCAGTTATATAGTCTCGACATTCCGAGAGGACTCTCCTTACATATTCAGAATCGTTAAGTTGCCTATTTAGTCCAGACGGGTGCGGCAGCCTAAAGTGACGCGCGCCCAGGCGCTGCAGGATTCTAGAAGCAAACCCGCCTAGAGACAGGACCGCGTCGTACTCGTAAGCGAGACACTTCTCGAGCACGTCCCACTGAACGTCCCTAACTCGAGCGACTCCTGGGTCTGGAGATGCATTGACAAAAGAGAAGTAATGAATCCCAATCCCCTCCATCCATACGTTCAGCTTAGACATCGCTAGACTTCGCCGATCAGGGCCGACGTACGACGATGGGTTCATTCCAACGACGAGAACGTGAATTCCATGCATTCTACACCAGCCTCGCGAAACATTGATTTTGACAACTCGCCGGACTCGACCCAGTGGGGCGCGCTCTTAAACTTATCCATATCATAGGAAGCGACCACACGCTTCACGCCGACTTGAATGACTCCCTTCGCGCACTCCGAGCATACCGGCAGC
>Ga0194131_10004724_pt1 | contig 20269 bp, 21 predicted proteins | sample TA2KigO120mmetaG_FD_148631 | JGI IMG/M metagenome (GOLD analysis project Ga0194131, IMG submission 148631) | Freshwater microbial communities from Lake Tanganyika, Tanzania - TA2015053 Kigoma Offshore 120m | ecosystem: Environmental > Aquatic > Freshwater > Lake | place: Tanzania: Lake... | reverse complement strand
CGAGCGGCAATGGTTGGTAAAGCCGCGAACGCCCCGGGGCAGCAGTTTATGGAGCTGCCCGACCAGGCGGCTGAGGACGCGCACCGTGTCCCAGAGCAAGGTGCTGTCGGTGGGGTGGTGGATGTCGGCTTCGACGACTGTGGTGTCGGTGCGAAGTTTCTTGCCGTCCTCCAGCCCGAGAGCGACCGCCGCCTCGACCACGAGCTGATTGACGGTTTCCAGAGTGGCGGGGGTGAGCCGGACGAAGGCGCGGTGGAAGGCATCGTGTTTGGGGACGGGGCGGCTGGAGAACTGGGTGAACTGTCGCAAGGTGTAGCCATCGGCGATGCGTTCGCGCAGTTCGCGATAGTCCCAATTCTTGACGCGCATCAGGGTGAGAGAGCGCAACACTTGGGGGGCGTCGAGTCCGTTGCGGCCGGTGGCGGGTTTTTTCAGGCCGCGCTGGAGATCGCGGCGCACGTGCTCGACCAGGGTCTGGTGTTGATCGATGAAGTCCGAGATCTGCTGGAGGAGGGGGTCGAGGGTGATGTTCTGGGCGCGGAACTCCAGATCAGCGAAGCTCCATTGGGGTGGGGTGGCGCGGGTCATAGGGATCTCCGAAGCGGTTGTGGTGCTGACTGTTCCGAGAGCATTATAAAGCTATCGGACTAGCTTGACAACCCCAAACTGACGCCCTACGCTGATTCCTATGAACCGACGACAATCCTCGTTGGAGGCCCAGATTGAGAAACTCAAGCAAGCCATCGTTTGCCTCGGGGGTGCAATTAAGAGTGGCAGTCAGTTTGAACACAGGGACAGAGGGAATGCCATAGGGTTTGGTATTGAACAAAGGCGAGGATGGAGAGGGAAGGGGAGGGGCTGAACAAATTCTCCCGATTCGTATAAATGAACATGGGTAAATCTGGTCTAAAGGAGAGGCCCATGCGAGAACGCTTTTCGGAGATAGAGGGTCTGGCAATCAGTCAGCGGAGTCTGGAAGAGAGGCTGAAGGAGTACCCGGAACTGAAAGCGAAAATCGAAGCGATGTTGGGGATTATCGAGAACGCGGGTGGGGATGTAGAGAAAGCGGCTGAAGCGGAACAGCGCATCATCGAGGAGATGCGACAGATGGGCAACGGAGTTCTGCACAGCTGGGCGCGGCGTCAGCAGCAGCAAAAGGAGGAAGAGTACAACGCCCAGCCCGGAGTGAATCGGCAGCGTAAAAAAAACTCTACTGGTACACGCGGCTGGGAAAAATTGAAATAGGAGAACAGATCTTCACGCAGGGGCGGCGCGGTCGGCAGATTCGGCCGTTTTCGGAGTCGGCGGAAGTGGAATGCCGCGGCTGCTCGGCCGCCTTGCAGCGGGCAATCACGGATTTTGGAGCGGATGATGCGTTCGCTGGGGCGGCCGGCAAATTGAAAGAACACTATGGGATTGATCTTGCCGTCAGCACGATCCGGGTGATTACGGAAAAGCACGGTGAAGCCATGAGGGGGCGGCAGAGTCAAGGCAGCGCTTGGCCGGATCGTGCGGGAGTGGCGGCGCTGATTACGGAGATGGATGGGAGCCTGTTGCCGGTGGTGGAAACGGCCGAGCCGGTGCGGGGCGAAGGGGCCGTGGATCGGAGAACGACGCGCCAATTGAGGTGGAAGGAGACGCGCCTGTGTTTGGCGCATGAACCGGGCTCAGTCAGTCCGGTGTTTGCGGCGACCACGGGTGGAGTCGAGCAAGCGGGAGCCCAATGGCGGCATTGCGGGATCGCGGCCGGAGCGGGAAGCCGGACCCGGATTCATGCCTTAGGGGATGGAGCCTGCTGGATCACCGATCAAATGGAACTGCAACTTGGGACACAAGCCCGGTATCTGGTCGACTTTTATCACCTGTGCGACTACCTCTGGGCCGCTGCCGATGCGGTGGCGGCTAGTGACAAACAGGGCTGGATGGAAGCGAAGAAAACGTTGCTGAAACAAAATCGTTGGAGAGAGGTTTTGAAAGACCTGGAACCGTTTCTGGAACCGGCGGACACTGCTGACGACGACGCTCCTGTCCGTGCCTGCCACCGCTATATCGACAATCGATCCAATTGCCTGGATTACCAGGGAGCCCTCGCGAAGGATTTGCCCATTGGTTCGGGCGAGATCGAGAGCGCCCATCGTTACATCCTGCAGAATCGGCTCAAAATCGCCGGAGCGTGGTGGACACTGAATAATCTCGCCAAGATGGTGGCCCTCCGTGTGGCTAGGGCTAACCGAGGCTGGGAGGATTATTGGTCAGAAATCGGGCGACAAGCAGCGTGAAATGACTGCCATTTTTAATTACACCCCTTTACCGGAACCTTGAGGAAACGGCGCGTTATCGGTCCGGTGTGGTGCGGCTTGCCATGCAGGCCGGAGAGTACCGGGAGGAGCGGCGGTTTTTGATGAAGGATGATGCGGTAGCGCCGGCCGCCATCGATTCAACCTTGATGCAAGGCTTGCCCGGGAATCTCGAACTGGTTCGCGCTGAAGCAGTGACTCCCGCCGAAATCGCGCTAGCGTTGCACGAGACGCTTCTGAATCCGTTGCGACGCCGCGATGAGACGCTTTCGCTGACCCGCCGAGAGGATCCCTACGAAGTGACCCCGCTGCTGAAGACAGACAACCGCTACTTCCTGCAGATCGACGAGCCTGCTGCTGCAGCCGAGGATCCCAAGGAACGCCGGCAGCGAGAAAAGCAACAACTGTTGAATGAGCTGGCGGCAGAACTCCAGTCGCTAGGGGCGACGGCGATGATCCAGTGCCATTCGCAGCGGAGCGATGCGGATGGGTACGTGCGTGCGCACCATGGCTTTTTGGTGAGTTCCCGCAACGCCGGCCTGGATCGCCTGAAGCAGATCCTCCAAAGTCAATACAATCGGCTGTACCACGGGGGCCGGGCCGCAAGCTGGAGACGCGTTGAAGGGAGCACGGAGGTTTTGGGCACCCTTGCCGAGGTGGCGCTGGAGTCCAAAGGCGGCTCGTTGGCTATTGGGAATTCGGCTGCATTCGTGCATAGCTTGCTGAACTCTGCTGCCATTCCTCTACCTTCCAACCGCGCCGTGCACTACTACGCGCGCCTCGATCTCAACCAGCTGCGACCTCGCTACGGAGCGCTTTTCCAGTGGCTCGATTACCCGGGAGTGGCGCGCAATCCAAGCCAGCCGCCTCCTTTTTTTTCGGCCAACCTCGGAAGCTTGCTGGCGGCGCTGGCACCGGTGGAGACTGTGGCTGTACAACACTGGATGGAGAGCCGCACGCTTTACGAAGAGGTGATTTATCGAGGCCAGTTGTAGGATTGGCTGTGCTGCAGCCACGTCCTGTCGTGTGGCATCGGAAGAGCCATGTCATTCGAAAAGATTGTTGAAGACCAGATTCTGAAGGCGATTGCCGGCGGAGCGTTCGACAACTTGCGAGGGAAGGGAAAGGCGTTGGAGCTGGAAAGCTACTTCCAGACGCCGGAATCTCTGCGCATGGCTTACTCCATGCTGAAAAGCGCAGAGTTCGTGCCGGAAGAAATCCGACTGATGCAAGAGATCGGCGCGGCCAAAGAAGCTCTGAGTTCGTGCCGGGACGCAAATCTGGCGGCCCAGTTGGAACGTGACATTCGGGACAAGGAACTGCGGCTGAGCGTCCTGCTGGAGCGACAACGACGGCGGGAAAAATGAACGAGCTCGCTGGCGGTACCCGAAACGGGCGAGCTCTGGCTGTCATTCCGGCAAGCGAAGCGGGAGCGGGAATGACTCACAGCTTGGGCTACAAAGACAAGACGGCAAGACCCGGAGCGCGAGAGGACTGGTGCACTCCCAAGCGGGGGAACCTGCGAGATGTACGCGCTCCGCGCAGCGTCGTGGAGTGCGGCAGTCTTCTGCCGCTTTGGCTGAGAGGTCGCCGCCAGCGCCACGGCCCGTTGCGGCAAGCCGTTACTCAACCGGGCCGCGCAGTCTTGGGGCCCCAGGCATGCCGCGGGCGAGCCATACGACAGGGGCTTTGTGCCTTGGTTACAGGGACTGAGACGAGAAACGCCATGTTCCGCTGTTCCGAGTTCATCACGATTGTCGCACTGAGCGTCGTTTTGGCGGCGTCCGGCGACGCGCAGGCTCCGGGAACAGCGGGCACCGAGCTGCCATTCGACAAAATGAGCAAGGCCGACCTGAACAACTATCGGGTGCGCCTGTCGACTTCGCTTGGAGACATCGAGATCGACTTGTTTCCCCATTTCGCACCAGCGCACGTTCGGAACTTTCTGAACCTGGCGAAACTGGGCCTCTACGGCGGTACGGCCTGGCACCGGGTCGTGCCGAGATTCGTGATTCAAGGAGGAGAAATTGGCACGCGCCTGCCACCCGTCTCGATGGAGGATCGTGCCCAATTCGTTCGCCGGATGAAGCCGGAGTTCAACCGGCTGGAGCATGAAGAGGGCACGGTTTCGATGGCTCGGGCCGAGGCCGAAGATAGCGCCGAAACCTCGTTCTTCATCTGCTTGGCCCGGCAGAAATCGCTCGACGAGAAATACACGATCTTCGGCAAGGTGGTTTCCGGAATGGAAGTCGTGAAGAAGATTGCCGCGGTGAAGTTGGGCAAGAACGATCAACCCAAGAAACGGATCGACATTCTGCGGGCGGAAGTACTCGGGACGGCGCCTTAGGCTGAACCGTTCGGCAGGACGGTCCTGCTCTCTTCAAGATCCCGTCAAAGTTTCGTAAGTCCTTGAGCCGAGGTCGAGCCGTTGCGAACGCACGGGCCACTGATTTCGCTCACGCAGCTGTTCAGTAGCCCGACCGTAAGGGAGGGCTCGCGGCTTTGGCGCGAGACCCTGCAGCTTCCTTGGCATGATCTCATTGATTCAGCTCATGGCAGAGCGTGCACGAAACCGACGCTTGACTCGCTTTGTGGCAGTCGACGCACGCTTTCATTGAAATCTCCCGCTCCTTCCACAGCAGCTCACGGCTGGCAACCGGCCCGTGGCATGTTTGGCAATCCTCCTTAGCGGCGGCTGCGTGAGCTTTGTGGCTGAAGAAGGCAAAAGAGGGGAGCTGATAAACGCGCGACCACGCAATCGGCTTTTTTGCTTGGGCGTGCTCGAAGAGCGACCGAAAGGCAGGGTTGGAAGGGTCACGGTCCTCATGACACTTCAGGCAGTCGGCAGTTTGAGGAATTCCCGCTCGCTCGCCGTCGCCGCCAGGATGGCAGGCATTGCACTCTAATCCCAACTCGGCATGCCGTCTGTGGCTGAACTCGACGGGCTGCTGAACGGGTTCCGGTGGCTGGGGACTCGTCGAATCCTTCTCCTGCGCGATGGCCTGCAATCCGGCCAGTAGCAGGGTGCCGCCAAGAATCGTGCATGCGATGAGGCGTGTCTCATTCACGGCAACGTGTAGGCGATGAGGCTGTCGCTGTAAGTCTTGTTGTACTTGTTCCCGCCACCCGCCGCAATCACGACGAACTGCTTGCCGCTGTTCTTACCTCGAAACGTCATGGGTGTCGCGTGGCCGCTGGCGGGCAGGCGCGTCACCCACAGCTCCTTGCCGGAGTCTTTGTCGAACGCCCGAAAGCGGCTGTCGTTGGTGGCCGCGATGAAGACAAGGCCGCCCGCGGTGACGATCGAGCCCCCCAGATTCGAGGTGCCTGTCGGAGGAATCCCACGCTCCAGCAGGGCATCGATCACACCCAACGTCGAACGCCACCGGAACGTCCCGCTGTTCAGATCGATGGCCGTCAGGGTTCCCCAAGGAGGCTTCTGGCAGGGATACTGGTTCGAGTCCCAAAAGCGCCCTTGCGGGATGCCTCGAGAAACATAGGCTGCTGGGGACCCTTCCCGTCCCTTGACCATTCTGAGAACTTGGCCAACATCCATCGAATTCACGAAGAGCCAATTGTTGGCTGGATCGTAGGAAGCCCCGCCCCAGTTTGCGCCACCGTTCGTTCCAGGAAACAAGACCGTCGTTTCCAGCCCCTGTGGCTCGAAGAAAGCACCGAGCTTGGCTCCTTCGATCATTTGCAGACATTCGGATCGAGATTCCGGTGTGACGCCGGTGACTTCCTCTCGTGTCATTACGTGGCGGGCGAAAGGCGGTGGCTTGACGGGATAGGGTTGCGTCGGCCAGGCGGCTTCGCCTGGCACTTGGCTGGCGGGAACGGCGCGTTCTTCGATGTCGAACAGAGGTTTGCCTGTCAAGCGGTCGAAGAGAAACAGAAGTCCCATCTTGGTGACCTGAGCCACCGCGGGAAGAGCGGTGCCGTTGCGCCATACGGTGACGAGGTTTGGCTGGGCCGGTAAATCCCAGTCCCACAGGTCGTGATGAATGACCTGGTAGTGCCACAGCCTTTTGCCGGTGCGAGCCTCCAGGGCAACGAGGGAATTCCCGAAAAGGTTCTGCCCCTTGCGTTCGCCACCGTACCGGTCGGGCGACGGCGAGGTGACGGGCAGGTAGACGATGCCTCGTTGGGCGTCCAGGCTCATCGTTGTCCAGACGTTGGTCCCTCCGCGGTCAATCCAGGAGTCCTTCTCCCACGTCTCGTTTCCGAATTCTCCCGGCCGCGGCACCGTGTGGAATTGCCAGACGAGTTTTCCCGTCCGCGCGTCGAAGGCGCGCACGTCGCCAGCCGGGCCGCGTGGCTCGCCGTCGGCGACCAGCGAACCCGCAATGACGAGGTTCTCGAAGATCACGGGAGGCGAGGTGAGCCCGCAAACACGATTTGGAAATCGGTCGGCAACGCCTGCGCGGAAGTCGATCCACCCACCTTGGCCAAACTCCAGCGCTGGCTGGCCGGTGCGCGCGTCTAGGGCAAACAATCTTCCATCCAAAGTGCCGAGAAAAATGCGCTGCTGGTTTGCGCCGCGCCAGTAGGACACACCGCGGCTGATGAAGAGGCTATAAGGCCGCTCTTTGTCGAGCTTAGGGTCGAAACTCCAAAGCTCTTGGCCTGTCTCGGCCAAGAGCGCTACGGCTCTGCCAAAGGGCGTCGTCAGATACAAAATGCCATCCACGACCAGCGGCGTGCATTCGAAGGCGGTGCGGACAAGAAATGTGCTGCCATCGCTGATCTCTCCGGTGTGATACGTCCAGGCGATTTTCAGACGAGACACATTTCCCTTGTGGATCTGCTTCAGTTCCGAATACTTCGAACCGCCTGCATCGCCGCCGTAGAAGGGCCATTCCTGCGATCGGCCCTCAGCGGCACAGAAGCAGAGCAACAGCAGCAATCTGGTCAGGAAGAAACGGAGCATGGTGTGCCCATCCACCGTCTTGGGTCCTAACTGCATTGACGAACGACGGACGAGAACCGTCGCCAATCGCAGGAGTATAAGGCACACGGTCCTGATCGTCACGCGCGAAGACAACGAATCCCACGGATCGCGAGCCGTCCCTCATGGTCTCATGGTCGGGCTACTGAACAGCAGCGTGAGCCAAATCTGAAGCGCTCGCGTAAGCAAGGGCTCGACCTCGACTCAAAGACTTACGGGACTTTGACCGGGCCGTACCACGAATCCAAACCCGTGGTGGTGGCTGTCCTGAACACTCCACCTCAAATTGACCCAGTTTATCCAACCGTGTCACGCGTTCTCATTTGCCAGGCCCTGTGCTATCATCACGCGTCATTTGAACGACAATGGTCAAAGAGAGTTCCTCGAAGCTGCAATCGTTTCCGTTGCAGGAGACTGCCAATTTGGAATCCGGGAAACCCTCGCCTGCCTCCCCAGAAGCGGTTACCAAACTGAAGACCGCGCTGCGGCTGAAGGATCGAGAGATTGACATCCTTCACCGCATCAGCGAAGCAGTGAGCGGAAGCTTGAACCTGGAAGACGTGCTCCGGCACATTATCGAGTTGGTAGGGCAAGCCACCCGCGGCGATGCCTGCCTGTTGTATTTGCTCGACCGGACCAACGAAGAGTTGGTGCTACGGGCGTCGAAGAATCCACATCCTCGAATCATCGGACGCATCAAGATCAAACTGGGCGAAGGGATCACGGGATGGGTTGCAAAGGAAAAGCTACCCGTAGCGATTCCGCGTGATGCCTTTAGCGATCCCCGCTTCAAGGTTTTTCACAACCTGCCTGAAGATCGCTACCACGCTTTTCTGTCTGTTCCCATCATCAGCAAGAACGAAGTGATTGGCGTTATCAACGTGCAGCACCGGCGGCCGCACCGCTACTCATCCGTGGAGAAGGCCTTGCTCGTCACGATCGCTTCGCAAGTTGGCGGCGCTATCGAAAGCGCCCGGCTGTACGAAGAAGCCAGAAAGAAGGCGATGCAGATCGAGACGCTGTCGAAAGTGAGCAAGACGATCGCGTCGAATCATTACCTGGACGACATGCTCCATCTCATCGTCTCGATGATGGCAGAAGCGATGAGTTCGCCTATTTGTTCAATCATGCTGCTCGATGAGAAAAAGGAAGAGCTGGTTATCAAGGCGACTCAGGCGCTCAGCCACACCTATTCCAGCAAGCCGAATATTCAGGTTCACAAAAGCTTGTTGGGCCGGGTGGTGCTCGATCGCAAGCCGCTGTTGATCCGGGACGTGACGCTTGAGAAAGGCTACTCGCATCCAGAGCTGGCCAAGCAGGAAGGGCTTCGCTCGCTGGTTTCGGTTCCGCTGATGATCAAGAACTCGGTGATCGGAGTCTTCAACCTCTATACCTCGCAGGAGCGGCAGTTCTCGAACGAAGAGATCCAACTCATTTCGACGGTGGCCAATCAGGCGGCTGTTGCGATCGAAAACACAAAATTGATGGCCGACACGCTGTCGATGCAGGAAGCGTTGCAGACGCGCAAGCTCGTCGAGCGGGCCAAGGGGATTCTGATCAAGGAAGAGCACATCTCTGAAAACGAAGCCTACCGGCGCATTCAGCAGAAGAGTATGAAGCTCCGGAAATCGATGCGAGAGATCGCCGAAGCGATCGTCCTGGCGGCAGAGATCAAGATGTAGACGACCAGGATTTCGGAGGCTGGCCAGTTTTGGAATGCGCCAGTCCTCTGGCGCCGTTCTTCCGGCTGACGACTAGGCCAGGCTGCCGGACCGATTCGACGGCTCGCTTCCGACCGTTGTCCGGCGTGACAGGGACACTGGGATTGGCGCTGGTTCCCGTTTGCGCTTTAGAGCGTCTGTTACATTCGGTGCTTAGCTGCGTGGCCTGTGAGTGGCCAAAACAAAGCGCCAGAGGACTGCCGCACTCCAGGACGCTGCGCGTAGCGACTGACCGTTCGGAGGTTGGCCAGTCTTTTGCGATGCGCCAGCAACTCACCTTCGTGGCTGCTTGCCTTCGAGATGGATCGTGACGTCGACCAGAGCTTTGGGCTTGTCATAGGCAAAAGTCACATCCTTAGCCGTGAGCACAGGTGTCGTTCCCAACTCGTTCAGCGTCTCCAGACAAGCCTCGAAAGCACTCCTTCCGAACAGATCCCCAGGCTGTAGCGGCAGCAGCTCGCGCAACCGCTTCACGTCAATGGGCGACTTCCCGGCCAGTTCAACGCGGCCCAGGTGATAGGCGTTTCCTTCCGAGATATCCACGCGCAGATCTGCTAGCCGCTTGCTTTTCGGCGCGTCGAGCGATGTCTTGATCTCCACGTCGAGATACCCCAATGCAAGATAGGCTTCGCGAACTGCCAGAATCCCGGCGTTGATTCCCTCAAGGTAAACCCCCGGCTTTGCCGGGGGACTCACAAAGTTTGACAATTCCGGGAGTATGGTAGTTCTGCCGCTTTCAAGTTGGTGTCAGTCGGGCGAGGTCGGCGACGAGACCCCTGAACTGAGTTCGAATCGAAAAACAGGGCGCCACGAGCCATGCCGACGGAGACGCGGGCACTAGGCAGATTAGGTGCGAGAACATTGGCTTGCCCTTTGAAGGGCTGAGACCAGCCGCCTATGGCGGCTCACCCATCAAGCCTCCGGCTTTGCCGGAGGTCTTTTGACTTTGGCAAGGTTGGCAACGGCCTTGGGCTGGAGGCTGAGCATCGAAGCCACCAGGGTGTCGCGCAGCACCGTGGCGCCCATGATCTTGACAACGCCGAGCTGGTAGGCATTGTTCTCCCTGATCCGCAATAGCAAGGTCATGGTTCCGCTGCCGGAAGGGCCCAGGTCGAACTCGGGGGGATGGATCACCGCATTCACGTAGCCACGGTTGCGATAGAACGCCAACAGCATATTCGAAGCATGGGTAAGGCGATCATTGTCGTACGTGTCCATGAACTGCGGAGGCAGCTGAGCCGTCACCGTTCCGGCGTTGCGAAAGATCGCTCTCAGATCGCCGGCAGCAAAAGAGACGTTCCAACGAAACCGATGTTCTCTGGGGGCACTCTCAGCCCTGCTAACGGCCCCTGCTGGCCCTGTACACGAGAGGGAGCCAGCGGAAGGTGGAACTGCAACAGCACGATGATCCACGGAATCAAACGGCTTGATCTTAGCCGGGGCTGGTCAGTCAAGAGCCTGCTATTCATGGTGTCACCTCGTTCTGGCGCAAAGCGCTTCGGTCAGCGAATGCCACTTCTGCCGTCCTGAGAAAGTCCAGCCAGCCACGCGACAGAGCGCGACATCTGGGCCGGCCCAAAGACTTCCAAGGCGGATACGTCGACAACGTCCGACGTTTGGCGGAAGGCGTCGCGGCCGGATTCAGGCCATCTTGCGCCGAAACCGCGTGTGGCATAATGACGGAATGGCAGCGATCGATTCCCTCGAAGAGAAACTCGCGGATATTCCCATCGATCCAGGAGTCTACCTCTACAAAGACTTGCAAGGGCGGATTATCTACGTGGGCAAAGCCAAGTCGCTGCGCAACCGCGTTCGCACCTACTTCCAGGAATCGCGCAATACGGATTTCAAGCTCGATCATCTCCTGGCCGAGATCGCGGACCTCGAGTTCATCGTGGTTGGCAACGAAATGGAAGCGCTGGCGCTGGAAAACAATCTAATCAAGCGCCATAAGCCGAAGTTCAATATCCTGTTGCGGGACGACAAGACGTACCCGTATATCAAGCTGACGCTGAACGAGCCTTATCCTAGAATCTTCGTCACCCGGCGTGTCAAGAAAGATGGGGCCCTGTACTTTGGCCCCTATTCCCCCGCCAGCCTGGCACATCGGACCTTCAAGTTGATGAGCCGGCATTTTCAGATCCGGACTTGTACGATCGACATCGATGGCACTCGCCCTCGCGTCTGCCTCGACTATCACATCAAGCGCTGCATGGGCCCTTGTGTCGCGTCGATCTGCAGCCGAGAAGAGTATGCCAGCCGCGTTCAGGACTTGAAGCTCTTCATGGAGGGCAAGCGCGCCGATGTCGTGAAACGCTTGGCCGTGAAGATGGAGGCCGCCGCCGCAGAAGAGCGTTTCGAGCTGGCGGCCCATTGCCGCGACACGATCCGAACGATCCTCCAGCTGGCAGAGCCACAGCGGATCGCTTCGAGCCAGGTGTCGAACGCCGATGTCTTTGCATTGCATCGCGAGCACTCGAAGGCTGCGGCCCAACTGTTCCATTTGCGCGGCGGCAAGGTCGTGGACCGGCGGGAGTTCTTCTGGGAAGACTTAAGGGGAAGCACTTCTGACGGTGAGATTCTTTCGTCTCTGCTGAAGCAGTACTACTTCAATTCGGAGTTTACGCCCGACGAGGTTTTTGTAGGGGCTGACTTCGAAGACCGGCAACCGCTGGAAGACTTTCTTTCCGAACGCAAAGGCAAGCGGGTTGAGATCAAAATCCCGCAACGGGGTGTGAAGCGAACGTTTGTCGACCTGGTCAGCCAGAATGCGAAGCTCTCGTTCGACCAGCGCTTTCGGGTGCTCAATCCTTCCGGCAGTGCCATTGGCGAAGGCCTGGCTAGCGCCCTGGGCTTGGAGTCGGCGCCGCGGCGCATCGAGTGCTTCGACATTTCCAACATCCAGGGTACCGACTCGGTGGCGTCCATGGTGGTTTGGGAAGACGGCCGAATGAAGAAGAGCGACTACCGCAAGTTCATCATCAAAAGTGTAAAGGGCGCCGACGACTTTCGAAGCATTCGTGAGGTGGTTTTTCGCCGCTACAAACGCTTGCAGGAGGAGGGAGGGCCCATGCCGGGCCTGGTGTTGATTGATGGAGGGCTCGGCCAGATCCACGCCGCCGCTTCGGCGCTGGAGGAGCTGGATTTGCCCACGCAACCGCTGGCCAGCATCGCCAAGAAAGAAGAGATCCTCTACGTCTTCGGCAGTGAAGACGATCCGGTGATCCTTGACAAGCACTCACCCGTGTTGCACCTCGTGCAGATGATTCGCGACGAGACCCATCGATTTGCGGTGACATTTCATCGCCAGCGCCGATCGAAACGCACTCTGGTCTCCGCCGTCTCGGCTATTCCAGGCATCGGCGCCAAGACCGCCCGCGTGCTATTGAGGAAGTTTGGCAGCGTCCAGTCGATCGAAGAGCAGAGTTTGGAGGCGCTCTCGCGGGAAATCGCTCCGCATCTAGCTCGTCGCGTCTACGACCATTTCCATTCACGCGAGCGGTCAAGGATTTGATCTCGCACCGGACTCGCAATTGGCCCAGCTGCATCGCGGATCGATTTGTAAAGAGTTGTTAACCGCTGCGTATTTGCGGATCGTCGTGGCGGGAAGTGTCCTAACATTCCAGCCAGCAGGCTACCAGGGCCGTCAGCGAGCGCGTTCATTGCGACATTCTGATGGCCTAAAAGAGGCCTGCCGCGGCCGGTGTAGGGACGGCTTTCCACGCGACCCGATCAAAGGCCGATTGGAAGCAGTGAGCAGGGCGCCTCTTGCCTCCGAAGGATCCAATGGAGATGTTGGCAGGACAATCGAGAGCTAGCCGTGAGCCGGAGAACTCCAGCCCGGCACTCTTGCTGGTCGACGACGATGCCGAACTCTGCGAGCTCATGGTCGAGTTCTTCTCGCAGCACGGCTTTCGCGTGGAATCGGTCCAGGACGGGCGCCGTGGATTGGCGCGAGCGCTGGAGAGGCGCTTTGCGCTGGTGTTGCTCGACGTCATGTTGCCCAGCCTGGACGGGTTCGAAGTGCTGCATCAGCTGCGCCAGCAAAGCAGTGTGCCGGTGATCATGTTGACGGCCCGCACCGAGCAGCAAGACCGGATCAGCGGACTCAACGCCGGTGCGGACGACTACTTGCCAAAGCCGTTCGGCCCGGAAGAATTGCTGGCCCGCATTCGGGCCGTGCTGCGGCGCACTCGTCAAGCGGGCCTGCGCTCAACCGGCATTCTGCAGGCGGGACGCTTCAAGCTCGACTCGGCTGCCCACCAGGTATGGCGCGAGGCGACGCGGCTGGAGCTGACATCGATTGAATTTGATATTCTAAGCCTGCTGATGCGTTCTGCCGGGCGAGCTGTGTCGCGCGACGAGATCGCCGGCGTTCTCTATCACCGCGAGGCTCTGCCTTTCGAACGAGCGATCGACGTGCATGTCAGCCATCTCAGAAAAAAGCTCGAGCACCAGGGGCAATCGGCCATCCAGACGATCCGCGGCGTCGGGTATCTGTTCTCTCCAGAACCGGATTCGACCGCGTGAAATCCATTCTTGCCAAGATCCTGCTCTGGTCGTTTGGAACGCTGCTGATCTCCCTGATTGCTTTTGCAGGGATTTCAAGGTTGCTGTCAGCGCGGGCATTTCAGCGAGGCGAGCTGCTGCGCAGCGCGCTGTCGGATCAGGTTGAGTTGGCCCGCCAGGCCTTCGAGACGGGTGGGCGCGAGCAGCTCACGTCCTTCTTGAATCGACTTCACTCCGTTCTTCCCAACGACCATTACCTCACCGACGCGGACGGCAAGGACCTGGTAACCGGCGAAGACCGATCCAGCCTGCTGGCCCAGGCACGGCCCCGACCGGGTCGGCCCGGCTTTGGCAGACCGGGCCCACGCAGACCAGGCCCCCCTGGCTTTGGCCGGGTCCGGCCAGTGATCGCTGCACCGACAGCGGACGGGCGCTACTGGCTGATAGCGGTGGTGCGGCGTCCGCCACTGGACCTTTGGAGTTTCGTTCCCTATTACCTGCTTGTGCTCCTGACCGTAGCGCTTCTGTGCTACATGCTGGCCATCAACCTGGCAAATCCCTTGCGTGCTTTGAGACGCACCGTCGAACAGTTCAGCCAGGGAAACCTTTCGGCTCGCGTAGGCTCGCGCAGCCCGGACGAAATCGGTCAGCTCTCCCGCGCTTTCGACCAGATGGCAGACCGCATTCAGACACTGCTCACGGCCGAGCGGCGGCTGCTGCAGGACACCTCGCATGAACTCCGCTCGCCGCTGGCGCGGCTTAGCTTTGCGGCAGAGCTTGTCCGCACAGCCGACGATCGGGAAGGCGCCGTGGCGCGACTGAAGAAGGAAATCGACCGGCTGGCTCATCTTGTCGGCGGGCTGCTTCAGGTGACACGGGTTGAAGCCGATCCGGCCTCCCTAAAATGGCACGTGCTGTCGCTGAACGGGTTGTTGCAGAACCTGGCTGAAGATTGCGCCATCGAAGCCGATGCCGCACGGTGTCGCATCGTGGTGCAAGAGCGCGAAGCGATCATGGTTAGAGCAGACCAGGAACTGCTTCGACGAGCGGTGGAGAATATCCTTAGAAACGCGATTCGCCATGCGCCTGCCGGGAGCGCCGTTGAAACGACTCTGGACTCTAGGCCTTCGGCACTCTCGCTATCGATCCGGGACTACGGTCCGGGGGTGCCCGAAGAGATGCTGTCGAATATCTTCAAGCCACTCTTCCGCGTCGACGGCGCTCGCGATGCTGCCCAGGGCGGAACTGGCCTCGGTTTGGCCATCGCGCAAAGGGCCATTTCCTTGCATCGCGGCGCACTGGTCGCGATCAACATGCATCCTGGTTTGTTGGTGCGGATCGACCTGCCGGTCGACTTGCGCGTTCCAGCGAACAGCGCCACCGTTAACATTTCTTAACGAACCTCGCCGCAACTCTCCGCTAGCATGCCTCATCAGAGGGTACGCAAGACAGGCGCCTGTCTTCAAGAAACAGAGTCCTTACCCGGGGTAAGATCTCAAACCAACGCTACGAGGTGAATACAATGAGAGGAAAAACAGCAAGGCAAGTCGCATTCGCGGTACTCTTCAGTGCAACGGTGGCTCTCGCGCAACGTCCTGGAGGGGTTGGAGGCGGGCCCGGTGCTGGCGGTCCAGAAGGCCAACGGGGCCCGGGCAGGAATCGCACCGATTTTCTGGCGACGGTTTTGGGTTTGACCGCCGCTCAGAAGACGCAAGCCACCGCAATCTTCGAAAAGGCACGGACAGCCAGCGCTTCTTTGCGAAAAAAGCTGGCTCAACAGGGGGCGGAGCTTCGAGAGGCTGCGACGTCTAACGCGGCAGAGATTGACATCGACAGACTGGCGTCGGCGCTTGGAGACACGTCGGGACTGCTGGCAGCGATTCACACCAAGAGTTTCGGCAATTTCTACGCGCTGCTCAGCCCTGAGCAGCAAGAGAAGCTGAAAGAGTTGCATGCGAACCTTAAAGCCATGAGGGGGCCGGGCGCGGGACTGTTCGTCGAGCCAGGACTCTGAGAGCTCTTCTGAGCTGGAAATCTGGCGGCCGCGATGGTTCGGGTTTGGATTAGTCACAAAGCGGAAAGAACGTCTGGCCGCCGGAGGCCTCACGTCGGTGCCACGAGGGAGTCGAGAGAGAGAATTGGACCTTGAGTTTTGTTTCTTCAGGGTTGTCAGTTCAAGCGCAGGCGGGGGCTAGGGTCGCACCTCGGCGTCCAGGGCAGAATCGACGCCTCGCAAACGGCCTCCCCCGATTCTTTCTGCGGCTGCCTTCTTTCGGCGGGGAGAGGGCAGCCGAGCTCTCTTTTGAGACATCCAATTTCGCCGAATTCCAACGGCGGTGGAGCCATGAACGCGAGCTCAGGCCGCCAGCAAAACACCTCGGCCGGCGAGCCGATCCCTCATCGGGATTTCGGCGTCTTTGGAGGGAGTGAACCTAAAGCCGGCCTGACTTCCACAGCACAAACTTCTCGAAGGTTTCGTACGAGACATTGGGCGGGGCTTGCCGATAGAGGTTAACATCGATTCCCAACCGCTGAATTTGAGAACTGAGCGTGGTAGGTTTCAGTCCCAAGATCCTGGCAGCGCGCGCCTGGTTGCCGTTGCACGCTGCCAGAGCATCGCCGATCAGCTTGCGCTCAAAGTCCTCGACTACCTCAAAAACTCTTCGATGGCGTCGCCATCCCTTGCCTCCGGGAGGTTTCTTGTGGTGCGCTGGCTTGGCCATCGCCTACTGAGTCTTCTGGCTGACCTGCGTCGCTTCGCCGAGTTTGTACGACTGAGACTCGCCCGACAGTCGAAGCTCAATGATTTTGGGCGCCTTGCTGCCATCCACGGCAAACCGGATTGAATTGCGATCGGCCTTCTTCTCGGTCTTCTCTGATTGGGCTGTTGCTCTGGCAACCAGCTTCTTGCCCTTGGACAGGAAGGGGCTGCTCGTGGTTAGAGCCAGGACCAAACAGAGCAGTGCGCCTCTTGAAATACCGTTCCTCATGACTGAATCCTCCAGAGATGAGATTTGAATGAACGTCTCTCGCACGACTGCATGACCGCATGCAGCGTGGTGCTCTGGGTTCGTGACCTCAGGCCTTGACTTGTTATCAGCCAACCTCGCCAGCTACTTTGCCGGTACGTTGAGGCCCCAGTGAAAGTTCCACTCGAAAAAGACTATAGCGGCCAGCGGGCTGCGGGAGAATGCGAATGGGATAGAACGCTTGAATGGCGGGACGAATGACAGGTGCTTGTGATGGAAGCCTGCAACCGGCGCCGTCCCGCAAACTAAATTCATGTTCTGGACGAGCAGAATAAGCCGGCCAGGCGCTAGAAGATGAACTTAAGTCCCAACATGATCAAGCGGCTTCCGCCGTTGAAGACGGTAGGATCGAGGGAATTCGTATTCGTGGCTGTCGGGAAGCCTGCCGTCGTGGCATTGCGGTTATCGTCTTGCTGAAAAATAGTGCCGCCTCCGCTCTTCGGATCTCCAGCCAGACTAAACTGGCGATGGTTGAAGGCGTTGATCATGTCGACGCGAAACTCGAGCACCTTCTTTTCTGTGAGTCGCGTGTTTTTTTGTATTCCGATGTTCCAGTTGTTGAGCGCCTGTGCCGATGTTCTTTGCGGTGATGAGAGCTCCAGGCACCAGCGCTCCCGTACCGTCACGCACCTGGCCGCGCAACGTTCCATCCAGACTTTGCGCCAATGAAGTAACGGCCATCATGGCGGCCAGCGCAAGAGCCGCAGAAGCCGTGAGAAACCTTCGTCGTGTTCGCATGGCGATCTCCTCTTCGATTGCCGGAGGATCTCCGGTCTTCGAGTGGGCAAGTAGATGACGAGATTGAACCTCGGCGGGCCGCTACGGGGGTCTGTCGTGCAGGGCGAATCAATGATACGAGGCTACGACGGATCGTTTGAAAAGGAAACGCTCTTGGGATGAAGCGCCGGGATTTTGGGACGAATCAGGCGCATGGAGGGATCAAATCGACGACAAATCGCACAGGAGTGCGAATTGTCGTCTCCCTACGAAAATCTGCGCAAGAAGAGCCAAAGGCCGGAGGGCAACCGGCGAGGCCGAGAAACGCTCGCTCCGTTGCGCTTGGTGTGGATTTCAGAAGGAGAATCACCGGATGGGGCCCGGTCACCTGTGGCGTGTTTCACTACAAACGAGTTGAATCAGTACCTGCGAGGGCCAAGATTTCGTCTAATCTAGGCCTCTTTGCCCAACAGGTGGCGTAGCTTTTCGCGGTACTTGCGGCTGAGCAGCAGTTGGGTTCCATCCTGCAACAAGACTCGATACTCTCCGTGAAACCAAGGTTGAAGCTCTTTGATGCGATCGAGATTGACGATCGTTGAACGATGGATGCGCAGAAACTGGTTTGAGTCGAGCCTCTCTTCCATTTGGCTCAACGTCTCTCGCAAGAGATGGGTCTCTTTGCCCGCGTGAAAGCGGACGTAGTTTCCCTCGGACTCGATCCAGTCGACCTCGGCGATCTTGAGGAACGACACGCGGCCACCCGTCTTGATCACCAACCGATCGGGCAGCTTCGCCTTGGGTTTTTCCTTCAGTTCGCTCAGCAGGTCAAGCAGTCCCTGGTTGAGCGCGCTTCCGCGCGCCTGGCGGATTTGAGCTTTGGCGTGCTGAAGCGTTCGGTTAAAGCGCTCGGCATCGAACGGCTTCAACAGGTAGTCGAGCGCATACACCTCGAACGCGCGGAGAGCGTACTGATCGAAGGCCGTGACGAAAACCACGGTCGGTAGCCGGTTGGGTGGCAGAGCGGCCAGCACCTCGAAACCATCCATCTCGGGCATCTGAACGTCCAGGGAAAGCAGATGGGGCGCCTGTTCCAGGATCGCATCCACGGCCTGGCGACCGTTGGAGCATTGGCCCACCAATTGGATTTCCGGATCGCTTTTCAGGATGTCGCAAATGCGGTTGCGCGCCAGCACTTCGTCGTCAACGACCAGGGCCTTGACGATCGCAGCGTCTGCTACTTCCATTGCAGCTCTCCTGCCCTGTCGACCGCAGGCCCGGAACGAAGACTGAACGGTATTTCCATCGTTACCAACAATCCATGGCCGGGCTCGCTACAGAGCTCGAAGCGGTGATTACTTCCGTAGAGCTGTCGCAGCCGCTCGCGTGTGTTAGCCAAGCCCAGGCCTTTGCCAAAGGAGCCATTAGGATTCTGAATGGCGGCGAGGCCGGGCCCATCGTCCTGGACCTGGAGCTGAAGCGTGTCGCCTTTGAGTTGGGCCGAGATTGCAATGCGGCCGTGGCCGGCCCTGGGCGCGACAGCGTGTCTAATGGCGTTTTCGACAATCGGCTGCCAGACAAGGTTGGGAACGAGGGCATCCAAGGTCTCCGGCGCCACGTTGTAGGAGACAGTCAAACGATCCTGAAATCGTACCCGCTCGATCTCCAAGTAGCATTTCAGAAACTCGAGCTCCTTTTGAAGGGTGACTTCCTGCGCTCCGGAGTTGTCCAGCGTCAGCCGAAGAAAATCGCCTAGCCGCGCAATCATGCGGTCGGCCAACTCCAGGTCGCGGTGCAACAAGGCCGAGATGGAGTTCAGGGTGTTGAAGAGAAAGTGCGGGTGCAGCTGCATCTTCAGGGCCTGCAACTGAGCCTGCACGAGCTGGGCTTCCAGCTGGGCGGCCCGCTTTTCGCGATCCCGAAGCCTGCGATGGTAGTCGAATCCCTGATAAGCGCCCAGGATGGCCCAGTAGACGAGCAGCCACCAGTGATAGCTCATGGCGACGTTTCGCTTCATCACGGGCCACCATCGAAAGTTGCTTCCTGGGTCGATGACAAACACAAATAGTGCCGAGACGGCCAAAGCGAGGCTGACCCAAGCGATCAGGAGGCTGGCTGGAATATGAACGGCCAAACTGGCTGCCAGGCGGCCCTTTTCGAGTGGGAAACGACGGAAAAGCCAGCCAATTAGGAGGCTGAACGCGGCCCAGATATACCAGTCCGGCAAATTCGAAAGCAACGCCTGACGCCAAGGCACCGGGCGCTCGTAGAGCTTGGCGTGGAAGTAGGCTTGGGTGCTAAAGAACAGCCCGAACACAGTCCAGACGACTAAGAACACACCCCACCTTGTCTGTTGTTCTTTCGTCATGGCCATTGCTGGACGCGAGACTTACGGTGATTGGGACCGGGTCATCATAGCGCCATCGAACGAAAAACCCTAGATCGAACTTCGCCAACGACGCAGTTCAAACCGGCCTTTTGGAGAGCCTGATCAAAGATCGGAAACCTCTTCGCTCGGATCGATAGGAGACTCGAAGGGTCATGAATGCTGACATCCCAGGCGCACAGAAGCTTCGAGGTGCTCGGGAGGGATCGGCGCACGTGAGACCTGCGTCAACGAGGGGCTTCGAAGATTTGGGCGTCGGGATCCGACCGGGCTGCTCGCACAGGACTGGATCAGGAGGCACTCGAAGCCCCGATGGGCAACCCGATGTGCTATGTGTTCTAACGTTCAGCCTCAATCTTCAGCGAGATCCGTTTTCACACTCTGAGTGATTCTTGATTTCGGAATGATTCGGAGCCGCTTGCACTTGCGACATTTCAGCTCAATGCCCTCGGGAATGATCCGGGCCAACAAGCTTCCACACAGGCAGCGGTGCTCCTGGGACTCGATTCTTTGCTTGAACACGGTGACTGCAGCTTTCTGCATGTCTTAGATTCTTACCTCTTTAATCATCAACAAAAACAGTTCAACAAAGTTCAGGCGGCCTCCAGAAGTTCAATGATGTTGCGGATGGAAGCATCAGCTTTGTAATAGGCAGTTTCGAGTTT
>Ga0194131_10004717_pt1 | contig 20283 bp, 16 predicted proteins | sample TA2KigO120mmetaG_FD_148631 | JGI IMG/M metagenome (GOLD analysis project Ga0194131, IMG submission 148631) | Freshwater microbial communities from Lake Tanganyika, Tanzania - TA2015053 Kigoma Offshore 120m | ecosystem: Environmental > Aquatic > Freshwater > Lake | place: Tanzania: Lake... | reverse complement strand
CAGGTCCTGGTGGATGTCCATCACGGCATGCGGATCATGCGGGAAGAGACGTTCGGCCCGGCGGTGGGGATCATGCCGGTGGAAGACGACGCGCAGGCCGTGGAGCTGATGAATGACTCCGAGTATGGACTGACGGCTTCCGTGTGGGGCACCGAGGTGTTCCACATCCGGCAGATCGCGGACCAGCTTGATACCGGAACCGTGTTCATGAACCGGTGCGACTACCTGGAACCTTCCATTCCGTGGACCGGTGTGAAGAACTCGGGGAACTCTTCATCGAACCTATCGGTCTACGGGTTCGAGCCGTATGTGCGGCGCAAGGCCTACCACTACAGGCTCAGGCCCTGACGGGACGGTAGGGCATCGCGAGCCAGCAGGCAGCCGCGATGGCGTCGAGCACCATGACGGTGTAGAAGTAGGCGTCGGCCGATCCGGTCCAGGTGGTGAACAGCGGGAAGAGGTTGGCGCACACGAAGGATCCGATGTTGCCCGCCATGTTCATCGTGCCGGTGACGGCGCCCGAGCGTGTCCCGCCGATGTCGAGACAGAAGACCCAGCTCGGGCTGATGACCATTTCGGCTCCGAACGCGGCGACCGTGAAAGCGGCGGCGGCCCAGCCCGGACTGGAGACCAAGGGGATCGACCCGATGCCCACGGCGGAGAGCAGGAATCCGGCCATCGCGGGCAGGCGGCGCGACCACGGGCGGGTGTGTTCGCGCGCGTAGAGGCGGTCGACCAGTGTCCCCGTGCCCCATTGGGCGAAAGCGCCGACGAGCAGCGGGATCATCGTGTAGAAAGCGGCCTCGGACTGCGAGAGCGCGAAACGCTGCTTCAGGTAGGGTTGCATCCACGACAGGCACAGGAAGGTCGTGAAGTTCACGATGAAGTACTGCAGCATCGTCGGAAACATGATGGGTGCAACCAGGGAGACGGGGGCGGCGGGCGCCAGATCCGCACGGGGGGCGGTCTGCTTGTCTCGATAGCAGATCCACCAGACGAGCGCCCATGCAAATCCGGGGACGGCGAGCACGTAGAAGGTGTTGCGCCACGAGGTCCACGCGAGGAGCGAGGCCATCAGGGGAAATGCGAGGGCTGCGCCGAGACGGGATCCGGCGAAGATGACGCCGTTGGCAAGTCCGCGCTGGTTCTCAGGCATCCAGGCGTAGATGGCGCGGGCGGTTCCGGGGAAGGCTCCGGCCTCGGCGACACCGAACAGGAAACGGATGGCGGCGAGAGGCAGGAGTTGCGTGGCGGCGCCGGTGGCAGCGGTCAACACACTCCAGACGGCGACCAGTGCGGTGAGCAGGCGGCGGGGCCCCCAGCGGTCGGCCGCTGCGCCGGAGGGGATTTGGGCGAGGGCATAGCCGAGGGCGAAGGCGCTGAAGACGAGTCCGATTTGCTGGTCGGTGAGGGAGAGATCGCGCGTGAGGGAGTCCTTGGCGGAGGAGATGGCAGCGCGGTCGACGTAGGTGATCCAGGAGAGGAGGAAAAGGGACGCGAGGAGCGGCAGGCGCTTCATGGCGCGCTGGGCAGGAGAACGAGGACGAGTCCGCCGGTGGTGCAACGGGGAGAAATGAACAACGGGCTGGGCCGCGCGAACAGCCCGTCAGGAAGCGAGCGCGGATCGATCAGGCCTTCGCATTCAGCGGCAGCGGTGACCGGAGCCAAACCGGCGCTCGCTTGGACAATCGCGAGGCGCGCGTTTTGGGCGGGTGACAGCTCGGCCTTGGCCTTTTCGCGGACGGTGGAGGCCGCTGCCGCAATCTCGCGGCGGAGGTGTTCGATCTCGACGTAGCGAACTCCCAAAGCGGAGGGATCAATGGGTTCGCGCGCGGTCTCCTGGGAGATCTCGGTCTCGACCTGGCGGATGCGGGTCTCGGTGGCGAGCACCGAGCGCTGGTGGCTGGACAGCAAGTCCGAGATCGCGCGGGCCTGGGCGTCGGTGAGGTCCAGGTACAGGCGCAGGGCAAGGGGAACGGAGCTTGCGCAGAATCCCGCACCGAGGGGGTCTCTGATGATGAAGCTGGCGATCTGTGGCGGCCTCTCCAACAGACCGGCGCAGGCGGCCTCGCTCTGGAGATGTTCTGAGTGGCGGGATGCCTCGAGGGCAGGGAGCCGGGCTGTCTGTGTGGCGTTGAGGACAGCGCGGTTCCGTTTTCGCCATTCGGCCTGGTCCTCTATTGCGCCGCGCCGTAGCATCTCGATCTCGGCGTAGCGGTCGCCGAATGCAAGCGGGTCGAGCGTTGGTTTGCGGCGCTCCGCGGCGAGCTCGTTCTGAATATCGGCTGTGCGGCGCTGGCGGGTGGCGAGCGAGCGGTCCAGGTCCTGGCTGCTGCGGACGAGTTGGTCGACCTGGGCAGCCGTGAGTTCCAGGTAACGCTCGAGTTCGGGGTTGAAGCGCGGTTGAGCGTTGAGGGCGGGGATCGCGAGCAGTGGGAGGAGCGCCCGGAGTCTCATGCAGACAGTATCGCGCAACCGGTCCGTTTGAAATGCGAGAGCAAGAGTGAATTCCGGTGGGTTTCGGGCAACCGGGCCGTGGACGGCCGGGATGCTACGTCTTGGTGCGCGCACCACGCCGTCTTGTGGAGGCGTCCGCCGTCGTGCTCCAGCCGCCGGATCATTCTCGCAGCCTCACCTCAGGCGTAGCAGCCGCTGAGGCCCGGTACAATGTCTGAATGATCCCCCGGATCCTTGCTGGGACCCTCTTCTTGTTTTCCGCATTCGCCGACGTACGAAACTGCGCCTGCGACGTCCAAAAACCTGAGACCATGGCGGGGCGCGAGTGCAGTCTGTGCAAAGAGGCGCAAGCCCGCCAGCAGGGTCCGGACGTTTTTTTCCTGAAGGACATCAACCCTCGCAAGGCCAACCGGACGCTAGCCCTGCCCAAGTCGCACTCCGCGGGTGGGCATCCGCTGGCCAAGATGTCCAAAACCGAGCAGGCCAAGCTGTGGGAGGCCGCCGTCGCCAGAGCCAAGGAACTGTGGGCGGACGAGTGGGGAGTAGCCTACAACAGTGAAAAAGACCGGACCCAGTGCCACGCCCACGTCCACATCGGAAGGCTGCTCAAGGGTCTTGCGCCGGGGAAGTTCTACGACGTCGACCATCCGTCGCAGATCCGTGTGCCGGCCGACGGAACCGGAGTGTGGGTGCACGGGGTGGAGGGAAAAATCCGCGTCCATTACGGCGAGGGAATCACGGAGACGGCCTTGTTGCGGTAGCGTAGAAAGTGACACCATGAGTCTTGTCGATATCGCCAAGCCGCCAACGGCGGACAATGCGGCCATCCACCTGAGCCCTCGCGACAACATTGCCGTCGCACGGGTAGCCCTGTCCGCCGACCAGAGGGTCCGCGTGAACGGGTCGGAGGTGACCTTACGCGACCCGATCCCGATGGGGCACAAACTGGCGCTCCACGCCGTCGCTCCGGGCGGCACCATCATCCGCTACGGGCAAGTGATGGGACGCGCGCGGATCCCGATCGAGCCGGGACAGCACGTGCATGTCCACAACGTGGCCTTCGAAGAGATCCATTTCGATTATGAGTTTCCGGCGGGGGAGGTCCCGTTGCCACGGCCGCCCGCTGGGGGTCCTACGTTCCAGGGTTACCGGCGCGAGGACGGGCGCGTGGGCACGCGGAACTACATCGCCGTGGTCGCGGCTTCAAATTGCGCAGCGCATACGGCCGAGCTGGTGGCGCGGTCCTATGAGAACGAGGCGTTTCCGGACAACGTTGACGGCGTGGTGGCGTTCCCTCATGGCGAAGGCTGCGGGATGTCGATTGGTCCCGACACCCAGCAGCTTCAGCGGACCCTGGCGGGCGTGCTCCATCATCCGAACGTTTCGGCGGCGGTGATTCTGGGGCTCGGGTGCGAGGTCAACCAGATCGACCACTACTTGGGCAAAGGGGCGCCGGTGACGGACCGGCTGGTGGGCATGACGCTTCAGAACACGGGCGGGACCACGGCGGCAATTGCGGCCTGCCGCGCGGCCATTGCCGGGATGATCGAGCGCGCGGCGGCCGAACAGCGGACCGAGGTTCCGGCGTCGCACCTTGTGCTTGGCACCAACTGCGGAGGATCGGATAGCTTCTCGGGGATCACGGCGAATCCGGCGCTGGGCTATTGCTCGGATCTGCTGGCCGGGATCGGCGCGTCGTCGGTGCTGGCCGAGACGACCGAGATTTTCGGGGCCGAGCATCTCCTGGTCAAGCGTGCGCGCAACCGGCAGGTCGGCGAGAAGCTGCTCCAGATGGTGGACGGCTACAAGACCTACCTGCGGCGCTTTGGCGGGAGCTTCGACGACAATCCGTCGCCGGGCAACAAGGAAGGCGGGCTGACGAACATCCTCGAGAAGTCGCTGGGCGCGGTGGCCAAGGCGGGTACCTCGACGCTCACCGACGTGGTCGACTACGCCGAGGCCGTGCGGACGCCGGGATTCGTGTTCATGAACACACCGGGCTATGATCCTGCCTCGCTCACCGGACTGGCGGCGGGCGGCTGCAACCTGATCTGCTTCACCACGGGCCGGGGCAGCGCGATCGGATTCCCCAGCGTGCCCGTGGTCAAGGTGGCCACCAACTCGCCGATGTACCGCCGCATGCGCGGCAACATGGATGTCAACGCGGGCCGGATCGCCGACGGCGAAGCCACGGTCCAGGGAATCGGCCAGGAGATTTTCGACCTGCTGCTCCGCGTCGCCTCCGGCGAACGGACCTGCGCCGAGCGGCTGGGCCACAAAGAGTTTGTGCCGTGGCGGATCGGACCGGTGCTATAGGATGCGTCTGCTGATATCGCTCTTGCCTCTGTTGCTGATGGCGCAGGCTCCGAAGTCCGCGCTCGACAAGCCGACGCTGGCCGCCTACGTCCGCCATCTCATGCTCTATCCGGCGGCGGTCAACCTGGCCGTCGGGGATCCGGCGCCGTCGGATGTGCCGGGTCTGCTCGAAGTGTCCATCACCGCGACCATGGGACAGGCGAGTGAGGTGCGCAAGTTTCTGGTGTCGAAGGACGGCACCAGGATCCTGCAGGCCGAAGTCTACAATGTGGCGCAGAATCCGTTCAAGCCGAACCTGGACCGGATCAAGACCGACTTCCGCCCGAGCTTCGGCACGCCAGGCGCACCGGTGGTCGTTGCGCTGTTCAGCGATTTCCAGTGCGGCTACTGCAAGCAGGAAGGCGAAGCGCTCCGCAAGGAGCTGACCAAGACGTTCCCCACCCAGGTCCGCGTCTACTTCATGGATTTCCCGCTCGAGCAGATCCATCCGTGGGCCCGTGAAGCGGCGCTGACCGGCCGGTGCATCTTTAATCAGAATGCGTTGACGTTTTGGGACTACCACGATTGGGCGTTCGCCAAGCAGGCGGACCTGACCGAGATCAACTTCAAGGAAAAGCGCAACGAATTTCTGAAGTCGAAGTCGCTTGACCCGGCGGCGATTGACCGGTGCATCCAAGGTCCGGCGGCTGTGAAGGCGCTGCAGGCGTCCGTCCAGCAGGCTCGCGATCTCGGGGTGAATTCGACACCGACGATGTTCGTCAACGGACGCAAGCTCGGCGGCTATGTGCCGTGGGCGAACCTCAAACAGATCATCGAAATCGAGATCGGCTACCAGGCCACCGCCAACAACGCGGGAGAAAAGTGCTGCACGATGCCCGCCCTCAGTCCGTTCCCGGCTTCCAATCCCGTGCTACCGCCAATCACTCCAAAGAAATAGCCTATGAAAACTTCCCTCCGCACCGCTGCTCTTGGCGTCTTGCCCGGTTTGCTTCTTGCGGCAGGGGCGAACGTCCGCTTCGACGCGGAGCGGTACTTGGGCCACGTGAAGTACCTGTCGAGTCCGGAGTTGAAGGGGCGGGGCACGGGCTCACCGGAACTCGAGAAGGCGGCCCAATATGTCGCCAAACAGTTCCAGGCCATTGGACTGGCGGCTCCGAACGGCAACGGATACTTGCAGCCCTTCCCGGTGACCACCAGCGCCCGGCTCGGCAAGGCCAACAAGCTGCGCCATGAAGTGAATGGGAAGCGGGAGACGGCCCAGTCCGGGAAGCAGTTTGTTCCCTTCAATTTTTCGGCTGCGGGGCGGTTTTCCGGCCAGGTGGTGTTTGCCGGGTACGGGATCACGGCCAAGGAGTACAACTACGACGACTATGAGGGAATCGACGTCAAGGACAAATTCGTAGTCCTGCTGCGGCATGAGCCTCAGGAGTTCGACGAGAAGTCGGTGTTCAGCGGAAAGGTCTATACCGAGCACTCCCAGTTTTTCAGCAAGGCGGTGAACGCCAAGCTTCACGGAGCGCGGGGTGTGATCCTGCTCAACGACAGCCACAACCACTCGGGTGATTCCGACGAGCTGGAGCCGTTCGCGGCCAATGCCGGGCCATCGAACGCGGGAATCCCGTTCATCCACGCCAAGACCGCGGTGGTTGAGCCGTGGATGGCCGCCGCTGGCAAGGATCTCAAGGAGATCCAGGCGGCGATTGACAAGGATCTGAAGCCGCGCCCGTTCGCGTTTCCGGACGCGGTGTCGGTGGAGCTTTCCGTGGATGTACGGCGCGATCAGAAGACGGTCCACAACGTGGTGGGGTACCTGGCCGGGGAGACCGGCGAGCACATCGTCATCGGAGCCCATTACGACCACCTTGGGCTCGGGCACCAGTTCTCAATGGCGCCCTCGCAGGCGGGCACCGTCCATCCTGGAGCCGACGACAACGCTTCCGGGACCGCGGCCGTGATCGAGCTTGCGCGGTACTTCGCCAGCCAGCCCAAGCCCCGGCGGGGGATCGTATTCCTGGCGTTTGCGGCGGAGGAACTCGGCCTGCTCGGATCGAGCTACTACGTCAACCATCCGGAGGTGCCGCTGAAAAACGCCGTAGCGATGATCAACATGGACATGATCGGCCGGATGCGCGACCGCAAGATCTATCTGGGGGGCCTCGGAACGGGGGACTACTTTGAAGAGATGATCACCGCGATGAAGAAGGAGACCGGCCTGCAGGTGGAGATGGCGGACAAGACCGGCTATGGGTCCTCGGACCACACCTCGTTCACGGCCAAGCAGGTTCCGGTGCTGTTCTTTTTCTCGGGTCTCCACGGGGACTATCACAAGCCGAGCGACACCTGGGACAAGATTGATGGTCCGGAGACTGTGCGGCTATTGGATTTTATCGCCAACACAGCGGGGCGGCTGACGAATGGCATGGAGCGGCCGAAGTTCGTCCGGGTGGCGCCTCCGGCGAATCCGCATGCGGGCGGAGCGCCGTCGGGCGGGGGCTACGGTCCGTACTTTGGGAGCGTGCCGGATTTCGCCGAGCCGCCCACGGGAGTGCGGTTTTCCGACGTCCGGGATGGATCCCCGGCGGCTAAGGCAGGACTTAAGGGGGGTGACGTCCTGATCGAGTTCGATGGGAAGAAGGTCCAAAACCTTCAGGACTTTACGTTCGTTTTAAGACGCAAGAAGCCAGGGGATACTGTTCGTGTGGTGGTCCTAAGGGACGGTAAACCTCTGGAAGTAGAGTGTTTGCTTGAGCGCCGGCGGTAGGACTCCGGCTCTTGCAGCCACTATTGAGACCGATAGATATTGAGAGGATCCATGCCCGTCATCCCTGAGACTCCCCGGCTTCGTACGCGCGAGTGGTGCCTGCCGCCGCTGATTTTGCATCCGTTTTCGGATTCAACTGGTCCAGGCCGGCTGGTGGAGAGTTCGCGGGCGAGCCTGATGCTGCAAGGGCTGCTGCCGCAGGGCGACTTGACGGTGGATGAGCTGGAGCGGCGGCTGCTTGACGGGCGGTACTGCGAGTTGCGGATGCTGTTCTACGTGGGGCGGGATCTGTTCCGCTGGATCGAGCAGTGCCAGGACTTCGTGGATTCGAGCGCCGAGTTGCGGGACCGCGGGTACAAGTTCCAAAGCTTCGCCTCGTACGTGGTGGAAAATCCGCCGGCCGGGGTCGCGGCGAAGCTGAAGCAGTGGGGCGTGGCCGACTACAAGGCGATTTTCCAACGGGCGATCGGATTGAATTGCGTGCTGGCCGAGGTCCCGGAGCGGGAGATGCTATCGAACGAGTTCGTCCGTCACTACTACCGGTATGCGGATCACATGTACCTGTGCCGGCAGCATTCGACGGTGTTCCCGGAGCTTCCGGCGTCACAATTTGATTTCGAGCTGTTCGCTTCCGGGGAGTACGCCCGGATGCTTGAAAAGGAGTGGGAAGAGCGGTAAGGGTCGAATCGGCGGCAGGGCCCGCTGCGGGGGGCTAATTTCGTATCATGCCGTCTATGAAGATCCGGATCTTGCCCCTTCTGTTGCTTGTGTTGGCGGGGCGCGCTGCCGCCCAGCTCGAGTGGAACGTCCTGTTCGGCCACCCGGAGTTCAAGAACGCTGAGAGCCTGCTGCCGGACCACATCGGACGCATCCGGTCGGCCGGCGAGGCGGAGCGCGAGAGAGTGATCAACGGCCTCAAGACTCCGGAACAGGTGAGCCATTACCAGGAGCGGACGATGGCCCGGCTGCGCGAGGTCCTCGGCGCGTTCCCGGAGCGGACGCCGCTCAACGCGAAGGTCACCGGCCGGCTTGACCGCGCCGGGTACCGCATCGAGAACGTCGTCTTCGAGAGCCGCCCGCGGTACTACGTGACGGCGAACGTCTATGTCCCGCGCGCGGGAAAGGCGAAGTATCCGGCGGTGCTGGCCCCGGTCGGGCATTGGGGCGCCGGGAAGTTCTTCGAGGACTACCAGCGCCTGGGGCGCTATCTTGCGCAGCGCGGCTTCATTGTGCTCGTCTACGACGCCCCAGGGCAGGGTGAGCGGCAACAGTACTTCGATCCTGTCATGGCGCAAACCCGTTTGAGTCCCGGCAACACGCACTGGTTCGTGACCATCGAGCATAACTACGCGGGCATGCAGACGATCCTCACCCGCGACCACTACGCGGCGATCCTGGCCTGGGACGGCGTTCGCGGCATCGACTACCTGGCCGGGCGGCCGGACGTGGATGCGGACAAGATCGCCTGCACCGGAACCTCCGGCGGTGGGCTCCAGACCGAAGTGCTGTCGGCGATCGACCCGCGGATCAAGGTGTCGATTCCAGTTTGTTATGGCGGCTGCGCGGCCGACACTCCGGCGCGCCGGGGCCTGGGCATGACCAGCGTCGATGCCCTGATCGCCCCGCGTCCGCTGCTGATGATCGAGGCCACGGGAGATCCCCGAAGTTCCGTGATCGAGAAACAGCGGAAGCACGCATTGATCTCGCGCCTGTACGAGATCTCGGGCGCCAGCGCGAGCACACGGTATCTGATCACCGACGAGCCGCACGGGTATGGAGAGTCAATCCGCCGCAACGCCTATGAATGGCTGAGCCGCTGGCTGAATGGTGCTCCGCCGCCGCCAGAGACGCTGGCTGAGGATCAGGCGCCGCTCGAGTCCGAGGCAGCGCTGTCGTGCACCGTGACCGGACAGGTGAAGACGTCACTTGGAGGGGAGACCGTCTTCTCACTGAACCGGGCGGACGCCGGGCATCTTCCTCCCCGTGAACAACTGCCCACGACGCGCCAGCAGTGGACAGAGTGGAGGAACCGGCTGCGCGGACACGTGACCGGCCGGCTATCGCTTGAACCCGCGGGTCCATTGAACGCGCGCACGCTCGGCAGGACGGACAAAGGCACCTACGTGATCGAGAAGGTGGTGTTCCACAGCACCGCGGACGTGTACGTGCCGGGGATTCTCCTGCTGCCCAGTGGGGGTGGCCGGCATCCAGCGGTTGTCTTCGTCAACGATGGAGGGAAGACGGCCGGCGGCGTGGCCGAGAAGTATCTGCGTCCGATGGCTGAAGCGGGCCAGGCGGTGCTGGCGATTGATCCGCGCGGGGTGGGGGAAACGGCCCCGGCCAACGCCAACCGCGAGAACAACTACCGCGGCTTCGTTCATGGCGAGGAGGGCAGCCTCTCGTTCAGCGCGCTGGGCGCGGGCGTGACGATCCTGGGGATGCGCACTCGCGACGTGCTTCAGGCAGTTGAGTACCTGGCGTCCCGTCCGGACGTGATCCAGTCCCAGATCTCGGCGATCGGCCATGGACCGGGTGGCGTGATGGTGCTCCACGCTGCCGCGCTCGATGAGCGGATCCGGTCGGTGGCGGTTCTCGGGACGCTCGGGGCCTACTCACTGGTGGTGGACAGTGAGATCTACGCGCATCGTCCGTCGCTGTTTCCGCCGGGAGTGCTGGCCCGCTACGATCTGCCGGATCTCGCCGCGGCGGTAGCGCCCCGTCCTTTGGTGTTGATCAACAGCACCGGTGCGCTTCAGGATCCGCTGGATGCGGCGCGCGCGGCGCAAGTGTACGATCCGGCCCGGCGGATGTACGAGTTGCTGGGGGTAGAGGATAGGTTCGCCATCATCAGCGCGCCTTCTTCCGGTGAGATCCTCGATCGGTACCAACAGCTCCGTTGAGCCGATGGCATGCCCGGTCTCACAAGCCCAACGTGGCAAGTGGTGGGCCCGACAGAACTCGAATCTGTGACCTCTACCGTGTCAAGGTAGCGCTCTAACCAACTGAGCTACGGGCCCGACAGTTCAAATATAGCACGCTATGGGAAAATAAGGATTTCCATGTCCAAGCTTGCATTTCTGTTCCCTGGCCAGGGCTCCCAGTTCGCCGGGATGGGCCGTGCCCTCGCCGAAGCGTTTCCATCTGCCCGGGCCGTTTTCGCCGAAGCCGATGACGCGCTCGGGTTTCCGATCTCGGCACTCTGCTGGGATGGTCCGGAGGACGCCCTCAAGCTGACCGAGAACACGCAGCCCGCCATCCTCACCACCTCGATCGCGGCCCTGGCGGTCCTGCGCGAGCGGGGACTCCAGCCGGAATTCGTCGCGGGCCACAGCCTCGGCGAGTACTCTGCGCTGGTCGCGGCGGGATCGCTCCGGTTCGCCGACGCCGTCCGCCTGGTGCGGGCGCGCGGCCGCTACATGCAGGAAGCGGTCCCGCCTGGCGTGGGCGCGATGGCGGCTTTCCTCAAGCTCCCGGACGGAGCGCTCGACAGCGTCCTGGCCGAGGCTGCCCAGGGAGAAGTGGTCAGTGCGGCGAACCTGAATTCGCCGGACCAGGTTGTGATCGCGGGACACGCGGGGGCCGTCCAGCGGGCGTCGGAGCTGGCCAAGGCGGCAGGCGCAAAGCGCGCCGTGCCGCTTCCTGTCTCCGCTCCGTTCCATTGCGCTCTGATGGAGCCGGCGCAACGGCGTCTTGCGGCCGATCTCGCGGCCACTGAATTCGCCGGCCTGGCCGTGCCGCTGGTCAACAACTGGCAGGCGGCGATCATCACTACCGGCGGCCAGGCACGGGAGGGCCTGATCCAGCAGGTGCCGAATCCCGTGCGATGGACCGAGTCGGTCCGCCGCCTCGCCGCGGAAGGCGTCACCCGCTGGATCGAGGTGGGTCCGGGCGGGGTACTGTGCGGGCTCCTCCGCCAGATCGATCCGGCGCAGAAGGGCGAAAAGTTCGGGGAGCCCGCGGACCTCGAAAAGTCCGGCCTATGACCTCGCCTTCTGGAGCGCCACGAGAATCGGACCGGCCTCGGCGTCGTCCACGCACGGGGTCACCTCGATCGACAGCAGGTCCCACCAATCCGATGACAGCCGGTAGACGGCTGCCGCGTCGACTGCTTCGACGATCGCGACTCCGCTCATGTTCGCGCCGTGCCAGCGGCCAAGGATGCGCACTCCCTCCGGGGGCGCTGCGCCTCCCGCGAGAAACCGGTCGATCGCCGCGAGACTGGTCGCGGACTGTAGCTTCCAAGTGACGATGAATTTCATCGAGTCCTCCCTCGCGAGATTGTATCCTCCCGCGCCATAATCAATCAATGGACCGGAGAAATTTTCTTGGCACGGGCGCGGCAGCCTGGCAGCGCCCCGGACAACCGCCACAACGCGAACTCGAGGCGGGAGGTGCCGGCAGCGTCTCCTACACTGCGCCAGTCACCATCGAGCGCCAGCGCGCGGGCCAGCCTCACCGCGGAAAGGTGCTGGCGGCGATTCAGCCCCACTGCGACGACATTCCCATTTACGCGGGCGGCACGGTGCTCAAGCTGATCGACGAGGGCTACACCGGCTACCTGATCACCATGTCGAACGACTCGATGGCAGGAACCGGATCCTCAATCGGCGACATCGTGCTGAAGAACGAGAAGGACACGGTCGAAGCCGCCAATCGGCTCAACTGCAAGGAGGGATTCTTCCTCAACTATCCGAACCACAACATGGACGCCTGGCCGCTGGTCGAGATGCGGGCGCGGCTGGTGTTCCTGTTCCGTGTGCTCAAGGTGGACACGGTGCTCGTGTACGATCCCTCGTGCCTGTACGAGCGCAACCCGGACCACTACACCACGGCGCGCGCGGTTGAGTCTGCGTGCTGGATGGCGCGGTCGACATGGGACTACCCGGAGCATTTCCGCGCGGGACTCACGGCTCACGGACCCGTGGACAAGTACTACTTCGCGCGCGGACCGCAGATCGTCAACCGCGTGGTCGACATCGCTCCGTACATGGATCAGAAGGTGTACGCGAACCTGGCCAACGTGACGCAGGGTCCTGCCGGAAACCTGGGCGCGGAACTGCGGCGGAAGCTCGCCGCGCAGGGCCGCCGCCTGCCGCTGCTCGGCAACGACGACGACACGGCCAACCGCCAGTACACGCGCCATTTCGCGCTGTCGCGGGACCGGGTCCGCGGGCAGCAGCACGGGCTTGAGTACGCCGAGCTGTTCCACTACATCGCCGCGGACGAGGACGACGTCAACGACTACGTGTCGCGCAACGCGGTCCCCCTGTGAGCCGCCATGTGTAGAAGCATCAAAGTCCTCAGGAATGCCGATCCGCCGGCGACCCCGGACGATATCCGCGCGGCGGCGCGACAGTTCATTCGCAAGGTGAGCGGATTTCATAAGCCGTCGCAGGCGAACTCGGCCGCGTTTGAAGAGGCGGTCGATGGCGTCGCGGCGGTGGCCGGCCGGCTGCTCTCTACTCTTGGCCCGGGCGGTACGCGGCGATCCGCTCCGCGGCGCGATCCGCCAGGGCCGCAATCGTAAGCGCCGGGTTCGGACCCACGGGTCCCGGCAGGATCGAGCCATCGGTGACGTAAAGTCCGGGGACTCCGAACACGGCCCCGTATGAATCGACGACTCCCTCGCCGGGGTTGCGGCCCATGGGACAGCCGCCGAGAGGATGGGCGGTGAGCACCTGCTCGAAGTAACGGAACGCAGGATTGTCGTCGTAGTCCGCATTCAGGGCTTCCGCGATCTTCTTGCCCGTGGCCTGGACGCGGGCGTAATATTCACGTGACTGATCGACGCTCCAGTCGCACTGAAGGGACTTGCCATCGAGCCACATTTTCCCAGACGGAGTGTCGCGGCCCATGGACAGCAGCGGCAGAGAATGCCGCGACAGCGCCGCGGGACCGATCAGCTCCGATATCTCGTGGCCGAGGTCGGTGTCAGGATCGCGTCCGATCAGCCTCATGAACGCGTTCTTGCCGAACCTCGCCGCGCGGAGCGGGAAGCTCGGAAGATCGGCGGCGGTGTCCACAAGCCAGGAGAGAAAAGCCGGGTAGCCGCCTTCTTCGACGTAGAATCCACCGGCGGCGCCGTCGTCTTCAACACGGATGGCCGAGGTGATCACGGGGCCGAAATTGGGATTGATGTCGCGGTCCGAGCGCAGGATGAAAGACAGCAGATCGCCGTTGCCCGAGTAGCGGGTGCCAAGGGCCCGGGAGATTCCCGGGAAGGAGCCGCGGTTGGCCAGCAGGAGATAAGTGGATCCGAAGGTTCCGGCGGCCAGGATCAGGCGGTCCGCCGTGGCTTCCCCGGGTGTCGCGGAGCTGGAATTCCCGCCTGGCTTGTGCCGCACGTACTCGATGTTGAACTTGCCGTCTGATTGTTTGCGGAAGCGCCGCACCTCGGAGAGATGGCGCAGGTCCGCGCCGAGCCGTTTGGCTTCGGACAGGTAGTTGAAGTCGAGCGTGTTCTTGGCGCCGTCATTGCAGCCGATATCACACTCGCCGCAGAGCCGGCAGGTGCTGCGCGCCATGCCGTGGAGGTTCGGAGCCGGTTCTTCGATGGGCGCATGGAAGCGCGGCGGGTTCGCGGCGTTGTCCGGATTGTCCGGATCGGCGACGGGCCGCTGGCGGAAGCTGACGGCGAGGTTCATCAGCCGCCAGTCCATGTTGTTGATCCGGGCCGCCTCGCGCAGGGCGAGCGTCTTGTGCGTCTGATTGTAGGGTGGGAAGTCCAGCGGATACTGCTGGATGTTGAGCATCCGCTCGACAACGGAGTAGTGCGGATCGAGGTCGGCGCGCGTGACGGGCCAGGGCCGGCTCTCGCCCGTCTCCGGATCCGTGTCGTTGAACCAATGCCCGTCTTTGCGCGCCAGGACGTTGGCGTAGATCAGTGAGCCGCCTCCAAGTCCCGCCGATACGAGCGCCCCGGCGCCGGGGAAGGACCAGAGGTTGAACATCCCATGGAGTCCGGCGCTCGGGTCCCAGAAGTTCTCCTTCATCTCGTGAGGCGTGCGGGGGAACGATCCCGGGGGATACTTCTTGCCGCGTTCGAGAAGGCATACGCGGAGGCCGGCTTGGGCGAGGCGGAACGCCATCACGGAGCCGCCGAATCCGGAACCAACAATCAGGGCGTCGAAGTGTTCAGGCACAAATCCTCCGCACCCGAGTATACTGCGTTCCCTTACCGCGAGAGCCAAAGGCAGCCAGCGGCAAGCGTGAGCGCCGTGATCGGCAAGCCGGCGCGAAGATACTCCGTAAACCGGATCTCGACTTCGGCACGGGCCTTTTCAACCACGATTAGATTGGCCACGGACGCCAGAACCGTGGTGTTGCCAGCGAACGTGGACGCCATGGCGAGCACAAGCCAGGCTTTTTCCGGGTCCGCGAGATGGGGTATCACCGGCTTGAACATGAGCACCGCGGGGACATTGCTGACCAGGTTGGAGAGCAGCACCGCGAGTCCGGCGAGGACCGGGATGCGGTCGAGCCGCGCCCGTTCCCCGAACGCAAACAGGCTGTCGTCAATCGGTGTCCGTTCCATCGCCGCGGTCACGACGAACAGTCCGCAGAACATCACCAACAGGGAAAAATCGATCTGGTGGTAGACCTTCTCCGGCTTGACACGGCGCGTGATCAGCAGGATCGCTCCGGTCACCATCGCCGCCTCCGCGACCGGGACGCCAGCGAAGAAGCAGGCGATCATCGCCATGGCCGCGGCGACCGACTTCGCCAGGAGAGTACCGTGAACAGGAGCGTTCCGCGGCTCCACTTCCAACCGGCGGCCCCCGCGGAACTCGTCCCGGTAGACCACGGCGATCACCGCGACTGCGATGCACAGCCCGATGAGCGATACCGGCGCGAGCTCCATGCTGAAGCGCCGGTAGGGAATCATGGACAGCGTCCCGATAATCATGTTCTGCGGATTGCCCGTGATCGTGCAGGCGCTTCCGATGTTGGATCCGGTCGCCACGCCGATCAGGTAGGGGACCGGATTCCTGCCCAGAGCGATGGTAGCGTCGAGCACCACAGGCGTGAGGATCAGGCACACCGTATCGTTGACAAAGAACGCGGAGAGTACGCCGCTGGTCCAGACCACGGCGGTGAGCAGCGCCAAGGGGCTGTGCGTCAGCTTCAGGATCCAGCGCGTGACCAGGCGGAAGAATCCGGACAGGCGCAGATTCGCAACCACGATCATCATGCCGAACAGCAGCAGGATGGTGTCGCTATTGATCGCCTTCCAGGCGTCTTCCATGCGGATCCCGCCGGTGGCCACCATCAGGCTTGCGCCGATGATCGCGGCGCCAGTGCGGTCGATCCGGTATCCCGGCAGCCGCCCGATGGCGAGCACAAGAAATGTGACCGCGAAGATGACGGTGGTGGCGATCACATGGATCTACAGGCGGTTGATCAGGCTCGCTACGTAGCCCGCGCCGAATCCGTTGTCGATGTTGACCACGGTGACGTTGCTGGCGCAACTGTTCAGCATGCCGAGCAGGGCGGCCAGTCCGTTGAAGCTCGCGCCATAGCCGACGCTGGTGGGAACGGCGATGACGGGGCATCCGACGAGTCCGCCGACGGCGCTGGGCAGCGCGCCTTCCATTCCAGCGCACACCACCGCCACCCGCGCCTGGTGGAGACGCTCGCGGTTGGCCATCAGGCGGTGGATTCCGGCGACGCCGATATCCTGGATCGTGTCGACGTCGTTGCCCATGATCTCGGCGGTCAACTGCGCCTCTTCGGCGACCGGGATGTCGCTGGTGCCTGCGCACACCACCGCGATCGTCCCTTTGCCGTGGACGGTCTTGTCGCGCCAGACGCGCAACACTCCCGACAACGGAAAGTACTCCGCTTCAGGAAACTGCCCGGCCACCAGGTCCGCGGCCCTCGGTTCGGTGCGGGTGGCAAGGAGGTTCGCCGACCGGTCCAAAACCTTAACGGCGATCCCCAGCAGGTGTTCGGGAGCTTTCCCCTTGCCGAAAATCACCTCCGGCATCCCGTGCCGCAGAGCGCGGTGGTGGTCGACCTTGGCGAATCCCAGATCCTCAAAGGGCAGGTGGCGCAACCGGGTGATCGCCTCTTCCACCGCCAATCCTCCGTCCCGTACTTGTTCGAGCAACGACTTCAGGTTTGCCTGATCCATGAACCTCCATGGTAGAACGGCACGGTGGGGTGGCATCGTGTTATCATCGCCTAAACCCGAGCGGGGTAACGCATGACCAAACCAATATCTCTGCTCATTGTTTCAGCCGGACTCTTGTCCTCCCAGGATTTTCGCGGCAGTCTTCAGGGAACCGTCACCGACCCCACCCAAGCGGTGGTGTCCGGCGCGGCGGTGGCCTTGCGCGCGACCGACACCGGAACCGAGAGGAACGCCACCACCGATGAGAACGGGTTCTACCTGTTCCAGTTCCTGCCGCCGGGAAACTACTCAATCAGCATCAAGGCGGCGGGGTTCAAGTCTGTCACGCGGCAAGGGATGACACTCGCGGTGAGCCAGTCGCTGCGCGAGGATATCGTGCTGGAAGTGGGTGACACGGCGGAGTCGGTCAACGTCGTAGCCGACATCTCGGTGATCGAGACCGACTCGACTGCCTTGGGCACGGCGTTGCGGCAGGAGATTCGCGACAACCTTCCGCTCAAGGGCCGAAGCTCACTGTTCATGTTCACACTGACGCCGGGCGTGGTGAACAACCGTTACGGCGAGGACACGCGGCCGAACGACACGATCACCAATGTGCTGTTCTCGGCCAACGGCGCTCCTGTGGCCGCCACCGACGTATTCGTGGACGGCACGGCGAACACGATCAACGTCAACCGCGGCGTGAACATCTCGCAGTGGGTTCCGGCGGTGGATGCGATTGGTGAGTTCAAGCTCGAAGTGGGCTCGGTGCCGGCCGAGTATGGCCGCTCCGGAGGATCGGTGACCAACATCGTGATCAAGTCGGGGACGAACAAGTTCCGCGGATCGATGTACAACTTCCTGCGGAATTCGAAGCTCGACGCGAATCTGTTCTTCAACCGTGGCGCGGGGCGTGCCCTGCCGGCGTTCTCGGCCAATACCTTTGGGGTTGAGACCGGCGGTCCGGTGTACATCCCCAAGTTGATTGACGGCCGGAACCGCACGTTCTGGTTTGCCAGCTACGAAGGCGCCCGCGAGGGTAACGGCGTGAGTCCGACGAATTCGGTTCCGACGGCCAAAATGAGAACCGGGGACTTCTCTGAAGTACCGAACATCATTTACGATCCGTTCTCGCTCGCCATGGTGAATGGCGCCCCGATGCGAACGCCGTTCCCTGGGCAGATTGTTCCCACCAACCGCCAGGATCCGGTGGGGCGGCGCGTGATGGACTTCTATCCGCAGCCCAACCGCGCGCCTACGAATCCGGCGGCGCCCTGGGTGCAGAACTTCTCCTTCTCGGCCAAGTGGCCGAGGAACTACAACACCTTTGTGGCCAAGGCCGATCATCACTTCTCCGAGAAGTGGACCACGTTCTTCCGCGTCAACTACGGAACCGCGCTGCTCATCTTCCCCCATGAGTTCGACGGGATCGCGACTCCGGGCCGCGACATCGTCAAGCGTCCACACCAGGGGTTCGGCTGGGGCAACACCGTGCTGATCAGCCCCAGGACCACGTTCGACCTCCGCCTGGGTTACGCGTGGGGCAAAGAGGACCGTCGTCCGTTCTCGAGCGGATTTGACGTGGCGAGCCTGGGGTTCGCGCCAGGTTTCGCGCGGCTGTTGCAGCACCAGTCGTTCCCGATCTTCAGCGTGGCCGGATTCCAGCAGCTCTCGAATAGTCCGTTCCAGTTCCAGCCGGGATACACATGGACCCTGCAGCCGAGCCTTTCCACTCAGCGCGGCAAGCACGTGATGAAGTACGGCGCGGACTTCCGGCTGCTGTACGGCAATTTCCTGAACCTCGGACGTCCAAGCGGCCAATTCGGCTTTAACAACGCCTGGTCGAACGGTCCGCGCGCCGACACGCCGCTGGCGACCACGGGCTTCTCGATGACGTCGTTGATTCTCGGCCTGGGATCGGGTGTCGTCGACACCGTTCCGGCGGTATCGATCATCAACAAGTACTGGGCGGCGTTCATTCAAGACGACTACCGGATCAGCAAGCGGCTGACGCTGAACCTGGGGCTGCGCTACGAATATGAGACTCCGCGGACCGAACGCTACAACCGGGCGACGCGCGGGTTTGACCGGAATGCACAGAATCCACTGCGAGTGCCTGGGCTCAACCTGCGGGGCGGACTCCTGTACGCCGGGACCGGCGGGCAGCCACGGGGCATCGTGGATCCCGACCGCAACAATTTCGCGCCGCGCATCGGGATTGCGTTCACCGTGGCGCCGAAGACAGTGGTCCGCACGGGGTATGCGCTGCACTACATTCCGATCGTGGGATCGGTGGAGTCGACTGGTTACTCCACGACGACGAATCAAGTGGCCTCGACCGATGGGATTACGCCGCGTGACCGGTTGAGCAACCCATTCCCGCAGGGTTTGAATCCAGCGATCGGGAACTCGGACGGCCTGCTGACATTCGTCGGGCAGGGAGTGTCGTTCGTCGAGCCAAACGACGTGACGCCGCTGATCCACACCTGGAACTTCAATATCCAGCGGGAGATTCTCTCCCGGACACTTTTCCAGGTGGGATACGTCGGCTCGCGCGGCATCCGGCTGACGAGCGAGGAGTCGATCGGCAACAACATCACCGAGAACCTGAACCAGAACGATCCGGCGCTGCTGTCTCAAGGCCGTACACTGCTGGAGAACGTGCCGAATCCACTGTTCGGGATCATCAACATCGGCGGATTGTCGGGACGCACGCTGCAGCGCCAGTTGCTTCTGCGGCCGTATCCGCATTTCCAGAATGTCACGCGCAACCGGCCGACGTTCGGCAATTCGCTGTACCACTCGCTGCAGGCCAAATTCGAGCAGCGGCTGTGGCATGGGTTGAGTTCGCTCATCTCCTACACGTGGTCCAAGAACATGAGCGATCTCGAGCCGATCCAGAATTTCTACAACCGCCGGGCCGAGCGAGGCCCAGCGGCGTTCGATGTGCCGCAGCGGCTTACCATCACGGCGTCGTGGGACCTGCCGGTAGGCAAAGGGAAGAAGCTGCTCAACGGCGCATCGAAGCCTGTGGATCTGGCGCTGGGCCAGTGGACATTGTCGATGTTCAACACCTACCAGGCGGGATTCCCGCTCACCGTCGGCGTCGCGCAGAATACGCTGTTCCTTTCTGGCGCCGGCGGCCAGCGGTCCAGCGTGGTGGGCGACCCGCACGAGGGGATCTCGGGGAGCATCACCAGCCGCCTGAGCCGCTACTTCAACACGCGCGCGTTCGCGCAGCCGGCCGATTTCACCTTTGGGAACACGGCTCCGCGCCTGGGCTGGCTGCGGAATCCGGGAATGAACAACTGGAATCTGACACTGACCAAGCAGTTCGCGATTACCGAGAGGGTCAAGCTCAACCTCCGCGCGTCGAGCTTCAATCTGATGAATCACCCGGTGTTTTCGAGTCCGGGGACATCGGTGGGAGTCGCGAATTTTGGGGTGATCCTGGGGCAGGCGAACCTCAGCCGCCAGACTGAAGTGGTGATGCGGCTGTTCTTCTGACGCGGCTCGTACAATGGAATAGTGGTCCGGCATTTCAATACGGCTGGCGCGGTCCGGGCGGGTGAGCATTATCTGATCCCGCCATTGGAGCGCATCAACCTCGGTGAGGTGCTGGGGTTGATCGAAGCGG
>Ga0194131_10004714_pt1 | contig 20311 bp, 19 predicted proteins | sample TA2KigO120mmetaG_FD_148631 | JGI IMG/M metagenome (GOLD analysis project Ga0194131, IMG submission 148631) | Freshwater microbial communities from Lake Tanganyika, Tanzania - TA2015053 Kigoma Offshore 120m | ecosystem: Environmental > Aquatic > Freshwater > Lake | place: Tanzania: Lake... | reverse complement strand
TGGGCGAGCGGGCGGTGATGTCGCGCTTGCGTGTGCGCACCACCGGGTGAGCACCATTCTCGGGCGGCGAGCCTTGCGCCAGGCGGATAGCGCCGTCGACGTCGCCCTGGGCCACGGCTTGGCCGCGCTTCAAGCGGCCGTAGAGATCGGCGAGGACCCGCTCGACCGTCGCCTGCGTCGCGGCGTCGCCGGTGATGACGACGCGGTTGCCGCGCGAGGCGAGCGCGACGCCGAGCCTCTGCTCGATCCGCGCCAGAAAACGGTCATGGTCGCCGAACAGCGCGGTCAGCAGGGTATTGTCGTCGAATTCGACGATGCGGCTGGAGCCGCCAATTTCGGGCGCGCGCCGCACCGGTGCGCGTTCGTCACGCGGCTTGGACATCGGGCCGGTTGGTCTGCTCGAGCCGTCCCGCCAAGCTATTGGGCAGCGCGGCGTCGATGCGGACTTGGGCGACTGTGCCGATCAGGCGGGGCGGGGCGGCGACGTGAACCGCCTGAAGGTAGGGGCTGCGGCCGACCAGTTGACCGGGATGGCGGCCGGCCGCCTCGAACAAGACCGGGAGCCGGCGACCGACGGTAGCGGCGTTGAACCCATGCTGCTGGGCGCGCAGGACCGCCTGCAGCGCCGCCAGGCGATGGTTCTTGACCGCTTCCGGGACCTGATCCGGCGCCTCGGCGGCTGGCGTGCCGGGGCGGGCGCTGTACTTGAACGAGAATGCGCTGGCGACGCCGACCGCGCGCACGAGCGCGAGGGTGGCGTCGAAATCGGCATCGCTCTCGCCGGGAAAGCCGACGATAAAGTCGCTCGACAGCGCGACGTCCGGGCGCGCCGCGCGCAGGCGCGCGACGATGTCGAGATAGTCGTCGGCGCCGTGCCGCCGGTTCATCGCCGCGAGCACGCGGTCCGAACCCGACTGCACCGGCAGATGGACGTACGGCATCAGCTTGGCGATCGCCCCGTGGGCCGCGATCAAGTCGTCGTCCATGTCGCGCGGATGCGAGGTGGTGTAGCGAATCCGTTCGAGCGCCGGGATCGCCGCGACGGTTTCGATTAAGCGCGCGAGCGACGACGACGCGCCGCGCGCGTCGGCGCCGTGGTAGGCATTGACGTTTTGGCCGAGCAGCACGATTTCGCGCGCCCCGGCGGCGACCAAATTGGTCGCTTCGCGGACGACGGCCGCGACCGGCCGCGAAAACTCGGGTCCGCGCGTATACGGGACGACGCAGAAAGTGCAAAACCTGTCGCACCCCTCCTGGACCGTGAGAAAAGCGGAGACGCCGCTCGCCGCCGACGCCGGTAGTGCGTCGAATTTCGAATCGGACGGAAACTCGGTCGCGATCACGGCGGCGCCGTCGGCTTCGGCTTGGGCGACCAGCTCGGGCAGGCGGTGGTAGGTCTGCGGGCCGACCACGAGGTCGACGCAGCCGGCGCGCGCCGCGATCTCCGCGCCCTCGGCCTGGGCGACGCAGCCGGCGACGGCGACCATGAGGGCTTCGCCGTTCCGCGCTTTGGTCCGCTTGAGCTTGGCCAGCCGCCCGAGATCGGAATAGAGCTTTTCCGCCGCCTTTTCCCGGATATGGCAGGTGTTGAGAATAACGAGGTCGGCATCGGCGGCGGCTTCGACCCCGACAAACCCGATCGGCGCCAAGACGTCCGCCATGCGCGCGGAGTCGTAGGCGTTCATCTGGCAGCCGTACGTCTTGACGAAAAGCTTCTTGGTCAACGCGATATCCGATCTGCGGCCGCGCCGACGCGGCATGCTGTCGCGGCCTGAAGAACTAACACCTGCCTACCCCGAGTCAAGATCATGCGGCCGGCGATGCCGCGACGCCGGGTTCCGCGGTCGTCGCGTTGCCGTCGAGCCGGCCCATCAGCGCGCGCGACAAACCGTTCGCGACGGCGGCGCGACAGCGATCGGCCAGCTCCTTACGCGAGGTCGCGGCATCGGTCACGACCGGCGGATGGAAGACGACCGCTACCGTGACCGGTCCGAGCCCGAGCACGCCCCACAAATGGCGGCCGAGCCGCATGTCGCCGTACCACGCAAGCAGCGGCCGGAAGTGACGCCCCATCGGCATGTCGTCGAGATGCGTGTAAGCGACGGTCACCGGCTGGACCGTGAGCGGAGTCGACCGTTGGGCGACGGCGAACAGCGCGCTTTTGAACGGAAGGACGCGGTTGCCGTCGTTACTGGTGCCTTCGGGAAAGAGGATCAGGTTGTCGCCGGCGTCGAGCCGGGTGCCGATTTCGTCGCGATGGTTGGCGACCTGATGCCGTCGGCGATCGATGAACACCGACCGTTGCAGCTTGGCGAGCGTTCCGAAAAACGGCCAATTGCGGACTTCGGCCTTGGACACGAACGACCCCGGAATCACGCACGAGAGGACCACGATATCGAGCCACGACGTGTGGTTGGCCACGAATAAAGTCGGGTGCACGGTCGAGCGAGTGCCCCAGGCTTCGACCTTGAAGCCGAGGATGCGGGCGACGCCACGGTGATAGACAACCGGAATGCGCGTGCGCAGCGGCGATTGCCGGACCAGGCCATAGACCTGAAGCGGCAGCAGGGCGAGCGTCCAGGCCAGGATCGCCGCGAGGCGCAGAATCCGAATCACGCCGTCGACCCCTTAAGGCGGCGGCCGGTCAAGTCAGGCTCGAGCGCCGGTCAAGCGGGCGCGGTCACGCCGGCCGCCGCCGCCGCGTCCGCCGCTTGGTGCCGAGTCCGATCTTCTTGGCGAGCGTGCTGCGCTGTGCCGCGTAGTTGGGCGCGACCATCGGATAGTCGGCACCGAGGCCCCAGCGTTCGCGATACTGGTCGGGCGTCAGGTTATAGCGGGTCTTGAGATGCCGCTTTAGCATCTTGAGCTTCTTGCCGTCTTCGAGGCAGACGATGAAATCGGGCGTGATCGACTTCTTGATCGGTACCGCGGGTTGCGGCCGCGGCGCGGCGTCGGCGGCGTGGGCCTGGCTCAAGCCCGCCAGCGATGCGAATACCTGCTGGATCAAATGCGGCAAATCGGCCACCGCGACCGAATTGTTCGAGACGTGCGACGCAACGATGTTGCTCGTGAGCGCAAGCAATTCACTGGACTCCGGTTGGTCCGCCATCAATGATCACCTAGTTATTGGAGGGTGCGCAGTTTTTTAGCGCGAGTTCTGCCGTTAAAATATGAGGGGATCGTCCGCGGAGCAACGGTTAGTTTCAAGTAATCCGAAGAAAAACGACCTTTCTTTCCGGACGATTACCAGGGCCGCTCTTGTTATCGATGGGTTCGACGCACCGTGACTGAGTATCGCCTCGACATCACGACCGAAGTTTGCCCGCTGACCTTCGTAAAAACCAAGCTGCTGCTGGAGCGTATGCAACCCGGCGACACCGCGGTTGTGCGGTTGATGCGCGGCGAACCGCTCGAGAACGTCCCGCGCTCGATTGCCGAACTCGGGCATACGATTGTCAGCCTCGATCCCGAAAGCGCCGGCAGCGACGTCCACGTCCTCAAGTTGCAGAAAGCGGCGGCTTAAACTCTACGCTCACCGCAGCGGTTCCGCCGGCAGTCGCGCATCGGGCGCGCGCAGATAGATCGGACGAGGCGCCACGCTCGGAAAACGACCCGCATCGACCGCGCGCACGAGCCGCGCCACCGCCGTCGCGTCGGACGTGATGCGGTCGAAGGGCCCGGGCGTTCCCGTCACGAGACCGGCGCCCGAACCGACCACCGAATCGCCGAGCGCGAGTTTGTCGAGAACGGCGGCGATCGGCAGGAGCGCCGGGGCTTCGCCGGCCAGCGTCGCGATGATGCCGGCCTCGACGCCGAAGCGCTGACAATAGAGCTCTCCCCGGCGGGCATCGATCGCCGCCATGACCGCCGTTAGGCCCGGGATCGTAGCGACCGCAGCCTGGGCGACCGCAGCCAGTGTCGTTACGCCAACCAAACGAATTCCTGCCGCCAGAGCGAGGCCGCGGGCTGCCGCCAGCCCGACGCGAATACCGGTGAACGAACCGGGTCCGACCGTGACGCCGATCGATGTCAGCTCGGCGTAAGCGAGACCGGCGTCCGCCCGCGCTACCTCGACCAGCGGCAGCAGTTGCTCGGCGCCGTTGCGACGGTCATCCAGCCGGCGCGCCGCCAGCAGGCTGCCCTGATCATCGAGAATCGCGACCGAAACGGTATCGAGGGCGGTATCGAGGGCGAGGATTGGCATGCTCGGGGGCCGCGATCGGGGAAATAACATTGTTATGCTAGGCTCTTCAAGCGTGACGGCTGACCGAAAAGGGGCCCATGCCGCTGTTCGAAATACGTCCTGACGCGTTCGATGTCGAGCTTGCCCTGGCGTACGCGACCCCCCGCAACGTGACCGGGGCGCCGATCTATCGGTGTTCCGGTGCGTACCTCCATGCCGCCGCGCGGCCGCTGTTCGAGCGAGCGATCGAGTTGGCGGCAACGCTCGGCTATCGCCTCAAGGTGTTCGACGCCTTCCGCCCGGCCGAGGCGCAGTGGCGGTTGTGGGAAGCCGTCCCCAATGCCGAGTTTTTGGCCGACCCCCGGCGCGGTTCGCCGCATTCGCGTGGGGTCGCGATCGATCTCACCCTGATCGACCGCAGCGGGGTCGAACTCGACATGGGAACTGCGTTCGACGATTTCTCGCCGCTGGCCCACCATGGCGCCGCGGCGGTCTCGCCCCAGGCGCTCCGCCATCGCTCGCTATTATTGGGGCTGATGACCGCGGCGGGCTGGGACTGCTACCTCAAGGAGTGGTGGCACTATCAGATGTTCGATCCGCGCCGCTTTCCGTTGCTTTCCGACAGTGCCGCCGGCACCGGGCTCATGACATGATGCGGGCGCGCGGCCGCTTGATCGCGTGGGTGACGGCCGCGAGCGCGCTGCTCGGGGCGGCCCCGGTCATGGCCGAGATGCCGAACGCAAGCGCGGTCGTCGTCATGTACCATCGCTTCGGCGAGACCGCCTACCCCTCGACCAATATCCGGCTCGACCAGTTCGAAGCGCACATCGCCGAACTCAAGAGCGGCCGCTACAACGTGATGGCGCTGCCCGACGTCATCGCCGCGTTCGCGCGCGGCGCGCCGCTTCCCGACCGGACCGTCGCGATCACGATCGACGACGCCTATGAGTCGACGTTTCGCGAAGCATGGCCGCGCCTGAAGCAGGCCGGTCTCCCCTTCACGGTGTTCGTCGCTACCGACCCGGTCGATAAGGTCAAGGGCTACATGACATGGGATCAGATCCGCGCGCTGGTTGCCGACGGCGTGACGATCGCCGCCCACACCGATGCGCACGGCTCGCTGGTCGCGCGCACGCCGGAGCAAGTCGCCGGCGCGATCGCCCGCGGCGCCGCCCGCATCGCCGCCGAGACCGGGCAGGTGCCGACCTTGTTCGCGTACCCGTTCGGCGAATACAGCCTGGCCGCGATTCGCGAAGTCGAGCGCGCCGGTTTCGCCGCTGCGTTCGGCCGCCATTCGGGCGTCGCCCACAATCTGGCACCGCGCTTCACGCTGCCGCGCTTCGCGCTCAACGAAACGTACGGCGAGGCGGCGCGATTCCGCTCGATCCTCGGTGCGTTGCCGTTCCCCGTCACCGACGTCACCCCGGCCGAAACCCTGGTGACCCCGGCCGACAATCCGCCGGCGCTCGGCTTCTCGGTCGCGCCCGAGATCGGCAGCGTCGCGGCGATGGGGTGCTGGACCTCGACCGGACGGGCGCGGATCGAGCGGATCGAGCGTCGGATCGAGGTTCGCGTCGATCGGCCTTTTCCGCCCGGCCGCGCGCGATTCAACTGCACGCTGCAGACGCCGGAGGGCCGCTCGCGCTGGTTCGGCGTTCAATTCGTCGTGGCGCCGAGCCGATAGCGCGCGAACCTAAGTGCGTTTGAAAAGCTGCGCCAGGTCCGGCGGTACGCCATCGCGATCGAGCGACCGGAACCCGTTCCGCGAAATGATCGAGCGAATCGTCCGGATATAGTCGGGGCCGCGCTCGGAGTATTTTTCGAGCGTCCCGGCGAGGTCGAAACCGTCGACATAGCCATGCCGATCGCGCATCGCCGAGCGTTGCGCGCGGAACTTGCGATAAGCGTTGTGGGTATTGAGGTTGTAAACGTACGACCGCACCGAGTGCTGCAGACCGTCGAAGGTCCGGACAAAAACGCCTTCGTCGCGCGCGCGGTCGCGCGGGCGCATGCCGCCGTCCTCGAGTGCGGCCCGCTGACCGAACAGCGCGTTGCCATGGCGCGCGAACCGCGACGCGCCCCAACCCGACTCCTCGGCCGCTTGCGCCAGCGCCAACGACATCGGAACCGCATCGACCCTGGCCTTGAGCAGCGCGAAGTCCGTCCGATCGAGACCGTAGGCGTCGGCAAGATCGTCGAGCCAGGCGCGCTCGGCGGGTGACAAGGCGATCCCGGCTGCCGCCCTGGTTTCCAATTCGAGCAGCCGGCCGCGCTTGGCCAATACTTCCTCGTTGGCCCGCGTCACCAACGGCAACATGAACTTGACGAACAAGTGCTTGCGCTCGGCGATAGAGCTCAACGTCGCAACTTCGGACGGCAGCGACGCGAAGCGCTCGACCTCGGGCGGGCGCGCCTCGCTCATGGCTTTGGCGCGGTTGAGTTCGCGAATGGCGTCTCTGTGCGCGAGATGCGGCGTCGGTTCACGCTTGGGTTTGGCTTGCTCTTTGGTCGGATACGCCTGCGGGATCACGCTGTGCTGGGCCGCAGGGCCGCTCGCCAGGCGCGCGACGGCCCACACGTATAGGGCAAGGATCAGCACACCGAGGAATAGGATGGCCCCGCGCGCAAATTGCGCCTCCGTTTTTGCTGCCATGCTGCCGCGATCCTCCTATCGCCCGGGCGGGAACGGTTCGCCGCCCGCGTTATTCCACCGGCGCGCCGTCCCTCTCGGCGCGCCGGCGAAGGCTTGTTCAGGCCGGCTGGACGGCCACGATCTCCGGAATGTAGTGCTTGAGCAGGTTCTCGATGCCGCCGCGCAGCGTCGCGGTCGAACTCGGGCACCCCGAGCACGACCCCTGCATGTGAAGATAGACGACGCCGTCCTCGAAGCGGTCGAAGGTGATGTCGCCGCCGTCTTGCGCCACCGCCGGGCGCACCCGGGTGTCGAGCAATTCCTTGATCTGGGCGACGACTTCGGTGTCGGCGGGCCCGGCCGCGGCCGCGGCGACACCGTCCTCGATCACCGGCAGACCGGCCGAGAAATGTTCCATGATCGCACCCAAGATCGGCGCCTTCAGGACGTGCCACTCGGCCCCGGCCGAGGTCACGGTGACGAAGTCCGACCCCAGGAACACACGGCCGACGCCCTCGATCGCGAACAGCCGCTTGGCCAGCGGCGACCGCTGGGCGGTGTCGGGCGTCGGAAAATCCGCCGTCCCTTGCGCCATCACCGCAACGCCCGGAATGAATTTCAACGTAGCCGGGTTCGGCGTCTCTTCGGTCTGGATAAACATCGCTCTTCTCCCGTTCGCGCCTACGTATGATTTACAAATGTGATCAATTTCGAGGCAAGATCAAGCAGACTTTGTGGCGGGCCCGGCCGCGCGATCGCGCCGGCGCCCGCGCGATCCGTCAAGCCCTTGATCTCGCAAGCCTAAACCGTCGACCCCTACCCGCGCCGTGACTGTGGATTTTCCCGCCCGCCCCGCCGCCGCCCGCACCGTTTTCGCGAGCGCGACCGCGGCGTGGCTGATCGACCATGGCGGGCGTGCGCTCGACATGGCGGGCTTGATCGAAGGTTTCGCCGCGCGGCTGATCGAGGATGGCATCCCGGTCCAACGCCTGAGCTGCGCCTCGCTCACCGTCCATCCCCAGATCCGCGGCCGCAACGTGGTGTGGACCCGCGGCCACGCCACCCTCGCCCGCACCCGCGGCCACGAACTCGAGCATTCGGCCGTTTTTCGCGACAGTCCGTTTGCGGCGTTGGTCGCCGGCGCGCCGGGATTGCGCCGCCGGCTCGAGGGCCTGGCGCCGCAACTCGACTACCCGATCCTGGCCGAGGTGCGGGACGCGGGGGCGACCGACTACGTGATTCTGCCGGTCCGGTTCGCGAGCGGCGCCGTCAACTATGTGTCGTGGACCACCGACCGCGCCGGCGGCTTCACCGACCCCGACATCTGGTTCCTGGCCGATTTGGTGCCGCTGCTCGCCCTCCGGCTCGAGATCGAGGCGGCGCGGTTCGAAGGCGGCGTGCTGCTCGCGACCTATCTCGGCGCGGAGGCGGCGCGGCGGGTATTGGCCGGTGACATCCGCCGCGGCGAGGGCCGCACGATCCGGGCGGCGCTGTGGTACTCGGACATGCGTGGCTTCACCGCACTCGCCGCTCGCACCGACGTAGTCGTCGTGCTCAACCGATATTTTGAATGCGCCGTCGGCGCGGTCGAGAACGAGGGCGGCGAGATATCGAAGTTCATCGGCGATGCCGTGCTCGCCATCTTCCCCGCCGCCGCCGATGCGGCCACGGCCTGCGCCGCCGCGTTGCGGGCTGCCTACGACGCCGACCGCCGGCTCGCGGCCTTTAACGAATCCCAGCAGGCCGCCGGTCAGGCGCCGCTCGCGCACACGATCGCGCTCCATCTCGGCGACGTGACCTTCGGCAACATCGGCGGTCCCGATCGTCTCGACTTCACCGTGACCGGCGCTGCCGTCAACGAGCTGGCCCGGCTCGAAGAGCTGGCGCCGACACTCGGCGAAACTATCGTCGCCTCGGGGGCGTTCGCGGCCGCGTGTTCAGGCGCGCTGCACGCGCGCGGTCGCCACCGCCTGCGCGGCGTCGCCGAGCCGCTCGAGGTCTTCGCGGCGGCACGTTAGACGAGGTCGTCGATCTGGTCCTCGGTCAGCGTCCCGGGGACCACGGTCACCGGAATCCGCATCGTCGTCGGCATCTTGCCGGCGAGCGCGCTCACCAGCGGCCCCGGACCTTCGGGCCCGGCGCCGGCGCCCAGCACCAGCAGCCGGACGTGCGGGTCCTCGCCGATCAGCTTCATGATTTCGTCGTACCACTTGCCTTCGCGGACGATGAGCTCGGGCATGATCTCGACCTTGGCGCTGATTTCGCCGGCCAAGCCCTGCAGCAGGCGTTCGGCTTCCTCGCGCGCTTCGGCCCGCATTCGCTCGGCGATCGCGAGCCAGTCCTCGCCGCCCTGCTCGAGCTCGATCACGCGCAGCAGCATGACCTGCCCGTGGCTACGGCGGGCGCGCCGACAGGCATAGGAGAGCGCCACCCGGCACTCGGGCGTGTCGTCGACGCAGACCAGGAACTTGCGTCGGCGGCGCATGCGATCGGGATATTTCATGGAGCCCCGCTGGTTGCGTCCATCTTAGGCGAGCGGGGCCGGCCGGCGAAAGCGTGCCGTCAGGTCCGGAGCAGGCCGACGATCTTCTGCGCCTCGCGCAGCACCGGTTCGGCGAGGCTGCGCGCGCGCGCCGTGCCGTGCCGAAGGACGCCATCGACATAGACCGGATCGGCGAGGAGCCGGCGCATCTCGGCGGTGATCGGGCTGAGCGTCGCCACCGCGACCTCGGTCAGGCGCTCCTTGAAGGTCGAGAATTGGGCCCCGGCGTACTCGGCCAGCACCGATTGGCGGTCGCGATCGGCGAGCGCGGCGTAGATGGTGACGAGGTTGTCGGCCTCGGGCCGCCGCTCGAGTTCGGCCACTGTATCGGGGAGCGGGTTCGGATCGGTTTTGGCCTTGCGGATCTTCTGCGCAATCGTATCGGGCGGATCGGTCAGGTTGATGCGCGAATAGTCGGAGACGTCCGACTTGCTCATTTTCTTGGCACCGTCGCGCAGGCTCATCACCCGGGTCGCTTCGCCCAAGATCAACGGCTCGGTCAACGGGAAGAAATCGACGCCGAATTGCGAGTTGAAGGCCTGGGCGATGTCGCGGCAGAGCTCGAGATGCTGTTTTTGGTCCTCGCCGACCGGGACGTGGGTCGCTTTGTAAAGCAGGATGTCCGCCGCCATCAGCACCGGATAGACATAGAGTCCGACGCTCGCATTCACACGGTTCTTGCCGGCTTTCTCCTTGAATTGCGTCATGCGGTTGAGCCAGCCGACGCGCGCGATGCAGTTCAAGAGCCAGGCGAGCTCGGCGTGGCCGGCGACCTGGGTCTGGTTGAAGACGATCGAACGCGCCGGGTCGATCCCGGCCGCCAGCAGGCTCGCCGCGACCTCGCGCGTCGCCTTGGTCAGTTCCGCCGGGTCCTGCTCGACCGTGATCGCGTGCAGATCGACCACGCAATAAAGACACTCATAGTCCCGCTGCAGCCGAACCCAGTTGCGGATCGCGCCCAAGTAATTGCCGAGATGCAGATTCCCGGTCGGTTGAACGCCGGAGAAAATTCGGGGCATGGCGACTGACGGCGATGGTTGCGGGGACGTCAAGGGCTTATGGCGTATGCCGGGGCTCAGGGTCAAGCGGAGCGATCGGCGAAGTGGGACCGCAACTCGGCGACGCTGGTGCCATGAACGAGAAGCACGGCGACGGCGTAGACGACGAAGCCGGCGGCCACCAACGCCGCAAGCAAGGCGATACGGCCGGTCGGCCCGGCCTCGGCCACCGGCCATACGCTCGCCGCGGCGCCGAGCGCGACGCCCATCGTGATCGCTGCAACCCCGATCCGGGCGACGCGCGCCAGAAGCTGGTGGCCGATCGCGAGCTGCCCGGCGCGACGCAGGCGCAGGCCGAGCAGACCGGCGTTGACCCAGCCGGCGAGCGAAGTCGCGAGCGCGATCCCGACGTGGCCGAGCGGCGCCATCAGCGCGACGCTCAAGGCGATATTGACGATGACCGCCCACAGCGCGGCGCGAAGCGGCGCCCGGGTATCCTCGTCGGCGAAGAACCCGGTCGCCAGCACGCGGACCAGGACGAACGCCGGCAGCCCGGCGGCGTAGGCGGCGAGCGCCCACGCCGTCGCCGCCGAATCGGCCGCCGTGAACGCGCCGCGCTCGAACAAGACCGTCACGATCGCGTGCGGCACGGCGAGCAGCGCGATCGTCGCCGGCAGGACCAGCAGCGCGGTGAATTCGAGCGCGCGGTTGAGGCTCGCAGCCGCGGCAGCGGCATCGCCGCGGCGGCGTTGCCGCGCGAGCAGCGGTAGCAACGCGGTCCCGATCGCGATCCCGACCACGCCGAGCGGGAGCTGATAGACGCGATCGGCGTAGTAAAGGAACGCGACCGCACCATCGCCCGCGAGCGTCGCCAGCAAGGTGCCGATGACGATATTGATCTGGGTGACGCCGCCCGCGATCAAGCCGGGCACCATCAGGACGAGCAGCCGCTTGATCTCGGGCGTCAGGCGCGGCCAGACCAATACGACTCGCAGCTCGGCACGCGTAGCGCTGAAGACGAGCCACGCGACCTGCACCAGGCCGGCGACCGCGACCCCCCACACCAGCGACTCGCCCGGCGCGCCCCACGCGTCGCCGATCAGAAGCGCGCCAATCAGGACAATGTTGAGCGCGATCGGCGCCGCCGCCATCGCCGCGAAGCGGTAGACGACGTTGAGCATCCCGCCGAGGAGCGCCACCGCCGCCATGCACGGCAGATAAGGAAACGTGATGCGCGTAAACGCGACGGTCAGGTCGAAACGCTGCGGGTCGTCGGCAAAGCCGGGCGCCAACCCCAGGATCAGCCAAGGCATCAGGAGTTCGGCCGCGAGCGTGAAAACGAGGAGCGAGCCGGTCAGGAACGCGAGCGCCTGGTTGCCGAACCGGGCCGCCTCGTCGCGCCCGCGTTCCTCGACCGTGCGCGCGAACAAGGGCACGAACGCCGCGGTGAACGCGCCCTCGCCCACCAGCCGCCGAAACAGGTTAGGGATCCGGAACGCAACGACGAACGCCTCAGCGACCGGTCCCGCGCCCAACAACCCGGCGATCAAGACGTCGCGGACGAACCCGAGCACGCGGCTCGCGAGCGTGTAGCCGCCGACCGTTACCGAGGATCGTGCCAGCGCCACAGGCGTGCGACTAGCGGCCGACGCCCAGGCGGGCGGTCAATTTTTCTTCGCCGCGGGCGGCGGCCGCCGGCCGCGCCGCGGCAACGGTGGGCTCGATCACGGCGAGCAGCGTCTTCCGCACCCGCTCGATCAGGCCGGCGTGGGTCACTTTGAGGCCGAACTTGTCCTTGACGTAGAACACGTCGACCGCACGCTCGCCGAAAGTGTGGACGTGGGCGCTCACGATCGAGAGCCCGAGCTCGCTCACGGCGAGGGTGAGGTCGTAGAGGAGCTGCGGCCGATCGCGCGTGACGATCTCGATCACGGTATGGCGCTGACTCGCTTCGTTATCGACCAGGACTTCGGGCACGACCGCAAACAGCCCGATCCGGCGGGGCGCCGTGCTGCGCCGCGCGAGCAAACGCTCGAGCGCGAGCCGCCCATCGACGCTCTGTTCGACCGTGCGCAAGAGCCGGGCCACGCGGTCACCCTCGGGCACGACGCCGCCGTCCGGGCCTTGCAGCCAAAACGTATCGATCGCCATGCCGTCGACCGTGGTGGTGATCTTGGCGTCAACCACGCCGACGCCGGCGAGCGCCATCGCGCCGGCGAGCCGCGCGAACAGCCCGGGTTGATCGGCGGCGTAGAGCGTGAGCTCGCTCACGCTGCGGAAGAGGTCGGCGCGGTGGGCCAGGGCGACAGCCTTGTTGCCGGCATCGGCTTCGCGCATCAGAAGCGCGTGTCGCTCGGCGGTGGGAAGGTCGACCGCCAGCCAGTAGGCGTCATCGAAGCGGGCGGCATGGACGTCGAACTCGCGCTCGCTCCAGTCGGCGAGCCTGGCGCGGACCCCGGCCCGCACCGCCGCGGCGCGTTCGGTCCGCCCCTTGGCCGCGCTGCCCGAGAGCGCCTCCTCGGCGTAGGCGAACAGTTCGCGGAGCAGCTGCCCCTTCCACCCGTTCCAACGCCCAGGACCGACGGCGCGGATGTCGGCGACGGTCAGGATCGCGAGCAGCCGCAGCCGCTCCGGGCTCTGCACCAGCTTGACGAAATCGGTCACGGTCTGCGGGTCCTGAGCGTCGCGTTTGAACGCGTAGTGGCTCATCACCAGGTGGTACTTGACGAGCCAGACGGTGGTCTCGATTTCCTCCGGCGTCATCCCGAGCCGCCGCGCCAGGCGATCGGCGACCTCGGCGCCGATGGCGGAATGATCGCCGCCGCGACCTTTGGCGATGTCGTGGAGAAACAGGGCGAGATAGAGCGCGCGGCGGTACTTGACCTTGGCGACGATCTCGTTCGCGACCGGATGCTCCTCGGCAAGCTTGCCTTTTTCGATCGCGGCGAGGATGCCGATGGCGCGGATCGAATGCTCGTCGACCGTGTACACGTGGTACATGTCGTACTGCATTTGCGCGACGACGCGGCCGAAATCGGGCACGAAGCGGCCGAGAACGCCGGCTTCGTTCATGCGCCGCAGCGCGGTTTCCGGATCGCCGCGCGAGGTCAGGATTTCGAGAAAGAGCCGGTTCGCCTCCTTGTCGCTCCGCAGCCGCTTGAGCAGGCGAAGGTTGCGCGTAATCAACCGCAGTAGCGCCGGATGGATGTCGAGGCCGCGTTCGTCGGCCAGGTGAAACAGGCGGATCAGGCGGCGGGGCTCCGCTGCGAACACGTCGTCGTTGGCGGCGTTCAGCCGGCCGCCATGGATGACGAAGCCGTCGACCTCGCGCACCCCGATCGCGAGCCGCGGCAGGCGCAGGAGCGGCCGCCGCCGATGCAGTTCTTCGAGCGCGGCGCAGAAGATGCGGGTGAGATCGCCGACGCTTTTCGCCACCAGGAAGTAGTGCTTCATGAAGCGCTCGACCCCGGTGGCGCCAGTGTGGTCCTTGTAGCCGAGCCGGCGGCCGATCTCGGGCTGGAGGTCGAGCGTCAGACGGTCCTCGGCCCGCCCGGCGAGGTAGTGGAGTTCGCAGCGGACCGCCCACAGGAACCTGGCGTCGCGCGTGAAGCGGTGAAATTCGCGCGCGGTGAGGCCGCTCTTCTCGACCAACTGGCGCATGTCGTCGACGCGATAGAGATACTTGGCGATCCAATAAAGCGTGTGCAGGTCGCGCAAGCCGCCTTTGCCTTCCTTGACGTTGGGCTCGACGACGTAGCGCGAATCGCCCATCTGGCGATGGCGTTCGTTGCGCTCGGCGAGCTTGGCGTCGATGAAGTCGGGCCCGCTTCCGGCCACGACCTCGCGATCGAAGCGGCGGCGCATTTTCTGGAACAACCCGCGATCGCCGGCAACGAAGCGCGCCTCGAGCACGCTGGTGCGAATCGTGATGTCCTGCTTGGCGTAGCGGATCGCTTCGTCGAGGGAGCGCACGGCATGCCCGACCTTGAGACCGGAGTCCCACAGCACGTAGTAGAGATACTCCACCACTTGCTCGGTCCACGGGGTCGGCTTGTAAGGGTGGAGGAAAAGGAGGTCGACGTCGGAAAAAGGCGCGAGCTGGCCGCGGCCGTAGCCGCCGACCGCAATCAAGGCGAGGTGTTCGCCCGCAGTCGGGTTGGTAGCGCGAAACAGGGTATCGGCGGTGAAGGTGTAGAGCGCGCCGAGCACGGCGTCGATCAAGTCGCTGTGGGCGGCCGCGGTGGCGAGCCCGTCGAGGCCGGCGTCGAAGCGGGCGCGGATCCGCGCTTGCCCGTCGCCGATCGTGCGCCGCACCAGCGCCGCGACCGCCAGGCGTCCGGCGCTCGACTGGGCGCGATCGGAATCGGCAAACGCCGCGAGGGCCGCGGCGAAAGCAGCGCCATCGATCAACTCCTGACGGGTCGGCACGGGAGTCCGCATGACGGCTCCATCTTAAGGTATTTTGCCGACCGGCTCCCCTCCACGAACACCGCACCCGCTCCAACCTCGCTTAAGCTTCATGACCGCCGCCTCGGCTCCGCCGACCCCCTCCGCGTCCGGACGCAGCCTTGCCTTAACCGCCCTGATGGTCGGCGCGGTCGGCCTAGCCTTGACCCCGAACCTCGTTCGTCTGAGCGAGGTCGGCCCGATCGCGACCGGGTTCTGGCGCGCAGTGTTCGCGTTCCCCCTGATGCTGGCCTTGTCCCGCATCGAGCAGGGCCGCGACCCGGTGCCGCCGCCGGCGTTGCGTCCGCGCGACTATGGCTGGCTGGCGTTCGCATCGCTGGCGATGGTCGCCGACCTGATTCTGTATCCGTCGTCGGTGCACTACACCTCGATCGCCAATGCCTCGCTCCTGGGCGGCCTCAATCCGATCATCGTGACGATCGGCGCCGCGTTCCTGTTCGGCGAGCGCATCACCCCGTTGTTCGTCGTCGGGATGGCGATAGCGCTGGTCGGCACCGCGCTCCTGGTCGAAGCCGGGCCCGCGGCACTGGCCGGGTTCAACGCCGGCGACGCCTTGGCGCTCGCGTCGGCCTTCAGCTTCGCGTTCTACACGCTCGGCCTCAAGCAGCTGCGCGGCCGCCTCAAGACCGGAACCGTGGTGGTCTGGAACATGGGGATCGCCGCGCTCTGTCTGTTGCCAGCCGCGGCGATCGCCGGCGAGACGCTGGTGCCGAAGAGCGCCGCGGGCTGGGCGATCCTGGTCGGGTTCGCGGTCGCGGTCGATCTGGTGGCGCGCAGCGCCTACACTTTTTCGTTCGCCCGCCTGCCGGCGTCGTTCAACTCGGTCGGCCTGTTGAGCTCCCCGGTCATCGCCGCGTTGATCGCCTGGGCGCTGTTCGGCGAGGCGCTGAGTTGGCAACAAGGCGTCGCCGCCGCCATCGTTCTCGGCGGCATCGGCATCGCCCAGCGAACGGCACGGTGATCAGTGGATCGTCGCGTCCGTGGCGCGCGTCGCGGTCGCGAAGTACACGCCGACCACGATCAGCGCGAAGCTCAGCGCGTGATAGAGGGCGAACTCTTCGCCGAGGAACCCGACCGCGAAGACGGCCGCGAACATCGGCGCGAGATAGCCGTAAGCGTTGGCCTTGTTGGCACCAAGCGCGGCGACGCCGCGCATGAAGCAGAAATACGCGCCGATCGACATGAAAAGCGCGCCGTAGATGATCGCGGCCAGGGCTGGAAGGTTGATCCTCAGTGCGCCGTCGCCCACCGCCACTTCCCACGCGAAGAACGGAATCGTGCCGATGAAGCCGGTAACGAACACGCAGCTCAACAAGCTCAAGCGGTGAATCTTGAGATCGCGGATCTTGAGGAGAATCGAGTAAGCCGCCCAGGTGATGACACCGATCATCAGGACGATGTCGCCGGTCGCGATACGAAACTCGGCGAGCGCCGCGGCATCGCCCCGACAAATGACGACCACGACGCCGAGAAATCCGACCGCGAAACCCACGCCTTGGGCCGGCGTCACCCGCTCGCCGAGCCAGATCCACGCCGCGGCGATCGAGAACGCCGGGATGGTCGAGCCGATCAGCGACAGGTTGATCGCCGGGGTCGTCTGCGACGCGACATAGAAGGTGATGGTGTAGGCAGTGACGCTCGATAAACCGAGCAGGATGATGAGCCCGGCATTGCCGACGATTTCGGGCCAGTCCTTGCGCAAATACGTCCACGTGAACGGCAGCAACACGGCGACCGCGAGCAGCCAGCGCCAGAACGTGATCGAGAACGGATCGATGTCGTGGATCACGGCCCGCGCCACCACGGTGTTGGCGCCCCAAAAGACGCTGGCGTAGACGAGCATCAGACCGGGCGAGACCAGCGCGCGCAGCGGGCCGCCGACGGCGGGAGCGCCCGCGCTCACGGCGTCTTCGTGTTTTTGAGCTCGTCAAAGACTTTGCGCCCGAGCCGGAACGCCTCGACCCCGGCCGGGGCGCCGCAGTAGACTGCGATCTGCAGGCAGGTATCGCGCAGCTCTTCGAGCGAGCAGCCGTTCCGAATCGCGCCGCGAAAGTGAAGCTCGAACTCGTGCGGCCGGTTGAGCGCCGCCAGCATACAGATATTGTTCAAGCTGATTTGCTTGCGCGACAGCACGCTCCTCGCCCATACCCGCCCCCACGCGACTTCGGTGACGTAGGTCTGGAGCGCGGCGGTGAATTCGTCGGCGGTCGCGAGCGACCGCTCGACATGGTCGGCGCCCAGCACTTCGCGGCGAACCTTGAGCCCGCGTTCGAATTCTTCCGAAGCCATTCTTTCCTCCCTCAGCCGCCGGCCGCGGCGGCGTCATCCTATCGGCGCGCGCGCGACCCCGATAGCGGCGCTCACGTCCGGGTCGTCGCCTCGGCGGCCCAATAGACCCCGGCCAGCACGAACACCATTCCGGCCAGGTGATAAAGCTCGAACGCTTCGTCCAGGAACAGCACCGAAAGCGCGCTGCCGAAGATCGGGATCAGGTTGTTGAACTGGCCGGCGGCGCTCGAGCCGATCGCCAGGATGCCGCGGATGAACAGGAGGTTGGCGAACACCGAGATTACGGCGCCGGCGTAAATAATGAGTGCGAGATTCGAGGGCGTGATCGCGATGAAACGGCCGCGGCTCATCTCCCAGGCATACAGTGGCGCGAACGCGGCGACGCCGATCACCATCAGCACGGCGACCAGCGCGAGCGACGACAGGCCGGGCGGGCGGTACTTGAGGAGCACGGTGTAGGTCCCCCAGCTCACCACCGCGAGCAGGATGAGGATGTCGCCTTCGCGCACGGTGAGGGTCGCGAGCACGGCCGGATCGCCGCGGGCGATGATGACGAGGACGCCGACAAAGGCCGCCGCCATGCCGAACGCCGTCTGCCATGCGACGGTTTCGCGGGTGATGAGGTACGCGGCGAGTACGGTCGCGGCCGGCGCGGTGCCGTTCGCGATCGCGGAATTGATGGCGGTCGTCGTCTGCAGGCCGACATAGACGAGGGCGTTGAAGATGACCGGGCCCAGAATGGCGAGCGTCACCAGCATGCGCCAATACGCCCTCAGCGTCGGCCACGCATGCACGATCTCGCGCCAGGTGAACGGCAGCAGCACCACGACCACCGTGACCCAGCGCCAGAAGCTGACCCCGATCGGCGGCATGTCGATGACCGAGAGGCGCGCGGCGACGACGTTGCTGCCCCACAGGAACATGGCGCCCGTCAAGCTGAGATAGGCAAGCACGGTTGTACGGCTGAGCGACGGCGACATCGGCATGGCCTCGCGGCGCGATCAAACGCCGGCGGCGGTGAGCCAGTCGCCGATCGTCCGAACGGCGCGCCGGTTGAGCGCGGCACCCCAGCGCGCGGCGCCGCGCCTCAGTCCGGCAACGCTCGCGCCCGGCGTGGTCGCGATCTCGAGGGTATGCCCGATCAACCACGGTTCGAGTCCGGCCGGCGTCACCTCGATGTGGAACTGGAGCGCGAGCGCCGCCCGGCCGAACGCGAACGCCTGGTTGGCGTAAGAACAGGTAGAGGCCAATCGCTCGGCGCCGGCCGGCATATCGAAGGTGTCGCCGTGCCAGTGCAGGACCGGGTGACGCCCGAGCGCGACGAGGGCTGACGCGCGGCCGGCGGCGGTCAGGCGAACCGGTGCGAAACCAAGTTCCTTGACCGGTCCGGCGAAGACGCGGGCACCCAGCGCCTGCGCCATCAACTGGCTGCCGAAGCAGATACCGAGGGTCGATTGGCCGCGGGCGAGGCGGCGTTCGAGCAGGCGGAGCTCGTCGCGGATGAAGGGATAGGCTTCGGCCTGATAGACCCCGATCGGACCGCCCAACACGACCACGAGGTCGGCGGCCGCGAGGTCGCGCGTATTCAGGCTGTCGACCGCGGCATCGCGGTAAGCGAGGTCGTAGCCGCGCCGGCGCAGCAGCGGCGCGATGACACCGAGGTCCTCGAACGGAACGTGGCGGATGGCGACCGCGCGTCGGCTTCGCGAACGGCGGCTCATCTCGCCTCGTCGGCGTCGTGCGCCGCCTTCAACCGGTACAGGAGTTCGAGCGCCTGACGCGGCGTCAGGTCGTCGACCCGGAGCTCGGCCAGGAGCGCTGCCACCGCCGATGGCTTGACCGGCGCCGGTTTGGGCGCGGCGGCGAACAGCGGCAGGTCGTCGGCCAAGTCGGCGATCGCGCCGCGCTCACGCCCGGCTTCGAGCGTCGCCAGCACCGTTTCGGCGCGCGCCAGCACCGCCGGCGGCAGGCCGGCCAGGCGCGCCACCTGAATGCCGTAGCTGCGGTCGGCGGCGCCGGGCGCGACCTCGTGCAGAAACACGACATCGCCCCGCCACTCCTTGATCCGCATCGTGCGGCAAGCGAGCGATTTGAGCCGCGCCGCCAGTGCCGTCAGCTCGTGGTAGTGGGTCGCGAACAGGGCCCGGCAGCGGTTGACGTCGTGGAGATGTTCGATCGCCGCCCACGCGATCGAGAGTCCGTCGAAGGTCGCGGTCCCGCGCCCGATCTCGTCCAGAATGACGAGCGAGCGAGCGCTCGCCTGGTTGAGAATCGCGGCGGTTTCGATCATTTCGACCATGAAGGTCGACCGGCCGCGTGCCAGATCGTCGGCGGCGCCGACACGGCTGAACAGGCGATCGACGACTCCGATCCGGGCCGCGGCCGCCGGTACGAACGAGCCGATCTGCGCCAGGATCGCGATCAGGGCGTTCTGGCGGAGGAACGTGCTCTTGCCCGCCATGTTGGGACCGGTTACCAGCCACAGGCGCTGCGCCTCGCCGAGATCGCAGTCGTTGGCGATGAACGCGGCCGCGTGCGATTGGGCGAGCATCGCCTCGACCACCGGGTGGCGCCCGCCGCGAATCTCAAAGGCGAGGCTGCGATCGACCGTCGGCCGGGTGTAACCCCGCTCGACCGCGAGCTCGGCCAGCCCTGCCGTCACGTCGAGCGCCGCCAAGGCATCCGCTGCGCTCGCGAGCGCCGCGTGCTGCGAAAGGATCGCCGCGACCAAACCGTCGAACAGCTCGAGCTCGCGCGCGAGCACTTCGTCGGCGGCGCGCCCGACCTTGCCGGCGAGCTCGGAGAGTTCGGCGGTCGAATAACGAACGGCCGACGCCAGCGTCTGTCGATGGATGAACGTGCCGTGCCGGTGGCCGATCTTCTCGGCGTGGACCGCGGTCGCTTCGATGAAGTAACCGAGCACGTTGTTGTGGCGGATTTTGAGGCTGGCGATGCCGGTCTCGGCGGCGTAGCGCGCTTGCAGCTCGGCGATCGTTTTGCGGCTGTCGTCGCGGAGCCGGCGATGCCGGTCGAGCGGATCGTCGAACCCGACCGCAACAAAGCCGCCATCGCGCGCCAAGAGTGGCAGCTCGGGCGCGAGCGCCGCCGCGAGCCGCGCCTGCAGGACGGCATGGTCGCCCAAGTCCTCGACCAGTGTGCGCAACGCCGTCACCGGCGCCAGCGTGCGGCCGATCGCCGCA
>Ga0194131_10004712_pt1 | contig 20313 bp, 19 predicted proteins | sample TA2KigO120mmetaG_FD_148631 | JGI IMG/M metagenome (GOLD analysis project Ga0194131, IMG submission 148631) | Freshwater microbial communities from Lake Tanganyika, Tanzania - TA2015053 Kigoma Offshore 120m | ecosystem: Environmental > Aquatic > Freshwater > Lake | place: Tanzania: Lake... | reverse complement strand
CCAAAGGCCGCCTGGCTTCGTTGCTCCTCAGTCGAAGATCCAGGGAGGATATTCTCCTTCGTCGCGCCTCGCCATCCGGCCTTTGGCGCGAAAACAGGACCCCGCGGAATTTTCGGACACGCTCTCACGGGACGAGTACAGGTTGGGACGCCTCACGATTGGGCAGGTCGGGCTTCTTGTTTGAAGTCCAGCATTAAGTTGTAGCACGCGATACACAGCGGAAACAGATTCGACAAAACGCCGACGGAGTCGTTCTTGCCGAAGATAAAGTAGAGCAGGAGCAGCAAGCTGCCGAGGATGCTCAAGTACCAGAACAGCCTGGGCAAGACCGGCCGCTGCGACGCCCGCGACGCCGCGACTTGCACCGCCCAACGTCCCGCGAAGAGGAACACGCCGGTGTAGCCGATCAATTTCCACGGAGTGATCACGACACCGGCAAAATAGAGAATGGGTTCATTCATGTTCGATCTCTTCCTTCCTGGGCCATGCAATCTGTCGCGCCAGAAGCCAGCGAACGCCGATCAAATCCCGCAAACCGCGCCAGGCGCGCCGCGCCAGGGTGTATTTGGACGCGCCGAACTTTCGCGGCCGGTGGTTCACGGGAATTTCCCACACTCGCAAGCCGGCCCCTCGAAGCAGCGCCGGGATGAACCGGTGCAGCCCGTTAAAAGGAACCAGATGCCGCACGTCAGCGGTGCGCATAGCCTTGAGCGTGCAACCGGTGTCGCGGATGCCGTCGCGCAGCGCCGCCTGCCGGATGGTATTGGCGATCCGCGACGCCGCGCGCCGGAGCCAGGAATCCTGCCGCTGGTCGCGATACCCGCAAACGAGATCGGCCTGGTCGAGGCCGGCCACAAGCCGCGGGATGTCCGCGGGATCGTTCTGGCCGTCGCCATCCATCATTACACAAATCTCGTTCCGGGCGCGAATCAGCCCGGCGTAAAGCGCGGCGCTTTGGCCGAGATTGCGCGGAAACGAAATCAAGCGCACGCCCGCGCAGCTTCGGATCATTTCGGCGGTGCGATCGCGGCTGCCGTCGTTGACCGCGATGATTTCGGCCTCGGGCAGGGTCTGCTGCACTTCCCGCAACACGGCCTGAACATTTTCTTCCTCGTTGTAAAAGGGAATGACGATACTGATCTTCATTCGTTGGGTTTCGCCTTCAGTTCCCGGCAAAGGCTCAGATAAAACTTCTTGATCGGGCGGCCGCGGTGCATGGATTCGGTTGTTTGGATCCGTTCCACGATGGCGAAATCGGCTCGCAGTTGAGCGGGGATTTCCTCGGAATCCGAGACAAAAATCGCGGACGCCGCCGCGAACTGCTTGCGGTAGCCGGGCCAAAACGAGAATTGATTTTCGATCCGAACCGAGTGCGGGAGGAATGTCTCGGTTGGCCGTGGGAGGTAAAACGCAAGCAAACTGGCGTAGGCGTATTTGTTCGCGATGACGAATTGCGCGCCGAATTGTTCCTGCAGCGCCGCGACCTGACGCGCCAGATCTGCCGATCCCCGAACGCGGGTGAGCGGATCGCGGCGCGGCGGCAGGTTCAGCCAGAATGTGTCGTGCAGGACAATCGTTTCGAGAAGGGCCAGCGCCACGGCCACCGCCGTCAGGTTGCGCGCCCATTTCTTCTCGCGCACGCGCGGGATCCAGTGGCTGACTCCGAGGATGACGCCGGCCACGTAGCACGGCGCCGTCCAGTTCGGCTGGCCCGAATCGTTTAAACTCAAGACGGTGTAGAGCGCGAACAACGGCCAGAAGAGCGTTTGCAGAAAACGGAACTCCAGCCGCCCATGGTCTGTTGAATTGACTCCCTCTCTGATTCCGCCTGATTCAACGGCAGCGTGGTTCGACCTCCCGGGCAAGACGGCGCCGACGAGAATGCCGGCTAACACCAGCGGAGAAATCACGCCGGCTTGCTGCCCCACGAATTGAAAGAATTCCCCCGGTGAAAATCGCCACGCCCGATCCAGCGCGCCGCGATGCGCCAGATGCTGCGCCGTTACCCAGCCGTGCTGATAGTTCCAGATCAGAACCGGGGTCAACATCGCGAGCGCCATCAAGACCATCGACGCAAACGTGAATCGTCGGAAGTGGGGGCGGTAATCCCGGTGCAATCCACAAAAGAGCGCAAAGGAAACGATCTCCGCCAGGTTGGTGTATTTGCACAGACTTCCCAGGCCCACGGCGGCGCCGGTCAGGATCCACCAGAGCGGACCGTTCTGGTCTTTGGCCCGCCAGAAGAGAACCGCCGCCAGCGCCCAGAAGAAAACGCTCAAGGGATCGATCGTCATCAGGATGCTGCCCACGGCAAAGAGTGGAATGACACTGCTCAGAAGCAGGCAAGCCCACGCGACCGCTTCGGAAACCAGCGTTCGCGCGAGGACATAAAGCAAAGCTCCCGTGCCGGCGGCCAGCAGCACCGCAAAAAAACGAATGCCAAGAACAGTGTCGCCAAAGATCCAGGCGCCGGCGGCAATCGTCCACGCGACACCCGGACCCTTGCTGAAATATCCGTAATCGAGGTGTTTCGACCAAAGCCAGTAGTAGGCTTCGTCGCCGACCAGTTCGAGCTGCGTGCAGAACCAGAGACGGAAGACTGTGACGAGCACGAGAAAGGCGATGACGCGTCGAGGCACAGGGCAGATTCGTTACGACGTTAGATCCCCATGAGCGACGGGTCTTGGCAGGCCGGGAAGCAGGTCTGGATATCGGCAGTACCATCCAGCCATCCACTTCGGACCGAGCCTGCGCCAAAGCCGACGGCTTGCCAAGAGCGTCGCGTGGCTATAGCCCGACGCCAGGATCAGCGACGCCAGCACGTCGCTCGGATAATGACTGCCAATGTAGATCCGCGAATAGGCGACGACCATTACGACGAGCCAAGCCACACGTCCCCGGCGGCCATAGATCGCGCCGGCCAGGACGGCGAAGGCCACGTTGTTCGCGACGTGGCTCGACGGCATTGAGCGCCCTTTCTCCACGGGACCTGGGGCCGACATCTGAACTCCGCTGCGAGCCACGTGCCGAATGTTGGCGAGGTGCTCGTGGGGGCGTGGCCGGTTCACCAAGTGTTTGAGGGGTCCATTGATTCCTTCTCCAACCAGCACCGACACGAGCGTCAGGACGACGAGCAGGCGCGCGCGATACCCGCCGCAAAGCACCAGCGCGATGGCCGCGGCAAGGATCGGCCATCGCCAGAAACCGAAGTCGGTCACGAAGGCCATGAAGCCGTCCAAAAACGGATTCGCTCCGTCTGAATTGACCAGGTAGAGCACCCACAGATCCGCCCGGTGCAGCAGGCTAAGCATGGGTGAAGAAACGCATCGTGAAAGCTTAGACGACAGCGCCTCGATTAGACACGGAAAAAGTGTGTTTTGGTGTGCGGGTCCCGGCTGACTGGTGTAGAAAAACGCTGCATGAACACGAAGAGAATTCTCCTTTGGATTGCCATTCCCGCCGCTTCGGTCTCGCTGTTCTCCCTCCACGCCTTTGAACTTTCGGAGCTGCAGTGTTTCAAGTCCCGGACTTTTCTCGCGCCGGTTGACTCCGCGGACCACCGGAAATATGCGCCCAGCCGCGAGATGGACGTTCTTCACCTGACGCTGGATGTGACGCCAGACTTCCAACAACGCACCGTCTCCGGCAAGACCACGATCAAATTCAAGCCGATTGCCAAACCGCTCGCCGAACTGCGGCTCGATGCGGTTGATTTGGTCGTCCATTCCATCACCTCGACCGAAACGGTGCAGAGTTTTCAGGTCACGGACAAACAGATCATCATCACTTTTGAGCATCCGATTCCCGCGGACAAGGAAGCCCGCGTGACCGTCGCGCATGCGGCCGAGCCGACGCAAGGGCTTTACTTTCGGACGCCGGAGATGGGCTACAAGGAAGGCGAGACGCAAGTTTGGACGCAAGGCGAAGCGATCGAAGCGCGCCATTGGTTCCCGTGCTACGATTCGCCCAACGAAAAATTCACGTCCGAAGTGATTTGCCGCGTGCCGGAAGGCATGGTGGTGATGTCGAACGGCCGGCTCGTTTCGGAGGAAAAGGATCCGGCCACGGGACTGAAGGCCGTGCGCTGGCTCCAGGACAAACCGCACGTCAATTACCTGATTTCGCTCGTGGCGGGTTATTTCAAGAAGATCGAGGACAAATACAGAGACATCCCCATGGCGTTTCACGCGCCGCCTTCGGAGATCGACCAGGCCACGAATTCGTTTCGGAATACCAAGGACATGATGGCTTTTTTCGAGCGGGAGATCGGCGTGCCGTATCCGTGGGCGAAATATGATCAGGTCTGCGTGCGGGACTTCGTCGCGGGCGGGATGGAGAACACGAGCCTCACCACGCTGACCGATCAAACGCTTTTCACGGCGGCGACGGAGAACATTCGCGACAGCGACGGGCTCGTAGCTCACGAACTGGCGCATCAATGGTTCGGCGATCTGGTCACCTGCAAAGACTGGAGCCACCTCTGGCTGAACGAGGGCTTCGCGACCTACTACGCGCATCTTTACGACGGGCAGAAAAACGGCCGCGACTCGATGCTCTACGGCCTTTACTCCAGCGCGCAAGGGATTCTCGAACAAACCAACGACACGCGGTCCATCGTTTATCGGCAATACGATTCGCCGAACGAACAATTCAACTACCTGGCTTACCCGAAAGGCGGCTGGGTGTTGCACATGCTGCGGTCGCAACTCGGGGAAGACTTGTACCGGCGTTGCATCAAGACCTACCTGGAGCGCCACCAATACGGCAACGTCGTCACGGAGGATCTCAACGCGGTGATCGAGGAGTTGTCCGGGCGCTCGTTTGACCAGTTTTTCGACCAATGGGTTTATCACGCGCACCATCCGGAACTGGAAGTGAGCTACCGTTGGGACGCCAAGGCCAGGCTCGCTAAGGTTTCCATTGCGCAGACTCAAAAGCTCAGCGCGAACGTGTTGCTCTTCAATTTCCCGCTCACGATCCGGTTCAAGAGCAAGGCCGGCGCCTTCGACCGCGCGATCACGGTCAGACAAAAGTCTGAGGACTTTTATTTTCCGCTCCCGGAAGCGCCGGAGATTGTCCGGGTCGATCCAAACCTCACCGTCTTGGCTCAAATCAAGTTCAACCTGCCCGACGCCATGCTGCACGCCCAACTGGCAGACCAAGACGACATGGTAGGCCGTCTGCTTGCAATCGAACAATTGCGCGCGAAAAAGGACCGCACAACGGTGGCCAGGCTGAAGGAAACGCTCCAAAGCGATCCGTTTCATGGCGTGCGCTCGGAAGCCGCCCGTGCGCTCCGCGCGATTCACACGGACGAGGCCTTTGCCGCGCTGATCGATTCGCTCAATCAGCCTGACGCGCGTGCGCGCCAGCAAGTCGTCGTGGCGCTCGCCGGTTTTTACCGGGAAGAGGCCGCGGCCGCGGCGCAACGCGTGCTCAAACAGGAGAAGAACCCGGACATTCTATCGCACGCCTTGGGCGCCCTGGCGGCTTACGGCAAGCCCGAAGTGGAGAAGATCTTCCTGGATTTCTTGAACTCCAGTTCGTATCGCAACGAACTGGCTGACGCGGCGGTCACAGCGCTACGGACCCAGGATGATCCGCGCTATATCGCTCCGTTGCTCGACGCCATCCGGCGGCGTCAATCGGAGTTCTCCAGCTTCGGCCTGGGCCGGGCGCTGGACGCGCTTGCGCATCTGGCCCGGAACGAAAACGAAAAGGATGCCGTGCGCGAGTTCGTTGCGTTGTTTGCCGGGTCGAAGCAGAGAAACGTCCAACTCGCCGCCATCCGCGCGCTGGGAACTCTGGAAGACCCGCAGGCGATTCCCTTGCTGCAAACATTCGCGGGAGCGGCCAAAGAAAGCCCCCAGCGCGGCGCCGCGGAGAGAGCCTTGACCGCGCTGCGCGCCGCGAAGAAACCGGCGGACGATTTGAGAGAGATCCGCGACGAGGTGCTCGAATTGAGAAAGCAGAATCGGGATTTGCGGAAAGAGATGGACGAACTCAAAAAGAAATTCGAGGCGTCAGAGAAACCAGCCTCCTCCAAAACTCCGAAACCGGTCAAAAAGCCAGCCCAGGGCAAAGCGCGGTGAAACCGTGATTAGTTTAGTTTAGTTTAGTTAGCCACGAAGAGCACAAAGAGCACAAAAAAGTAGTGGAGAAGGCCCTTTCGTGTCTTTGGGTGTGTTTCGGCAATGGACGTTTTGAGGATTCTTCAAAGTGCGGCCGAATTGCAAAATGGGGAATGGCCTTGCCTGCCCGCGACCGTGCGGCCGAAGGCTGGCGCGTCGATTCGTCATTGGGGCGAGACTCCTGCCGAGCCCGGATATCCAGGGAAGGAAGCGCTCCGCAGGAGCGTCGCTCCACCGGCCGCTGCATCCTTTCGGCTTGGTGTGGCGCTGCCAGACGCTGATTCTCGCCTTGGGACTTTTGATCGTTTTCCAAGAACACACGCACGCCGCGGCCGACGTGTCTCGCGAACCACGCATCAAGGCTGCTCTGCTCCAGTGGTTCCCATATTATGTCAAATGGCCGGAGGACGCGTTCGCAACGACGAACGCCCCGCTGCTGATCGGCATCCTGGGACCAGACCCCTTCCGCCAAGCTCTGGAAAACTTGCTGGACAAAAAGGTGGACGGGCGCCAGGTCAAAGTCGTGCGCTTTGAATCGGTGGCGGACCTAAGCGAGTGCCACATTTTGTATGTCAACTTGCCGGACCGAAGAGAGGTTCAACGGGCCTTAACCTGGGCTCGGGGGAAACCGATCCTAACCGTTTCCGATCAAGATGATTTTACTCAGCAAGGAGGCATGATCAGCCTTCTCAGACGAAAGAATCACATCAAGCCGCACATCAACAACGCCGCGGCGCGGCGCGGCGGTCTTGTCATCAATTCGAGTTTGCTGACGGTGTCCGAAATCACAGAACCCTGAGTCTCGCGAGAGTTGGTTCTGTTTCGCTAAGCGATCCATTGCCCCTGTACTATCTTCACCTCACGGCCATGCGGTTACTTCTTCGGCAGAACTTCGCGATGCGGCTCATGATCCGCGTTCCAGCGCCGAAGAGCCACTCAATTCCGCTTCGACCGCCGGAGCAGCTCGTAAGCGGCTTTTGCGCGCGGATCGCCGCGTTCGATGGCTTTGATGAGTTCCCCTTCGAGAAGCACGCTCGAATTGTGGATCGCGATTCCCTGTTGCAGGGTGACGCCTTCGGCCTTCTGCGCCTGGTGGAGAGTGACGACGGCCTTTTCGTAATCCCCCTTGCGCAAGGCCTCCGACGCGGCGGAAACGTTATTCCTCACTTCGGGCGGGGCGGTGGCGAAAGTTTGATCCAGGCCGGCCGCAGCCTGTTCGGGGGTGTTCGCTTGGGGAACCGCGTCGCCGGATTTGCTGCAGCCACAAACGATCAGCGCCGCGGCAAGGGCTGCCAAGATCGACGGAGTCTTGAGAGGGGAGATTGTTTTCATGTCAATCAACGGGTTACTCGCCGGTTCTTGTTGCGGGATTGCACCAGAATCGGCCGGGGCGCGCGCCTCGGAAGCCTCCAATCCCGGCCTCTTCGTAATACTTGAGGTATCTCATGTATTCGAACTGGCCGCCGAACATGCCCATGACGACACCGTTCTTGTGCCGTTGGGTGACGCCTTCGTCTGGCCGGCTGGCCACGTTGTCGTAATTGGCGGGCTGGCGTTCGTCCGCTTCCCAAAAGACCATGGCATCCGGTCTGAACTCGGTGATTTTCCAAGTGGTGTATTGCGGCTTGCCGGGAGGACTGGTGGTGTAACTGGAGACCGCCCCATTCATCACGTAACTGCTGACCTGCATCTCGCGCTGCCGGAAGAAAGCGTTGTTCGTCTTCTCCAGAGGGCACCAATACAGGTTGCTCACGCTGTGATACTGATAGAGCTGGCCTTCATTGACTCGATCATCCGCGGGGGTGGCGACCCGGTAGCGCGTGTAGCACCAGTTCGGCACTTTGGTCGCGCCGGAACTCCACGACGTGTACGGCATGAAATCGGTGTTGTCGTTGACGTAAAGGTGAGTGGAAAGCAGCACCTGCTTCATGTTATTGATGCACTTGGTGCGCTGCGCTTGTTCCTTGGCCTTGGCCAGGGCGGGCAAAAGCATGCCGGCCAGGATGCCGATGATCGCAATGACCACGAGCAACTCAATCAACGTGAACGCGCGCGCTCCGGCACGCTCTCGGTTTCGTGGCGGGAGGATGAAGGCAAAGAGCGATTTCATGGTGTGTCTGGATCCTGATGGTTGATTGATTCTTGATTTATTTATCGCCCCGGCTCGTCCCCTAATCAAGCTTTCTCCGGGGCTGGATCCGCGCAGCAGTTCTGCCCATGAACCTCGGAGCGCCAGTCTCCGATCCGGCGCGATTTTCCTGCCGCCCCGATGCGTGCCGGGTCGGAGACCGGCACTCCGGAGGCATGCTACGATGCGCCCTTCTGAGACTCACTTTGGCGCTTCGGGAGCTTGGGGCGCGCTTGGATGTGCGCCGCGACAGATACCCCATGCACTTTGGTTTCTTCTCGCTCCGAAGTCATCTTGATGCCTTGATGTCGTACACGCGGCCTTCGGGCGAAATGGCTTTCACGCCGTAAGAACTTCCGGCCGGCCCGATGGCTTTGACCGCATGGATCTTCCCTTCTTCGTCGATGGCATTGGCTCGGCGGGAGCCCTCGCCCAGCCCTCGCCCCACTCAAGCGACTTAAGTGAAGATTTGCAGGATGCGCGCTTGAATTCTGCGACGATTGCAGTGAAATCGCGGTGAAACGAGGGTTTCAGAGTGCAAACTCGCTCTCTTGGCCAACTCAACCTGTCATGATCGCCCGCGTCGCTCTGGACATCGCCGTCCGCAAGGAATTCGATTACCGCGTGCCGCCCGAGATGGAGGCGCAGGTCGAGGTCGGCTGCCGGGTCAAAGTTCCGTTCGCGACGCGCCAGGTGCTGGGATCGGTCACGGCGATTGTCACGGAATCGCCTCACACGAACCTTCGCTTCCTTCTCAAGGTCATCGGGCAGCATTCCCTGGTGACGCCGCGCGTCCTCAATCTCGCGCGCTGGATCGCCGAGTATTACTGCTGTCCCCTCGAAGTTGCCCTGTGCAGCGTGCTGCCCGACACCGTCCGCAAAGAACAGAAAGGCTGGCGGGAGCGACTCGTGATCCGGATGGCCCCCGGTTCTGATCCGCTGCCGAAATTGACCAAGCGCCAGCAGGACGTTTGGCGAATCGTCCAGGAGTGGAAATCCGTGCCGCTGCAGAAGCTGCTTGAATTGGCGGAAACCACCGCCGCCACAGCCCGCCGGTTGGAGGACCTGGGCCTGGTCACCATCGAACATGAAATCTCGGAACGCGACCCGTACGCGAACGAAGTCATCCTTCCCACCCAGCCCCTGGCCCTCAACCCCGAACAAGCCGCCGCGCTGACGCACATCACCAACGCGCTGGACCGAGTGATTACGAATCACGCCCCACGCTCCACGTTCCTCCTCCACGGCGTCACCGGCAGCGGCAAGACCGAGGTTTATCTCCAGGCTATCGCGCACGCCTTGAAACAGGGCAAAGGCGCAATCGTGCTCGTGCCGGAGATTTCGCTGACGCCGCAGACGGTGGAGCGCTTCAAAGCGCGTTTCAGCTCCGGTCCGCTCAAAACGCTCGTCGCCGTTTTGCACAGCCACCTGTCCGCGGGCGAACGCCACGACGAGTGGCACAAGATCCGGCAAGGCCGGGCCCGCATTGTGATCGGCGCGCGTTCGGCGATCTTTGCGCCGGTCGATCCGCTCGGTTTGATCGTGGTGGATGAAGAGCACGAGCATTCGTACAAGCAGGAGGAAGCGCCGCGTTACCATGCCCGCGACGTGTCGGTGAAACGCGGTCTCGACGAAGGCGCGGTCGTGGTCCTGGGGTCGGCGACGCCTTCGCTGGAAAGTTTCTACAACGCGCAAAAAGGCAAATACGCGCTGCTCGAATTGCGTTCGCGCGTGGACGACCAGAAGCTCCCGCTCGTCCGCGTGATCGATATGCGCAACGAAGCGCGCGACGGCAAAGGCGTGCCCATTTTCTCACGCGCCTTGCGCGAGGCGATCACGCAGCGGCTGGAAAAGAAGGAGCAAGTGATGCTCTTTCTGAACCGCCGCGGCTACGCTTCGTCGATGCTTTGTCCGAAGTGCGGTTACGTGGCCGAGTGCCCGAATTGCAGCCTGGCGCTCACGTATCACCGGCATCTGGAACAAATCTGCTGCCACATCTGTGGCCACAGCGCCGCTGCGCCGACGGTTTGTCCCGAACGCCGCTGCCAAAGTCCCGCGATCCGTTACCTCGGATTGGGAACGGAGAAGGTGGAGGAAACGCTGGGAAAGCTTTTCCCGAAGGCCAACATCGCGCGCATGGATTCCGATGCCATGAAGCGCAAGGACGATTTCCGCCGCCTTCTGGGGAGTTTCAGGACCGGGAAGATCGATATTCTGGTCGGCACGCAAATGATCGCCAAAGGCCTCCATTTCCCGAACGTCACGCTCGTCGGGATCATTTATGCTGATCTCAGCCTGCACATGCCGGATTTTCGGGCGGGAGAAAGGACTTTCCAATTGCTCACGCAAGTTTCCGGGCGCGCGGGCCGGGGCGACGTCGAAGGCGAGGTTTTCGTGCAATCGTTCACGCCCTTTCACCCAGCCATCCAATATGCGCGCCGGCATGACTTCAACGGGTTTTACGAACAGGAGATTGAGTTCCGCGCGCAGCTCAAGTATCCGCCCGTCACGCGTGCGGCGATGCTGACTTTGAAAGGCCGCAACGAGGACAAGGTCAAATTCCTGGCCGAGCACGTGGCGCGCGAGATCGAGAGGAGTCTCCGGGAGATGAAAGACCTGGTGATGGCCGGCCCCGCTCCGGCTCCGTTGCTCCGCGCGGAAACGTTTTACCGCTACCAGATCATGCTGCGCACGCTGCGGATGAGCCAGCTCAGCCAAAAGCTGCCTTCAGTGCTCCAGAAACTTCCCTTGCCCGAGGACATCCGCCTCACGGTGGATATTGATCCCGTGAGCCTGACTTAATTTCGACTGGCGGATTTCGTGGAGCGCGCGGATAAGCCGCCTTTTATCCGCGCTCCTCCGCGACATCCGCGGTTATCCGTGCGTAGTTGAGACGGACAGCAGCGCCGGATGCGCGGTTCGAAACGGCGCTCGCGCCCTTGCAAAACCGTGCAACTGGAGTATTAAGGCTGACATTCTATGAGCGCACGCCTTCGTGATTCTTCCCGGTTGCTCGCCCGTTCACACTGGTCCGCCTTTACGCTGATCGAACTGCTCGTCGTCATCGCAATCATTGCTGTGTTGGCGAGCCTGCTTTTGCCGGCGCTGTCCCGCGCCAAGGCCAAGGCGAACCAGGTCAAATGCGTGAGCAATCTGCGCCAGATCGGCATCGGTTTTCACTTATACGCGGAGGATTCCAACGACAGTTATCCGGCGCACAAAGGCTGGGGCGATGTCGGCGGCATTCAAGGAACCAACGCCGGAGCGAGCTCATCCACGGCGCCGTTCACACCGGCTGACCAGCGCCCGTTGAATCCTTTTGTGGGGCACCCGCAAACGTTTCGGTGCCCGGCGGACAAGGGCGATTCCTACCGGTTCGTGGAAAACTGCTTCACGTGGTATGGCAACAGTTACCTGGTCGTTTGGGCGGTCGATACCTATCGCACAAAACATCTGACCGGCGATTCCCAATCCCGCGATCCGGCCGTGGCGCCGATGAAGTCCAGCGAAGTCAGCCTGGCCGCTTCGACCAAGATTTTCATGGGAGACTGGAACTGGTTTTTCAACCGCGACAAGAACGACCGGCGCAGCATCTGGCACAACTACAAAGGCCAGTCCCGGAACAATATTCTGTTCGGAGACAACCACGTCGATTATTTCCGCTTTCCAACGAATCCCAGGGATTACGAAGGCCCGCCGAACATCACGAACAAGTGGTGGTGACCTTCCCCGAGTCAGAGTAGCGCAGACTTGTAGTCTGCTGTATCGCCGATTTGCAATCGGCAACGCGCTGGCGGAATGCAATTCCGCGATACGGCAGAGTGCAACTCTGCGCTACCGGGGCGAAGGAAATCTATCCTGCGCCGCAGGGTCACTGTTCCAGCGCAACAACACGCAAAAGTTCTTCCAGCGGCAACTCCCCGTTCATCACACGCCGCAGCCCCGTGTGCCACAGCGTGTGCATGCCCTGGTCCACGACAACTTGCTGAAGAGAGCGCGTTGGGAGTTTTTGGATCACGGCATCGCGGAGCGTTTCGTTGACCACCATCATCTCCGTCAACGCGGTGCGCCCACCGTAACCCGTGTGCAGGCACTCGGAGCACCCGGCTCCGCGCCGGAAATAAGCGGATTCAACCGTCTCCGCAGGCACGAGCCGTAACAGCGCGGCATCCGGCTCGTACGGCGCAGCGCAATACTGGCAGTTCTTGCGAATCAGCCGCAATCCCACCACGCCGGTGATGCTCGACGCCAGCAGGAACGGCTCGATGTCCATGTTGATCAGGCGCGCGAACACGCCCGCGGTGCTGCCGCTGTGGATCGTCGAGATAACCAGATGCCCGGTCAGGCCGGCCTGCACGGCAATCGCCGCCGTTTCCGGGTCGCGAATCTCGCCGATCATGATGACTTGAGGGTCCTGGCGCATCAACGAGCGGAGCGCGATCGGATAAGTGAACTCGCGGGCGGGATTGATCTGCGCCTGGCTGATCATCGGCAGGTTGAATTCAACCGGATCTTCCACCGTGCTGATACTGATCGTCGGGCCGGCGCGATGCACGAGATGACAAAGCGCGGAGTAGATCGCGGTCGTTTTTCCTGAACCCGTCGGCCCCGTCAGCAGAATCAAGCCGTTCGGCCGGTCGATCAAATGAACGAACGCCTTGAGCGTCTCTTCCTCGAAACCCAGAGTGGACAATTCAAAGGTGCGGTTTCGCGGATCGAAAATTCGAACCACGATCTTCTCGCCGCGTACCGTGGGAAAAACTGAAATCCGAAGTTCCACGCCAGCGGTGTCGGGCCCGGCCGGAACATGGCCTTCCTGCGGCAGGTCCGTCTGGTAACTCACCAGATTGGCCATGACTTTGAGCCGGCCCGAAATCCGGTCCAGCAACTCCGACGGCAAATGGACCAACTCGGTCAGCACGCCCATGAGCCGGAGCCGCACGACGACCGATTTTTCCCACGGTTCGATGTGGATGTCGCTGGCGCCGGCCTTGACCGCATCGTGGACGATGATCTGGACGAGCTTCGGCGTTTCGATGGCGGCGGTGTTGGGGACAGAATGGAGGTATTGCGACGTTTCACTCACACTGGCTTTTTCCATTTGACCCCAATGTGACGTGTCTGCTCGAAGGTCTCAATTTCAGTTTTTCAGCGTGCTGGAGCGTTCCTGCAGCCACTGGACGTCCGGGTTGTTCGGTGAACTGACGCCCAGCGGAATGAACTGGCCTTTCCGGAGCGTTGGCGTCGTGCGCGGATCGACCCATTGCTTGATCCTGCCGAGCCAATGCCATCGAAGATACTGCTTGGTCCGCGGGATGGACGACAAAGCTCGTAGCGCAGAGTTGCACTCTGCCGTATCGCAGAATTGTATTCTGCGGGGCGTCTCCCAGTCCGAGCACGCTGGGACTTGCCGGCGCCCGGCCGATTGGAAATCGGCGATACCGCAGATTGAAAATCTGCGCTACGGTTCTCCGGTCGATCTGTCGTCAATCCCACGGTCTGCACAGTAAGCGACCGGCCAGCATCTCGACCGCCCTCGGTTGCTCGGCTCGCTCGCGCACCATGTCTCCGACCATCGCCAGATAAGGGTCTGTGCAAAAATAAATTCCGGTTTTGCTGGAGGCGATTTCGCTTTCGGGCGAGGCACGACGAAGGAGCATAGTCAGGGCTCTGCGACTGAGGAGAAACGAAGCCAGAAAACGAAATCGCCCCAGCCCTCCGGGGCGGGGCGGCGCCTGGCCGGCTGCGGCGTTGCTCGTCGGTCACAGCCCCAAAACGGGGATGCTCCCTCCTCGCGTCTTGCATCCGGCCAGGCGGCGCTCCCGCCAAAACCGGAAGTTATTTTTGCACAGACCCTAAAGCGAATCGTCTTCATCCACCATCAGCGCGAAGACACGCTCTCCGATCGGACTGTCCCGAGGATCGAGCGTGGTGAAGGCGTTTCCGTCGTATCCCAAAAGCCCGCGATCCAAGCTTCCCATCGACCTCCTCGGTCCACCCTCCATCCGCCACCCGTCCATCCTCGTGGTTCTCCTCCTCCGCCTGAACTCCAGGAAATGATTTGTTCCTCGCCGCCTGGCCATGCCGTAAGCTGCGCCGGAAATGAACATGCCCTGCTCGCCCAGCTTACCTCTGTTCTGGACTCTTTTCCTGGCCATATCCGCCACCGGTGCTCCCGGAGCGCAACTCCTCGATGACCGATCGATCACGCTTCATTCCACCCACGAGATCGCGGAGAAGCGCCGCGCGCTGATTCACTACCTCTGGGGCAAGGAAGGTTTTCCCAAACGCCGGTTGCCCGACGTTGTTCTCACGAACGTGGCCGGCCCGGTCAAACAGCTTGACCATCTCGCCCGCGCGGACGAATTGCGCATCGACATGGCGCCCGGCTTGCAGGGGCTCGCGTATCACTTCATCCCGAGGCAACCGAATCGTGAACTGGTCGTGGTGCACCACGGCCATGCTTGCACCTTGGACGACGATCCTTCGCCGGCAGACGTCGGCTACGGGATGCAACGCACCATTCGCGCGCTGTTGCGCGAGGGGTACGGCGTGCTGGGCGTGTTCATGCCGCACATGCGGCCGGGGGATTGCACAGGCGGCCACGACGCCATGTTCCTGACCAACACCGTCGGCAGCCCGATCAAATATTTCCTGGAGCCAACCGCGATCAGCTTGAATTACCTCAACACACGCAGCCGTGCGGACCGCTTCCCGAATTATCGCGCCTTCCACATGACCGGACTTTCCGGCGGCGGCTGGACGACGACGGTCTATGCCGCAATTGATCCGACGATTCGCTGCAGTTTTCCAGTGGCGGGAACGATTCCGCTGTACCTGCGCTACGACGGATCCGTCGGCGACCGCGAACAATTCGAGCCGACGTTCTATCGCCTGGCCGGTTATCCGGATCTCTACATCCTGGGCGCACATGGACGCGGCCGTAAGCAGGTGCAAATCCTGGTGCGTCGGGATGATTGTTGCTTCGGCGAGAAGCAGCACGATGCGAAGTCCGCCGGCCTGCCGTACGCCGAAGCGATGCGGGCGTACGAACGCAACGTGCGCGATGCGCTTGAGAAAATGGGCCGCAGCTCATTTCGACTGGAGATCGACGAAGTCGCGCCGAGCCACATGATCTCGCATCATGCGATCAAGGACGTGATTTTACCGGAACTGCGGAGTGGCCGACGGTGATTCAGTCCCGCGACTGCCACAACCGACCAACATGTTGGTGACAACTCTCAGTTTGAGTTCGGTAGGGCGAGTCCGTCCCGGCGAGCCGCTCGATGAGCTTGCAACACGTCCGATCCGGCTCGCTGAGGACAGGCTCGCCCTACCCATGGAAGCGGCCGAGAATTGCTGTGATTCTGTGTTGCCAAACCGCCGCCGATTGGAAAAAGGTTCCGGGCTGATGATTATGAAACCCGTTGTGATTCGTCATTGCGCCGTGTGACCGAGGCTCGTCGCCAAATCTGCCCGGGTGGCAGAATTATTGAGGAAAGCGCAAATCATGCTCTCGAAAATCAGCCGTCCATCCGCGCTGCCGAGGAGCGGTTCGCAGGCGCGTTCCGGGTGGGGCATGAGGGCGCCCACGTTGCGGCGCTCGCTGCAGATCCCGGCGATGTTCCATAACGAACCGTTGGGATTGGCCTGCTCCGTGACTTCACCGCCGGCGCTGCAATAGCGCCAGAGAATCTGGTTGTTCGCTTTCAGCCGGGCCAAAGTGGCGTCGTCCGCAAAGTAACAGCCTTCGCCGTGCGCGATGGGGATGCGCAGGAACGTTCCGGCTGGAATCCGATTCGAGAACGGCGAATCCAGGGTCAGCGTCTTCAAATACACGTGCTCGCAGCGAAACTGAAGGGAACGGTTGCGGATCAACGCGCCGGGCAGCAAGCCGGCTTCGCACAGGATTTGAAAGCCATTGCAGATGCCGAGCACGAGTCCGCCGTTGGCCGCGAATTCCTGGACCGTTTGCATGACGGGGCTGAAGCGCGCGATCGCCCCGCACCGCAAGTAATCCCCGTAACTGAAGCCGCCGGGCACGATCACCGCATCGGCGTTGCCGAGCGACTTCTCCTTGTGCCACACGAACCGGGCCGAGTGGCCCGTGATCTGGATCGCGTGGATGGCATCCTGGTCGCAGTTGGAAGCGGGGAATTGGAGGACGGCGAAGTGCATTGGGCAGTGGTCAGTTGCCAGTGGTCAGTGGGCCAAGTCCGTAAATCGTAATGCGTAACATCCTGAAGGCTGGCTCCGTTAATCTATCACGCATCACGGTTTACGAATTACGCGTTACTCAACAATCTCCAGTTGATAGTCCTCAATCACCGGATTGCTCAGCAGTTTGTGGCAGGCTTCGTCGATCTGTTTGCGGGCGTTTTCTTTGTCCCCGGTGATTTCGACTTCGAGGTATTTGCCGACGTGGACGGCCTGGATGCCTTTGTAGCCCATATGTTCGAGCGCGTTTTGCACGGCTTTCCCTTGGGGATCGAGCACGGCCTTCTTGGGCGTAATGACAATTTTCGCTTTCATTGTTCGATTAGACGACGCGCGTCAGTTCGGGGGGATGTTTGCGGAAATCCTCTTGAAGAAGCCAGATTTTTTCGTCCTGGAGTCGAATGCACCGGAGTCCAATTCCGAGCAAAAAGGAGAAGGGACTCGCATTCGCACAACCAATCCAAATGTGGACACGAATTTCACGAATTATCGCGAATTCCGAAAGACGCGCCGTATTCGCAGCAATTTCCAGGGCGGGTCCCCTCAGTCAAAGGTGAGGCGGGACTCCTGCCGAGCCAGTACCATCGACGAAAGGCTCGGCGGGAGCCTCGCCCCACCGTCGTGAACTGAGGGGTTGCCAAGGCGGAGCAGGCGCCATTGACGACACGGCAGGTCGCTGGCCATAGTGCGCTCGGCCATGAGCCAACACCTCTACAATAGCAAGCTCTCCAAGTTCGTCTGGTTCGCCAACCGCTTCGGCGTGGCGGAGATGCTCAGGAAGCCGATGAGGCTGTTGCTCGCCCCGGTCATTATTCCGTTTCTCGCCCGGAAGAAGTTTTCATTCCAGAGCTCCGAGCTCGAATACTTTTACCACCGCTACAACATGACCTGGGCTTGCGAGCGCTGCCTCGAAGTGCCGGTGGGGCGCTTCTATTTGGAACAGTTCCGTAAAGGTCGCGTGCTGGAAGTCGGCAATGTCTTGTCCCATTACGGTCCCGTTCGGCACGACGTTCTGGACAAATTTGAAAAGGGGGAAGGCGTGATTAACCAGGACATCGTCGATTTCAAGCCGGACCAACCGTACGACCTGATGCTCTCGCTCTCGACGTTCGAGCACATCGGTTTCGATGACGAAGCTTCGACGCCGTCGGATCAAAAAATCCGCGCCGCGCTCGCCGCGTGCAGAACCATCTTGGCCGCCGAAGGGAAACTCGTGATTACGGCGCCGATCGGCTACAATCCTTTCCTCGACCGATTGATTTGCGAACAGACGCTGGGCGCGAGCCGTGAGTTTTATTTCGTGCGCACAGAGTTTCTGGCCTGGCAGCCTGCCGAGCGAACCGAGGCGTGCCAAAGGCAATACCGCCGGCCCTTCCCTTACGCCAACGCCCTCCTGGTCGCGGAGTTCGCCGCGCAGTAGGCGGTGTCCAACCTTCCCAGGAACCGTCTCTTCGGACCGTGGCCTTTAGGCCGCTTCGGCGCCAAACTCCGGAGCGAGGCCGGAAGCAGCCTAAAGGCTGCGGTCCGCACGGTCTTTGGTTCATGGCCCGTGAGCAGGCTCGCGTTGTTTGATCAGCACCGCGCAGTTCCACGTCAGGAATTCGCGCAGCAACGGGATCGCGGTGATGAAGGAAAATTCCGGATAGTAGCGGGGAGCAACCTTCATCACCTGAATTCCAGGTTGCCGCCGGAAAGCCTCCAGCATTCGCCCGATGGAGGTCGGGTAGAGAGTTTCAAACGGCGTGTGAATGCGCTTTCGCTTGATCAATTTGTCGAAAATCAAATGGCCGCGGCGCGCGCCCAGATAATGGAACGGGGAAAAGTCGTGGCCGCCCCACGGCGAAAGCCAATTCGTCCAGCTCAAGTAAAGCGTGCCCGACGGGTTGAGCATTTTGGCGAGCGACGCGATGAAGGCGAATGGCCGGGCGAGATGTTCCAGAACATTCGAGCACACGACCAGATCGTAGCGGCCGAGTTTGGCCACCTCGTCGCGGTCCAGATTGATCTGAATGAACGGCGCGGAGGCCAGCTCCGGGCTCAAGTAATTCGATTCGTCCGCGAAAACAACTTCGCAGCCGCGCCGTTGGAGCTCTGCGCCGAAAATGCCGTGGCCCGCGCCCAGGTCCAGCGCTTTGAGATTGCCATTCAGCGCGACGCCGTTCTTTTCCATCCAGCGAATTGCGTCCCGGGCCTGCAAGCGGTAAAATCCCGCGTCGTCGCGATGGCGGAGATGATGCGCGATGAGTTTATGGATGATCACGAGCGCCGCACTGTCCAATCTGCTGATTTGTCAGGCAAGCCGGAATTTGTTTGGCTCGTCTCGCGATGCGTTTCCTGATGTTGAACTGGCGTGACCCGCGCAATCCCCTCGCGGGCGGCGCCGAACGTGTCACTCTGGGATACCTCACCGCGCTGGCCCGACGCGGGCACGATGTCTGGTGGTTCTCCAACCACTTCGAGGGCGCTGCGGATGAAGACGCGATCGAAGGCGTCCGGATCGTGCGCGGCGGCGGGATTGGCACTTCGGTTTGGGCGGCGCGGCAGTGGTATCGGCGCCAGGCGCGCTTCGATCTGGTGATAGACCAGCATCACGGAATTCCCTGGTACGCCCCCTGGTGGTGCCGCACGCAGTGCGTCGCGTACATTCACGAGGTGCTCGGCCCGATCTGGAACGCCTTTTACTCCTGGCCTTTGAATGTCATCGGGCGATGGCAGGAACGGTGGACGCACTGGTTGTATCGGCGGATTCCGTTCTGGACGGCGAATCAGGCCGCGCGCGACATCCTGCGCCGGCACGGGGTTCGGGACGTCACGATCATTCCGTACGGCGTTCACACGGTGGCGTTGCCGGAGCTGGATGCCAAGCCTTTGACCCCGCCAATCCGCCTCGTGGTCGTGTCGCGCCTGGCGCCCAACAAACGAGTCGATCACACCATCCGGGCGGTTCAGTCGCTGCGCGAACGCGGGGTTCAGGCAAGTCTGAAAATTGTCGGTAGCGGCGGTGAGGATTCCCGGTTGCGCCAGGTGGCCTCCGATTTGAATCTCGGCGCGTGCGTCGAATTTCTGGGCGCCTTGTCCGAACCGGAGAAGGATCGGTGTCTGCGTGAGGCGCACTTTCTATTGCACGCGTCGCAACGCGAAGGATGGGGGTTGAATATCATTGAAGCCAATGCCCTGGGAACGCCGGCAGTGGTGTATCCGGTCGCGGGCCTGACTGAAGCCACCTTGCACGATCAGACCGGACTTGTGACTCAGGCTGAGAGTCCGGAAGAACTGGCCCGCTCGGTGGTGGACGCCTTGACATCGCCGGAACGGTATCGGACCTATCGATGGAACGCGTGGCAGCGAGCCAAGACTTTCCACTGGGACGTCGTGCTGCCCAAAGCGTGCGACTGGCTGGAAAGTCAGGCGCTGTTTTCTGTCAAGACTTCCCAACGCCGGTCTTTGAACTTGAAACCTTGAACTGCTCGCAGAGCTGCAAACGCGCTGTCTGTTCTCTCTGGTCCAACGTGACTTCACTGGCTCGTATCATCGGTGAATGAACGCTCCGTTCCCCTCACCCCGGCCCTCTCCCTCGGGGAGAGGGAGAACGTATCGCCGTCGTCCGCCCGTCCAATGCGCCCAGACTTGTTCCAGCGTGGCGAACGAATGTTCCCTCTCCCTGAGGGAGAGGGTCAGGGTGAGGGGAAAAGAGCGAAGGAGGGCCGGTTGACTTAGTGGTCCATTTCATAAATACGCTCACGTTCGCGGCAAGGGATTTTTCGGCCAGACGAGGCGCGAGCGACGAGCATATCCCGAAGTGGATCTGTAAGGAGCAAGCAACGAAGTCTGGCGAAA